>Ga0247727_10014086_pt1 | contig 13353 bp, 16 predicted proteins | sample WisWelCaveWW1625_FD_202498 | JGI IMG/M metagenome (GOLD analysis project Ga0247727, IMG submission 202498) | Biofilm microbial communities from Wishing Well Cave, Virginia, United States - WW16-25 | ecosystem: Environmental > Aquatic > Deep subsurface > Groundwater > Cave microbial mat | place... | reverse complement strand
GCCATCATTCTACTGAAATGGCCATTCCCCCACGGATAGATGAATTGTCCTATCTTTATCACAAGTTCAAATCAATCTATCCCGTTTAAATTCTCAATGTTTGGATTTTAGTGAGTCAATAATATCATGTATATTTTTTGAGCCTATTGTAATAGTGATCGACTTTCTTGTTTTTAGCGCCATCTGTGAAATTTTACTAATTTTGCCTTTGGGAATATTCTTGCTGGTAAACTTTAGTCTGCACAAACTCTCAACCTTGGAAAGATGTTTTTCCAAACCGATCTCCTTTGCAGTTTCAAAAATACTGTTATCTATTCCTGTTAGAGGAAACCACGGAATTAGATTTTTTTGAAATAGACGTATAGCATTGTATTCTACAAACCAGGCAGGAAAGATCATCGGAGAAATTGCGAGGGAGACTCTTCTTATCTTGTTTATTTTAGCAATTGATACAAGAATTTCTGTTATGGCTGCAATCTTTAACAACAGATTTGAACTTCCGGAAGAATCTAGTTTAAGCTTGCAAAACTGTAGTGTTACTTTAGTTTGGTCAATTCGTGGTAAGATCTGATTCATGATTTTAACTATGTTTAGAAGCTCGGAGTCATTGCGATAGCAAACAAGAATTTTCACATCAAAACCCACTTTGAGGATCTGAAGACAAGATATTGCTGAAAGCTCATCATATATACAACAAAGAATGGTTGCATTCTGTGATTTGTGTGGAACTCCACCACTCGCTTTATCTATAAAAATACAAACGTATGCGTGAGACTTTGTAAGATATGTATAAAGAAGCTTATCGTGATTTGCTTCTGTACCAGGCTTTGTTTGAAGACTAACTGTTTTTTCTATCAAAGAAGATGTTGCTGCAAGCTCCATGTCTTTTGGCATGTAATCAGTTGCTTGACCATCCACCTGAACATAGAATCTTTCTCCATTTAGAAGAAGATTTGTACCAATTTTAGCTATGGCAGAAACTACAACATTAAAACGGTTTTCCACTTCTGTAGCTATTGCAACTTTTTCCACTCCAAAAAGTGAGCTTATTGCGGATGAAGCAAATACGGGATCGCTTGCGTCTACTATTATAACAGAATCATTTTTTTGTATTTTGCCAAAACTTTGTTTTTTTGCTTGAAGGGTTTTACTTATGCTTGATATGAGAGAATTAATTTTATTGAGGGAAAATATTGAGGGGAAAACAACAACTACAGTTTTTTCAGTCATTTTGTTTTCTTATCTAGACGTTATTTATAACTCTAGAATTACTGATTCAAATCTAGCAATCATTATATGACCAAAGTAGAGACAATTTCTTATGGGCAAGTTTACTTCTGAACAAATAGCTCAATTAAACAACACCTTCAAAACTCCACAAGAGATTCTTAAATGGACACTTGATAATCTTCATCCTAGAGTTGCAATGGCATCCAGTTTTGGAGCAGAAGATGTTGTAGTAATTGATATGATGATGAAGCTAAACCCAAAAGCTAGAATCTTTACACTTGATACAGGTAGGCTTAATCAGGAAACATATGACGTGATGGATGAAATAAGAAACAAATACAACACTAACATCGAAGTAATGTTTCCAGATCAAAATGAAGTAGAACAGATGGTGCGAGTCAATGGCATGAACTTGTTTTACCAAAGTATAGGAAACAGAAAGCTTTGTTGTGGAGTAAGGAAAGTTCACCCACTAAACAAGATGCTTGTAACTTTGGATGGATGGATAACTGGACTGAGAGGCGATCAAACCCAGAACAGAGCGGATGCCAAAAAAATTGAGATGGATGATCAGCATAATGGAATAGTAAAGGTAAACCCCATAATTGACTGGAAATGGGAACAGGTCTGGGACTATATTAAAGCAAACAAAATTCCGTACAACAAACTACATGATAAAGGATATCCAAGCATTGGGTGTGAGCCTTGTACACGAGCGGTAAAACCAGATGAAGACCTAAGGGCAGGTCGTTGGTGGTGGGAAACCGATCCCGAAAAGGAATGCGGTTTGCACGCAGACCACGGTAACAAGTGAGACTTTGGACGAAGGCAAAGGGATTGCCAAGCCACACGGCGGCAGGCTGGTAAACAGATTTACATCAAAAAATCCTTCAGGAATGTTTTCTGTCTTAGTTGATACTGATCTTGCAAATGATATTGAAAACATAGCAGATGGCATTTTTAGCCCGCTTGAAGGATTTTTGCTACAACAAGACTTTGAAAGTGTAATTAGTAAGGGAAGATTATCAAACGACGTTCCTTGGACAATTCCAATAATGCTTGATGTAGATAAACAAACTGCCACAAAAATGATGGATGCACACGATGTTCTTTTGAAAAATTCAGAAAGTAATGGTTTTGCTATTTTACATGTAGAGGATGTGTACAATTTTGATAAGAATGCAATTGCAAAGGGAGTGTATGGTACCACCGATCCAAAACATCCCGGTGTAGCAAAAACTATGGCAATGAAGGATGTTCTTGTAGGTGGAAAAATAGACTATTTTCAAAGACCAAAAGAAATACCAATACGAAAATATAGAAAAACACCTACAGAAACCAGAGCAAGCTTTGAAAAGGCCGGATGGAAAACCGTTGTAGCATTTCAGACAAGAAACGTTCCTCACGTTGCACACGAAATGCTTCAAAAGGCATCACTTAACACACACGATGGTCTTTTCATAAATCCCTTAATAGGAAAGAAAAAGTCAGGTGACTTTACAGACGAGGTTATAGTCAGCGCATATGAAACACTGATCACCCATTATTATCCACAAAACAGATGTTTTCTGGCAACACTTCACACTGAGATGCGGTATGGAGGTCCAAAGGAGGCAATTCACCACGCAATAATGAGGAAAAATTATGGATGTACTCATATCATCATAGGTCGTGACCATGCAGGGGTTGGAAACTATTATCCACCATTTGCTGCCCAAGAAATATTCAATGAATATTCAGATCTTGGGATTGAACCTGTATTTTATCCAGCATTCTTTTACTGTAAAAAATGTCTTTCATTTGCAAGTGAAAGAAACTGTCCACATGGACCAGAATTTCAAGAACAACTTAGTGGTACAAAGCTAAGATCCATGATACTTGAAGGAGAAACACCATCAGAATATATGATTCGACCCGAAGTTTCTAAAATCATAATGAGCTGGAATAAACCTTTTGTAGATTAGATTTTTATTAAAGCCAACTAAGTTAAGCTCGTGAAGCTAACCGCGTCATTCATCATCATACTAACGATTACATTTTTTCCTGGATATGCACAAACTCAGTCAAATCCATCAATTAATCTTGAAACATTAGAAATTCCCTTTGACAAGTTCAACGTAGTCAGCAATGATGCAAATATCATAACACTTGAACATGGACATGAGATAAACTGGCAGATTACTATTGACAATAATCTAGTATATGCAAACCCGCTTGGGAATGCAGTTATACGATTTTATGATAATCTAAACAAAGAAAAATTCATAGAAATTGGGATGGGCAGTCAACCTGATTTTAAATTCTGGGTAGCTGTACAAACCCCAGATACTGGATACGCAGTAATTCATAGCCGCATAGAGGATGGATGGAAGCCTGGTAAAGATATAACGGGGGCATATTCAGATACCACTGGCTTTTCTGTAAATAATGGTGAGAGAATAGTAGTTTCTAATTTAGATGTTGAAAACTTTGTGATAAAGGAAATTGCCGTTTACGGCATGGAATCCTCTACAGATCCGTATGCAACTAATTCAGGAAGTTTGGTACTAAATGTTGTTTCTGGAAATCCAGCAGATAATCCCCTTTTTTATCTCCCATTTGCTATGGCGGGAGCAGTAGGAGTGTTAGTTGCAGTATTGTTAAAAACTAAGAAACGAATGTAGTTTTGTAGTATTTACACTCACTTTTTAGTTGACACACATCACACATAGGAGATATAGGTTTGCAGATGTTTTGTCCATACATTACAAATGTATCGTTAATTTCAAGCCAGTATTTCTTTGGGATCTTTTTCATTAATGCTAGCTCCGTTTCTTCTGGCGTTTTTGTTTTAACAAGACCGAGTCTATTTGAAATTCTATGAACATGAGTATCGACGGGTATTGCCGGCTTGTCAAAAGCATACACAAGTACACAATTTGCAGTTTTTCTACCAACCCCTGGAAGCTTGAGTAGCTCATCAAAACTGTCTGGAACCTTGCCAGAATACTGTGAATCAATCAGTGATGCAACTTTAATTATTCTTCTTGCCTTTACATGATAAAATCCAGTTCGCTTGATTATTTTTTCTACATCTGAGACTTTAGCTTTGGCAAGTGCATGTGCAGTTTTGTATCTTGTAAACAATTTTTTTACTGCCGGTGATGTGTTTTCATCTCTTGTTCTTGCAGAAAGTATAGTTCCAATGAGAATGCTAAGTGGTCCACCGGTTTCAGCCTCATGTAGTGCCCTGAGTGCTGTCATTCTAGGCGGCTTGACAGCATTCATTGTATTTATCATTCCACGTAGAATCTTTTCCATCCAAATCCACTTGCACTTTGTATTATAAAGACCATACAAGTATTATATCTGTCAACATAGAGTACGAATATTGGATTTAACAAAAGAAGAAGAGTTAGCTCTCAAAGGTGAACAAGGTGAAACTCTTGCACTTGCATACAGAATCCTTGCTGCTATCGGTGAAGCAACAAACGCGGATCATCTGCTTCCAATAGAATGGGCACATCTCTCTGGCATAAACTACAACACTATAGGAGATGCGGGAGAAGAGTTTCTTTCAAACTTAAGCAAAGATGCCAAATTTAAGGTCAAGACTACCGTTAATCCAATGGGCTTTGACTTTGACACGGTTTCCAAATATGATGTTGATGAAGAATTTATCAAAAAGCAACGAAGCATAAAAAACTCGTATGAAAAAATGGGAATCGTTTCTTCTTTCTCTTGTATTCCTTATGAGATCTTCGACCTACCAAAAAAAGGAACTCATGTCTCTTTTGCCGAAAGTAATGCAGCAATTTACGCAAACTCAGTATCCAACCTTAAAACAAACAAAGAGGGTGCCTTTAGTGCACTTGCAAGTGCAATAACTGGCAAAAGTCCATATTCTGATTTACGAAAAGATGAATCTAGAAACCCAAATCTAACAATACGAATGAGTGTAGACAAGAAAGATGAGCTAACTTATGGTATGTTGGGATACTTTGCAGGAAAGGTTGCTGGAAGCTCTGTTGCTATTTCTGGGGTAAAAGAACTTGATAGGCGTAGTTGCAAGTCACTTTGTGCTGGTATGGGCACCTCAGGAACATGTGGAATGTTTACCTTGGGTGACGCCAAGGGAGAAACCATAGATTTTGACAAAAAAGAAATGCAAAAAATACACGATGAGCTAAACACTACAGATTCCGGTGACATCATTACTCTTGGAAGTCCTCAGCTTGGACTGGAGGAGGTATCAAACCTTGCTGGAATGCTAAAAGGAAAGGTCTTCAAGAAACGTTGTATGGTTTTTTGCCCAAGAGCAATTCAGGAACAAGCTAAACGTCTTGGACATGCCTCCGACATAGAGCGTGCTGGAGGAGAGCTTCTTTATGATTGTTGTATCTGTCTAACACCACTAATTGACAAAAGCAGTGTTGATGGTGTAGTGACAAACAGTGTAAAAGGAGCATATTATCTGCGAACCTCAAATGACGTCGATGTGAATTTAAAAAGTATTAGTCAAATCATACAGGAAGAAACAAAATGACATTAAAGATAATAGTAAAGGGTAAAGCCCAAGGCGAAGTTCTTGTTGCAAACAAACCAATTAATTTTCTTGGTGCAGTGGACAAAAAAACGGGAAAAATAAGAGACAAAAATCATGACCTCTTTGGTAAGTCTCTCGCAGGGAAGATTCTTGTTTTTCCATTTGGAGTTGGAAGCAGTGTCGGTGCATATACTATATTCTCCCTGAAATCTAACAAATGCGCTCCACATGCAATGATTTGTTTAAAAGCTGATCTAACTACGGCATCTGGCTGTGCACTTGCAAACATACCGCTAGTTGTAGCACCAAAAGAAGATTATGATTCCATAAAAGACGGAAAGAAAATTTCTCTTGATGCTGAAACCGGTAAAATACTATAATGGTACTCGTACCACATTTCCATTGGGGCTGGTCTCTTTGAAAACAATCCCTTCAAACCTGAATATTCTTGTCTCTTTTCTTTTCCAGCAATCGTGAGGCGCACCAGCCTTTTCACATGTGTGATTGAGAAACTCTTCCTCATTCCACCCCCATTCTATAGGGACTTGAGGCAGAAGAAGACCAGAACCAAACTCCCACTTCACAATCAAGCCATCTCTGCCCACCTTTATTTTGCTTGGATAGTCAAGCGTGTTTTCTACTTTAACTTCGCTGGGTGGAGTTAAGATAGTTACTTCAAATGAAATGCCATTTAGCTCTTCATGCTTGACAGATGGAAAGCGAGGATCTTCGGTGGCAGAAGCTATAGCCGCATCTACAAGTGACTGGTAGAGCTTTTTTTCTGGTGTAGGAAATCCAACGCATCCCCTTAGCTCATTTGCTTTGTTTAAAGTGACAAAGACTCCTGAATCGTAAGAAAACCTAGCTTTGAAATCTTCTTGTAGTAAAATCTTTTTCCTAGTCTTAAGATATTCGGTGACAGCAGATCTTGCAGTCTTTACTAGAATCTCACCATCATTATCAGAAAGGCTCATTGTAGCTTGTTGTTTAATTGATCAGCAAATTCTTGAAGTTTTTCAAAATGAGTTCCTTGCCAGTAGATTTTTTTACACCCATCACACATCCAAAAATTTTCTTCTCTTTCTAGGACTCCTTCTGGAACTTTATTTATAATTCGATATTTTTCAATTGGTTGTAGTTTGCCGTTACAAGCAACACACCGCGAACTGTTTGAATCTATTACAAACTTTTCCAGCTTTATCTTAGCGTTTATCTGTGCAATTTGTTCAAACTCATCATTTCCCCTGATAAGTATACTCACAACACCTTGGTTTTGCGCAGCTTTGACAAGCTGTTCATCTTTTGTTAATATAATACGTTTTTCATTTTTTGCTATGACAACAAGTTTTTCATCCTCAATAGACGAAAAGTATGTTGAATCATATCCAAGAACTCGCAGTTTTTTTGCAAGATTTCCAAGCATGGCATCGACTATAAAGATAGGTCGTTTTGTGCTCATTTGTATGCCTCACCAGTTCCGGATTCCACTATATGGCTCTCGCCTGCTGGCAAAACTCTGATGAAATCATCAATACTAATTGCCTTTACCATGCTTTCTTTTTCCTTAAACTTAAGAAATTCAAACTTTATTTTTTTGGCAATTTCTGTCATTTCATAACCAGATGGCTCTATGGTAACATAATATGTACAGTTTTTTTTGACTGGATCAGGAGGACCACACATCAAAGAACAGCTCACATCTTTTTCAAAAAGACCAACACATAGACGCATATTAGTTACTTTTACAAAGTTTCTTTGTCCATCTACTATGAAAGAACCCTTTGCAATAAACTGGCCACTTGGAGCAGCTGTCTTTATCTGATCTGGATTTACCCAGTATGAATTTAATCCGTACAGTCCTTCTCGCCAAGCCCTACTAAAACAAACAGTTGCTTGTGCTGTTTCCGTTATACTAATTGCTGTAGCTGCAGAATCGTTCTTTAGGATAAAAAATGGAGATCCAACAATTTCGGCATGAAATACTTTGTCATCTTTTTCAAGATGTTTTCTTATCACAGATGAATTTGATGATGCATCACGTCCACCAATTGCCAAATGACCATCCGAAGTAAAAAACCATCTATATCTCTCGTACCACTCTCTTTTCTTTTGTACTGTGTATACAATAGAATCCTTTGCTACACTTGCCTGCTTTCTAAACGATTCCAAACTCTTTTCTGTTTTCTTCTTTTCAGACTCGATGGTCTCAATTGCCTTTAGCTGTCGCTTTGACTCATTAAACAAAGTTGAAGCAATAGCTTGCATGGTAGAATCTGGGTTTATCTGGATTTTTTCGCCACTAACCTCTACAAACAAGATGCCTTTCTCTCTTACAAATGATGATTTGTGAGATTGAAGCGTATCTGAAATCACTGGGTCATCAAGTGAAATTACACCCTTTGCAACCAAAGCTAAAAGAGATCTTGCTACACCTGAAATGGCATTAGCCCTTTCTTTGACTTTTGATATTGCTCTAACTTGCTCTTCTAGCTTATGCTCAAACTCCTCTATCTTTTGGGTTACTGTGTCTGTCTGTGATAACTTGCCCCGTTCAAGAAGATTTTCTGTAAAAATGGAATCTAGCCCTTCCATGAAACTTGATACTTTGATATAGCTGGTGTTTTCTGTCTGGCCAGGAATAATAGGAAAGACATCGGAGTTTTTTCCATCCTTTACCACGACTGGTTCATGTATTCCATTTACAATTTTTTCTGTAAGATCTTTAGTTACAGTGAAGATTTTTTCTACATCTGCCTTTGAAAGATTGTTTCCCCCTACCTGTGGATCTATCTCTGCACGTCTAACTATTTCTTCGGCATATTTTGCAGGAAGTCCTAAAGTCCTACCTATCCATCTTACTACAGGTGTTGAAACAGATAGTATTTCCAAAAGATCTTTTGTTGTCATTTCGAAAATGTTTAGCCCACTTTGTGGGGGTGGTTCATAATTCAGTCCTAAACTCAGTTTTCTATGTCTTACGTCAATTGAATGCAATAACGTAAGAATTTTCATATCCTTGTTGCACAAAATGATATTACCATCCCCAAAAAATTCTCCCACAAGAACGGATTCTTGATCCATTCCGCTAAATGTTATATATGCAATTCTTTCTGTACCAATTTGTTTTATCTCAGTGATCTTTGATCTTAGAAGATCATTTCGCAGTCTTTTTAATAACCTATTTTCTTCAATTTGTTCTATTTTGTTTGTGGTAATCCATAATCCAAACGTGGAAAACATTAGTAAAATATCTGGTTTTTCTGGATGATGCAGTTTGAAAAGTAAACTTTCACGACTTATTCCATAAATATTACTTACATAGTATCCACTAATTTTTTTACTAATCTCATTTACTAGATAACGTAGTTCTATTCCAGCTAGAGTCATGATAATGCGTTATCGCTCCAAAATTATACTGTTACTATTGAAAGACCTGAACCAAAGATTTTAAACAAGGAACCTCTGAGTCATTTTGTAAATTTAATTGACTAGACATCCTAAGAAAAAAGAGCACGAAAAAAAATCTGATCCTAATGACCCCAACGTAAAGGAACCTACAGCCAATCCATCTACAAATCAAACAGAAGCGATAAAGACAAAAAATCCCCTTGATAAGCTCTTCTGGCTCCGTGTAGCACTTGGTATTCTTGCAGGTACAATTTCAGCACAGATTGGCAATTCGCTAGAAATAGAATCAAGACCCTTTGTTGGATTTGGAATTATGATTTTTCTCTTTATCGTGTCATATGGAATAGCAAGGGCAATGCGGATTCCACTTCCTCCATCTGATAGAAAAAAGCTAGTCATGACAGGAATAGGAAGCTACTTTTTCATGTTCATATTTAGCTGGATCCTAGTTAACACCCTAATGCATCCTGGCGCAATAGATCTAAACCCTGTTAGGTAGCACTAAAATATCTAGATTATCTCACTGTGCTAGATGTGGAAATATAACACACCTGGAATTCCAGATGAGTTTTTTGAGAGATTAGAGGAAGTTCCAATAACTAAAGAAGAAGTACGTGTTGTTCAGATAAGTAAAGCAAGACTTTCTCCAGGTCAAACTGTGTATGATATTGGTTGCGGAAGTGGTTCTGTATCGATTGAAGCTGCATTACAGATCAAACCATCTGGCAAAGTGTATTCAATTGACTTTGATCCAAAGGCGATAGATCTGACAAAGAAAAATCTTACAAAGTTTGGAATATCAAACGTTACAGTAATTTCAGGAAACGCTACAGAAAAAATTGCGGAGTTGCCCACGGCAGATGCAATTTTCATAGGAGGAAGCGGAGGAGATACAAGAGATATACTCAAGCTTTGTGAGGGCAAGTTAAAATCAGGGGGAAGAATAGTTATTGGTACAATTCTAATTGAAACCTTATTTGCAGTTTTAGATCTAATTGGAAAGCTCAAATTTTCTGATGTGGACATTACTCAGATCACGGTTTCAAAGAGCCGTAAAACCTCTATGGGAACAATGATGCTTGCAAGGAACCCTGTTACTATAATATCTGCAACAAAAATCTAGCTTTTAATTAGGCACAACTTGAATCGCCATTGATGGCTGAACTTGTCTGTGTTGGGTGTGGACCAGGAGATCCTGAACTCTTGACTGTTAAAGCTGTAAAAGCTATTCGTAACGCCGATGTTATAATGTGCCCGACTTCTAGGGAAGGAAAAACAAGCATTGCATATTCCATTATCTCTTCAGTAGTTGATAACTCCAAAAAACCAGATGTTGTAAACTTGGTCTTTCCAATGGTCAAAGATAAACAAATACTAGAAAACACATGGGAAAAAAATGCTCAGACAATAGCAAACACTATAAAATCTGGCAAAAACGTGGTTTATCTTACTGTGGGAGATCCATCTCTTTACAGCACCTGGATCTACCTACAACGTGAACTAAAATCAAAATATCCAGAAATTAAGATTACCGTTATTCCTGGAATAGTATCTATGTTTGCATTTGCATCTAAAGTTGGCATTAGTATAGCAGAAGGAGATGAAACAGTGGCAGTAATTCCTGCTTGCTATGATCTATCTAGAGTAAAAGAAACTGCAAAAAATTGTGACACAATGATATTTCTAAAGGATGGTAGATACTTTGATCAAGTCATTGCACTTTTAAAAGAAGCCGGGTTTTCAGATAATTCACTTTTTGCGATAGCACAAGATGTTGGCACTGATGAAGAGATTGTTAAGAAACTTACACTTGGTGAAGTTACAAAGGATACTCTAACAAGCAAATATTTTTCTATAATGGTGGTAAAACGTGCATAAAGTTTACTTTGTTGGATCAGGTCCTGGTGATCCTGACCTCCTGACAATAAAAGCAAAAAGGCTTATTCAAAAGGCGGATACTCTTGTGTACTCTGGTTCTTTACTGAATCCTAAAATTTTAAAATTCTGCAAAAAAGCGGAACTTCACGATGCATCAAAGCTTGTTAGAGAAGAAATTTTTAACATTTTAAAAAAAAATGCTCTAAAAGACAAATTAGTTGTAAGGCTTCACGATGGAGACCCTAGCATTTACGGTGCAATCAGGGAGCAAATGGACAATCTTAAGGAAATAGGAATAAAGTCGGAGATTGTTCCAGGGGTAAGTTCAGTTCTTGCCTCAGCTGCTACACTTGGAACAGAGCTGACCCTTCCCGGCGTCACTCAGACTATAATAATAACAAGGCCAGAATCACGTACAGCTGTTCCAAAGAGAGAGAGCATTTCTGAGCTTGCCAAGCACAAGGCCACGATGGTATTCTATCTTGGGGTACATCTCATTGGCGATATAGTAAAGGAAGCTATGGCTGGCGGATACCCAAATTCAACACCTGCGGCTGTAGTATATAGAGCAAGCTGGAACGATGAGAAAATAATCAAAGGAACCCTGAAAAACATAGTACAGAAGACAAGACAAGAAAAGATTACCCGTACTGCAATTGTAATAATTGGTGATGTAATAAATCCAAAGTCTTATGAATATTCTAGATTATATGACAAAACTTTCAGTCATGGATTTAGAAAAGCCAAGATCAAATCACAGTGATCTAACTTTGTTTTTTATTCCTAATTTGAGTAACTGTTTTTGAAAAATACCAACATTTCCTGATGTAAAAATTCTTATTGAATTTGCTTTTGATTTTTTCGTATTCAACATCTTTGAAACTTGATTTGCAACTGTATATGCTGGATCCAAAAATGTAATGTATGGAAATACTTGCTTTAACATCGGTAAAAGAAAAGGAAGATGTGTACTTGACAAAGTGACTACATCAACATGGTTATTTAAAAGTGGTTTTAATAAAATTGTTTTAATTTTGTTTTTGCATAGATTTTTGTTGTGGATAAATTTGCCTGATTCAACAAGCTCTACAAGTGGTGATACGTTAATTTTAATAATCTTAAGTTTTTTTGGTACATTTTTTTTAATATAATTTTTCAAAACATTACTTTCTATAACAGATTTAGTTGCAAGTATTGCTATAGTACCTGATTTTGTATTCTTTGTAGCTTCTTTTAATGGTGGAAATACTCCAATAATTTTTGATTTTTTAGTTATCTGTTTTAATAAAAGCGATGGTGTATTTGAACCAATTACTATCAAATCTAATTTGAATTTTTTTTCTAACATAGTAATGGTCGATTCTATTATTTTCCGAAGCTGGGGAACAGACTTTGTACCATAAGGAAAATTCTTTTGATCTGCAAAATAGATTATATCCACAGTAACTTTTTTCTGGATAGCTTTGATAACAGAAAGTGAACCAAAACCAGAATCGAAGACCGCAATTTTTGCCATAAATTTCACCTAGACAAGCCAGATTTACATTTTGTGAGCTAAATTTAGTCTAATGTTGATGATAATATACACCTGACATTAAGAAGCAAGTTTTGAAGTACCTCGCATGACCGGCTTCGATAAAACCTGGACTCGACAAGAGACTAGGGGTTTAAGCGACAAAATACGTGAAACTGTAAAGCCACAGGGAGCCCTCAAACCAAGAATTGAAGGCGCTGTGAACAAATTACAGGGTCAAATATCGAAGATGGATTCTATGTTAGGAAAGTTAAGGGAAAGAGATGCCCAACTTTTCAAACGAATCGTAGCCGCAATGCAACAACACGATGCTAGTACAAGCAGAGTTCTATCAAACGAGCTAGCAGAAATTAGAAAGGTCACAAAGATGCTAGGCAACGCCAGAATGGCACTGGAGCAAGTACAATTGCGCCTGACGACCATACATGATCTTGGCGATGCAATGGTAGCTATCGCACCAGCAATGGCAACTATGAAGGGACTCAAATCATCCCTTGGAAGGTTCATGCCAGAAGCAGATGCAGAACTGAACTCCATGACCCAGACTCTTAACGGCCTAATGATGGATTCACTAGCAGGCGGAGACTTTAGCGTAGAGTCTGATGTTTCTAGCGAAGAAACAGAGAAGATTCTACAGGAAGCATCTGCAGTTGCAGAACAACAGATTGGCGATAGATTCCCATCAGTTCCATCACCCTCTGGAGTATCGTCACAATCAACATACGAGTAGGGGAACTCGCAATGGGAAGACTGGCGAATACATCCACTTTTTTGTTTT
>Ga0247727_10014085_pt1 | contig 13354 bp, 9 predicted proteins | sample WisWelCaveWW1625_FD_202498 | JGI IMG/M metagenome (GOLD analysis project Ga0247727, IMG submission 202498) | Biofilm microbial communities from Wishing Well Cave, Virginia, United States - WW16-25 | ecosystem: Environmental > Aquatic > Deep subsurface > Groundwater > Cave microbial mat | place... | reverse complement strand
TGCCTTTGTGCGCGATCATCTCGCGCAGAGTCTCGGCCTTGGAGGTCTCGCCCAGGAGCCCGAGGCTGAGCGCCAGGAATCCCTGGAGCCGGGAATCGCGCGCTTCCTCGAACCGGGTCCAGAGGTCTTCCTGCGCCGGCCGATGACCCAGAAGGCCCAGCGCGACCGCCATCGCTCCGCGGTAGGAAGGATTGCTGACGCGCAGGAACACCTCGTGAATCTTGTCGCCGGCCTCCGCGCGCAATGCCTGGTGTGCACGCGCATGGATCGCGACCGCGAGGGCCCCGAACGGCTGGTGGGACGGACGGTCGGTGCGCACCATCTCCGCCATCAGGGAGTAGAGCATCTTGTGGTGCTCTGCCTCATGCTCCGAGAATGACTTGTCGCGGGCGCCGATCTGTGCGAGCGCCATGATCGCGAAATGCCGCGTCTGCGCGTCCGAGCAGCGTTCGATCGTGGTGCGCAGAGCATCGGACGGCTCCGGGTCGCCGATGCCGGCGAGCATTCCCAGAGAGATCGCGAGCGAACGGCACAGATCGAAATCCGTCCTGTCGTCGAGCAGGCATTCGACGAGCTGGGGAATCGCGGCGCGCGCCGCGGGGCTGCCGTCGAGCCGGGTGACGTTCAGCCGGCCGATCGAGATCGGCGCCTGGCAGCGCACGTGGGTGTTGATGCTGCGATCCGTCACCATCGACACAAGGTACGGGACGATGAGCTCCTGACCCTCCTCGAACAGACCGAGAGCGAGCGTCGCCATCATCTGCAGGTCGCGCTGAGAGCGCAGCCTCTGATCGGCGAGCACGTTCTTGAGGTCGGGGATCACGGAGGGGTCGCCGATCATGCCGAGGGCGGCGGCCGCGAACGCGCGCACCATGTCCTCGACGTGCTGATCGGCGCCGGTGAGCCTTCGTCCCTCGGCCGTGTCGAGCATCAGGTGCCTCAGCGTCGGGACCGCTTCGCGCGAGCAAAGGATTCCAAGGCCGAGAGCGGCCGCCTCGCGCGCCGTCTTCTCCTTGTGGCGCAAGGTGCCGACCAGCGCCTCGAGCACGACCTCGGCATTCCCGGCCTGCGCCGTTCTCGAGAGAGCGATCGCCGCCGAATCGGCGATGTCCGGATGCGATTCACCGAGCTTCAAGAGCAGCTCAGGGATGATCCGCTCACGAACGTCCTCGGCGGTGGGACGGTTGTTCGAGAACGCGCTCGACCTCTTGCCGCGTCCGAGGAAGAACGGCGGCGATTCGGTGACGTTGAAGCGCTGTCCCAGGCGCGCGCGCAGATCGAGGAACGGCTCCTTGTTGTGCTCCCACCAGAACTCCCATTGCTCGTAGCCCTCGACCGAGCCGCGCCGGTTGATTCCGGTGGTTGCACGGATCCCGCCGACGCCGGTCCCGAAACCACCCGGTCCGCCCCCGGTCTGGGGCCGACCCGGACCGTTGGGCGTCGTGGTGGAGCCCGGCGGCGGAGGCGGCGGCGGAATGTCGCCGCTGCCCTCTCCGTCGCCTCTTAAGTTGGGCGGGACCATGTCGGATGCGCCGCGGTACTGGCCGCCATGGCCGACTGCGTTCTCGCTCAAGACAAAAACCAGGGGAGTCAGCAGAGCTGACAGCATCCAGCGTGCGTTCATCGGAGTGCCTCCGTGCCAGAGTGAAGAGTGACCGACTGGAACGGATGAGATGCAACGCCCGTACCTCCGAGGACCGGAGGACGAGAAGTTCAACAGTTGCACTCGGCACTCGAGGGGTGTAGCGAACCAACAGAAAAAAGCTCAGCGCCGGAGGAAGACATCCCGGCGGTGTCCTCGAGGTGGAGCGGTGGTCCGTTGTCCGGCGTTGGTAACGACTCATCGCCTCACGGAGAGGCGTCCTACCAGCGCGTGGTGAAGCCGGCGGCGAAGCGCATCGTGCTGTCGAGCTGGTCGGTCCTGAGGTCGCGCCACAACGGTATCTCCGCGAGAATCTCCAGGTGGGAACGTTCGAACAGCTCGAGCTCGAGCGCGGGGACGACTGACAGCCACTCGCCTCCCGAGGCGAACGCCGCCTCGCCGTCGATGCGATCGGAGGCCCGCCAGAGGTAGGTGATTCGGGGTGAGATCGACCAGCGGTCGCCGAGCGCACGACTTCCACCGACACTCACCTGCAGTGCCGCGCCCGTCCGGTAGTCGTAGCGGTTCTCACCTCCGGGAATGCGCAGGATCGCATGGCTGAATGCCGACCAGGAGCTGAAGTCGTGCATGAGGCTCGCGGTCAGAAGCGGGTCGAAAGTGCCCGTTCCCGTCTGCAATGTCGAGTTCGCGACCGGACCGGCCGCGATCGGCCGCTCCGGCTCGCCGGTCGGGAGGGACACGCCCAGGCCGAACGCCATGCGAGTGCCGCTGCGAGGCGCTTCGGCGACCTTGTTCCCGCCGGAAGACGATGTCGACTCGTCCTCGGGCGCTGGCTCGACATCGACGATCACTCTGCGGACGATCAGCGCGGTGTCGCCGAAGCCTGACACTCGCTCAGTGGTCACGTCTTGAGGATTCGTCGAGTTCTCAAGACGAATGTCGACGTACGAGAGTCCCAGGTCCAGGGTCCAGTGATCGGCGAACGCGAAGCTGAAACCCAGCTCGGTCCTTGTGGTCGACGCCTCGAATCCTGGGTTCGACGTCGTGTGCGAGGGACCGCCGCTTCCCTCCGCGAAGACCTTCGTCCTGGACTCGTAGCTCTGCCACAAGGAGACCTGCCAATCTCCCTTCCTGGTAAGGATCGACTCAAAACCCCGCCCCCCGGGCGGAGTCGGATTCGCTCACCCCGGTCACTGGCCGAACGCTTCGCGCGGACCGAGGACCTCGAGCACGCCAAAGATCATCAAGAACACCAGGGCCCGCAGGATTCTGCACGGCATGAAACCTCCGATCCTGATGTCGATCCGAGGACGCCAACTACGATACAGATGAGGTTTACTCGTCGTCATTCCCGCGAAAGCGGGAATCCAGGCCTTTGTGGCGGGCGGGCGCACAACCCTGGATTCCCGCTTTCGCGGGAATGACGGCCAGAGGAATCCGAGCTCACGGCCAGGACCGTGCCCTGGGTGCCGGCGGGACCGGCCGGCTCAGCGGAACAGGTCGGACGGACTCTGGGCGTAGAAGGCATCGTCGGGGGGATCGACGAGGATCAGGAACTGGACGGAGGGTGTGGCGGGGTTCTGGGCGGCGCCGCTGTCGTCGATCCCTGCCTTGGTGACGAAACGCGTGAAGCCCTTTCCCGAGATGTCGTAGCCGATCGCCGACATCGCGTGAGTGCCGATGCCGTAGGCGACTTCCTTGCCTCCAACCTTGAGCGGCCCGCCGTCAGCGTTCTTCCCGGCGCGGGCCTCGCCCCATCCTGCCATCGCGTAGGACCAGGAGAGATCCGTCAGTCGGGTCTCGCCCTGCGCAGTCACGAGGCGCGGCTCGACCCAGTCCGACCAGTCGCACGAGTTGCCGTCGTCCGTGGGCATTGCGACCAGCCAGAGACTTTTCGCTCCGCTGACGTCGACGTCCGCGCTGACGAGGTCGCCGGCGTGCACGACCGCGCTCTTCCACTTCGGGGTGACGCGCGCCACGGTCGGCTTGAGCTCATGGACCGGTCGCTTCCCGGGAAACAGCGGCGTCAACCGGACGTTGCGGAAGTGGATCTCCGCGCCTTCGGACTGCAGGCAGATCCTACCGGGGATCTCGAGGGCATCCCGCGCCTGATTGAGGAGGACGCCGTTCACCTTGAGGTCGACGTCGCCGCCGCAAACGCGGATCTCGTACTCGTTCCACTCGCCGATCGGCTTCTCCGCCATCTTGAGCTTCCTCGTGTTGCGACCGCTGGTGCGCCGCTGATCGACCTTCATCGGGAACTCGTCGATGTTCCAGAAGTCCCCCGCGTTCTCGCTCATGAGCTGCGCCTCGATGCTGCGCGGCCACACCTTGTCCTCGCCGATCATTCGCACCAGCACTCCGCTGTTGCCCGCTTGCTTCGTCACCGGATTGAAGCGCCATTCGAGCTTGAGGATGAAGCTCTCGTATTCGGTCTGAGTGCGGAGGTACCCGATCGGGTTGCCCTTGCAGATCAGCACCTGGTCCTCGACCCGCCACACTTCTTCCGGCCGCCCGCTCTCGAGGTGCCAGGTCCATCCGGTCAGATCCTCGCCGTTGAAGAGCCGGACCTCGTCGCCTCTTCTGGTCTCCTCGAACGGCAAGGGCATGGCGACGCCCCGCCCGGCAAGCAGGGTCGTCGAGAGCGCGACGCCGATCCATCCCGCCATCCCGGTCATCGATGCCACGAAGAATCTCATCTCACTCCTCCTTGAAATGCAGCTTCGATCCGCCCGTGCGTCAGCGGCTCGTGACATGGTCGACGAGGTCGCGGACGCGCCCGCCTGCCGTCCATGAAACTGGATTCCCGCTTTCGCGAAAACGACGAAACGGCGGCTGCACCGCCGGTATTGCCGCAAGTCCCTTCCCATCCATACTTTGCAGGGCCTCGAGCGCACCAAACCCAGGCAGGATGTTGAGGGAAGGACGGCAAGCATGACCTGAGAGCGTCAACGGCCTGGATTCCCGCTTTCGCGGGAATGACGGCGAGAGCGTCAACGGCTTGAATTCCCCTTTCGCGGGAATGACGGCGAGAGCGTCGACGGCCTGGATTCCCGCTCCCGCGGGGATGACGGTTGGAGCAGCACTCTCACGGAACCCATGCAGGGATCTCCATTTGCCCCATCGGTCCCGGAGAATCGAGACCATGCCTCCCGACCCGCTCATCGAGGCCCTGAAGCGTCCGGAGTGCTACGGATTCCCCGGCGCTGCGGTGGAGTTTCTGCAGACTCACATCTCGTACGTGTTCCTGGTGGGCGAGCGTGTGTACAAGGTCAAGAAGCCGGTGAGCCTTGGCTTCCTCGACTACTCGACGCTCTCGCTGCGGCACCAGTACTGCGCGCTCGAGGTCGAGCTGAACCGGCGACTCAATCCAGAGGTGTACCTCGGCGTCGCGCCGATCACTCGTTCGGAGAGCGGCGAGATCCGGATTCGCGGGCACGGAGAAGTGGTCGAGTACGCCGTCGAGATGCGCCGGCTGCCGCAGGATCGAATGCTCGATCGTCTCCTCGAGGCGGGCGCCGTCGACGAGCAGACCATCCGGGAGATTGCCGATCTCATCGCCGGTTTCCATCAGCGCTGCGAAGCAGGTCCTTCCGTCGCCCGCCACGGCACTCCGGACGCGATCGAACGCACCGTGCGCGACACCCTGGAGGCGCTGCGCGGCCATTGCGGAGATTCCCTCGCGGATCCCACGGCTGTTCTGAGCTTCCCTCTTCATGAACACCTGTCCGCATCTCTCCTCGGCTTCATCGCAAAGAGAAGGAACCTCCTCGAGAAGCGCGCCGCGGGCGGCCGTGTCCGCGAAGGACACGGCGACCTTCATGCCTCCAACTTGTGTGTGCTGACCTTGCCGGTCCTCGCAAGCCCGATCGTGACCGCCTGCGTGTTCGAGGATCTGAGGCGACGGATCGTCGCGTTCGACTGCATCGAGTTCAATCCAGCGTTTCGCTGTTGCGACGTGGCCAGCGATCTTGCTTTCCTCGCCATGGACCTCGACTTTCGCGGATTCCGCGACCTCTCGAGCGCGCTCCTTCGCCGCTACGTGGAATCGAGCAAGGACCCCGAGCTGCTCCTTCTGGTCGACTTCTACAAGCAGCACCGCGCCGCGATCCGCGGGCTCGTCCATGCCCTCAAGGCGGCCGACCCCCGGCTTGACGACAACGACAGGAAGTCGTCGTTGTCGGTGGCACGCGAGTACCAGTGTCTCGCGGCGAGCTACACCCTGAGGCCGGCCCTGGTGCTGATGTGCGGGCTGCCCGGCAGCGGCAAGAGCTTCCTCGCCCGCACTCTTGCCCGACCCTTCGACGCGGCGCACGTGCAGAGCGACGTCGTCCGCAAACAGTTGTTGGGACTGCCGCCGACTTCACGAACCAAGGGAGAAGAGTCGGAGCGCTGGTACGGACCCGAGATGACCCAGCGCACATACGCCGCGCTGGAAGAGCGCGCACGACAGCATCTCGAGGACGGCCGGCTGACGATCGTCGATGCCACGTTTCCACGAAAGAAGTGGCGCGAGCCATTCGCCGCGGCCGCCGCCGAGCTGAACGCTCCCCTCCTCGTGGTCCACTGCCTCGCGCCCGAGGAAGTCATCCGCCAGCGCATGCTGCGGCGCAAGACCGATTCCGCGGAGCCCTCCGACGCGGACTTCGACGTCTACCTCAAGTCCCGCGAGCGCTTCGAGCCGCCCGAGGAGATCCCAGCGTCCCGCCTCATCACCGCCGACTCTCGATCCCCGATCGACTTCATCCGCGGGCAACTGCTCGACCGCTGGATCGAGCAGGATCACCTCAATCGATGATCAAACCACCGTGACACCCATTCAAGTCCCTCCGAAGCGTACCCTGGAGGCCTCTGTTCGAGGATCTTCAGGCAACACTTCGGTTGAGAGGAAAAGAAGATTCGGCTTACGTCGCATCGTCCTTCCTGAGCGTCGCCATTTCGCGCGTCTGTTTCCGTATCGCTTTTGCCGCCGCCCAACACCTGGCGATCAGCGGCGACCCGAAGCGTCGTCCGTTGCATCAGCTTGTTGGGCGACGACCGGTTGAAGCAGCCGGTCACGGTGCCGTTTCTGTTGCTCGATGTAGTGCTCAACGAGCTTCTCCGGATCATTCCCCAACTCTGCGGAGATCTTCTCGCGCACTTCCCTCACGGCTCGGATGCCCTCATCCTCTTTCTTCATCGTGGTCTCGATTTAGATGCGCTTCCGCATGACACTGATCTCGTTCGGATTCGAGCCGCTAGATCCTAGCAGGGTGACGTGCGCGCCCCAGCAGGAAGGTCGGACTCGCAGCCCAATCAGGATCGTTACCTTTCGGTCCCTTCCACACCACCGGACATGCGGGTCCGCATCCGGCGGTTCGAGGGGTCCTCGCGCCGCAGAGCGTCTGTTTCACCCCAACTGTTACCTCGTGAATCTTGCCGGTGAACTTGTTGTTGCCTTCCTTGTATTCCTCGGTCACCGGCGTCTCCTTGTCGGTACCGACATCCCCAGGTTCGGAGAATCGTGGGGGGTTGTCACCTGCGTCATCGGCTGAGTGACCGACGACTATGGCGCGGCGCTGGGTGGCCCGGGAAGGAGGAGATCGCGCGTTAACATCGCCCGGCCGCGCGAGATTGCGTCCTGCCCGGACCCTGGGGAATCGGAGGTGCGTTTCCCATGGCAGCAAACGATGAGCGACCCTCCCGGGAATCGCGAGACTGGGACGTCGAAGCGGGGCTCGAGCTCGGCTTCGGGCGACCGCCCGAGCCGGCGAGCTCGCGCACCAGCGTGATGCGTCTGCTCAAGGAGCGCTTCGGCTCCGCGCGGAAGATCCTCCTCAAGGAGGAGGAGGCCGCCGCCGCCCCGCCGCTCGGCGCGCTGCCGCGTGACCTGGCCGCGGCGCAGGCGCACAGCCACGACGGCTACCAGATCCAGGGCGAGATCGCCCGCGGCGGGATGGGAGTCGTGCTGAAGGGTCATGACGCCGACCTCGGCCGTGACGTCGCGATCAAAGTGCTCCACGAGGCACTCTCGCGCCGCGTGGAGACGGTGGAGCGCTTCCTCGAGGAAGCTCAGATCAGCGGCCAGCTCCAGCATCCCGGGGTCGTGCCCGTCTACGAGCTCGGCCTCCTGGCCAACGAGCGACCCTACTTCACGATGAAGCTGGTGAAGGGCCTGACGCTCGCAAAGCTCCTGTCCGAGCGCGAGTCGCCGCACTCCGAGCGCCGCCGTTTCCTCGGGATCTTCGAGCAGGTGAGTCAGACGCTCGCGTACGCGCACAGCCGCGGCGTGATCCACCGCGACGTGAAGCCCTCGAACGTGATGGTGGGTGCGTTCGGCGAGGTGCAGCTCCTCGACTGGGGCCTGGCGAAGGTGCTGCGCAGCGGCGGCATCGCCGACGAGCGCGCCGCCGCCGAGAGCCACGCGTCGATCACCGTGGTCGAGACGGTGCGCACCGGTTCGGGCTCGACGCATTCGCAGGTCGGGTCGGTGATGGGGACGCCGGCCTACATGGCTCCCGAGCAGGCGCGCGGCGAGGTCCAGCGGCTCGACGAGCGCACCGACGTCTTCGCGCTCGGGGCGATCCTGTGCGAGATCCTGACAGGAACACCGCCGTACGCCGGCGAGCGCGACGATGCGCTGCACCTCGCCGCGCACGCAAAGCTCGACGATGCCTTCGTCCGGCTCGCCTCGTGCGGTGCAGAGCCGGAGCTCGTGACTCTGGCCCGGCAGTGCCTCTCACCTGCCAAGCAGGACCGGCCGCGGAACGCGGGCGCCGTGGCGAAGGTGGTGCACGACTTCCTCGAGGCCGCGGAGGAGCGCGCCCGCCTCGCCCAGATCGCCGCTGCCGAGGCGCGAGTGAAGGCGGAGGCGGAGCGCAGGGCGCGCAAGCTCACGCTCGCGCTCGCGGGCACCGTGATCGTCTCGCTCGTGGGAGGCGCGGGCGGGTACGTCGCGTACGAGCAGCACGAGCGCGGCCGGCGCGAGAAGCTGGCGGAGTCGATCCAGGCGCACGTGAAGGAGATCGTCTACGAGCGCGGCCGCGGACAGCTCGACGCCGCGCTCGCCGCGGTCGGCCGCGCCGAGACGCTCGCGACGCAGGGCGAGGTCGACGCTGCGCTTTCGGCCGAGATCCTCGAGCACCGAAGGATCGTCGAGTCGGAGCTCGCGGAGCGCACGGCTGCCGCGGAGCTGGCGACCAAAGAAGCGCGGCTGCTCGCCCGCCTCGATCGCGCCAGCGTGCTCGAGTCGCATGAGCCGCTCGACGATTCTTCCGGAAAACGCCGTCTCCACTTGCATCGACCGCACGAGACAGCGGATCAGTGGGCGTTGCGCGACGACTCCTACTCGGCGGCATTCAAGGAGTTCGGCGTCGACTTCGGCGCACGGCCCGACTTGGAAGTGTGTGCGGTGCTGCGCGCGACGCGGGATCCGACGACGATCGCGGTCTTCCTCGACGACTGGGCGCGCGTCAAGGATCGCCAGCAGAACGAACAGGGGGCCGCGCGGCTCACCGGGATCGCACAGGACATCGATCCGGAGCCGTGGCGAGTTCTCCTCCGCGAGGCGGTGCTCTCGAACGACAAGGCGGCGCTGCTCGAGCTGGCGGGGACGGCCAAGGACGAGGAGATGCCCGCGCTCTCGCTCTTCCTGCTTGGACAGACGCTTCGCCATCTCGGCGAGATCGACCAGGCGATCGCTCTGCTCGCTCGCGCGAGCCTCGAGCACCCGGATGCCTTCCAAATTCACATCGAGCTCGCCATCGAGCTTCGGGAGACCAAGCCGCCGCGCGACGCCGAGGCGGAGCAGCACCTTCGCGCCGCCCTCGCGCTGCGCCCCACGAGCATCCTGACGTGCGACTATCTTCAGTCGCTGTTGAGGACAACGGGGCGCTTCGCTGAGGCGCGCTTGGTTCTCGATCGCTGGCGGGGGCTGCTGGATGAGGAGGAGCAGGATCGCAGTCTCCTGGGGCCGCTCGCAGAGGTCCTCGTGCGACTGCGGGACTTCGACGGAGCATTCGACGTGTATCGAACAGCGGTTCGAAACGCGGGAACCGATGGCGAGTTTCTGCTTGAACTGTTGCCGGACGTGTTTAACGCGAGCGGCCGAGAGGGAGCGCTTCGTTTCTGCACGCGCGCCCTGGAGATCGATTCAGTGGCGGCTCGGCACGCGATGGTCCACGTACACTTGCAGACGGGTCAGCTCGCTCGGGCACTCGAGGAGCTGGAGCGAGAAAGCGAGGACTGGGCCGCGGATCCCGGGTGGCTCGTTGAATACGCGGTAGTACTAGGGTTTGCTGGACGAATAGAGGAAGCGATCCAGCAATCACGGCGCGCCATCGAACTCGCGCCCGACAGCGTCGATGCGCATCTGTGGTTGGGGAAATGGCTTCTTGCGGTTCAACAGTCGGACGAGGCGCTCGGTTGTTTTCGGCGAGCCGCGGAAATGGCGCCGGTCAACGCAGTGGCGCACGGCCTGGTCGGCGATGTGCTGCTGGCACTGGAGCGGTTCGGCGAGGCAAGTCAGGCGTATCGCCGGGCGCTCGCAATCCAGCCTGACCATCCGGCCGTCCTTCTCGGTCTGGGAATGGCGTACCTTGCATCGGGGCAACTGGATGACGCGATCGAACACTTCGAAGCGGTTCCCATGGTCGGACAGAATGGAATCGCTGCGCAGGCCAACTGCGCAATCGCCCTTCATTGCCTCGGCGAGTGCCGTCGCGCCGAGGAGAAGTTGCGAGCCGTGATCGCCGGAACGCCTCCTGCGGCAACGATCGAACCATTTTCCGAGTCAGCTTCCCTGGTGGTCGCAGATGACCCGCAGCGCGAGAAGGACGCCGCAACGTGTGCCAAGATGTCCGTCGCCGAAGGGTTGGTCCGCTGCCTGTCGGAGCATCGAGGTCAGCATGCCGAAGCTGCGAAGGTGTGCCGCGAGGCGCTGGAACTCTTGCGATCGTGTCCGGGGGGCCGCTGCCCGGTGAGCGCCGACCACGCGCATGCAGTCGCGCTCGAGCACCAGATGGGTCACGTGCTCGCGAAGCTCGGCGAACGCGATGCCGCTGCGGAGCTGTTTCGTGAAGAGCTGAAACTCAACCCCGATGCCGAGTGTGCGCTCCAAACGTTGGTCAAGCTGCTTCCTCCTGACGGCGCCGAGCAGCGGAAGCTGGTTGATGATCTGGACCAGCAGATCGAGGGAGATCCCGAGAATCTGCAATTGCGACGCCGGCTTGCAACCGTTGTCGGAGCGCTTGCGGAGGTCGAGCTCGCCGAGAATCGGGACGTGGTCGCGCTCGAACGAGAGATCCTCGAACGCGACCCTGCGGACGCCGAGACGCAGGCAACCCTGGCGTGGCTCCTGGCCATCGATCCCGAATCGGAGCTCTACGACCCCGAGCCTGCGCTGAAACTCGCCGCGAATGCGGTCGCGATCGACTCCGAGGAGTCGCACTTCTGGTCGCGCAATCCCTCGATCTGGGCGATCCATTCCATGGCGCTCTACCGCTGCGGTCGTTTCAAGGAGTGCCTGGAGGCCGTGCAGACGTCGGTCCTGCTGAAGCATGGGTTTGGAGATTGGGTCGACAACTACCTGCTCGCGATGGCGCACCACCGACTGGGCAACGACGACGAGGCCCGCAAGTGGTACGCCCTGGCTGAGGCGCGCAGCCAGTTCGGGCTCGCCGAAGCAAGTATGGATTCGGACTCGCTCGCCCGCGAGGCGCTCGCCTTGTTCGAATCTTCCGACAAGTAGAGCGCGAAAACGCGCATCGGCGGGACCCTGGAGCGATCGGTGCGCCGCGCGCAGTCGCATCCCACCCGCCTCGGCGGCGGGTGGACATGGCTGCGGCGCCGACGCTTAAGGAAGGAGAACTCCATGTCCAGCCGAATGCTCACGTCGGTTCTTCGAGCGCTCGCGTGGGTCGCCGCGAGCGGCCTGTGCCTTCCGACTGCGCTCGCAGTCCTCTGCCCGGACAAGGGCGGGGGAGGCGGCAGCGGTGGGGGCCCGGCGACGGACCCGGCGATCGTGGTGAACGACAACGGCAGCATCGTCGTGATGAACCCGAACGGAACAAGCCCCACGCTGGTGCTCGCCTCGGTCGAGGGCTTCGGAGTCATGCAGCCCCACTTCACGCCCGACGGCACGCAGATCATCTTCAACGGCAGCGCCGGGGCGGGCCCGGGCATCTACGTCGTGAACGTGAACGGCACCGGACTGACCTTCATCCTTCCCCTCGTGAGCCTGTTCGACGGGGGGCCGGTCGTGTCACCGGCCGCCTCGCCCGATGGTCAGGTGAAGATCGCCTTCGCCGACGACACGCCGGACGGATTCTCCGATCTCTTCCTCGTCAACCTCGACGGGACCGGCCTCGTGAACCTCACCCACTCGGCGCTGCGCGCCGAATGGCAGCCGACGTGGTCACCGCAGGGAGACGCGCTCTGCGCGGTGATGATCAGCTCGGACGAAACCACGCTCTTCGAGGACTGCTACGTCTACGAGCTCGGCGTCGTGAGCGGCGGGGTCGCAGTGACGAACGCCTTCAGCCTCGTCAACGTCGCCGGCAGCCCGCTCCGGGCGGACTTGTCGGAGTTCCGGTACCCTGACTGGGCGCGGACCCGGGACAAGATCCTGCTCAGCGTCGACCTGGTCGGCCTCGCGACCGGGCGGGATCTCTGGGCGATCGACCTCGCGAACCTGCTGAACCCGGTGAACCTCACCGGCGACAGCACGAACGACGAGTCGAGCGGATCGTGGTCACCCGATGACGCGAAGATCATCTACCGCTTCTTCGGTCTTCGGAAGAACACCGGGATCTACTCGATGAACGCCAACGGCTCCAGCCGGACCAAACTGAGCAGCATCGGAAAGTATCCGGACCGGCGGAGATCGTGATGGGGGCGGGTCACGCGAGCGCGCGCGCAGCGGCGCGTTCGCCAGGCGCCACACAGGAGGCCGACCCGATGGAGAGTGGATGAGCCAGGAGACCTGCTGGACGCTGCTGCGAGAGGCCGCCGAAGGGGACGGACGAGCGCGCTCGGAGTTCGGGCGGATCTACCTGCCGGTCCTGCGCCGATACCTGTGCGCTCGGTGGCACGGACGGCTCTCCGAGGAGGAGATCGAGGACGCGGTGGGCGAGATGTTCGTCGAGTGCCTGAAGGACGGCGGCCTGCTGGAGCGAGCACGGATCGGCGAGATCGAGTCGTTCCACGCCTGCCTCTACGGTGCTGCGCGCAACGTGGCGCTGCGGATCGAAGAGCGTCGCGCGCGCCGCGCCGACCAGCCGGGCTCCCGCTCGTTCCACCCCGAAGAGCTGGCACGCGACGAGGAGCACATGAGCCGCATCTTCGAGCGCGCCTGGGCGCAGGGAGTCGTGCACGAGGCAGCGCGCCTGGTGCGCGAGAGAGCGCACCAGGGCGGGGAGGAAGCAGAGCGGCGCGTGCGCCTGCTCGAACTGCGATTCGAGAAAGGACTGCCGATCCGGAAGATCGCGGAGCTCTGGAACGTGGACGCGGCCGAGCTTCACCATGCCTACGCGCGCGCCCGCAAGGAGTTTCGGACGGCGCTTCGCGAGGTCGTGGCATTCGACCACCCCGGCACGCCGGAGGCCGTCGACGAGGAGTGTCAGCAGCTGCTCGGAATGCTCGCCTAGCCCCAATGCCATTCACTTTGGGGCTAGCCGTCATTCCCGCGAAAGCGGGAATCCAGTTTCATGGACAGCCGGCCGTGCGCAAAGTGAACAGCATTGCGCCTCGCCCTAGAAGCGGGCTAGGTTTTTT
>Ga0247727_10014084_pt1 | contig 13355 bp, 9 predicted proteins | sample WisWelCaveWW1625_FD_202498 | JGI IMG/M metagenome (GOLD analysis project Ga0247727, IMG submission 202498) | Biofilm microbial communities from Wishing Well Cave, Virginia, United States - WW16-25 | ecosystem: Environmental > Aquatic > Deep subsurface > Groundwater > Cave microbial mat | place... | reverse complement strand
CCTCGGTGATGCCGGAGGGGATGCCGATGATGATGCGCGGCTTCACCAGCGTGCTGCGGTTGTGCGCCGCGCGGATGAAGTAGCGGAGCATGGCGGCGGTGATCTCGAAGTCGGCGATCACGCCGTCCTTCATCGGCCGGATGGCGACGATGTTGCCCGGCGTGCGGCCGAGCATCTCCTTGGCTTCCTTGCCGACCGCCAGCACCTTCTTGCCGCCGCGCGCTTCCTGCTGCACGGCCACCACGCTGGGCTCGTTGGAGACGATGCCCATGCCGCGGATGTAGATGAGGGTGTTCGCGGTGCCGAGGTCGATCGCCAGGTCGCGGGAGAAGAGCTTGTAGATCCCGTTGAACATTTCCGCGAAGGCCCTTCGGCGCCGGAGTTCGGGGACGCTAACAGAGGGGGTCCGCAGACGCAACGCGCGAAAAAACCGACTCCGAAGCGCGCGCGGCGCCCCGAGTCGAGGCGCCGCGGCATTCTCGATCACGAAAGAGAGAGAGCTACTCCTCGTCCTGCGTCTCGTGCTGCTCGCTCTCCTCGTCCCGGCGCTGCTGCTTCTTCGGGCTGCCCTTGCCCTTCGAGTACTTCGGCTTCTCGTCGTCCTGATCGGCCGACGGCTTCCGGCTCACTTGGTCGCGCTGCGTGCGCGAGCTCTGCCCGCGGCGGCTCGATCCCTGGCGGGCCGTCTGGCGGCCGCGTTGGCTGCCGCCCGGGCGGGCCGTCTGGCGGCCGCGTTGGCTGCCGCCCTGCCGGGCCGTCTGGCGGCCGCGTTGGCTGCCGCCCTGCCGGGCCGTCTGGCGGCCGCGTTGGCTGCCGCCCTGCCGGGCCGTCTGACGGCCGCGTTGGCCGCCGTCCTGGCGGCCCGCCTGGCGGCCGCGCTGGCCGCCGCCCTGCCGGCGCTGCTGGGTGGCGGCGCCCAGGCGGTTCACGCTGGGAGAGGTGGCGCCCGATTCGAAGGGCAGGAACACGAACGCCAGCAAGCTGGCGAGAGCGATCATGGATCTCATCATGGGTCACCGGGGGTGGGATACACAACCTGCATATTCAGGATACCTCATCTCTCACGTCTCGTCCAACCGAGCGCAGATCGGCCCTCGGGCGGTCTCCGGTTGTTGCGCGGCCTCGCGTCCAAGTAGCCTTGGCGTATGCAGATCCCCAACGCGGACGAGCGGCGCAAGAACTTCATCGGTGGCGAATGGCGCGAGCCGTCGAGCGGCCAATACGAGCCGTGCACCAATCCAGCCGACACGCGCGAGGTGCTGGGCCACTTTCCGCGCAGCACCGCCGCTGACGCGACCGCCGCCGTCGATGCCGCCGCCGCCGCTTTTCCTTCCTGGGCCGCGACCCCCGGGCCTGAGCGAGGGCGCGTGCTGGGGAGGGCGCTGGTCATCTTGAGGTCGAAGGTCGACCTGCTGGCCGAGGCCCTCTGCCGCGAGGAGGGAAAGGTCTTCGCCGAGGCGCGCGGCGAGGTGATGAAGGGTCTCAACCTGCTCGAGTTCTACGCGGGCGAGGGGTTCCGCACGCACGGCAAGACGCTGCCGAGCGAGGCCCGGCAGACGCTCACTTTCACGCTCCGGCAGCCGGTGGGACCGGTGGCGCTCATCACGCCCTGGAACTTCCCCTTCGCCATCCCCTGTTGGAAGGTGGCGCCCGCGCTGGTTGCGGGCTGCACCGCCGTTCTCAAGCCCGCGTCGCTCACGCCCGTCTGCTCGCAGCTCCTGGTCGAGGCGCTGGTCGAGGCCGGGCTACCCCCCGGGGTCCTCAACCTCGTCACCGGTCCCGGCGGCGCCGTCGGCAACGCGCTCGTCGACGACCCGCGCATCCGCGCCATCAGCTTCACCGGCTCGAACTCCGTCGGCCTCGCGCTCTACGAGCGGGCGGCGCGGCGGGGCGCCCGGGTCACCGCCGAGATGGGCGGCAAGAACCCGGTGGTGGTGCTCGACGACGCCGACCTGGACCTGGCGGTCGAGGGAATCCTCCAGGGCGCGTTCGGCTCCACCGGCCAGCGCTGCACGGCCACCAGCCGCGTCGTGGCCACGTCCGGCATCGCCGGCAAGCTCACCGAGGCGCTGGTGGCGCTCGCCCGGGCGCTGCGCGTGGGCAACGGCATGAAGCAGGGCGTGCAGATGGGCCCGGCGGTCGACGCCTCGCAGCTCGAGACGGATCTGACCTCGATCGCGGCCGCCCGCGCCGACGGGGCGCGGCTGCTCTGCGGCGGCGAGCGGCTCACGGGCGGCGAGCACGAGCACGGCTTCTTCGTCGCGCCCACCGTCTTCGACCGCGTCGAGCCCGGGACGCGGCTGGCGCGCGAGGAGGTCTTCGGTCCGGTGCTGGCCGTCCAGCAGGCGAAGGACGTGGCCCATGCCTTCGAGTTGGCCAACGCCGTCGAGTTCGGGCTCGCCTCGTCGATCTACACGAGCGACGTCACCAGCGCGCTGCGCTTCGTCGAGAAGTCCGAGGCCGGGATGGTGCACGTCAACCAGCCCACCGTGGGCGGCGAGGCGCAGCTACCCTTCGGCGGGATCAAGGCCACCGGCGTGGGCGAGAAGGAGATGGCCGAGGAGGGCGCGAACTTCTTCACGCACATCAAGACCGTCTTCCTCGACTACACGGCGGCGAAGCGCACGGCGTCGATCTACTGATTCAGGACTTCGCGTTGAGGGCGACCGCCTGGCGAACGAGCGCCTTGAAGGCGGACGCGTCGACTTCTTCTCCTTCGTGGATGTCGATCGCGCGGCGTGCGTTTCCCTCGAGACTCGAGTTGAAGAGACGGGCCGGATCCTTCAAGGACGCGCCCTTGACGAAGGTGAGCTTCACGACATTCTTGTAGGATTCGCCAGTGCAGATGATGCCGTCGTGCGACCAGATCGGGGTGCCCATCCACTTCCACTCCTCGACGACGTCCGGGTCTGCTTGCTGGATGAGCTTGCGCATCCTGCCGAGGGTTTCTCCGCGCCAGTCCCCGAGTTCGGCGATTTTCTTCGAGATGAGCTCCGATGCCGACTGGCCTTGGCCCGCGCCCGGTTTTTTCATGTTCCCATCCTAAGACAGACCTACCGCGCCGCGGCCGCCTTGCGGCGCTGCGCCACCGCCCAGACCGCGAGCGCGCCGAGGAGCGCGGCCTGCGCCACCAGGCCCTCGCGCGTGCCGTACACGCCGAGCGCCGGGAGCTGCAGCGAGGTCCACACCGTCAGCGGCAGGACCCCCGCCTCCTGGAAGCCGCGGGCCGCGTTGCCCACCATCACCACCGCGAGACCGCAGAAGACGATGCCGCAGCCGACGAGCAGCGGCCGGGGCTTCAGGCGCCTGCCGATGCGGCCGAACGTGGCGACGAGCAGCGCCAGCAAGGCGAAGCCGGCCAGCGCCCCGCCCAGCACCTGCCCGCCCGCGCCGGGCGATTCGAGGAGCAGGCCGCGGAAGAAGATCACCGTCTCGAACGCCTCGCGGTAGATGGCGCCGAAGGCGACCGCGAAGACGAAGGCGGGCCCGCCGCCGCCCCCGGAGAGCGCGGAGACGAAGCGGCGTGATCCGGCCCAGGCCAGGAGCCACTGGCTGGCGTAGAGGAGAAGCGCGGCGGTGAGGAGCTGCATCACCGACTCGATCAGCTCGCGCTGCAGGCCGGAGACGCGCAGCACCGCCCCCGAGAGCCACCAGGTGACGGCGCCCGCGGCCAGCGCCGTGGCCAGGCCGGCGTGCACCGCCGCGGCCTCGCGCTCGCGGCCTCCCTTGCGCAGCACCGCCAGCAGCGCCGCGACGATCAGGGCGGCCTCGATCCCTTCGCGGAGCGCGATGGCCAGCGCGGCCAAAAACGCGATGGCGCCGCCGCCGGGGGCCGACTCGCCGGCGCGGGCGAGCAGGCCATCGAGCCGCGCCGCCTGCCGCTCCACGCCGCCCGCGTCCTGGAGCGCGGCGCGGAAATCGAGGAAGGCGCGCTCGATGTCGGTGACGAGCTGCTTGTCGCGCGCGCGCAGCGACGGCTCGTGCGGCTCGAAGCCATCGAGGTACGCGCTCAGCGCCGCCTTGCGCGCCCCATCGCGGTCGCCCTTGCGGTGGAGTTCCGCCGCCTCCTCCACGCCGCGGCGCGCGCCGCCCAGCCGGTCCGGCCCCGGGGGGCCGTCGAACGGTCCGCCGCGGACCGCCGCCAGCGCCAGCTCGCGCTCCTTTTCACCGAGCCCCGCCTGGCGCAGCCTCGCGTCCAGGTCCTCGTCGCTCAGCGGCGCCAGCTCGCGATGGCCGCGGGGGAGCCGCGCCGCGTCCGCGAGCCTCCGGCCTTCCCCGCTGGAAGGCCGGGCAACGGACAGGACGTGGAACGCCAGATCCCAGCGGGCCCGATCGTCGAACGCCTCGGCCCAGGAGGGCATCGAGGTGCCCGGCACGCCGTAGGTGATGGAGTTGAACGCCCGCTGCGGCGTCAGGGCGCGCACCTCCGCCGGCGCGGAGAAATCGACCGCCTTCATCTCGGCGCGCCGCTCGACGTGGCAGGCGGCGCAGGCGTTCTCGAAGAGCCGCGCCCCGCGCGCCAGGTCGGGCGGAGCGGCGGGGAGGACGGCGACGCCGAAGCGCCGGGCGATCTCGTCGCGGATCGCGCGCCCCTCGAGCGCCACCCCGGCCGGCGCGGCCCGCCCCTCGACCCGGCCGCGCAGCGCCTCGATGCGCGCCACCAGCTCCGCCGCGCCCGCCTCGGGCGACAGCTCGCGCACCGCCTCGACCAGCAGGCCGACCTGCTCGCGGTGCTCGTCGGCCGAGAGCAGCTCGCCGCCCGGCCCTACGGCCCGCGCGTAGTCCCCGGCCACGTAATCGAGCAGCGCCACCGCGCGGCGTAGATCGTTCTCGCGCGGCGCGGGGGCGGCCAGCGTCCCCAGGGCGCTGATACTGATAATGAGTCTCAACATCAGACCCACAGGATAGCGGCGCCGGGAGGGTTTGTCATCCGCGGCCCCGGTCGATCGGCCCAGGCGGCGAGCAGGCCTCTGGCCTTCGGGAACGCTGGCGGCAACCCCCGGCTGCCGCTACCATGCGCGCCCGGAGGACAGCATGGACCCTTGGACGACGCCGACCCAGAACGCCGAGCGGGAGATGCACAGGGACGTAGCCGCCGTCCCCGACACCGCCGCGTTCATGGGCAAGGTCTACCGCTGGATGGCCTTCGGCCTCGGGCTCACCGGCCTCATCGCCATGGTGGTGGCGGGCAATCCCGAGATGCTGCGCGTTGTCGCCAAGGCGTTCTTGCCCATCGTCATCGGCGAGCTGGTGCTGGTGCTCATCTTCAGCGCCGTCGTGCACCGCGTCTCGTTCGCGGTGGGCGCGGCGATGTTCCTCGTCTACTGCGCGCTCAACGGCGTCACCTTCTCGCTGCTGTTCGTCATCTACACGCAGTCGTCCATCGCCTCGGCCTTCTTCATCACCGGCGGCACCTTCGCCGCGATGAGCGTCTACGGGACGGTCACCCGGCGCGACCTCTCGGGCTGGGGGAGCTTCCTCTTGATGGGCCTCTTCGGCGTCGTCATCGCCGGCGTCGTCAACCTCTTCATGCGCTCGGACGCGATGTCGTTCGTCATCTCCTGCGCCAGCGTGGTGGTCTTCACCGGTCTCACCGCCTGGGACACGCAGAAGCTGAAGGGCATGGCGCACGCCGGCGACGACCGGCTGGCCCTGCAGGGGGCGCTCACGCTCTACCTCGACTTCGTCAACCTCTTCCTCGCCGTCCTCCGCCTCCTGGGGCGCCGCCGGTAGGCTCCTGGTGCACGAGAGGGTCCAGCCCGGCGACCGCGGCGCGTTCTTCGACGTCGACGGGACGCTGATCTCCACCAACGTCGTCCACGCCTACGCGTATTACGTCTTCAACCGCGGGACGTTCTTCGGGACCGCCGGGCGCCTGCTCAAGGGCCTGGCGATGGCGCCGGTCTACGCCGCCGCCGACGCCTGGAACCGGAAGGTCTTCAACGAGGTCTTCTACCAGGCGTACCGGGGGCTCTCCGAGGACCGGCTGGTCGAGCTGGCCGACGATCTGTGCAAGGAAGTGCTGGAGCCCGCCGTCTATCCCGGCGCCCGCGACCTGATCGACGAGGCCCGCCGCGCCGGGTGCCGGATCGTGCTCTGCACCGGCGCCATCGACATCACCATGAAGCCGCTGGCGCGGCTGCTCGGCGCCGACGACCTGATCGCCAACTCGCTCCAGTTCGTCGAGGGCTTCGCCACCGGCAAGGTCATCCCGCCGATCGTCGAGGGGGCGCACAAGGCGCGGCGCATCCGCGATTACTGCGTCGAGCACGGATTGAAGCTCGACGTCAGCCACGCCTATTCCGATTCGATGAGCGACTATCCGATGCTGTCGGTGGTGGGCCGTCCCTGCGCCGTCAACGCCGACTCCGGCCTGCGGCGCACCGCGCGCGCCTACGAGTGGCCGATGGTCGATCTGCGGTAGAACGTCGGCCCATGCGCCCGCTCGACCGACTCCGCAAGCGATATGACGCCGACGCCCAGGTCGTCGTCCAGGACGAGGATTCGCCGCCGCGGATGATCTTCTCCGGCGAGGAGGTATTGCTCGAAGAGCTGCCGCTGGGCACGCGGGTGGTCTTCCCCAACCCACCCATCCAGGAGCTGGCCAACGTCAAGGCCGCGGTGCGCTGGGCGCTCAACCATGCCGAGGGGACCGATCCGCTGCACGCGATGCTGCGCCCGGGGATGAAGCTGCTCGTCGCCATCGACGACATCTCGCTGCCGCTGCCGCCGATGCGCACGCCCGACATCCGCCAGGTGGTGCTGGAGATCGTGCTCGAGCTCTGCGCCGACAGCGGCGTCGACGACGTCCACCTGCTCATCGCCAACGCGCTCCACCGCCGCATGACGGAGGCGGAGATGAAGCGGATGGTGGGGGAGAGGATCTTCGCCGCCTATCATCCCGATCGATATACCAACCACGACGCGGAAGAGCCGGACGGCATCGTGGAATTGGGCCGGACCGACGCCGGCGAGCGCGTGCGCATCAGCCGCCGCGCCACCGAGGCCGATCTGGTCGTGTACCTGAACGTCAACTTCGTGCCCATGGACGGCGGGCACAAATCGGTGGGCACCGGCCTCACCGACTACCTGGGATTGCGCGCGCACCACACGCCCCACGCCATCCGCGGCTCGCGCAGCTACATGGAGCCGCGCCATTCGGCGCTACATTCCTCGGTCGACCGCATCGGCCGCGTCATCGACCGGGAGGTCGACGTCTTCCACATCGAGACGGCGCTCAACAACCGCATGTTCGACGGGCCCATGGCGTTTCTGGGCAAGCGCGAGGAGGACTTTGGCGAGCTGGACCGCGCAGCGCTGGCCGGCCTGCGCTGGACGCTGGGGAAGATGCCGCGCGAGCTGCGCCGCAAGGTCTTCCACTCCGTGCCCGCGGCCTACGGCGTCATCGCGGTGGCGGCGGGGAAGACCGAGCCGACGCACGAGAAGATCCTCGAGACGGTCCGGCGGCAGTCGTTCGTCAAGGTGCGCGGGCAGAGCGACGTCTTGATCTGCGGCATTCCCTATATCAGCCCGTACAACGTCAATTCCATCTTGAATCCGCTGCTCGTGCAGGTGATGGCCGACGGGTACTTCTTCAACATGAACCGCGGCATCCCGCTGGTGAAGAAGGGCGGGACGATGATCGTCTGCCACCCCTGCGCCGACGAGTTCGATCCCGTGCAGCACCCGAGCTACATCGAGTTCTTCCACCGGCTCTTGCCGGAGACGCGCGACGCGATGGTGCTGCACGAGAAATACGAGGAGGAGTTCGCGCGCAATCCCAGCTACGTCCACCTGTACCGCAAGGGGAATGCATATCACGGCGCGCACCCGTTCTATATGTGGTATTGGGGCGAGAACGGACGGCAGCACCTGGGCCAGGTGATCGCCGTCGGCACCGAGAACACGCACGTGCCCGAGTTGCTCGGCTGGGATCGGGCCGATACGCTGGCCGAGGCCATCGACATGGCCCGCGGCCGGCAGGGGCGCACCGCGAGCATCACGCTCATGCACCATCCGCCCATGGTGATGACCGAGGTCGTGGTCGGCGCCGAGGAGGAGCAGAAGCTGCTGGGCCGCGGGGCGCCGGCCCCGACGGCGCCCGCATGACGCCGCTCGACCTGAGCGAGGCCTTCCGCGGCCGCGAGGTGATGATCACCGGCGTCACCGGCTTCCTCGGCAAGGTGGCGCTGGCGATGCTGCTCGACCGCTACCCCGAGGTGGGGCGCGTGCACGTCTTGGTGCGCCCGCGGGCCGGCGGCACCGCCGGCGATCGCTTCTTCAACAAGGTGGTCACGGCGCCGCCATTCGATCCGCTGCGCCAGAGGCTGGGCGAGGCGTTCGACGCCTTCATGCGCGAGAAGTGCGCGCCGGTGGCGGGCGACGTCACCGATCCGCTCTTCGGCCTGGAGGGCGCGCGCAAGCTCGACTGCGTCATCAATTGCGCGGGCCTCGTCACCTTCAACCCCAGCCTGGAGATCGCGCTCGACGTCAACACGCTGGGCGCGCGGAACGGCGCCGAGCTGTGCAAGGCCACCTCCGCCACGCTGGTGCACGTCTCCACCTGCTTCGTGGCCGGGACGCGCCGCGGGCCGGTCTTCGAGGACGAGCCGGTGGTGGGCAGCTTCCCCAAGCTGGCCGAGGGCGAGCTGCCGGGCGCCGACTTCTCGCTCGAGAACGAGCTGCGCGATTGCGGGAAGCTGGTCGAGCGGCTGCGCGCCCAGGCCGACGACAGCGCGCTGGCCGCCGACTTCCGCAAGGCGGCCGTCGAGCGCCTGGAGGCGGAAGGCCGCGACCCCGAGGACGCCAAGGCGCTGCGTCTGGCCATCGGCCGCGAGCGCAAGCTGTGGCTCTCCGCGCAGCTCGTCGAGGCCGGAATGGCTCGCGCGCAACACTGGGGCTGGCCGAACACGTACACGTATACGAAAGCGCTGGGCGAGCAGGCCATCGCCCGGAGCGGGTGCAAATACGCCATCGTCCGCCCGGCCATCGTCGAGAGCGCGCTGCGATTTCCTTTTCCGGGGTGGAACGAGGGATTCACCACCAGCGCGCCGCTGGCCTTCATGGGATTGAAGGGCCACCGCGCATTCCCGGCCGGGCACAAACTGGTCCTGGACTTGATCCCCGTCGACCTGGTCTGCGCCGGGATCCTCGGCGTCGCCGGCGCCGCCTGCGCCGGGCAAGCGCGGCGCGTCTACCAGCTCGCCTCGGGCGACGTGAATCCCTTCTACATCCGCCGCGCCGTCGAGCTGGTGGCCCTCTATCGGCGCCGCCATTTCAAGGAGAGCGGCGACTGGCTGGCGGAGCATATCGAGCCATATCCCGTGTCGGGCGCGTTGTATCGGGCCAGCTCGACGCCGCTCTTCCGGCGGATCATCGGCGCCACCCGCAAGGCCATCGAGGACCACGGGCCCCGCTGGGGCGCCCCGCGCGTCTCGGCGCTCATGGCCCAGGCCGACGAATCGCTGGCCCACGCCGACCGGCAGCTCGCCCAGGTGGAGATGACGTGGGAGCTGTTCCTGCCCTTCGTCGCCGGCGAGCGGTTCATCTTCTCCTGCGCGCACACGCGCGACCTGTGGGCTGGGCTCTCGCCCCGCGATCGCGAGCTGCTCCCCTGGGATCCGGAGCGGCTCGACTGGCGCCGGTATTGGCTCGACGTCCACATGGCCGGGCTGGAGAAGTGGGTATTCCCCGGCCTGGAAGAGGAGCGCGACAAGCTCAAGCGCGAGGTGCCGCAGAGCAAGGACCTGCTCCAGTTGTTGGCCGCGGCGGTGCACGCGCACGGCCCGCGAACCGCGCTCCGGTATTTCGAGGGCGAGGAGGGCGGCGACCGCGTCACCTATCGGGAGCTGGCCCTCTTCTCCGATCGCGTCGGACAGCGGCTCCAGGCCGAGGGGGTGCGGGCCGGCGATCGCGTCGTCCTGATATCCGAGAATCGCCCGGAATGGGCGATGGCCTATTTCGGGATATTGAAGGCCGGCGCCGCCGCCGTCCCGCTCGACGCGGGGATGACGCGCCCCGAGGTCGACAATTGCGTGCGCGCGGCCGGCGCCCGGGTGGTCCTCGCCTCGCCCCGCCAGATCGACAGGCTCGATCTGCCCGCCCTGTCGCTGGTGGACGCTCTGCGCGGGGCCGCACCGTCCGGGCCGCTGCGCAAGAGCGCCGCCCCCGACGAAGTGGCCTCGCTGCTCTTCACCAGCGGCACCACCGGCAAGCCCAAGGGCGTCCTGCTCACGCACCGGAACTTCGCCTCGCTGGCTGCGAAGCTGGCCGCCCTCTTCGACCTGCGCGTGGGCGAGGGCGTGCTCTCGGTCCTGCCGCTGCACCACACCTTCGAGTTCTCCTGTGGCCTCTTGGTGCCGCTGGCGCTGGGCGCGGAGATCACCTACCTCGACGAGCTGACCGCCGACCGCCTGGGCGAGGCGCTGGAGAAGAACGACATCCACGCCATGATCGGCGTGCCGGCGCTCTGGCAGCTTCTGCACCGGCGGCTCACGCAACAGATCGCGTCCCGGCCGACTGCCGTGCGCGCGGCGGTGGAAGCGGCCATGGCATTGCACGGTGAATTGCGGAATCGGACGCCGTTCAACGTCGGCAAGCTGCTCTTCTGGCCGGTGCACAGAAAGCTCGGCGGCAAGCTGCGGCTCCTGGTCTCCGGCGGCTCGGCGCTGCCGGCCGAGGTGCAGCAGTCGTTCCATGAGCTGGGGTTCGATCTCACCGAGGGATACGGGCTGACCGAGGCGGCGCCGGTGCTCTCGGTGGCAGTGCCCGAGAACAAGCTGCGCCCGGGGACGGTGGGCCCGCCGCTGCCGGGGGTGGAGATCAGGATCGACAAGCCCGACGGCGAGGGCGTGGGCGAGGTCATCGCACGCGGGCCCAACGTGATGGCGGGCTACCTCGACGATCCCGAGAGCACGGGCCAGGTCCTGATCGACGGCTGGCTGCACACCGGCGACCTGGGGAAGCTGTTGCCCGACGGCCAGCTCACGCTGGTCGGCCGCAAGAAGGACGTCATCCTCGATGCCAGCGGGAAGAACGTCTACCCCGACGAGCTGGAGGAGCTGTACGGCGCTTCACCGCTGGTGAAGGAGCTGTGCATCGTCGGGCTGCCCGACGAGAAGGGGCACGAGCGCATCGCCTGCCTGGCGGTGCCGAAGTCGGCCGCGGAGCGCCCGGCGTTGCTCGAGCACTTCGCCGAGGTGGGCGCGGGGCTGCCGTTCTGGAAGCGCGTCAAGGTTCTGCACCTGACCGACGCCGATCTGCCGAAGACGGCCACCCGGAAGGTGAAGCGGCCGCTGATCGTCGCCGAGTTGCTGCGGTTGGAGCGGGCGGCCGAGAAGGGCGAAGCCGTGGCGCGCGCGCCGGGAGCCGGCCAGTCGTGGCTCTACGATCTGGTGGCCGACCTGGCGCACCGGCCGCGCGGCTCGGTGGGGCCCGGCTCGAGATTCGCCGCCGACCTGGGATTCGATTCCTTGCTGATCGCGGAACTGGCCGTGGCGCTGGAGAAGGCGGGCGCGACGCCGCCGGACGAATCGCGGCTGGGCTCATTGCAGACCGTGGGCGATCTGGCACGCACCTTGGAGTCCGCTGTTCATTCGCCGCAGGCCGCAACCCGCGAGCCGCAAGCCGCGGAGGAAATCCACGTCCCCGAGCCGGTCGCCGCCTTCGGCCGCGCCGCGATCGCCGCCGCGCAGCGGTTCCTCTATGGCCGGGTATTCGAACTGGAGATCCGCGGGCAGGCGAACGTGCCGCACGACGGTCCGTTCCTGGTGGCGGCGAATCATGCCAGCCACCTCGACGTGGGTCTGGTGAAGCAGGCGCTCGGCGAGGAGGGCGAGAAGCTGGCCTCGCTCGCCGCCGCCGATTACTTCTTCGATACCCCGTGGAAGCGGGCGTGGTTCGGATCGTTCACCAACCTGGTCCCGCTCGACCGCCGCGGCTCGGTCAAGGAATCGCTGCGCGTCGCCGAGGATACCCTGCGGCTCGGATATCACCTCTTGATATTCCCCGAAGGGACGCGCTCGCCCGACGGCCGGCTGCAGGAGTTCAAGCCGGCCATCGCGTATCTCGCCTTCGCGGCGGGCGTCCCGATATTGCCGATGTGGCTCGGGGGAACCTGGGAGGCGATGCCCAAAGGCGCCTTCGCGCCCGACCCGCGCAAGCGGCGCAAGCTCGAGGCGCGCATCGGGCCGCCGCTGCGGATCGAGGCGATGCGCGCCGCCGTCGCCGGGATGTCGCGCTCGGCGGCGCACCGTGAGGTGACGCGGCTGGTGCGCGCGGCCGTCGAGGAGCTGGGGCGGTGAAGGTCCTGGTCACCGGCGCCACGGGGTTTCTCGGCGGCGCGCTGGTGCCGCTCCTGGTCGAGGCCGGCCACGACGTGCGCGTGCTGGCGCGGGGCGCGCAACCCGAGGGCTCGCGGCTCGACTGGCTCCAGGGCGACGTGCGCGACGCGGCGTCGGTCGAGCGGGCCGTGGCCGGCGCCGAGGCGGTCTATCACCTGGCGGGCCTGGTCAGCCGCGACCCGCGCGAGGCGCGCAAGATGTACGAGCTGCACGTCGACGCCACGCGGCTGCTCCTGGGCGCCGCCGGGCGCGCGGGCGTGAAGCGCATCGTGCTCGCGTCGTCGTCGGGGACCATCGGCGTCTCGAAGGAGCGCCGCGTCGCCACCGAAGAGGACGATTACCCCATCGAGGTGGTGGGCCGCTGGCCGTATTACCTGAGCAAGATCTACGAGGAGAAGATCGCGATCGAACACGCCCGGCGCGGGCTTCCGGTGGTGGTCCTCAATCCCTCGCTCTTGCTCGGCCCCGGCGACGCCCGGCTCTCCTCGACGCACGACGTGTGGCGCTTCCTGATGAAGCGCATCCCGGCCATGCCGCGCGGCGGACTTTCGTTCGTCGACGTCCGCGACGCGGCCGCGGCGTTCCTGGCGGCGCTGACGCGGGGAGCGCCGGGGCAGCGCCATCTGCTCGGCGGCGCGAACATGGATTTCACCAAATTCTTCGCGCGATTGTCGCGATTGTCGGGAGTCCCGGCGCCGCCCTTGCGCCTCCCGAGCCCGGTGAAGGTCCTTGCCGCGCACGCGCTGGAGAGGTGGGCGCACCGCAGCGGCCGCGAGCCCGACCTCGACGCCGCCAGCGTGGAGATGGGCGAGCATTGGTTCTTCATCGATTCGTCGAAGGCAGAGCGCGTGCTCGGGTTCAAGGCCCGGGATCCATACGAAACGCTTTCCGAGACGGTGCGCTACCTGCGGGAGCATCTGTTGCCCCGTTGAGCCGGGATGCGCATCGGCGCATTCGGGCATAAGCTTTGTTCCCCGATTGCGGAGCGCCCGTGCCTCCGACCAACGACCCACC
>Ga0247727_10014083_pt1 | contig 13355 bp, 11 predicted proteins | sample WisWelCaveWW1625_FD_202498 | JGI IMG/M metagenome (GOLD analysis project Ga0247727, IMG submission 202498) | Biofilm microbial communities from Wishing Well Cave, Virginia, United States - WW16-25 | ecosystem: Environmental > Aquatic > Deep subsurface > Groundwater > Cave microbial mat | place... | reverse complement strand
TCGATTTCCTCGGTGGTCATCGACTTGGACTTGACGACCAGGGCGGCGCCCTCCTCCCGGGCCAGCCCGAGCAGCCATTCCACCGCCTCGCGTTCATCGCGCGCGTAGACGACCTCGCCGCCGTGGCGCACCAGATTCGCTTCGAGCTGCTCGAGATAGTAGTCCAGGTTCTCGATCGTATGCCGCTTGATGAGGCTGGCCTGCTCGCGCCAGCGCTCGAACTCCTCCGGTTCGACCTCGGTCAGCGACTGGCGGCGCTTCTCCATCAGGCGCCCGGTCGCCGCGTAGATCGCCAGTTGGAGTTTTGGATCCGCCAGCGTCTGGTGAAGTTGAGCGCTCGGAATCGGGTTCATCGGCGGGTGTCAGCGGCTGGCGAGGATCTCGGCCACATGCATCGCGCGCACAGGCGCTCCGGCGCGGAACAGAGCCCCCTGGATCTGCATGAGGCAACTGGAGTCGAGCGACGTGACGTACTCGGCGCCGGTCTTGAGCATCGAATCGATCTTGGTGCGCGCCATCCCTCCGGACAGCTCGGCGAACTTCACCGCGAACGTGCCGCCGAATCCGCAGCACTCGGCGGCCGCGTCCATCTCGCGGAGCGCGAGCCCTCGCACCCGGGAGAGCAGCCGCCGCGGGCCGCTCCGGATGCCGAGATCGCGCAGCGCGTGGCAACTGTCGTGGTAGGTCACCACGTGCTCGAAACGCGCGCCCACGTCCTCGACGCCGGCCACGTTCAGCAGAAAGTCGGAGAACTCCCGAACCCGGCCCGCCAGCCGGCGGCTCTTTTCGGCGAGCGGCGGATCGGCGGCGAAAAGCTCTTCGAAATGGCGGGCGATCATCGACGTGCAGGAACCGGAGGGGACGACGATCGGCCCGGCGTCGTCGAAGACTTCGAGAAAATGACGGGCGACCCCGCGCGCTTCCTCCAGATACCCGCTGTTGAAGGCGGGCTGGCCGCAACAGGTCTGAGCTTCCCGGAATTCGACCTGCCAGCCGATGTGCTCGAGCACTTCCGCCATCGCCAGGCCCACCCGCGGGAACAACTGATCCACCAGGCAGGTGACGAACAGGGAAACCTTTCCCGGCATGAGAACAACGATTCTAGCACTCGCGGGCGGTTTCACCTGCCCATGGAGGGAGCGAAAGGAATCGGTTGCCAGGCCGGGTAGCCGAATCCTGCCCCCGTCAGCGGGCGCTGGTTTGTGCCGTCGACTTTCATCAGGTAGATTTGTATTCCGCTCCGTATGGTGGCGAACGCGATCTGGGTCATGTCCGGGGACATATCCGGTTGCGTATTGTACGCGCTGGGCAAAGCCGTCAGTTGATGGGGACAGCCGCCATCGGCGTTCATGATAAAGATGTCGCTTCCGCTGGAGCCGTAGTTCGCGGCGTACACAATCCTGGTGCCGTCGGCGGAGTACCTCATGGAGACCTCAGCAGTCTGACTGAAGGTGAGCCGGGTTTCCACATCCGTCATCAAGTCCTTCTCGAACGTCTCAGCTGTACCGGAGCGGTGGCCGCTGTAAATAATCTTCTTCCCGTCGGGGGAAAAGCCGCAGCTATTGGAGGCGACCGGGTCGAAAACGACCTGCCTTTCGTTTGTGCCGTCGGCGTTAATAAAGAAAATCTGATCCGCACCAGTTCGATGAGATTGGAAACAAATCACCTGACCGTCCGGCGACCAAGCCTGGTGAGCGTCGTTCGCCGGGTTGGTGGTCAGTCTCACCTCGTTGGTGCCGTCCTTGTTGATGACGTAAACATCCTCCCCGCCTGCTCCACGAGACGACGTGAAGCCGAGTTTCTGTCCGTCGGCCGACCAGGAAAGCCCATCACCGTTGTCGCCTGTCGTGACAAAGCGGGTTGCCACCGCGTCGGGAGAAGGGTTCTGGATGTAGATATCCCGGCCGGAGACGCCAGGCCCCCAGTACGCAATCTTTACGTTCCTGCCAGCGAACGCCAGCGACTCCGGATCAACAGACGTTTCCGCGCGAACCGGTTGCCAGCTCGGATGGGCATCGTCCGCCGTGAGATCCATAGTCAGCCGCTGCTGGCTCTTGCCGTCGGCGTTCATACGGTAGATCTCCGACGGCCCGCCAGGGCCGGCGTCGCGGTGGGATTCAAAGACAATCTGGAACATGTTCGGCGACATATCCGGAATGACGTCGTCTGCCGTGTGGAAAGCCGTAACGCTATGCGGGCAACCGCCGTCGGCGTTCATGATGTAGATCTCGAAATCGCCGTCCCGCCTGGTGTGGAACAGAATCCTCGTGCCGTCGTTCGAGTAGCTTGGGGTGGTGTCAATTCCCGGGCTGACGGTGAGCCTCGTTTCACTGAGGGTGTTCAAGTCCTTGACGTAGATCTCGCCCAAAGGGTCATCGCGAAAGCCGGTGTATGCAATCTTGTTCCCGTCGGGAGAATACGCGCAGTCGCCGGAGCCGACGTGGTCGAAAACGACTTGTGTCTGATTGGTGCCGTCGGAGTTCATCTGCCAGACTTGCGGCCGCCCGGTTCGTGTGGAAGTGAAACAGATCTTCGACACGTTTGGATGCCACCTGGGAGCGAAATCGGAACCGGCGTCGATCGTCAGTCTCTTGCTTTCGGTTCCGTTGGGCAGGATGACGTAGATGTCCTGGTTGCCCCCGCGAACGGAGCTGAAGGCGATTCTCCGCCCGTTGGGAGACCAGGCCGGCTCAAAGTCCGGGTCGGTGTTTTGGGTTACCTTGAACAGGTTCCCACCGCTGGCGTCCATGGTCCAGATTTCGTAGTCACCGTCGCGGTTCGAGTGGAACGCGATGTTCCCGTTCTTGCCTCGGAACGCGGCATTCGCCACCGGTGTGTCCCAGACCAACTCAAACAAGGGTAACAATATAGTTGACAACTCACGCAACCGATGAGTTGTCAACTATATTGTTACCCAAACAAGCCCAACAGGAGTGCGATCGAGAATGCTCGCATCATTGGGTGCCTCCTAAAGCGCTATACGACCCGTCAGGATTATATCGCATGGGCTGAAGCACGCGCGGCCAAATTGCTCGAATCGACCCGTACGGCGGTACTAGTACCATTCTAACTTGATTCGATTATGTACTATACCTACGTTTTGTAAAGGCTCACACGTTGACTCACTTCGCGTCAAACCACTCCCTTTGGTCGGTTACCAGGACAAGCCTGGCTGATCTTGTGAACTGAAAGGAGTTCACCATGTAAATTGCCTGTTCAACATGTAGCCGAACGAGCGTGAGTCCCAGCAATGGGATTGGCGACTTGAGAGGCGAACACGCGAGCCGTAACGCAAGTGAACCCGATTCGGCCTCGATAGGCGGCGGCCTCACCGCGCTCGATCGCCTTTCTCGCGGCGCGGGTCAGCCGGGCCGGGCGCAGGGCGTCGTAAATCAGAGCGTTGGAGTCAAGAACCAGAATGCTCGGCATCCCATCGCTCGGCGATCGGAGTCACCACGTCTCCCACCTTGGCCCGGGCGCGAAACTGCTGGAGCCTGGCCTTGGCCGCTCGCTTTGTATCCTCGACTGGGAGGATGCGCACTATCACCTTCCCGCGCGAGGTGACTGCCAGGGCCTCGCCACGCCGCACCTGGCTTAGGAATTCCTGGAGGTGGCTGCGGAGATCGGTTACCTTCACCGCTTTCATGGGATTCCTATCTACCGTACACCCCAAGTGTACAAGACACAAAAACGCGAATGCAATTCCGAGCTGCGATGCCGCTCAACCGGACAGCATATATGCGCCGAACCGGCCACTCCGCCTACTACAGAAACCTCGACCCATCTTTGATCTGCGGTGTGCCGACCGCACGCGAACTTCCGCAAGTTGGTACTAGTCCGTGCCCAGCTTGATCGCCTTCAGCCGCTGCATCACCTCGTTCACACCGCGGCCGAAGTAATCGTGCAGCGTCAGGTATTCGGCGTACAGTTGTTCGTAAATGGCATGGGCCGCTGGATCCGGATGATACGCGCGAGCCGGAAGCCCGGCCATGTGCGAGGCGGCTTCCCCGATATCGGCGAACGCGCCGGCGGCGACCGCGCCGTGCATGGCGGCGCCGAGCCCGGAAGCTTGCGGCGAGCGCGCCAGCTGAAGGGTCCGGTTGGTCACGTCGGCGAAGATCTGCATGACGAGCGGGCTTTTTTGGGCCAGCCCTCCGGAGGCGACCAGTTGCCGGATCGGAATCTGTTCCTTCTCGAAGGCGTCAATGATCGCGCGGGTGCCGAAGGCGGTCGCCTCGATCAGCGCCCGGTAGATGTCGGGAGGCTGGGTCGCCAGCGTCGCGCCGACGAGCAGGCCGCTCAGATCGGCGTTCATCAGCACGCTGCGGTTGCCGTTCCACCAGTCGAGCGCCAGCAGGCCGCTCGAGCCCGGGCGGAGCCGGGCGGCCTGTTCGGCCAGCGAATCCGGATTCGCGCCGAAGACGCGGAAGCACCACGCGTAGAGGTCGCCGACGGCGGCCTGCCCCGCTTCGTAGCCCCAGTAGCCGGGCACGATGCCGTCCTCAACGACGCCGGCGACGCCTTCGACAAACTTCCGCTCCTCGCCGAGCAGCATGTGGCACAGCGAAGTGCCCATGATCATCGCCATCACGCCGGGCTGGACGACGCCGGAGGCCGGCACGGCCGCGTGCGCGTCGATGTTGCCCACCGCCACCGGCGTTCCCGGCAGCAGCCGGGTGATCTGGGCTATCGGTCCGGTCAGGGCGCCGGCCGGCGAACCCAGCGGATAATATTCGGCGGCCAGCTTCTCTCCGACGACGTGCTCGAGGCGCGGGTCGAGCGCGCGGAGGAATTCGCGTGACGGGAAGCCGCGGCCCTTGATCCACATCCCCTTGTAGCCGGCGCAGCACTCGCTGCGGCGCTCCCGGCCCGTCAGTTGCCAGACGATCCAGTCGGCCGCCTCGATCAGACGCTCGGCGGCCTGATAGACCGCCGGGGCCTCGTCGAGAAGCTGGAGAACCTTGGCGAAGAACCACTCCGAGGACTGCCGGCCATTGGTGACTCCGAGCGCCTCTTCGTGGAACTTCGCGCCGACCTCATTGATGCGAGTGGCCTCCGGCTGCGCCGCGTGGTGTTTCCACAGCTTCACCCAGGCATGCGGCTCGCCGGCGAACCGCGGCAGCACGCACAGCGGCGTGCCGTCGGCCAGCGTCGGCAGCATCGTGCACGAGGTGAAATCGATGCCGATGCCGGCCACCTGTTCCGCTTCGATGCCGGCGGCCGCCAGCGCCTGGGGCACGCCTTCGCGAAGCACCAGCAGGTAATCGCGCGGGTCCTGCAACGCCCAGTCGTGGCCGAGCGGCGTGCGGTCGGGAAGCTGCCGGTCCAGGACGCCGTTGGGATACGGCACGACGGCGGAAGCCGCCTCTTCGCCGTCGCTCAATCGTGCCAGCATGACCCGGCCGGACTCGGTGCCGAAATCGATGCCGGCCGCGTAGCGGTCCTTCATGCCGGCGTCTTGACCGCCAGGATGCGACGCACCCGATCGGCGTTCTCCCGCACCTGGTCGGCATACCGCGGGTACATGCCGACGATCATGCCGTCCTGGGGCTTGACGTTGTCGAACACCATCCGGAAGGCTCTCTCGATCTGCTCGTTCGAGTCGGTGAGCCGGCCGGCCGCCAGCACCTTGTAGCACAGGCACGTCTTTTTCGTCGCGCGGATGGCGGCGAACATTCGCGGCGGATCCTCCGGCAGGTAGATCTCTCCCAGCGGGCGCGTTCCGAGGAGTTTGCGGAACTCGTCGGGAGACCGCGTCAGGTAATAGAGCGAGGTCATGTAGAAATCGATGTCCCAGCCCTCCGACTCGACCTGCTCGAGGAGCTTCGGGTCGTGCATCGAGAGCCCGACCCTGACGCCCGAGTCCCGCACCGCCTTGAGGAAATCCCGCACCCGATGCAGTTGGCCTTCTCGCCGCTTTCGCTCCGCCGAACCGCCGTGGTGCACCACGCCCACCGGCTCGAGCTGCGCGACGCCTTCGAGCAACTTGGGGTCTTCCTCGACCTCGCGATGGCTGAGCAGGATCCATTGCATCCGGCCGCCGCCGGCGCGGTGCGCCGCCAGGTCCTTCATCGCCCGCGGATGATGGGAGAACTGCCAGGTGTTGATCCCGTGCTGCTGGCAACGCTCGACGATCCCGGTGACCCGCTCGGTGGTCGCCCACTCCGACATGTGGTTGTTCAACAGCCGGTTGAAATGCGAGAACCCGTGGAAGGGGTTCGAGCCGACGATCAGACGCGTCAGCCGGTGCCGGCCGAGCGTCAGCGTCGGCAGAAGCTCCGCCCCCGGCGGCTGAATATCGCCCGAGACCCGGAATGGCGCCGCCGGGGCGGCCTGGGCGGCCTCGAGATCGGGATCGCACGGCACGGCGGCCATTCCCGCGGTGAGCGTGGCCGCCGATTGCAGAAAGCGGCGTCGTTGCGGTTTCATCCTTCCTCCTTGGTCATAGCTGGCGCAGCGCGTGCTCGGTCGCCTCGACGAAAAAGTAATCGCCCCACAGGACCGACTCGTTGACTCCCAGTTTCTTATGGACGTGGTACACGCCGCCCTTGAGAATCCCATCCCAATCCGCCTCGTTCTTGGCCAGGTACTTCTGGCTGAGCGTGCGCAGGATGCGGATGGCCGTGTTCCAGTAGAAATGGCCTTTGACCGGATCGGCCACCAGCCGCCCCAGCCGCAGCATGCCGGCGGCGGCGATGGCGGCGGCCGAGGTGTCGAGCTGTTTGCGGCTCTCGGCGGGCGCGTTGAAATCCCACGGCGGCACGCCGTCGGCCGGTGTGTGAGTGATGTAGTAGTCGGCGCATTTCTCGGCGGTTTGCAGGAAGTGAGGATCGCGGCTGTACTCGTAGCAGGTGCCGAATCCGTAGAGCGCCCACGTCAGGCCCCGCGACCAGCACGAATCGGACCGATACCCCTGTTGGGTCGTCTGCCGCAGGAACTCGCCGCTCTCGAGGTCGAAGATCCCTTCGTGCGCGGTCGAGCCGTCGCCTCGCACCAGCACCCGCCGCGTGGTCAGCGCGTGCCGGAGGGCGACCTCCCGCAGGCGCCGGTCGGCGGTTTCGCGAGCCGCGTAAAAGATGATGCCGACGTTCATCATGATGTCGATGAACAACGAGTTGTCGGCGACGAACGACCGCAAATACTGGCCCTTCTCCTGGTAGCGCTCGGCCAGCGTGCGGCCCGCCTGAATCAGCACCGCTTGCAGATCGGGATCCCTGGTGAGCTGGAACCAGCGGTAATAGGTGCTCAGGAAGAGGAACCCGAGGTCGTGGATGTCGGTATCGTTCTGCCGCGCCTCCAGCGGCTTGGAGTAGCGGACGGCCTGATCCAGCCACCAGGCGGCGTCGGTCCCTCCACTCACCTGGCGGCGATGGAACAGCCACATCATGCCGGGCAGAAAGCCGTCGCACCAGTGCGTCCAGACCGGTCCGTCATGTTTCCACCGGCCGTTCACCGTGTACATCGGATAGTAGCCGGGATGGCGCTCGACCAGGTTTCGTACCTGCTCTTGCGCGAACTGCATCGCGTCTTCCAACAACGCGCGATCGGTTTCCAGATCGAATCGAATCACTGCTTCTCCCCACGGGTTTTTAGCCCGGTTCTCCAATACATCCGGAACCCCTTGGGCACCTCGGCCCGCTCCGGGTAATAGAACATGCCGACACTCGAGGCCTCCAGGTCGCCGCCTGCGTCCGGATCCGGACCCCGGTCCGGCGCCGGCCGGCCCGACGGCGGGGCGAGTGAACCCAGGAAGGCCGAAACCCCTTCGAGCGACGCGAGGAAACGGGCTTGCCGGTTGTCGAACTCGAGCGTATGGAAACGCAGCCGGACGGCATAGGAGTCGCGCGACCGGCCGGGCCATTTTTCCAGACGCGCCAGTCGCCCCGAGACGCGGGCGCCGCGCGGCACGACGACGGATCCCTTCAGCTTCGCGTCGCCGCGCACGACGGCGACCACCGGGTCGCCCACGGCCGCGCGTCGCAAGTCGATCGAGGTCTCGAGCTCGAGCTCGAGCCCAAGCCCGGCCGGCAATTCGAAGCGCACCAGGGCTGGCGGCTCCGGTGTGGCGCTCGCTTCGACCGGCTCGGCGAACGACAGCACCGATTCGCCGCTGTATTGCCGGCAGGAGGCGAACAGCGTGCGGTTCCGGCTCTCGTTCCCGGCCAGGTCGGTCATCGTGAGCTCGGAGGCCCGCGGCAGCAGGAACTCTCCGTCGCCGATCCGCGCTCGCTCGTATTCAATCCAGTCGCCGGCCGAATCCAGGCCGAGGTGCGGCGGGATGTCGTCGGCGTGCACCTCGAGGCGAATCAGATCCAGGCTCGTCGCGTCGACCCAAAAAGAGCCGTGATAGCCGACAAACGCTTCGCGCGGGCCGACGCGGATCTTGTAGCCGCTGGTCAACTGCGGCACGCGGTAGTCGAAGCGCTCCGTCTGCCGGCCATCGCGTTCCCGGCGGCCGACGTAGGTGTAGGTCGGCGCGCTCGAGAGGAACACGCTGCGCGCGTGGAGAGCGAACGTCCCGTTTCCGATGGCGCCGCCGCCGACCAGGTCCTTCAGCTCGCGGTCCTCAAAGCGGGCCGAACCCGGCCAGGAAAACAGCTCCTTTCCCGTCACCAGGGCGACCTCGAGCCGCAGCGTGTCGAGCAGCTCGAACTTGCGGGCCGGCGCGCGGCGGTAGGAGCGCTCGATCGTTTGCAGGCACGTATAGTTGGGGAGCCGCGACTGGTTGTCGAGCATCCTCGTCTTGATGCGCGCCACCAGCAGCGTCTCCGGCGACAACTCGAGCGCCAGGACGCTGGCCGCCCACGCCGCCGCCACCCGCCGCATCACGATTCATTATATCGAGCCGCGCTTCTGCTACCATCACAACATGCCTGCCGTGAAGATCTCCGTCGCCAATAACGGACCGCTGCGCCTGGAAGGCGATTTCTCGATTCTCGACGCTGTCGGGCGGGAGTTCGGACTGGCGGGAAGAGTCGCGCTCTCGCTGTGCCGCTGCGGCCAGTCGGAGAACAAGCCGTTTTGCGACGGCAGCCACGCCCGGACCGGCTTTCAATCCGTGTGCGAGGCCCGCGAGCTGCCTCCGCCGAAACCGAAACTGTAGCCCGCCGCCCCGTGGATCAGGGAACTTTCCCCGCCCGGACTGCGTATCACCCGCCATGGAGGTTCCATGCTGGACGTGTCCTCGAACCTGGCCCGGCCGATGGTCAAGGTGCTGTTCATCGCCAGTGCCCTGCTGTCAGTGGTCTCCTATTACACAACACAGCAGGGGATGGTCTTGTACCTGTCGACGTGGTTCTCGATTCTGGCGGCGCTCGGCGTCCAGAGCGCTTTGCTGATGGTCGCCTGGATGATCGGAGTCACGCGCACGCATCGGGCGCTGCTGATCGCCGTCTATGCGATCACGGCGGTGGTCTCGATCGCGTTCTCCTACGTCAGCCTCCACACCTGGTTCACCGCCCGGGAGCGGCCGGCCGAGATGCGGCGGAAACTGTACGACGAGCTGACGGTGATGGCCGCCAGGACCGAGGAGACATTGGCCGGGGCGACCGCCGAAGGCCGCAAGCACGCGCTGGCGCTCGAAGAGATGACCGCGGCCGAGAAATCCCACGGCCGCATCTCGCGCTCGCGCGATGCCGATCCGTATCTGGACCAGGTGCGGGAGGCGGTCGGGCGGGAGGCGCGCAGCTATAGCGAGGGCTATCGCGAAGGCTCCGGCTCCGGCGTTCGCTACACCGCCTTCGAGCGCTACACGAGGCTCGCCCAGCAGTCGCTCACCGAGATCGAGGAGTCCCGGCGCGCGCTGGCGGCCTTTCGCGCCGAGCTCACCCCCGACACACCCACCGAGCGGCAGTTGAGGCGCTTTCACGCGGTGTACGACTCGACGCCCTGGGCCACTGTCGAGCAGACGCTGCACCAGGGCAGGATCGCGCGGCCCGCCGCCCCCGATTATGCGACCTACCTCGAGCAGGCCTCGACCGGCCAGGAGAGCCTGATGCGCGCGTTCGAGGAGCTGTTCACCGCGCCCACCGGCCGCCACCTGTTCGCCTTTCTCCTGGCGGCGTTCATCGATATCATCGTGTTCCTGCTGGCCTATGCCTCCGGGCCGTACTTTTTCGGAACGCCCGAGCAGCGATGGTGCTCGGCCGGCGCCGCCCTCGACTCCGGCGAGCCCCAGCTTTTCGTCCGCGACCTGCTGCGGAAGATGCGGCCGGGGCCGAAGGGAATGGCCGAGGTGGACGCCCGCTCGCTGACCTCCGGCGAGCAGCAGCTTTGTATGGTGCTGGCGGCCCGCGGCCTGGCACTCGTCGAGGAACGCGACGGCCGCCTGTGTTACCGGTTCGATCCCCAGATCCACGAGCGGCTGATGGAGTCGCTGGCGACGCCGGGGTTGGCGGTGCGCGCGTCGGCGCAGGGCGCGGCCGCCGGGGCGTAGGGACTGGAGGCGAGTCGAAGCCGCCCTCGGGTCCTTTGGTGTATACTCACCGCTGACCATGAACCGCGCTCTTGTTTTCGCCGCCGTCCTCTCCGGCTGGGCGCAATCGCCACCCCCAGTCGTCTCCTCTCCGGAAGTGCACGCCGACCGTCGCGTCAGCTTCCGGTTCCGCGCGCCGAACGCCAAAGAAGTTTTTCTTGCCCGCGAGGGCGCGCAGCGCGTCCCCATGCAGCGGGACGAACAGGGGGTTTGGAGCGCGACCATCGGGCCGCTCGAGGCGGACCTCTATGGGTACTCGTTCGTCGCCGACGGCGTCGGTCTGATCGACCCGGTGAATCCGCTGATGAAGCCCAACCTGCTCGGCACGACCAGCATGGTGCACGTGCCCGGCCCCGCCCCTCTACCCTGGGAGCCCGGCGACGCTCCGCGCGGAACCGTTCACCGGCATTTCTACAAGTCGGGCGTGGTCGGCGACCACCGGGATTTTTACGTCTACACCCCGCCCGGATACGATCCGCGGGCGAAAACACTCTATCCGGTCCTTTACCTGCTGCATGGTTTCAGCGATGACGCCAGCGGCTGGACGGCTGTCGGGCGGGCGCACGTGATTTTCGACAACCTGATTGCGCAAGGCAAGGCGAAGCCGATGCTCATCGTCATGCCGCTCGGCTACGGCGCGCTGGAAATCGTCTCGCGGGCGAGTCCTCCCTTGCGCGACCCGAGCCTCCGCCAGCGCAGCTACGACCGGTTTCGCGATTCCCTGTTCGCCGAGGTCATCCCCGAGGTCGAAAAATCCTACCGCGCCGCCAGCGACCGCAATTCGCGAGCGATCGCCGGACTGTCCATGGGCGGCGCCCAATCGCTCTATATCGGTCTGAACGCATTGGATCGCTTTGGCTGGATCGGAGCCTTCAGCTCCGGCGGGATGAGCGCGGATTACCCCGCCACTTTTCCGGCGCTCGATGCCCGGGCCGCCGCCCCCCTTCGTCTGCTCTGGATCGCCTGCGGCGTCGACGATCGCCTGATGGACGGCAACCGCAAGTTCATCGAGTTTCTCAAGTCCAAAGAAATCCGCCATACCTGGACCGAGACTCCGGGCGCGCACACCTGGCTGGTCTGGCGCCGTTACGTGGTGAGTTTGGCCGGGCTGTTGTTTCAGGAGAAGAGCTGAGGTCCGGCTATTTGCCGATGCAGAACGTCGAAAAAATCCGGTCGAGGATATCGTCGGCGGTGGTCGCGCCGGTGATTGCGTCGAGCGGCCGCAGCGCGGCGTAGAGGTCCAGCAGCAGCATCTCGTGGGGCAGGCGATTGCCGACGGCGGCGCGCGCCTGCTCGAGCGCGGCCGCGCTCTCGCCGAGAAGCTGCTCGTGCCGGAGGCTGGTAATGAAACCGCTTTCCGGCTCCGGACTTCCCGCCGGACTGAACTGCTCGAGGATGCGCTCCCGCAGCGTCTCGATTCCGTCGCCGGTCAGCGCCGAGATGGCGACCGCTTCGATGGCTTCGGCCTTCCGCGGCAGGTCGATCTTGTTGCCCGCCACCAGGTGCCGCCCCTGCGCGCGGGCGCGCTCGATCAGCGCGCGGTCGTCGGCGGTCACCGCTTCGGAAAGATCCACGACCACCACCGTCAGGTCGGCGTCGGCCATCGCCTGATAGCTGCGCTCGATGCCGAGCCGCTCGACCGGGTCGCGGCCGGAGCGGATCCCGGCGGTGTCGACGAACCGCACAGGTATGCCGCCGATGACGGCCATCTCGCTGACCAGGTCGCGCGTGGTTCCGGCGATCTCGGTGACGATCGCCCGGTCTTGCTCGAGCAGCCGGTTGAACAGGCTGCTCTTGCCGGCGTTGGGCCGGCCGACGATCGCCAGCGTGAAGCCCGAGTGCACCAGCTTGCCGTAGGCGAAGCTGGCCGCCAGCCGGCTCACCGATTCGATCAGCGGATCGAGCCGCCGCAGGATTTCCCCGTCGCCGGCCACCGCGATGTCATCCTCGGCGAAATCGATGCCCGCCTCGAGCAGCGCGATCAGATCGAGCAGCGGTTCCTTCAGCGGACGCAGACGGCGCGACACCGAGCCTTCGGCCTGCCGGGCGGCGATCCGCGCCTGGTACAGCGTGGTCGCCTCGATCAGGTCGTGCACCGCCTCCGCCTGCGGCAGATCGATGCGCCCGCGAAGAAACGCGCGGAGGGTGAACTCGCCCGGCTCGGCCAGCCGGGCGCCCGCTTCGACCGCCCGCCGGACACAGTGCCGCAGCACGACCGGAGAGCCGTGGCAGGAGATCTCGACTACGTCCTCGGCGGTGTAGGATCGCGGCGCCGCGAACCAGGCGACCAGCACGCGGTCGACCGTGGCGCCGGAAGCGTCCGGTAGCTCCGCCGATTCCAGGCCCCACGGGCGCCATCGCGGCGCGCGCGGGAATCGTAGAATGCGCCCGGCGATCCCGCGTGCATCCGACCCGGACAACCGCACCACGCCGATACCGCCGCGCCCGGGCGGCGTCGAGACCGCGACGATCGTATCGTCGGCCCGCAACGCTTCAGCGGCGGCGGCCGCGCGGCGGCGGCGGGCCCGCCGGCCGCTCCGGCAGCGATGGCATGCCGGCCGGATACACCACCACGTGGCGGTACGGCTCGGCGCCGGCGCTCTCGCTCCTCACCGCCGGTTCCCCGCGCAGCGCCAGGTGCAGAATGCGGCGCTCGCGGCTGTTCATCGGCTGGAACTGGAACGGCCGTCGCGACGACTTGACCATCTCGGCGGCGCTGCCCGCGTTCATCCGCAATTCCTCGATCCGCAGCCTCCGGCAGTCGTCGGCGTCAAAACACAGCCGTGAATGATCCTCCTGCGGGACCCGGAGCATTTCGAGCGTCAGGTGCTCGAGCGCCAGCAGCAGCTCGGCCCGGTTGGCCAGCAGCAATTCGACGTCC
>Ga0247727_10014082_pt1 | contig 13356 bp, 13 predicted proteins | sample WisWelCaveWW1625_FD_202498 | JGI IMG/M metagenome (GOLD analysis project Ga0247727, IMG submission 202498) | Biofilm microbial communities from Wishing Well Cave, Virginia, United States - WW16-25 | ecosystem: Environmental > Aquatic > Deep subsurface > Groundwater > Cave microbial mat | place... | reverse complement strand
GCCGGCCACCTGAACCTTCTCCCCCGTGGGTCCCCCGTCTAGGATCCCCGTCACCCCTCCGCGGCTTCCGCGGACCGAACGGTCGGGGCGTGGCGCAGCCTGGCTAGCGCGTCTGCTTGGGGTGCAGAAGGTCGCTGGTTCAAATCCAGTCGCCCCGACCAACACCAAGCGGTTGCGGCAGGTCCGCTTGCTCCGCAGCCTCCTGCACCTGGCCGGAGCCCTCGCCGGGCTCCAGGACGCCCATCGAAGCTCCGGGGGGGTCGAGGAGGCCCGGGAACGCCTTGTTCCGGACGCTCCCCCGGCGGTCCCCGCAGCCCGTGAGCCGGCCTCCGGGGGATGGCGCGTCCCGGGGAGGTACTGTAGGATCCGCGCGGCGGGCGTCCCCCGAGAGGAGGGTTCCATGAGGACCATTCGCGTCGCGGCGGTGCTGGCCGCCGTCCTGCTCGTCCCTCCGCGCTTCGCCGCCGTCGCCCGGGAGGACCCCGCGCGCGAGCTCGCGAAGCTCGAGCAGCGCTTCGAGACCTCCGCCCTCTCGTGGAAGGAGGCCTACGAGGCCTTCCTCCCCGAGTACGAGGCGTTCGCGAAGAGGCACCCCGGTACCGAGCAGGCGCTGACCGCGAGGCTGCGCGTTCTCACCTTCGCCGGTCGCCTGAAGGCGGACGAGGCCGCGATGAAGGACGAGGCGGGGAGGATCGTGGACGCGATCCTCGCCGAGTTCCCCCGCTCCGAGCAACTGGCCCTGCTCCCGGACCTCTGGTACCTCTTCCACCGCGAGAAGCACGCCGAGGTGATGAAGCACCTCTCGGCCCCCGACCAGCCGCCCCGCGTGAAGGCCGCCGTGCTCTTCTCGCGCGCGAAGGGCCTGTGGGACAGCAAGCGCCGGGACGAGGCGCGGCCCCTCCTCGAGGAGATCCTCGCCCGGTACCGCGACGTCCCCTGGCGCCACACGACCTACGGCGAGATCGCCGACGCCATGGCGAACCCGCACGACCCCGCGGGGCTCGCCGTCGGGAGCGTCTGCCCCGAGATTTCCGGCAAGGACGTGGAGGGCAGGCCCCTGAAGCTCTCCGACTACAAGGGCAGGGTCGTCGTCCTCGACTTCTTCGGCGACTGGTGAGGCCCCTGCAAGGGGATGTACCCGCACGAGCGGTCGCTCGTGAAGGAGTTGGCGAAGACGAAGCGCTTTGTCCTCCTCGGCATCAACAGCGACTCGTCGCCCGCGAAGCTGCGCGAGGTCCTGAAGCGCGAGGAGATCACCTGGCCGATCCTCTTCGACGGCGGCGGCACCGGCGGCCCCATCGCCACTCGCTGGGGTGTGCGCGCGTGGCCGACGATCTACGTCCTCGACGCCACGGGCGTCATCCGCTTCGAGGGGCCCCGCGACGAGGCGCTGACCCGCGCGGTGAAGCAGCTCCTCGAGGAGGCAAAGGCCGCCCGGCGGTAGGGGCCGGGGGAGGACGGTGGCGCGCGGCCGCCCGGCTCCTCGTCCGAGGCCGGGGAGGCGCGGGGGCGGATTCCGGAAACTGGGTGCGGGCGGGGCCGTCCCGCGGGACAATGCCGCAGGAGGGATTGCCATGAGGATTGAACGCGGCGGAATGCGGCGCTGGGCGCTGGCGGCGCTGCTGGCCCTGGCCGTCGGCGGCGTGCGGCCGGCCGGCGCCGCCGTCACGGGCGTGGTCTACAACTCCGGCACCGGGCACTACTACAAGTACGTCGCGGCGAGCGGTTCCTGGTCGTCGGCCAAGGCGGGCGCCGAGGCCCTCGGCGGGTACCTGGTCTCGGTCACCTCGGACGCGGAGCGGCAGTGGATCGACGCGAACCTCCGACCCTCGGGCTCGACGATGTGGTTGGGGGGGACTGACGCCGCCCAGGAGGGGACCTGGACCTGGGTGAACGGGGACTCCTGGTCCTACTCCTACTGGAACGGGGGGGAGCCGAACAACTCCGGCAACGAGGACAACCTGATGGTGAACACCAACGGGACCTGGAACGACGTCTACGACTCCTACACCATCCCCGGCTACGTCGTGGAGTGGAACACGGACCCCAACGCCCCGCCGCCCCCGATCCTGCCGCCCGACCCCTCCGACCTCGCGGCGACACTCTCCTTCACGAGCACCGTGGTCCTCCAGTGGACCGACAACAGCCTCAACGAGCTCCGGTTCGAGGTCGAGAGGAGGACCGCGGCGTCCGCCTTCGCCAGGGTCGCCACCCTGGGCTCCGGCACGACGACCTTCGAGGACGAGGCGCTCGCCCCCTCGACCGCCTACACCTACCGCGTGCGGGCGGCGAACGCGGTCGGCCCGTCCGGGTACACCAACGAGGCGTCGGTCGCCTCGGGGACCTACGTCCCCTCCCCCGCCGCGCCCTCGGACCTCGTCGCATCGTCGGCGGCGCCCGACTCGATGGACCTCCTGTGGACCGACAACAGCGCGGGCGAGATGGGCTTCAACGTCTACCGGCGCGCGGGGGGCGGCGACTACGAGTTCCTCTCCCGGACCGCCCCGGACGCCGTCTCCCTCGCGGACTCCGGCCTCGCGCCCGACGCCGACTACGGCTACGCGGTCCGCGCCGTCGGCACGGTCCGCGTGTCCGGCGCCGCGGAGGCCGCGGGCACGACGCTCCCGACGCTCTCGGTGGCGACGATCGCGGGGGACCTGAAGGACTCGGCGAAGTTCGGGAAGGACTCGCTCAAGGCCTCGGCCTCCTTCGACTTCCTCGAGGGCGCGTCGGACGGCGAGGCCGACCCCGTGGCCGAGGGGCTCTCGATCCGCGCCGGCCCCGACGCGGCTCCCGTGCTCCTGAGCATCGTCCCCCAGGACGAGGGGTGGAAGGTCAAGGGCGCGAAGGCCTCGTGGAAGAGCCCCGCCGGCTCCACGCGGAAGATTAAGGTCCAGGTCGACCTGGAGCAGCGGACGGTCTCCTTCTCGGTCGCGGGGCTGGAGCTCGCGGCCCCGCCCGCCAACCCCGTGCGCGTCTCCCTCGCCGTCGGCGGCGACGCGGGAACCGACCGGCGCGACTGGGAGGCGGGGAAGCCGGGCGTCTTCCGGTTCCGCTAGGATCCCCCGGAGGGGGGCCCTAGAACCGGGCCTCCGATGGAGGACCGCCCCCACCTGTTCGGCCTGTTCCCGGAGGAGATCGCCGACGGCCTCCGCGCGGCGGGCGTGCCGGTCCGGGACGACGAGGCGCGGAGGATCCTGGCCGGGCGCCTGGTGCAGCGCCGCCACGACCACGCGCCCGCGCGGCCGGTGGGCCGGCGCGTCACCGCCGCGGCGGAGGCGCGGTTCGACCTCGCGCGCCTCGAGGTCCTGGAGCGCGCGACCGACCCGGCGGACGGCTTCGTGAAGTACCTCCTCCGCTCCCCCGACGGGGCGCTGAGCGAGGCGGTGCGGATCCCGCTGGAGAGGCCGGGGCGGTTCACGGTCTGCCTCTCCTCGCAGGTGGGCTGCGCGCTCCGGTGCGCCTTCTGCGCCACGGGGCGGCTGGGGCTCTCGCGGAACCTCCTCGCCTGGGAGATGGTGGACGCCTTCCTCCGGGTCCGCGACGAGGCGCCCGGCCGCGCCACGGGCGCGGTCTTCATGGGCCAGGGGGAGCCCTTCCACAACTACGACGAGGTCATCCGCGCCGCCCGGATCCTCTCCCACCCCTGCGGGGCGCAGGTGCGCGGGGACGCCATCACCATCTCCACCGTGGGGCTCGTCCCGGAGATCCGCCGCTACGCCCGGGAGCGCCACCCCTTCCGGCTCATCGTCTCCCTCACCTCCGCGATCCCGGAGCGCCGGGCGTCGCTGCTGCCCGTGGCCTCGCGCTGGACGCTGGAGGAGCTGGCCGACGCCGTGCGGGAGTACGCGCGGGTCGCCCCGGGGCTCGTGACCGTCGCCTGGGTGCTGCTGGGCGGCGTGAACGACGGGGCCGAGGAGGCCGAGGCGCTCCGGCGGCTGCTGGGCGACGTGCGGCTCCGGGTGAACCTCATCGACGTGAACGACCCGCGGCCCGGGGGATTCCGCCGGTCCACCGACGCGGAGCGCCGGGCCTTCCGCGGCCACCTCCAGGTCCTCCGCGCCCCCGTCGTGCGCCGGTACTCGGGGGGCGTGAACCGCCACGCCGCCTGCGGGATGCTGGCCGCGACCCGGTGGGAGGCGGCGCCCCCGGCGTGATCAGCCGCCCCGCCGCAGCGCCGCCGCGCAGGCGGCCCCGTCGGGGAAGCGCTTGCGGGGATCGGCGGCGAGCAGCAGGCGGAGGATCCCGGCGAACTCCTCCGAGAGTTCGGGCCGCGCCGCGCGCGGGTCGGGGGCCGGGCCCCGCGGGTCGGCCTTGGCGACCGTCATCTCGGTGAAGTCCCCGGGGAAGGGCCGCTCCCCGGTGGACGCCTCGTAGAGCGTGCAGCCCAGCGAGAAGAGGTCGGCCCGCCCGTCCGCCTTCTCGCGGAGCAGGATCTCGGGGGCCATGTAGATCGGCGTCCCCGCCATGGTGACCGGCCGCGGCTTCCCGCCCCCGTCCTCGAAGACGCGCGCCAGCCCGAAGTCCCCCACCTTGGCGCGGCCCCCCTCGGCGAAGAGGATGTTCGCGGGCTTGATGTCGCGGTGGAGGACGTCCCGGGCGTGGGCGAAGGCCAGCGCCTCGGCCACCTCGGCTCCGAACCGGCGGCAGTCCTCCTCCGGGAGCGCCCGCTCTGCCTTCAGGCGATCGAGCAGGGTCCCGCCCGGCGCGAACTCCATGACGAGGTACCAGGAATCGCCCATCCTCTCGCACCCGTAGAGGGAGAGGATCCCGGGGCACTCCCTCAGGCGCGCCGCCGTCTTCGCCTCCCGCCGGATCTTCCGCACCGCCTCCTCGTCCGCGGCGATGCGTGGGAGGAGGATCTTCACCGCGACCTCGACCTCCAGCTCCACGTCCCGGCAGTGGTAGACGCGCCCCATGGCCCCGCTCCCGAGGAACTTCACCACCTCGTAGCGGGGCGGGAGGCCTGCGGGGCCGGGGACGGCCTCCGGGGCGGAGGAGGGCGGCGCGGCCGCCGCCGGGGCCCTCCGGGGGATCCGGACCCCGCAGTTCCCGCAGTACTTCCCCTTCTCCGGGAGCGGCTCGCCGCAGCGCAGGCAGGAGGAGGGCATCCCGGGATTGTGACGGCGGGGATCCCCTGACGGCACGAGGAACCGGGAGGCGACGGCCCGCCGTCACCCTCCACGGTTCCGGAATCCGCATTCGAGTGGTCTCCGGCGGGCGCGTTGGGGAACAATGGGCCGCACCGCATGCGCGGATCCCGCATCCTGGCCGCCGCCGCCCTCGCCGCCATCGCGGGGTGCCGAACACTCCGGGAACCGCCCGGCCCCCCCGCCGACCTCGTCCTCCTCGGGGGGACGGTGCACACGATGGACCCGGCGCGCCCCCGGGCGGAGGCGCTCGCCGTCCGGGGGGGGCTGCTGGCGGCCGTCGGCTCCGACGACGAGATCCGCCTGCTCGCCGGCCCCGGGACGAGGGTCCTCGACGCCGCGGGCCTCACCGTGCTCCCCGGCCTCGTGGATGCCCACGGGCACCTGGAATCACTGGGGGCGGGCCTCAGGAGGATCGACCTCGTCGGGACCGCCTCCGCGGAGGAGGTGGCGGCGGCGGTCCGGGAGCGCGCCGCGGCGGCCCCCCCGGGCGGGTGGATCCTCGGCCGCGGCTGGGACCAGAACGACTGGGCGAAGAAGTCCTTCCCGACACGACACCTCCTCGACGCCGCGGCGCCCGACCGGCCCGTCTGGCTCGTGCGGATCGACGGGCACGCCGGCTGGGCGAACGGGCGGGCGCTGGCGCTCGCGGGCATCGGGCCCTCGACGCCGGACCCGGCGGGCGGCCGCATCCTCCGCGATCCCGCCACGGGGGAGCCGGCGGGCGTGCTCGTGGACGCCGCCATGGACCTCCTCGCCCCGCTCGTCCCCCGGCCGACCCGCGCCGAGCGGAAGGACGCGCTGCGGCGCGGCGCGGAGGCCTGCGTCGCGGCGGGCCTCACCTCCGTCCACGACGCCGGGGTGGACGCGGAGGGCGTGGACCTCTGCCGGGAGCTCGCGGACGAGGGCGCCCTGCCCCTGCGGGTCTACGCGATGCTCGCCGATTCCCCCGACCTCATCCGCGGGACGACCTTCCGCGAGGGGCCGGTCGTGGGATACGGGGGCCGCAGGCTCACCGTCCGCGCGGTGAAGGCCTACGCCGACGGGGCGCTGGGCTCCCGCGGGGCGGCGCTCCTCGAGGACTACGCCGACGACCCCGGGAACCGGGGCCTCCTCCAGGCGGAGCCCGCGGCGCTGGAGGCGCTGGCGGGGCGCTGCCTCGCGGTGGGATGGCAGCTCTGCGTCCACGCCATCGGCGACCGGGGGAACCGCGTGGTGCTGGACGCCTTCGAGGCGGCGCTGCGGCGGGCCCCGCGCGCGGACCACCGGTTCCGCGTGGAGCACGCCCAGGTCCTGTCCCTCGAGGACATCCCGCGGTTCGCCCGGCTCGGCGTGCTCCCCTCCATGCAGCCCACCCACGCCACGAGCGACATGCCCTGGGCCGGGGACCGCCTCGGCCCCGCGCGGCTCGCGGGCGCCTACGCCTGGAGGAAGATCCTCGACGCCGGGAGCGCCATCCCCTGCGGGAGCGACTTCCCCGTGGAGAGCCACGACCCGCTGAAGGGGATCCACGCGGCGGTTACCCGCCAGGACGCCGGGGGGCGGCCCGAGGGCGGGTGGCTGCCGGGGGAGCGCATGACGCGGGAGGAGGCGCTCCGCGGGTTCACCGTCGACGCCTGCCGCGCCGCCTTCGAGGAGGGCTGGAAGGGGACCCTCGCACCGGGCATGGCCGCCGACCTCACCGTGCTGGACCGGGACGTCCTCGCCTGCCCGGCGACGGAGATCCTGGAGGCGAGGGTGGTGTGGACCGTCGTGGCCGGCGAGGTCGTCTACCCTTCGCGATGAGTAGCCCCTGCGGAGCGGGGCGTCAGCGGGTCTTCCGCCACAGGTTCCCGTCCCGGCCGCGGACCTCCACGGCCCCCGGCGGGGGCGAGGCCCAGGCGGTGCCCCATCCGTCCTCCGGCATGGCGGCGTCCCAGGACGGGCCGCGGTCCCGGCTCGCGTAGCGGCGGTCCTGGTTCAGGGTCTGCCAGACCGCCCCACCTTCGTCCACGTAGAAGACCCGGTTGTGGAGGAGGCTCTCACCCTTCAACTCCCCCCAGTCCTCCTCCGGCCATGCGTAGGCGCACCAGTGCTTCTCCGCCGCGTCGGCGTCCACGGGGGCGAGGAGGGGCATCCCCGGCTTCCCCTCGCGCGTCGGGCCCCCGCCCCGGGCCGGAAGGACGATGCGGAAGCAGTAGCCCGACTTGACGACGAGGGCACCTTCGTCCCCGATCCGCAGGGACGGGGAGAGGACCGCCGGCGAGATCGGATTCCCGCGCTTGCAGCCCTCTGCGTCCAGCCGCACCCCGCATCCCCCCGTCATCTCCGCGAAGGTGGCGAACTCCCCCACCCCGTCGCCGTCGCAGTCGATCCTGCCCGCGACCTGGATCTGAGCTTGGCAGTAGGCGAGATTCCGCAGGGTCGCCATGGCCGCCCAGTCGTTCCAGGAGATCTTCGCCGACAGGAACCGGGGAGCCAGGACCGCCACGGTGAGTCCCGCCATGACGAGGATGGCAAGCCAGAGCACGGGCCCCCGCATGGTCCCTCCCTTGCCGCGGGCGGCATCGCCGATCCCACCGGGAATCGCCGCCCACCGTCGTGAGGGGATCTGTACGAGGCGGCGCGGGGGCGGTGCCGATTCGACGGTCGTACAGGACTGGACCTCCCGAGGCATGGGGGTGAGGCCTGCGCCCCCTGGAGAATGGGGCGGGAAGCGCTCCCGGCGTACACTCGGGAGCCGACGGACGGCCCGGAGCGGCGCCGGTCCCGGCAGGACCGAGCCGCGCGCACTCGAGGAGACCTCCCATGCCCCTGCAGAAGTCCTTCATCCCCTACGGCGCCTACTGGAGCACGCCCTTCTGCCGCTGGCAGGGCTCCTTCAGCCAGGTGAACGCCGTGGAGCTGGCGGCCCGCACGGCGGGCCGGTTCCTGAACCAGCGCGGCATCCGCCCCGAGGTCTTCGACGCGGTCATGGTGGGGATGACCGTCCCCCAGCGCCAGGGCTTCTACGCGGCGCCCTGGCTCGCCGGGATGATCGGCGCGTCGGCCGCCACGGGCCCCATCGTCTCCCAGGCCTGCGCGACCTCGGCCCGGACCCTCGCGACGGCGGCGCTCGAAGTCGAAGCCGGGATGCGCGAGTGCATCCTGGCCGTGACCTGCGACCGCACGAGCAACGGCCCCCACGTCTTCTACCCGAACCCCTCGGGCACGGGCGGCATGGGCGACCACGAGGACCCCGTCTGGGACTCCTTCAACAGGGACCCCAACACCGGGCAGGCGATGCTCCAGACCGCGGAGAACGTGGCGAAGAAGGCGGGGATCACCCGCGAGGAGCAGGACCGGATGACGCTGCTCCGCAGCCGCCAGTACCAGGACGCGCTCGCCAACGACCGGGCCTTCCAGAAGCGGTACATGGTCCCCACCGAGGTGCCGAAGGGCCGGAAGACCGAGATCGTCGAGGCCGACGAGGGCATCTTTCCGACGACCCCGGAGGGCCTCGCGAAGCTCAAGCCCGTGCTCGAGGGCGGGACCGTCACCTTCGGCTGCCAGACCTACCCCGCCGACGGGAACGCCGGCGTGGTCGTCTGCACGAGGGAGAGGGCCGAGGCCCTGCGGACGGACAAGGGCATCACCGTGCAGATCCTCGGCTTCGGCGACGCGCGGGTCGAGAAGGCCATGATGCCCACGGCGGTCGTCCCCGCGGCGCGCCGGGCGCTCTCGGCGGCCGGCGTCGAGATCGGTGCATGCAAGGCCGTCAAGTCCCACAATCCCTTCGCGGTGAACGACATCTTCTTCTGCCGCGAGACCGGCGTGGAGCCCGAGAGGATGAACCGTTTCGGGAGCCCGCTCGTCTACGGCCACCCCCAGGGGCCGACCGGGATGCGCGTCGTCGTCGAGCTCATCGAGGAGCTGGCGGCGGCGGGCGGGGGCCACGGGCTCTTCACCGGCTGCGCCGCGGGGGACACCGCCATGGCGCTCGTCCTGAAGGTCAGCTGACCCGCCGCCCCGCCTCGAGCCGGCAGGCCGCCTCCGTGCCGGGGAAGGCGGACGGGTCGTGGGAGGCGGCGACGACGGTCCCCCCGCCGCGGCGGAACCCGTCCAGCGCCTCGAGGACGAGCCCCCGGGAGCCGTCGTCGAGGTTCGCGATCGGCTCGTCCAGCAGGAGGACCTCGGGGCGACCCGCCAGCGCCCGGGCGAGCGCCGCGCGCTGGACCTCGCCGGTGCTCAGCTCCTCGGCCGGGGATCGGAGCCTCCCCTCGAGACCCAGGCGCGCGAGCAGTCCCCGGGCGATCTCCCGCCGCGCGGCGACGCCCTCGCCCCGCGGCACGAGCCCGAGCGTCACGTTCTCCCAGAGCGGAAGCCGCGGGATCATCGGTCCGCCGGGGAAGGAGAATCCCATCCTGCGCCTTGCTCCTGAAAGAGAGGCCTCGGAGAGCCGTGCGGCGTCCGCTCCGTCGAAGAGCACCGATCCCTCGGTGGGCCTCTCCAGAGTCCCCAGCAGCGCCAGCAGCGTCGTCTTCCCGCTCCCCGAGGGCCCGGTCACGATCAGGAACGAACCGCGAGGGACCTCGAGCGTCACGTCGTCGAGCGCACGCACCTCCGCCGCGGTCCCCGCGTGGAACCGCCTCCCGACCCCGCGCGCCTCGAGGAGTGCGGTCACCGCATGGCCTCCAGCGGCTCGGCCGACGCGGCGCGCGCGCTCGCCGGGATGGTCCCGACGAGGATGAGCGCGAGCGAGAGGGCCGCCCCCGCCGCGGCCGGGCCCGGGGCGAGGCGCCACGGCACGGCGAAGCCCGGGTCGGCGTCGGCGCCCGGGAGGAGGACGGCGGCGAGGCCTCGCGCCCCCAGCGGGCCGAGCCAGAGCGCCGCCAGCAGGATCGAGAGCGAGGCTCCGGCGGCGGCGAGCACGAGGCTCTCGACCAGCGCGCGCAGGATCACCGCGTCGGTCCCCCACCCGAGCATCTTCAGGACGCCGGTCTCGCGCCGCCTCTCGCGGAGCCCCGCCCCGCTCGCGACGACGAGCACCGGGACCGCCGCCGCGAGCAGGAGGACGAAGTGGAGCGCGAAGACGCCCTGCCCGGACGCCGCCCCTCCTGCCAGCAGCGCCCGGAGGTCGGCCCGGGTAAGGACCCGGGGCCGGAGCGGCTCCCCGGAGGGGTCGGCGGCGAGGGTCGGCAGCCGCGCGACGGCGCTGCGGACCGCCTCCTCCTCCCCCTCCCGGCAGTCCACGAGGAGCTCCGTCGCCGTCCCCCGCTCGTCGAAGACCGCCCGCGCGGTCTCCAGCGAGCACAGGACGAGGTTCGCCTCCCACATCGGGAGGTCGGAGCGGAACACGCCGACCACCTCGGAGACCCGCTCGCCCCCGCGGTTCCGGTAGAAGGGCGGCAGCCGCGCGCCCGGCGCGAGGCCGAGGCGGCGCGCGAGGCGGGAGCCGACCACGAGCTCATTCCCCGCGCCCTCCCGGAAGAGCCGTCCCTCGAGCAGCCGCACGCCCCCGGGGAACGCCCCCGCCTCGACGCCGACGAGCACGGCCGGCTCCGCGGCGGCGCCGAGGGGAACCGTCCCGACGATACGAGGGCGGACGGAGAGGACACCGGGAACCCTCCGCACGGTTTCGATGGCGGACCCGGGAAGAGGCGCAGGAAGCCCGAACCTCTCGCCGGTGACGACGAGGTCGGCGCCGAACCGGGCCGCGTCCGCGGCCTGGTCGCCGAGCCCTTCGGAGACCGCCGTGCCGGCGACGAAGGGGACGAGCACCGCGGCCGCGCAGGCCACGATGGCGGCGCTCCGCAGCGGGTGGAGGAGGACCGCGGAGAGCCCGCTGCGGGCGACGGCCAGGGTCGAGCGCATCCGGAGAGCCTACCGCCGGAGCGAGGGGCCCGAGTGGTGTGGGCAGCATGCGCCGTTGCCGTGGCCGTAGGCCGTCTCGAGGGAGCAGGACCCCGAGAGCCCCGGGTCGAACCCTCGCTCGCACGGGGCCAGGGAGATCGCGGACCCGCCCCCCAGCCCCCCGACCAGCCTCTGGAACGCCTCCGACCGGGCCGCCTCCTCCGCGGGGCGCCGTGCTCCGAGGACGAGGACGCAGGTGGCCGCGGCCACGAGCGCCGCCGCGGCGACCGCGAGCCCCATCGGCGCCCGGTCCCTCACCGCGCCGGCTCCGTGACGGTGGTGTAGGCGTCCGCCTTCACGCCCTCCAGGGTCTGCGCGGTCCCGCCCGGCCAGCCGATCTCCACCCGGTCCACCCGGTCCGCGCCGCCGAGGCCGAACAGCAGACGGTTCGAGGACTGGGAGAGGTACCCGCCCGCGGCCTGGACCTGGCGGACCTGGGTCCTCCCCCCCGCCGTGAGGCGCACCAGCGCGCCGACGGCGTCCCGGTGCCCCCGCGTCCCGACCAGGCGCAGGCCGCACCAGCGGCGCGGCGCCGAGACGTTCCGCCAGAGGAAGGCCCGGTCGTTGAAGTTGTTCACCACGAGGTCCAGGCGCCCGTCGCCGTCGAAGTCCCCCGTCGCCGCGGCCCGGGCGCTCCGCGCCGTCCGCTTCCCGCCGATCACCTCCTCCGACAACTGCCCTCCGGGGGGAGGCTCCGTCCCCGCGGACCGGCAGACGTCCTCGAAGGTCCCGTCGCCCCGGTTGCGCAGCAGCGGCGAGCGCCAGTACCAGAGCGGGTGGCCCATGCCCGAGGGGATGTAGACGTCGGTCCACCCGTCGAGGTCGTAGTCCCCCTCGACGACCCCCCAGGGCCAGAAGACCTCCCAGCCCGCCCGGTCGGAGACCTCCTCGAAGGAGCCGCCGCCCTTGTTCCGGTAGAGCGTGTTCCCGAAGAGCACCTCGTCGCGCCGGACCTTCGCCAGGGCGTCGAACTCCTTCTCGGCCTCCGGGGTGACCATGCGGAACTGCACGGCGCGGGTCCAGAACCCCGGGTACTTCACCGTCTCCTCGACGAGCGCGGGGTCCATGTCGAAGGGGATCCACATGTCGGAGTGCATGTCGGACACGAGGAGGTCCGGCAGGCCGTCCCCGTCGTAGTCGAAGGCCCGCGCCCCCACCGCCCCCCAGGAGGTGCGGCCGAGCACGGCGCGGGTGACGTCCTCGAAGCGCCCCTTCCCGTCGTTGCGGCAGAGCGTGCTCGACCCGAACATGTTGCAGACGAAGAGATCGAGGTCCCCGTCGCCGTCCATGTCGAAGACCGCGACGTCCCCGCTCCAGCCCTTCCCCTTCAACCCCGCCTCGTCCGTCGCGTCCGTGAACCGCCCCTTCCCGTCGTTGCGGTAGAAGACGTCCCGTTCCTTCTCGCTCGCGATGAGCTCGGACAGGGTCGCCTTCCCCCGCCAGTACTTCAGCCGCTCGTGGAAGGAGTCCTCGGTCCACTTCGCGGTGTTGGTGACGAGGAGGTCGAGGTCGCCGTCGCCGTCCGCGTCGAAGAAGACCGGCTGCTCCGAGTGCGCGACGAGCGTCAGGCCCGCCTCCTTCGTCGCGTCGCGGAACCTCCCGCCCCCCGTGTTCTCGAAGTAGGCGTTCCCCCCCCGCGTCGTCGTGACGTAGAGGTCCTGGTCCCCGTCCCCGTCGGCGTCCGCGAAGGCGGCAGAAACGCAGATGCGGTCGTCGAGGCCGACGCCGGCCTCCACCGTCGCGTCGGTGAAGTTCCCCTTCCCGTCGTTCCGGAAGAGCCCGTTGGGCCCCAGCTCGTTCAGGAGGAGGACGTCGTCGTCCCCGTCCCCGTCGTAGTCCGACACGGCCACGCCGCTCCCGTGGTCGTAGAGGTTGATCTTGAAGTTCTCGCCCTGCTCGGGCCGCAGGAACGCCATCCGGAACCGGAGCCCCGCCTTCTCGGCGCACTCCTCGAACCGGATCCCCGGGGCGCTGGACGCGGCTCCCGGGCCACCGGGACCGGAGGGTGCGGGGACGTTCGGGGCCGGGGCGGTCCCGGCGTCTCCGCCGCAACCGGCAAGCGCGGCGGCGAGCGCACCGCCCAGGACGCCCGCGACGACGGGGTAGCGCACCATGGGGCCCCGAGGAGCCCCTCCCCCACGCTCTCCCACGTGGCAGGGAGGATCCTAACCCCGTCGATCCGCGAGGGGAAGTGGATTGGGCCCGGCGGTCACGTCCCCGAGCGCGGATCGGATTCCCCGCGGGGGATCAGGGCGCCCAGGCCGCCACGGCCCCCAGCCCCGCGGCCCCGAGGAACGCGAGCGCCGCCGCGCCGAGGAGGCGGGGCCCGGGGCCC
>Ga0247727_10014081_pt1 | contig 13357 bp, 11 predicted proteins | sample WisWelCaveWW1625_FD_202498 | JGI IMG/M metagenome (GOLD analysis project Ga0247727, IMG submission 202498) | Biofilm microbial communities from Wishing Well Cave, Virginia, United States - WW16-25 | ecosystem: Environmental > Aquatic > Deep subsurface > Groundwater > Cave microbial mat | place... | reverse complement strand
ATGGCCACCAAAGAGGGCGCGTTTGATTTTATCGAAAAACCGATCTCGAAAGAAAAGCTGCTGATTTCCATTCAGAATGCGTTAAAGAATCGCACCCTGCAAAAAGAAAATCTCGAGCTCCGCCAACAGGTCGCCGGCAAGTATGAGATGATTGGCCAGAGTCGAGCGATGAAAGAGGTACTGGAGCAGATCGCGAAAGTGGCGCCGACGCCGGGCCGGGTGCTCATCAGCGGCGAAAGCGGGACGGGCAAAGAGCTGATCGCCCGCGCCATTCACGAGAACAGTCCGCGAAAAAACGGGCCGTTCATCAAAGTCAACTGCGCGGCCATTCCGGAGGAACTGATTGAAAGCGAACTCTTTGGCAGCGAAAAAGGCGCGTACACCGGCGCCCACCAGGCCCGCGAGGGGAAATTCACTCTGGCCGACGGCGGCACCATCTTTCTCGATGAGGTGGGCGACATGAGTCTGAAAGTGCAGGCCAAAGTTCTGCGGGTGCTGCAGGAAGGGGAGTTCGAAAAAGTCGGCGGACATAAAACTGAAAAGGTTGATGTGCGCGTGCTGGCGGCTACTAACAAACATCTCGAGGACGAAGTCAAAGCCGGCCGGTTCCGCGAGGACTTGTACTTTCGCCTGAACGTGGTGCCGATCGTCTCTCCTCCGCTGCGTCAGCGCAAGGATGACATTCCAATTCTGGTGGATTATTTCATCGAGAGTTTCAGCGGAGAGAACGGCTATCGGCCCAAGCGACTGACGCCAGCAGCGATAGAAACGCTGCGCAGCTACGACTGGCCGGGGAACATCCGCGAATTAAAAAATCTTCTCGAACGCCTGATGATTATGTGCAGCGCCGATACCATCGATGTCGGTGACTTGCCGGCAAATATTCAATCGCCGACTATGCAAGCTAATTTGACAACGGAATCCGGCTTGACCCTTCAGCAAATTAAAGAGCGCGTCGAACGCGACTACATTCTTGCTACTTTAAAACGCAACAAATGGAACGTGAGTCAAACCGCCAAAGAGCTCGATATCGACCGCACCAATTTGCACAAAAAGATTAAGTATTTTGGGTTGACGTCAAGCGATTAGGATCGCTGGATTACTGGATTAATGTGAAAATCAACTATCCATTGATCCATTACACCACTACTTTCCATTTAATATTGCAGCCGATGCTCGGCTTCTGATCCACATTCACCGGCTTACCGATTAAAATATTGTCGAGGGCGGCGCGGACATCCTTTCCCGTAACGGGGATGTTGCTGCCGGGCCGCGAATCGTCTAACTGCCCGCGATAAACTAATTTCATCTTCTTATCATAAATGTAGAAGTCCGGCGTGCAGGCGGCGTCATATAGCCGGGCCACGTCCTGGCTTTCATCATAAAGATACGGAAATGGGTAGCTGAGACGGTTGGCTACTTCTTTCATTTCGTCAGGCGCGTCATCCGGAAACTGCTGGATATCATTGGAGCTGATGGCGATAAACGACACCCTCTTGGGAATATACTCGTTGGCCAATCTCACCAACTCATGATTAACGTGCTGCACGTACGGACAGTGGTTGCATATAAACATGATAACCGTCGCTTTATTAGACTTGAGTTGTTTCAAGCTCATCTTTTTCCCGGATACCGTATCCGGCAACGTAAAGTCCGGCGCAGTGGAACCGAGCGGAATCATTTTGGATGGCGTAGCCATAAATTTTCTCCCTAGTCATTCCAGAGTTATAGGTCGTAGAATTGGATTAATGGATTATTGGAGTACTGGATCAGATCACAGAAAAAATTCTCAATAATCCATTAATCCAACACTCCATTTCAAATATTCGACCGCGATTGGCAGCCGTCCACGTTGAGGCAGGCGCCGGTCACCAGGCTGGCGCGCTCCGAGGCGAGGAACACGACCACGTCCGCGATTTCCTCCGGCTTGCCGAAGCGGCCCAGCGGCAGATCGCGTTTCACAAACTCGGCGATACTCTGTGGATCAGACTTCTGTCTGCGCTCCCAACTGCCGCCGGGAAAGAGAATCGAGCCGGGCGCGACACTGAGCACGCGAATGTGGTGCGGCGCCAGCTCCTGCGCCAGCGATTTGGTCAGCGCGATCTCCGCCGCTTTGCCGGCGTTATAGGTGATATGTCCACCGCTCTCTCGGCCAAAGATGGATGAGATCATAATGATCACGCCGCCGCCCTGCCGCCTCATGGTCGGTATCGCCAGTCGACTCATGCGCGCCGCGGTGACCGCATTCAAATCGATCAGCTCGTGCCATTCAGCATCGGAGATTTCCAATGTGGGGGTCTTACGGCTGCCGCCCACGTTGTTGATGAGGACATCGACGCGGCCAAATTTTTCCAACGTGGCGTTCACAAAGGCTTCGGCTTCGGGGTTTTTGGTGACGTCGGTGGGTTTGGCGAACACTTCCACGCCCAGCTTTCTAATTTCTTCAGCGGCAGTTTCGAGGGGCTCGGGGATTCGCCCGCAGATGCTTAACCGCGCGCCCTCTGCTGCAAACCCCAGTGTGATGGCTTTGCCGATGCCGCGGCTGGCGCCAGTGACGATGACGACTTTGTTTTTGAGTTGGAGGTCCATACCTATCCACGAGTTGGTTCTTTGTTCTGTCCGCGCAAATATAACACATTTAAATTAAAATTCAAGGCAGGACTTGACATTGCTGTTTGAGAAATTTAAATTGAAAAAAACGTAGGAGAACTGAAGATGTTATGTGAGCACATGAAAGAGCTGCACCATTTTATCCAGGAGCACGAAATCGAAATCGGCGGGTTGGATATGCTGCGCATCGTGTGCAAGAAGTGTGAGGTTCAACACGAATGCCCGGAGATTTCGGCGGAGTACTGGGTGGTGGAGGTGAAGGCGGAAGATAAAAAGAAGAAATAATTAAACCTCTCTGTTAGAATCAATCTCCCCTTCGTTTAAATCCGCAAATAGAAAAAATCTTCAAAAACTAATTACCCCATGACCACAAAAGATCAATGCGCTCCAAATAAAAATCAGTTTATAACACGGAGCGATGGCATCGTTAAATAAGTTTAATCCGATTGTTCAATTCGATGGTAAATTCCGTACCCTTGCCAACCTCGCTCTCCACATAAATTTTCCCGCCGTGTTCCTCGACGACGATATTATAGCAGATCGGCAGCCCCAGTCCGGTGCCCACGCCCGACCCTTTGGTGGTGAAGCCGGGATCAAAAATTTTGTCCATATTTTCTTTGGGAATGCCCACGCCGGTATCTTTTATTTTGATCAAGACCTTGCCGTTTTCTTGACAGGTCTTTAAGGTGATGCGGCCTTTTCCGTCGATGGCCTGAATGGCATTGACCAGCAGGTTCATAAACACCTGGTTCAATTTGCGCGGCATACACTCGATTTCCGGCAGGTCGCCAAATTCTTTGATGACCTCGATGCGATTTTTGAATTTATGATGCAGGAGCACCAACGTCTCTTCCAGGCAGTCGTTGATATTGGCGCGCTGGTACTCCGCTTCGTCGAGACGCGCAAAATGCTTCAAGCTGATCACCAGCGCGCCGATGCGCTCGCAAGCGATTTTATTAATCTGGTTGATTTGCTCGAGGGTGCCCATGAGTTTTGGTAATTTGCTGTCGTGATTCAACACGTCATTAAATTTGGGCTGCGAGAAAATTTCCTTGATTTTGCTAACGCCGCGTTCGATGATGTCATTATTGCTGGTTATGGAGCCCAGTGGGTTATTGATTTCGTGGGCGATGCCAGCCACCAGTTGCCCCAGCGAGGCCATCTTTTCCGATTGGATGAGCTGTGCCTGCGCCGCCCGCAGCTCGCGGGTACGATCGTCAACTTTTTGTTCGAGATTTTCATTCAACTCCCGGATCTGTCCAATGTGGTAGCGCAGCAAAGCATAATAAAAAATGAACGCGGCGAAGGTAAACGGGATGAAGGTGAACGAATGCGTCGGGATGCCCTGCAGCGGCAGGTACAACGCCAAAATCCCGCCCGCGGCAAAAATGATGACAAAACCGACGATGTTGTATTTCAGCCAGACTTTCTCCAGCCAGTAATTGGAACGCCGGTAGCCGCGAATCATCAGCGCCAGCTCAACCGTGCCGACGTAACTGAAATACAATGCGGTGACCACGAACAGCCGTCCGTAGGTATGTTCGTACCCGGTGACCGGATGAAACTCCACCCCGGCGATCACGGTATCGCTAAAAACGAGCAGCCCCAACAGAAATACATTACATGCGCCAGCCGCCCAAAAGTGTCTTTTCACCGGCAGACCAAACAGTCGTTCGCCCATCCGTTTGTCGACGCCGGTGAGAATCAACACATAATACAGACCTAATACCTGGCTGGGCAGCGCGAATACGTAGGGAATTTTGGTCCAAAACAGCGCGGCGCGTTCGGTGGTGGAGAGATGAAAAAAGAACGCGCTGATGTTGGACAGGGCCGAAAGAAACATCAGCGCGCTGAAGATTTTGTTGATCCGTTCCTTCGGATTTTGCAGGTAGAGGATAACGCCCAGCGCGCTCAGGAGAATGGTCGAAATCAGCGAAGGAACCGCGAATGGATTCATAGCCATCTCAATTTCGTGAAGCGTAGAGCGAAAAGCGAAAAGCGTCACGTATTACGCTTCCCGCTCAACGCTCCACGGCGTTATCTTCCCAGAAAAAACGTAACGCCGACTTTCACGGTCAGCTCGTGGGCGGTGATATCGCGTTTGATGATCTCGCCCGGGTTATTGGGGTTTTGTTCTGGAGCTGGGATATTATAAATGGTCTGATATTCCACCGCGAGATCGAGCCAGGGTCCCAAACCGATGTCGAACATCAAACCGCCGTTGACATTCCACCCCACGGCGGCTTCCTCATCTCTTGAACCGCTGACAAAACCAAAACCGGTATCAATGTTCACGTTGGTTCGATAGAAATAGAATCCTCCTAATGCGCCGGCATGGAATCGCAGGCTGCCTTTCCCGAGCGTGTACTGCGGGCCAAAGGTCAGGCGAAAGGATTCGTTGCGCACTTCCGCGATAAAAGCGTTACCGGCAGCGTCTCTCACCGTATCGAAATCCCGCCCGTAGCTCATAAAAGCAAAATCGCCGCGCAGACCGATGCCGCTCAGCGTATTAAGTTTGCGAACCACCTTCAAACCAAATCCACCGCCCACGTCTGAAACGTTGGCAAAATCCGAGCTCGGGATGGAAATCACAATGTGCGGGCCAACCGACCACTGCGCTTGGGCGCCATGGGCGAGCGCGATAATTGCGCATACAAGCATGGGGATTATTTTTTTCATTCGTTTCCTCTCAGAATTGTTTTCTTAATGGCAAAATATAAAAAGAAAAACCTGTTTCGCAAACTCTAAATTTGAGGCGGAGTGTAAAAATCAGCGAGCGCAGCAAGCGTTTTTTTACAGCAAAAATACGCTGCGCCGATTTTTGCACTCCGGTCAAGCTCTTCTTCTAATTCTTGATAAGACCCTTCAATTTCTTCGTCACATCCTTTGTGGTCTCCCCCTTAATCTTCTTCTCGATTTCCTTTTTCTTCTCATCCGCAACGGCCAGCTTCTTGTTAATATCGTTTTCGATGGCTTGTATTCCACCGGTGATTTGATTTTCCATTTTACTCACCAACGCCAGCGCCTCCTGCTTCTTCGGCTCCACGATGGCGTTCACTCGTTTCTCGATTTCCGCGCGCGCCAGCTTCACCGATTCGCCGACCAGTTCTTTCATGCGCTCCGCTAAAACGTTGTCGATGTTGGAACGGATTTGCAAGTTCAAATCGCTCGTCGTTCCGTAAATGCGCGCCGAAAGCTGCAGCATATCAACGGAATTGAACAAGCTGGAGGTGACTTTGGAAATCAGGTCGTCGTGAATGAGACTGTCCGGAATGATAAAACTCACCGGCCGCGCCGTGAGGCCCACCTCAAAATCCAGTTGGCTGCCGGCCAGACTGAATCGCGTCGCGAGGTCTCCCCGCCGTGCATCGATTTGGGAAGGGAGATACGGTCGCGCCGGCAGACTAATGTTGCCGAGTCGTATTCCAGCAGCCTTCAGTTCGAAGCGCTCGGCGGGAATATCGCCGGTGTGATCGACTACGCCGGTAAGTTGATAGGCCGTGGAGTTGGGTAAATCGGCCGCGAGTTGAAACGACAGCGGCTTGCCGTACACCCGCGGGTGAGAGGTTACGCCGTTGACTTTGCCGCTGAGATAAAGCACTTTGCTGGTGTCCTGCTGATTCGTCACGCCGCTGATGAAGATTTCTTCAATCAAAAAATTGGGTTTGGGGTGGCGCAGCAGAAAGCGAATATTCTGCCCCACGAAGCGCGGCGGCTTCTCCACTTTGCCGGCGCTCATGAATTGCTGGGCCGCCGGCATGTACTTGCGCGCCAAATCAATATAGGGCAGCATATTTACAATCGGTTGAATCACGTTGTGGCCAAACAGCATGGTGCCGATGTTTTGCGCCGAAAAATCCGGCAGCCGGGCTTTGCTTTTGATGGCGTCGATGTCGTCGGCAATCCAGTTGTCGATGCTGGCCACCGCGGTTTTGACCTGTTTGATATCCAGCGCCGCCAGCGCTTTTTTCTGTTCGGTCTCTTTTTTGAATCCGTTCACCGTGTCATAAATTTTTTTGGATTTATCCAGCGCGGCAATCAAATTTTCGACGCCTTTGATTTCTTGCGACGTGAGATCGTGGATCTGGGTCTCGACGGCTTTCAGTTCTCCTTTGGGATCGAATTCGGCGATAATGGTTTGCCAGCGCTGGCGGGTGGAATCGGCACTCAGTTTCAGCGTTTCCAGCCGCTGCAACGATTGGATGTTCACGAACGCCATCAGGCTGTCCACATTGATTTTTTGCTTCAGCATGCCGAGATTTAACACCGGCGCGGCGGCTACTTTTTGCTTCAAGCTTTCGATCGCATGATCCACCCAGCCGGGCGGCTCTTTGGGTTTGGGCGGCAGGTAGCCGTTGGTTTGGCGCTGGGTGCCGATGCGAATGTCCGCCACTTTGATGTTGTTGATGATGATCTTTTTTCTGGAAAGCGGCGCCGTCTCCATGTCAAATTTCATTTCTCCCGTTTCAAACATATTTTTCCAGGTGTCGTTGGGATTGGTCACCTGCAGGCGGTCGAGGGAAATGGCCAGGCCAAGCAGATCAAAATTGAGGTTGTCGATCTCCACTTTCGCCCCCACGATGGACTCGCCCGCGCTTTCCAGTTGACGCTCAATCAGCCGGTCGCTCAGCAGATAGGCCGCGCCCGCCACCAGCAGGATAACAACCAGTAACCCAATCAAGCCCTTGGGTCGCATACTAAAACTCCAGATCGCGAATTTTGATATACCACTTGACGACGAAGTTGCCTTTCAGCGCCTTGATGAATTTCGACTTTTCGATTTTTGCGGCCGGGTTGCCGCGATAGGCCACGATCCCCTTTTGGGTTAAAAAATAAACCGGGATGACCAGCGCCAGCGCGACCAGCAGGCTTCCCATGACCACGGTGTTGTAGAAGCGGGTGAACGGCGCAATCGGCCAGTTATAAATTGCCGTCCAGAGGGGTTTTATTTTTTCGATTTGGGCCAGCACCACGAATCCCAGGTTGTGAAACAGCGGGTCGAACAGAAACGTCACGAAGCTGAAAAAAAAGATAGCGAAGAACACCGCCGCCAGATTCACTTTGGTTAAAATAGCCGCGGCGAGGATGAGCACGTTATGCAGGGTCCAGAACGGCGTGAGTCCCACCACCAATCCCATGGCAAACCCGCCAGCAATCAGCCCCGGCGACTCCCCCGACCGCAGGACTTTGATGAGCTTGCTGATAAATTGCAAGAAAAACATGGCCTCCCTTCCCGATTAGTTTCAGGCGGGAATATACAAATATTCGAACGACTTAGTCAAAGAATTTTTGGGGGAAAGAAATTAAGATTTGAAGATGGATTGGAGGCGGATACGTTTCTGCCGCGGTCCGCGTTTATTTTCCTGATAACTTATTTTGAACCCAGGCCAGGTTGTTTTTAAATTGCACATTTTGCGGAGAATGATTCACTAATTGCGACAGAAGCTCTGCGGAAAGTTTATAATACTCGATGGCACCGGAGTGGTTTTCTCTTTTTTCATGGATGGAGCCAAGCTTGATATAGGAAATCGCCAAGCCGTTTTTAAAGGCCACATTGTTGGGGTAGGCGTCATAGAGTTCTTTGCCTAATCGGGAACGTTCTTCAAAAAACCCCAACGCCTGGTCCAAATTTCCCAGCGATGTGTGCGTGTCGCCCAGTTTGGAGTAGGAAATCGCCAAGCCGTTTTTAAAGGCCACATTGTTGGGGTAGGCGTCATAGAGTTCTTTGAACAAGTCGATTTCATCTTCAAAAAACCCCAACGCCTGGTCCAAATTTCCCAGCGATGTGTGCGTGTCGCCCAGTTTTTCGTAGGAAATCGCCAAGCCGTTTTTAAAGTCCACATTGTTGGGGTAGGCGTCATAGAGTTCTTTGGTTAATTCGAGATCCTTTTCGTAAAACCCCAAAGCCTGGTCCAAATTTCCCAGCGATGTGTGCGTGTCGCCCAGTTTGGAGTAGGAAATCGCCAAATTGCTTTTATAAAAAGAAGAACCGGAGTCTTCTTTACTCAAAGCAGCATATTGGTCAAAAGCTCTCTGATAGGCTTGCAGAGCCTCCGCGAGCTTGCCGGTGGTTGTAAAAAGTTCGCCGCTATGCCCGTAGGCATTGGCCCGCTGCCAGGCTTCAGCTTCCGGGTGCGCTATAATATTCGGATACAGTCGCAGGGCTTTTTCGTAGCGGTGGTTTTCCTGGTAAAAATCGGCGGCGGCTTGTAAGATCGTTAGGTCACGGCTATTCAACCGCAGCATCTGATCGTATAGCGTTTCGGCTTTGGGGATTTCGAATTTCAGTACATAGAGCTCGGCCTGCAGTTTCAGGGCTTGCAGGTCTTCCTGTATGCCCTTTTCGTTTTCGGTTTTTTGTTGCGCGATTTCTTTTTCAGCTTTATCGATCCGTTCCCGTTCTTGCAGGCGTTGGTCGGTGCGACCGATCAAATCCGCGCTTTCGAGCTTTTGAATAGCTGCATCAATTTTGCCGTCTTTAAAGAGCTGCAAGGCTTCCTGATAGAGCTCGCTCACATCGTCAAAGTTCACCCGGGCGAACTTTTCCGCCAATCGGTCAAGCTCTGCCTTTTGAGAATCGTACTGTTTCTGCAGTGCTTCGTACTGTTCACCGTACTGTTGCTGTGTGAGCGCAGCTTGGTTCAGTTGTTCCCGCAGCCGGCGTTTTTCTTTTTCAAAACCAGCCAGCAGTGCGGCGTCCGAAATGTCGTAATATTCTTTTTTGGCGGCTGCCAGCACCCCCGTTTTCGCCAGAATAATATCCGTGCCCAATTGGTCGGTATTGCTCAATTTGAGCTGCTCGACCTCTTTGTTATTCACCAATTCATACCCGGTTTTGCGCACCTCGGTCAGAAAGACAAATTCGCCCGCCTTTTTGCCTTGAAAAGTCAGGCGAAACTTACCGCCTTGATCGGAGGTGGCTGGCACCGCACCTGCAAAAATAATCTGTGCATCCGGCACGGGTTTTTTGCCAGAATTTTGCTCGCGTACCATGCCGTTTTGTATCAGGGTTTGGGCGTAGCTGATTGCAGAAAAGGATATCAGCCCGAGCAGAAGAATACTTTTCTTCATGGCGTTGATTTGTGTAGAATAATAGCAATCTCTTCGTTTGCAATGATAGGGCTGCTAAAATCCCATGGCTTGTAATCCGGCCTGAACGCCCGGATGCGCTGCTCTTTGCGTTGCCGGTCAAAAGGAATAAGCAGGGTGAACCTGCCTGCCGCATCAGAGCGCGCCGTCAAATCCTGCACGCTTATTTGTACGTCTGCCACGGGATTGCCGGCGTCATCTTTTACGGTTCCGAATATTCTGGCGAGGCTGCTGTCCCGGCGTATGGGCAAGAGCAAATGATTGTCTGATAAAATGAAAGAGGTGTCCGTTTTTACAAATCCCTGCGCTTCAAATAGTACTGCAACCATTTCCCCTCTGAAATTCGCAGGGATGCCTTTAAAAACGGCTTCTTGCTCGATTTCCTGCGTCTCGGTTTTGTCGCCATATTTCAGGGTTATTTTTCCTTTTTCAAAAGGAAGGTCCGGGTTGGGTGTCAGATTTTGGAGTGCCACACTGAAAACCAGAGGTTGCTGCATCTGCCGATACTGGTAATATAATATGGCAAATGAAATAGCCACTACCGGGACAAAAACATTAAGGAAAATTTTGAGGTAACGGCTGGTCCTGCTCTCGGGAAAATTTTGTTGGATGATCTGGGTAAACTGCGCTTCGCTGATTTCCCCGATATTGTAAATCTTCTCTCCTGCCTGAAAAGTCGCTTGCCCCTGCGCCTGGATGAGTTTTTGCAATTCGGTAATGTCATAAGGGACTGTGTGCACATCATCATTCACTTTTACCGTAATGGTGTTCTTACTTACGCTCTGAATGACAATGTTCTTGTTGTCGGGTGAATTAATTTTCTTTTTCATGCGCGTCTGTTTCTCAGAAAAATTCGCCTTATCTATCTTATCGATGTTGTAGATTTTCTTAGCTTTCTGGATTGTGGTGGAGTCGCTTTTGCTCTGAGCTTTGCCGGTGTCAGGCTTGTTCATTTCTATAAAATTCTTTTCAGCCAGCTTGTCTAACTGACTTCCAAACTGGAGCAACAGGTCTTCCGTGTTTTTGTATCGGGTGTAAAAGTGTCCGAGCTTGCCGAGTTTTTTCTGAAATGCCAGGAGGCTCTTCAAGTCCCGTTTATTGGCGGTACCGGTGCTGATTTCCGCAGCTTTGAAGTAGGTGAAGATAAACGGTTTATTCGTCGCTTTAAACTGTCCGAAAGCAGCCTCAAATTCTTCTGCGGTATATTTCCCTACTTTGGTGAAGAACAGCATCACAAACAGGTCGCATTTGCGGATCGCCTTGTTGGTCTCATCCTGCAAACGGGTCTGCGACATGGCGTCGAGAAAATCTTCCCAGATGACGAGCTTCAAGAACACGCCACGTTCTGCCCAGAGCTTGTTCCGGCGGCCGATGAAAATCTCAAACTGCTCGCGGTCGCTTTTCAGCTCCGAGGAGGAAGCTAAGAATATTTTGATAGTCTTCATGGTGTATCAGCACATGCTATGGGTTTGAAATCAGTGTTCGTTCTTGAACTCTCATAGGGAGAAAAGCGCTACAAAATCGTCGGGCTGCTTTGAGATACGTAAGGGAAGTCTCAGTTCGGTTTACCGGTTACAGGATCTGGAAACAATCGTAGCACTTCGACTCATCGGGAATATACAAATATTCAAACAATTTAGTCAAAGAATTTTTAAAACATATAGGTTTTCAAAACCTGGAAGGTTCAAGATACTTTATGGTATCGGAAACACGTCACCACATGATCGTTCACCATCCCCACCGCTTGCATGAAGGCATAACAAATGGTGGGGCCAACAAAACGGAAGCCGCGCTTCAGCAAGTCTTTGCTCATGGCCTCGGATTCCGGAGTTTTCGCCGGGATTTCTTTTAACGATTTGAATGCGTTCGTCTTCGGCTTCCCGCCCCCAAACTGCCAGAGGTACGCATCGAACGTCCCGAACTCTTTTTGCACCGCCAGATAGGCTTTGGCGTTTTCAATGGCGGCATTAATTTTCAGGCGATTGCGGATGATGCCGTCATTGCTCAGCAGCTTTCGCACTTTGACGGCGTCGTATCTGGCGATCTTGCGCGCATCAAATTTGTCGAAAGCCTTGCGGTAGGATTCCCGTTTTCGGAGGACGGTAATCCAGCTCAACCCGGCCTGCGCGCCTTCGAGAATCAACATTTCAAACAGGTGGCGGTCATCGTGCGAGGGGATGCCCCATTCGGTGTCGTGATATTCCTGGTACAGCGGATCGGAATTGCTCCATTCGCAGCGTATTTTCAATTTTCTGTCTCCTTCTAAAATGGGTCTAAACCGCTGAGCACGCCGAGAACGCAGAGTTTTTTATGAATCATCGGAGTTTGTCATTATGATTTATTTCAAGGATTTGTTTCGAACCAGATATTAAATTTACAAAAACCTCTGCGACCTCTGCGGTGAATTACTCAGACTAAATGACCCGGCAAATCAATCCCTTCAAATACTGGGACTCCGGAAACGCGAGCCGCACCGGATGATCCTCGCCCTGGCTCAGGCGGGTTAAAATCTGCGCCTCGCGGCCGGCATCGAGCGCCGCCCAGGCCACGATGTTCTGAAACAGCTCAGCCGAGACGCCGCTGGAGCAGGAGAACGTGGCCAAGATGCCGTTGGGAGCCAGCACGTTCATGGCCATCAAGTTAAGGTCTTTGTACGCACGCTGGGCCCGCTCCACCTGCGCTTTGGTGGGCGCCAGCTTCGGCGGGTCGAGGATGACCATGTCAAACATTCGCCCATCATCGCGATATTTTCGTAATGTGTGAAACACATCCGCTCGCACCAATTCCTCTTCTTTCGCGGCGAACCCGTTGAGCTCGTAATTTTTTTTCAGCAACTCCAGGGAAGCGGTGGAGGAATCGATGCTGACCACCGACTTGGCCCCGGCCGCGAGCACATAAATCCCAAAACTGCCGGAATAAGCGAAGCCATCCAGAACCGCTTTATCCCGAGCGAAACCTGCGACGACTTTGCGGTTCTCCCGCTGATCCAGATAAAAGCCGGTCTTCTGCCCATGTGGAATATTCACCAGGAAGCGAAAGCCGTTCTCTTTGATTTCGAGATAATCGGGCGGGGGTTCTCCCGCGAGCGGACCATTGGCGGACGCAAGCCCTTCCAGTTTGCGCGTCGAAAGGTCGCCCCGTTCGTAGATGCCTGCCGGCTGCAGAAGTTGATTCAGTTCATCCACCATGATTGATTTAACTTTGTCAATGCCAGCGGTGAACGACTGCACCGCCAGAAACGCACCGTATTTATCCACTATCAAGCCCGGCAGCCAGTCGCCTTCAGCATGTACCAGCCGAAAGGAATCGGTATCGGTGCGGTTGAAGAGTTCTCGTCGTCGCTCGACGGCCTCGCGCAGTTTTCGCCGCCACCACTGTTCGTCGACGGCTTGCGACTCCTGCCACTCCAGCAGCCGCACGGCAATCTGTGAGTGGGGATTATAGTATCCCCGCGCCAGAAATTCTCCCTTTGAACTTTTGACCACCACCACTTCGCCGGGCTGTCCCGGCGCGTCGGGTTCGATTTTTTCGATGGCGCCGGAGAAAATCCACGGATGATGGTGCTGGACGGGTTTGTCTTTGCCGGGTTTTAAATGGATGAAAGTCATCTTTTAGTTAACCACGAATTTCACGAATTTACACGAATTAAAAAATCTCG
>Ga0247727_10014080_pt1 | contig 13358 bp, 5 predicted proteins | sample WisWelCaveWW1625_FD_202498 | JGI IMG/M metagenome (GOLD analysis project Ga0247727, IMG submission 202498) | Biofilm microbial communities from Wishing Well Cave, Virginia, United States - WW16-25 | ecosystem: Environmental > Aquatic > Deep subsurface > Groundwater > Cave microbial mat | place... | reverse complement strand
CATCGAACGACGCGACGGGTGCCTGACTGCACTGTCACGAATTGCAGAATTCCGCCGCGCGCTGGAAGTCGCCGGCATCAAGCCGCGCGTCGTCAGCACCGCCGGCACCGGCACGGCCGACCTGTCGACCACCGGCGAAGCAATCACCGAAATCCAACCCGGTAGTTTCGTGCTCATGGACTGCCACTACCGCAAGATCGCCCCGGCATTTGATTGTGCACTCACAATCTACACCTCGGTCATCAGCCGTCGCGGTGACCAGTACTGCGTGCTCGACGCCGGCTACAAGGCGATCTCGAAGGACTACGAACTCGGCGTGCTCAAGGACGAATCGCTCGGCCGCGTCGGCAACATGAGCGAAGAGCACACGAAAATTGAATCGCCCTCCGTATCGCTCCGCGTGGGCACTGCGGTCGAGGTAATCCCCAGTCACTGCTGCGGTACAGTCAACCTGCACCGCCGTGCCGTTGCCGTGCGCGGCCGGCGCATTCAAGCCGTCTGGCCGATCGAGGCATCGGGACGATACGACTGAACACGTCGGGTCACTATTCGCTCGTCGCTCTTGCCGGAATAAAGCTCACTCGCTTCGGGGCCTTACCGACTTGGGCCTTGCCGCGCGAGCGGAGTTTGCCGTCGGCGGAGACTTCGATCAGTTGCAGCGTGCCGTCGCCAATGTTGCTCACCAGGACACGGATCGGGACTTCGGGGCCGGCAGGGATACGCTCGACACAGCAGGGCTTTGACACCTCGGTCAGCCGGTCGATGAGCTTGCCGCTGCGGAGGTCGATCGAGTCAACGTAGGACCGGCCCTCGTTGGCGGCCAGGAGAATGTTCGCGCCGATGGCTTCGACGCCGTGATACGTGACCTCCTGCGACGCGCTGTTGCCGGCGGGCGGTTCGAGTTCGAAGAGACGCGTCACCTTGCCCGACTCGGCGTCCATCTCGAAGACGCCGTTCACCCAGAACGAGCCGAAGTACACCTTCTTTTCGTCGGGCGAGAACGTGAGGCTCCGCGGGTTCACGTTGATCTGGTGGAATTTGACCAGCTTTCGGTCGGCGAGGTCGAAGATCGCGATACCGGTGATCTTTTTGCAAGTTGCGAAGGCGTGCTGCCGGAGCGGCCCATACTTCACGACGTGCGGGGCGCTGCAGCCTTCGATGCGGAACGCCTCCTTCATCGTTTCCACGTCGATGCCAACCACGTCGTCGCTGTAGAAATTGGCGACGAGGATGTGCTTGCCATCCTGTGTCAGAACAATGTGGTCGTTGTACATCGGGCCGATTTTTGCCTGACCTTTGAGCTTGAATTCCGGCAACGAAAAGAATTTCACACACTCTTCATACTCGACGCCGACCGCGACCGTCCTGCCGTCGCGGCTCACGGCGATCCCATATGGCCGCGGCCCAACGGCGTAATGCTTCAGTTCTTTCATCGACTCAAGGTCCACGAGCGACACCGAGGCGTCCTGAGTGTTCACCACAAGAACTTGTCGCAGCTCGGCGGCCACCAGGGCTGGCAGCACCGTGGCGCGTGCATAGCCCACCAACACAACAAAAACAAACGGAACAGCAACATGGATGCGTTTCATGATGCAGGCTCCTTTTCAGGGTAAAGAGGTGCGCCTGATTATCCGTCTGGCGCTGATCTATCTCAGGAATCGTTTCGCACGGCGATTCAGATCATTGATCAGCCGACTCACGTCAGTCGCGTTTTTTGCTACTTGGCAGTTCCGCCAGATTGTGGCGCGTCCTTCATCGCAAGCGATCGGAATTCTTCCAGCCTCTGCTTCCATCGTGTTTCAAGTTCAAGAGATTTGTCCGGAAGTTTTGTGGCGAGGTTGTTTATTTCGCCGCGGTCGCGGCTGAGATCGTACAGCTCCCATGGTCCGTCGCGGCCGGCGGAAACGAGCTTCCAATCGCCGACGCGAATCGCGCGGTGGTTGTCGTGGAACCACCAGAGGTCATCATGTGCGATCGAACGGTCCTTGGTAAAGACCGGAATGAGGCTCTTGCCGGGCGGCAGCGGGACTGGCTGATTGTTCCACGTTTTCGGATGGCTGCCGCCGGCGAGTTCGAGCACGGTGGGAACGATGTCGATCAAGTGCGATGGGTTGTGCCGCAGCTCGCCACGAACGGCGATGCCCTTCGGCCAGTGGGCGATCAACGGAGTCGCAATACCGCCTTCGTGGACCCAGGTTTTGTGGCGGCGAAACGGCGTGTTCGCGGCGCTCGACCAGCCAGGGCCAAGGCACAAAAACGTCGCGGCCGATCCGGCGGGAGCTTCGTGGTCGTGTCCGTCGCCGCGAATCATTATCTCGGCACTGGCGCCGTTGTCAGACGCGAAGAACACCAGTGTGTTATCGAACGCGCCCATCGTCTTCAATTGCTCAATGACGCGGCCGATCTCGCGGTCCATGCGATCGATCATCGCGGCATGGATCGCCATCTTCGTCGCCTGAAACTCGCGCTGCTGTGCGGTAAGTTCACTCCACGGCAGCGGCCGGAGCACCTCGCCGGAACCAAGCGGGCCGAGGTTTTTCGAGAAGTCGTACGGCGGTCCGACATCGCGTTCCATAGCCGGCAGGTCGTGCGTTGCAATGCCGAGTTCCTTGAGCCGCCGCCCGCGCTCGGCCTGAACCGCGTTCCAGCCGGCACGGTAGCGATCGCGATAGCGGTCGATGTCTTCCGGAAGTGCGTGTAGGGGAAAATGCGGCGACGTGAACGCGATGTATTGGAAAAACGGCTTGCCGACCTGTCGCTCCGCGTGCTCGCGCAGGCACTTGATTGCGTGGTCGGCAATGGCCGATGTCGTGTAGTAACCGCTGTCGGGCCGCACGGCCGGGAGCGGCTTGTCATCCTCGGTGTGTTGACGCGGGGCAAAATTCCGATTGTGGTCCTCGATCGTGTACGCCCGATCAAATCCGCCCGCCAGCGGCTTGCCGTCTACGTGCCACTTGCCGGAATGGTACGAGCGATAACCGAGCGGCCGGAGCATCGCGGGCAAGAGCGGAGCCCACGTGGGCCGCTGCCCCTGGCTGCCGAAGTTTGTGCCGGGAATCGCATCGCGGCGAATCGCCTGGGCGTAGTGTCCCGTGAGCAATGCCCCGCGTGACGGCCAGCAGCGAGCCGTGTTGTAGAACTGAGTAAATCGCAGGCCGCCCGCGGCGAGCGCGTCGAGGTTGGGGGTCGCAATCTCGCTGCCGTAACAGCCGGCATCGGAGTAGCCCATGTCGTCGGCCATGATGAACACGACATTGGGCCGCGGCGTGTCTGCGGCGATCCCGCGATCCGCCATGATGCCAATGGTTGCAATAATTGCAAAATAAAGGTTCTTGTTCATGGGCTCACCTTAATTCTTTACTGGCCAATCGGGCGACTCGCTGCGAGCGAATTTTAGGAAGTGAGCAAGCTTGGCGACTATTTCCGGATGCTCGGCGGCGACGTTTGTCTTCTCGCCGATGTCGTTTTGCAGGTCGAAGAGCGCGAGCGGAGCCGTCGAGCTGCGTTCGCGGATTCCTTTCCACCGTCCGGCGTACAATGCCGCCTGACTGAACCCGCGTTCATGAAACTCCCAGTACAGGAATTCGTGACGCTTCTGTTCCCCGGACTTGTCGAGTAGCGTCGGCACGAAGCTGATCGAATCACAGCCGTCGGGTGTTTTCACGCCTGCCAGTTCCGCTGCTGTCGCCATCCAGTCGCCGAAGTAGCCGACGTGGCCACTTTCGTTGCCGGCGGCGATCCGGCCGGGCCACCACGCGATCAGCGGGACGCGAATGCCGCCGTCGGTCAGGCTGCGTTTCATGCCCGACAGCGGCCCGGCCGGCCGAAACCGCGCGGGGTTGTGGTTGCTCTCATTGTGTGGGCCATTGTCGCTCGTGAAGATGACGAGCGTATTGCGGTCGAGGCAGAGTTCTGTCAAATGAGTGAGCATGCGGCCCACGTGGCCGTCGAGCCGCGTGATCATCGCCGCCTGACCCTTGTCCGCGTCGGGCCAGTCGCGATCGTTGTACGAAGCGTAGTCAGGAACGTGGGCGCCGTCCTTGATCGCGCGAGTCCGCTCGTTGTTTGCGTGCGGGGTGACCATGCTCCAGTAGAGGAAGAACGGTCGGGCTTTGTTGTCCGAGACGAATTTCAGGCATTCCTCCGCGAACAAGTCGTCCGCGTAGACCTTTGCCTCGGTGGCATAACCCGCGCCGGTGTCGCCGACGCGAGTGACGATGTTGGGCAGCGCGGCCTTGTCTTCGTTTCGCCACAGGAAATCGGGAAAGTGGTTGTGTGCGTGTTGCTGGTTGAGGTAGCCGAAGAAGTAATCGAATCCCTGCCGGCGCGGCAATCCGATCTCCGCGGGGCCGATATCGCCCAGACCCCACTTGCCGATGAGCGCCGAGCGATAGCCTGCATCGCGCAACACGCGGGCCACGGTCACGTCGTTGGGTCGCAACGCCTGAGCAATTGGGTTGGCGGCCCCCGCGTTGCCGCGCACGCGCGTGTGGCCTTGATGCTGGCCGGTCATCAGCACCGATCGCGACGGCGCACACACTGTCGCCCCTGCGTAGAATTGCGTGAACCGCAGCCCTTCGCGAGCCATACGATCGAGATGTGGCGTCTGGATGATCGTTTGCCCGTAACACCCCAGATCGCCGTAACCCAGATCATCAGCCATAATCCAGATCAGGTTGGGTCGATCGACCGCAGTGGCGGCATCGCCAAGTAGGCATGCCGTCAGCAGAATGACCGAGTGGAGGAAGTTCATGGTTTGTAGACTGGCCCTCCAGAGCCGAGCAACGCAAGAGTCGGGCATCAGAATTCAGCAACACACGGTAGCTGGCTGGCTTGGCTCTTGAGAGCCAAGCTACGATTACCGTCCAGCCTTTTTCTTGGTTGCCGGCGGATTCGGTTCCCCCGGAAACGGCTGATTCCCATAAGCAGACCGTGGCGGCTCAGCCGGTGCCTTCACCTCGCGGCGCAGACGCTCTAGCTCGGCTCGTAGATCCTTGACGGTTGCTGCGTACGCGGGGTCTGCGTAGAAGTTCTTCAGCTCCTGCGGGTCTTTTTCGCGGTCGTACAACTCCCAATCGTCCAAGTCCGGCTTGTAGTAATGGACGAGTTTGTAGCGATCGGTAACGACTCCCTCGTGCGGCCGGACGCGGTGCGGCACGGGGTATTCGTAGTAGTGGTAGTAGAAACTCTTTCGCCAGTCGGCAGGCGTTTGGCCTTTGAGCAGTGGGACGAGGCTGCGGCCTTGCATGTCCGCCGGTTGCGGCAGGCCGGCCGCGTCGAGGAATGTCTGACCGAAGTCAAGGATCGAAATGAGGTCGCGATTTGCACTGCCCGGCTTCGTCACGCCCGGCCAGCGAACGAGCAGGGGGGTGCGCAGCGATTCCTCCAGAATCCACCGCTTGTCGAACCAGCCGTGCTCGCCCAGGAAAAAGCCTTGATCCGACGAGTAGACGACGATCGTGTTCTGTGCCAGTCCTTCCTGATCGAGATACTCCAAGAGCCGGCCGACGCTTTCATCGACCGCTTTCACGCAGCCGAGATAGTCGTGCATGTAGCGGTTGTAACGCCAGCGAACGAGGTCCTTGCCGGTGAGCTTCGCTTGACGAAACGCCTCGTTGCGTGGTTCGTAGTATGCATCCCAAACCTTGCGCTGCTCCGCGGTCAGTTGCTGTGGCGTGGCGAGTTTGGCGTCGAGATTGGTGAACGTCTTTTCCAAGGTCATATCCTGATCGCGCCACGCCAGCCCGCGACCGCCCGCGTAATCGTCGAACAGTGAATCCGGCTCCGGGTGCTTGCGATCCTTGTCGTGGCCGAGATGTCGCAACGGCGGCGACCACTCGCGGTGCGGCGCTTTGTGCTGGCACATTAGCACGAACGGCTTCGACTTGTCGCGATCCTTTAGCCATTCGAGCGACAGGTCGGTGATGATGTCGGTCGTGTAGCCTTCGTGCTTCACCTGGCGGCCGTTGTCGATCATGGGCGGGTTGTAATACACGCCCTGGCCCGGCAGGATGTGCCAGTAATTGAAGCCCGTCGGTTCTGAAATCAGATGCCACTTGCCCACGATCGCCGTCTGATAGCCCGCGGCCTGAAGCAATTTGGGAAATGTCTGTTGCGAGCCGTCGAAACGGCTATTGGTGTTGTTGTAGAAGCCGTTCAAGTGCGAGTATTTTCCCGTCAAGATCGACGCGCGGCTCGGCCCGCAGATCGAATTGGGCACGAGGCAGCGATCGAACCGCACGCCCTCGCGGCCGATCCGGTCGATGTTCGGAGTGTCGAGCAGCTTGCGCTGGTCGCCGTACGCACTGATGGCCTGAAATGCATGATCATCGGAGAAGATGAACACGATATTCGGCCGATCCGCTTTCTCGGCAGCAAAGAGTTGCTCGAAACCTGATGCAGCACAACCAAAAACAATTAGACTCAGTAAGACCTTCAAGCTGTGTTTCATGGTGCTCTCGATTCAAGTTTGCGGTGTTGTCGACAACATTGATTTCAAATCCGGCCTCCCCAGTCAATGCGCAGAGCGAGAGAAGTCTCGCGCAATGTGATTTTGTGTTTCTGGCGACTGAGATTCGGAAATTGTTTGACGAAGGCCATTCAGGAACAGATAGTGGGACGGGTCAAGTGTCAAACTCAGAAACGGAGGTTCGCATGCGTCGATTCCATTTGCCAATCTGCACGGCGGTGATAGTTTTCTGCCTGCACCTCGGTTCATCGCTGGCACAGGATCAATCCGAAAACATTTCAAAAGGAGTCAGCTCCGCAAAACTAGACGGGCTCGACACGTTCATTGAAGAAATCCGAAAAGAATGGAATGTGCCGGGCCTGGCCGTCGCTGTGGTGCAGGACGGCAAGGTGATTCACGTGTCGGGCTACAACCCCGTGCCGACGATTGTGACTCGCAACGTCTACGACCGGCTGCTCGGCCTCGAACCCGTGAACTGGTCCGCTCGCATGAAGTTGCAGCAGGCGAAAACGCTGGCCGCCGCGGAGGAGGCCAAGAAAAAGGGCACCAGCGACCGCCGCGAGGGCACGGCCCCGTCGCACGCGCTCGCCGACTACGCCGGTTCGTACGATCACCTCGCCTACGGCTCGATCAAAATCACCTACGAGGGTGAACTTAAACTCGCAGCGGCCGGGGGGCTGACTACGCCGCTCAAACATTTTCACTACGACATCTTCGAATCGGCCGAAGACGCCACCGGCCGATTCGACCAGCGTAAAATCAGTTTCTTCTACAACAAGAAGGGCGACATCGACCGCGTGACGGTGCCGTTCGAGCCGGCCGTCAGCGACATCATTTTCACGCGCGTCGCCGAGGAAAAGCTGAAAAAACGCGACTACCTCGAACCGCTGACGGGCGAGTTTCAGATCGGCCTCAAAACAGTAACGGTCGCGCTCAAGAATGATTCGACGCTCACGCTGACCGTGCCAGGGGAGCCGACCTACGAACTTGTTCCCACGCGCGAGCTGGCGTTCGACCTGAAGGGACTGAACGGGTTCAGCCTCACGTTTAAGAAGGACGCGACGGGCGCGATCACGGAGGTTTTGTTCCAACAACCGAACGGAAACTTCGTCGCGAAACGCAAGTCGGCGGCCGGGGTCCCTGCCGTGGTCGGCAAGACTACTGCCGCTCCCGCAGCGAATGGAGCAGCCAAGGCCAACGGGGCAGGTCCGGCCGGCTGGACACCGGAACTTCAAATGTCAGTCGCTCGCGTCGGCCACGTGCGCCCGTCGCCCGACGGCCGACAGGTTGTTTACACCGTCACGCGGGCCGTGATTACCCCGGAGAAGAGTGATTACCTGAGCCAGATTTTTCTGGCCAATGCCGACGGCGGCGAATCGCGCCAGTTGACGTTCGCCGAAAAACCTTCGACCGATCCGCACTGGTCGCCCGATGGCAAGTCGATCGCGCTCATCTCCGAACGGTCGGGCAAGACAAACCTTTACGTGCTGCCAACCGATGGCGGCGAGGCGGAACAAATCACAAACGTGAAGTCCGGCATTGCCGCGTTCGCGTGGTCGCCCGACGGCCGCCAGATTGCCTTCACGATGCCCGACCCGCAAACCGACGACGAAGATAAAGCCGCGAAGGGAAAAGATGACTGGAAGTGGGTCGAGGAAACACACAAGTTCAATCGGCTGTATGTGATTTCACTCCAGAAAGACTCAGACGGAAAGCGCGAGCCGCGAAAGCTCACGACGGGCAACTTTCACGTGGCGGTCATGGCACGAACGGCCGCGACCGAATTCGATTGGTCGCCGGACGGCTCGAAGATCGTTTTCGTACACCGCCGCAGCCCGAAGGCCGACGATTGGACCAGCTCCGACGTGTCGATTGTGGACGTGGCCAGCGGCGAAGTGAAACCGCTTGCGGCTTCTCCCGCTTCGGAATACGGCCCCGTGTTCTCGCGCGACGGCAACTCGGTCGCTATGCTCGTGAGCGACAGCCCACCGACCTGGGGCGGCAGCTACACGATCCAAATCTTTCCGGTCGCCGGCGGTCCGCCGCGCTCGCTACCCGTCACGCCCGACCATCAGCCTGGCCTGATAGGCTGGTCCGCCGACGGCGGGCAACTGTACTTCACCGAAAACCGCGGCACCGTGTCACACATCTACTCCATTGCGGCTGCCAATGGCGAAATCAAAGAACTGAACGGGGGCAGCGAGGTGATTCGCCCAATCGAACTCAACCGATCGGGCAAGGTAATCGGGTTCACCAAGGAATCGCTGCACCAGCCGGCTGAAGGCTTCGTCAGCCCGGTGACTGACTTCAAGCCCGTGCAAGTCAGCCGCGCCAACGGCGATTTGCCCCGGCAACCGCTCGGTAAGGCCGAAGTCGTTCGCTGGAAGAGCACCGAGGGCCGCGAGATCGAGGGTATCCTTACCTACCCCGTCGATTTTCAGCCCGGCCGGCGTGTGCCGCTGCTGCTCCAAATCCACGGTGGCCCGATGGGCGTATTTCTGCAGGGCTACCAGGCCAACCCCGCTTTGTATCCCAACGCCACCTTCGCAACACGCGGCTACGCAATTTTGCAACCAAACCCGCGCGGCTCGTCCGGCTACGGCAAAGAGTTCCGCTACGCAAATTACAAAGACTGGGGCGGCGGCGATTTCCTGGACATCATGGCCGGCGTCGATCACGTGATCGCAATGGGCGTCGCCGACCAGGATCGACTCGGCGTCATGGGCTGGAGCTACGGCGGATACATGACCTCATGGACGATCACACAAACCCGCCGCTTCAAAGCCGCATCGGTCGGCGCGGGCGTCACCAACCTTGTGAGCTTCACCGGCACGGCCGATATCCCCGGTTTCCTGCCCGATTACCTCGGTTCGCAGCCGTGGAACAGTCTCGATCTTTACCGTGGCCGCTCGGCCGTGCTCAATGCCAAAGGCATCACCACGCCGACGCTCGTACAACACGGCGAGGCCGATCTGCGCGTGCCGGTTTCCCAGGGCTACGAACTCTTCAACGCCCTCAAGGCCCAAGGAGTCCCGACTCGCATGCTCCTCCTGCCGCGTCAGCCGCATGGACCAACCGAACCGAAAATGATGCTCAAGATCATGCAAACGAACCTGGAATGGTTCGAGAAGTATCTGAACGCGCCCGTCGCCGGCAAGACTTTGGCGAATTGATGTGGCTGAATCCACCATGCGTTTTCTGGAAGGAAACGGCACGAGGACAGTCGAGTGGAAGTGACGGTACTTGATCTTCTGCGGAATTGAAGATTGCGCTTGCGAAAGGAAGTTCTGCTTGCCAATAATTTGCAGGCGCGATCTAAATCAACCTTGTTCTGGGAATACTCTGGGCAACTTAAGATCACCATGCGATCGTCCCGCAACACATACGGTGTGAAGCAATGAATTCAAAGCAATCGAATCCTGGGGGGAATGAACCATGCGCCGAATTACAAAGCGGTTGGCTGGGGTCATGGGAAATTTGGGAAGGTTGACCGGGGGGGGGCAGTCGAGGTCGAAAGGGAACAGGTGCTAGGACATTTCGGAATACATTTTCTCGGCGACGGTCGGTTTCGCTGGAACAGCTCGAAGACCGTTTGCTGCTAACGCATCCGAGTGGGTCTCCATTTCTGGACGCTTCCGGCGTGTTGGTCGTCGAACTGGGCGACACGGACGACACCTTGCTACTCGAACCACTCGGTGCCGATTCAGTTCGACTCACGATCAATGGTGATTCGCACACGTATGATCGCTCCGCAGTGAAATCGGTCAGCGTTTCTGGAGGTGCCGGCAACGATCGAGCCGAGCTGTCGTGGGCCTTGGATATTCCGGCCGTGTTGGTCGGCGGTGCGGGGAACGACACGCTGTTGGGCGGCGCTTCGGGCGATGTGCTGGACGGCGGGGGCGAGGCGGATTCGCTGGTGGGAGATGAGGGTGATGACATCCTGATCGCCGAACCGGCGGACACGATCAGCGGTGGGGCAGGCATCGATTCGCTAACCCTGCAAGTCAGCCTTACGAGCGGCGACGATGTGGTTCGCATTGAAAATCTGGACGATATGACCACACGATTGGCCGTCAACGGCACCCCGTATGACTACTTGCGTTATGAATTTACCGCTGCGCAAATCTTCGCAGACGCGGGAAACGATTTGGTCGAACTGGTCACCGATGTGAGCGTCAACGCAACTATCTTCGGCGAGGCCGGAGCCGACACGCTGATCGGAGGCTCCGGGGCGGACTCACTCGATGGCGGCGAGGGCCTCGATTCGCTGGTGGGCGGTGACGGCGATGATGCCATCACGGTGGAGCCCGTTGACACACAAAATACCGGGCTTGGCAACGACACGATTCATTTGGAAGTGATGGGCACGGATGCGGCGGATGTCGTGCGACTGGATAACGTGGACGCCTGGACCGTCCGGCTCACGCTGAATGCTGTGGTTTACGATTACGAGCGAGCCGAGCTGAAGTCTGCCGAGATTTGGACGAGTGGCGGTGATGACCTGGTCGAGCTGGGTGTGGGCGTGACCGTGGCGAGTATGATCTTCGGTTGCGACGGCAATGACACGTTGCTCGGTGGGAGCGCGGCCGATTGGATCGACGGCGGTCTCGGTAATGACTCGCTGCAAGGTCGCGATGGCAACGACACGCTGTCCGGCTCGGACGGTTTCGATACGCTCGACGCAGGTGCCGGCGATGATTCGGCCGAAGGCGGTTCTGAAGACGACAGCCTGGTGGGCGGCGACGGCCTGGACACGATCTGGGGCGACGTGGGCAACGACACAATTTCCGGCGGTGCCGACGCGGACCTGCTCGGCGGCGGGCTGCCTGTCGGCTACATGACCGACCTGATTGACGGAGGGGATCTAGTTCTCGGCGGGTCGGGGAACGATTCGATTTCCGGCGCGGCGGGTGCCGATACGCTCGAAGGGGAGTCAGGCACTGACGCCATCGACGGCGGTCTAGACGGCGACAGTCTCAGCGGTGGCGACGACCACGACACAATTCTCGGCGGCACTGAAAACGACACGATTCAGGGTGGCGCGGGCGAAGACTGGATCGATGCCGGCGCGGGCAGCGATTCCGTGGACGGCGGGCTCGACTTCGATACGCTGGTGGTCATCGGCAGCGACGGTGCAGACGTGATCGTGGCGGCGCCCGGCATACCTGGTATTGTGCTCGTCACCGTGGGCCCGGAGAACGATACGACGACGGCGATCGAGTTTGCCGAGATTTCCGGATTCCTCGGTGACGATTCGGTCACGATCGACGAGGGGATTGACTGGGATGTCCAACTCGATGGCGGCGCTGGCAATGATACGCTGCTGGGCGGGCACGGCAGTGATATCTTGGTGGGAGGCGTGGGGAACGACAGTCTGAACGGTCGGGGCGGCTACGACGAAATGCAATTCTTCGGCAGCGAACTCGATGACTTCATCACTGGCTCGGTCGATGCGAGCGGACGTATCCAGATCAACTTCGACCTGGAGATTGACACTGCCGACGGCATGGACGAGTTGTTTGTGAATGCCTACGACGGCAACGATTCCATCGTCGTCAGCTTCGATGCGCTGGCTCCCGCGCTGGCCGTCTGGCTGGAAGGGCGTGAAGGGGACGACACACTGGTCACGGGTCCGGGCGCCGATTTCCTCTACGGAGGCGGTGGAATGGATTCGCTCGACGCGGGCGGAGGCGATGACATTCTGTTTGGCGGCAGTGGCGACGACTCGTTGCTGGCGGGCCCCGGAAACGATCTCGTCCTGGGTACGACCGGTGACGATTCCATGCTGGGCGGTTCAGGCAGCGACACTTTGCTTGGCTCGGATGGCTTCGATACGATCTATGGCGAGGACGGCGACGATTCGATCGAGGGCGGAGAAGGCAGCGATTCGCTGGACGGCGGCACGGGATCAGACACAATGATCGGCGGCGAGGGAGACGACACGATTGACGGCCAGACGGGCAATGACACACTGTTCGGTGGCCTGGGGAACGATCGCATCTCCGGTGGCGACGGTAACGACACGCTTGGCTCCGATCAAGGCAACGATACGTTTTTGGGCGGCAATGGTGACGACCAGATCAGCGGCGGCGCGGACGATGATGTGCTCGATGGCGGCGAGGGCTCCGACCTGCTCGATGGCGGCTCCGGCCGCGACCGACTGATCGGCGGCCGTCGCGACGTGCCACGACGCGACCGACTCGGCTGTGACAACGACACGCTGCGGGCCGGGGCCGATGACGATATCCTGGACGGCGGCCGAGGCCGCGACGTGCTCGATGGCGATACCGGAATCAACGACATGACCGTGGACCTTGGGCGGGATACGATTGTCGGCGGCGGCGGGGTCAATCGCCTGACCCACATCCGCAAAGGCGACGGTCCGTGCCAGAACGCCCGCTCGGCCCCCGGCCGCCGACCCTACCGGGACCGCGACCGCGCGGAACGAGGTTCGGCTTCAAGCGGCTCGCAAGGTTTGGTACGTCCAACCTCGCCCGCGGTCATCGCATCACATGAAGGCGAGGACGGCTCCAACCGCCGTGCCAACCTGGCGATCAGCGTCGCGACCAGCTCACCTTCGGTCCCCTCGGCCCAACTATTGACGTACACCATCCAGGTCACGAACGCCGGCCCGCACCGAGCACATCATGTCACCGTCTACGACACGTTGGCCGAAACCGTCAGCGTCAGTGCCCTGACCGCGCGCAAGGCCAACGGCGAGAGCGCCGACTGCCAATTGGGAATTGGGAATGATCTGGTCTGCGACCTGGGCAAGATCAACAGCAGCCCGACCGCCGTGGCGGCCGTCACGGTCGAGACGGTGGTTGACGCAGCGCCCGGCACGGTGAACAACTCCTCCGCGGTGAACAGCAACACGACCGACCCCGTC
>Ga0247727_10014079_pt1 | contig 13358 bp, 8 predicted proteins | sample WisWelCaveWW1625_FD_202498 | JGI IMG/M metagenome (GOLD analysis project Ga0247727, IMG submission 202498) | Biofilm microbial communities from Wishing Well Cave, Virginia, United States - WW16-25 | ecosystem: Environmental > Aquatic > Deep subsurface > Groundwater > Cave microbial mat | place... | reverse complement strand
ATCGAATGAGTAATTCAACAAGAAAAAACCTTGACCTCACCCTTGACTTCGGTCACCAATAAAACTACTTTACCCTGACATTTCTATTGTGGAATTGAACCTGACATTTTTAAAGAGCTATAACAGGGCGGGTACCTTTCAATACCGTCACATACGGATAGGGTAAAAACCTTCCGGGCGGACCTAACAAACTTTGTGATTTATTTTTAGTTTTTACTAAAAAAGTTTTGCATTTATAGTAGTTTGTGCATAGATTTTATACACACAAGTGGTTTGTCGATATTTATAATACATAACCTAATTGATAGGTAGGTAGCGTCAATGGCTTTGTCCAAAATTGACCGGTTCATCATTAATAAGCAAATCGCCAAAAAGTTTTGCTATATACTTTACGAAGCGGTGGACGAGACCAACGAGCAAGCGGTTTTCCTCAAGGTTCTCGATGAGCACCTGACCGCCAATCAGCAAATGGTTTATCATTTTCTGAACAACGCGCGCATTTTGAGCCTGTTGAATCACCCCAGCATTTGCAAGGTTTATCATTATGGCAGCGACGACGGAACGTACTTTATTGCATCTGAGGCGATCGACCTGGCCCCTCTCAGCACCTTGATTCAGGAAACCTTTTCTCTATCTTTTCAAGATCTCGTCGAAATTTTCATGCGAATTGGCACGGCCCTGCGACAAGCGCACCTGCAAGGCATGGTGCACGGCCTGCTGAATCCCAACAACATTTTTATCCACAAAGACGGCGCCATCAAGATCGATGATTTTGGCTTTAGCTGGTACATTCCCACGCTCTTCAAGAGCACCGACAAAGAATCGCAGTACCTGGCGCAATTCATTTCGCCGGAATTTTATGAAGTCAAAAACAAGATTGACGGTCGGGTCGACATCTATTCCATGGGGGCGATTTTGAGTAACCTGCTAACCGGCGTGCCGCCGTTCCGGGGCAGTTCGGTTTACGCGATACAGCGGGCGCATCTCAGCGGCGAAATCCCGATTATGAACCTGGTCGACAAAGGCCTGCCAATTGAACTGGAGGCGCTAATCCACAAGGCTTTGGATAGAAACAATGGGACCCGGTTTCACAATCTGAAAAAATTTCTTGATACGCTGGAAGTTTTACGGCGCAGTATGATAGATATTCCAGAACCGTCTGGAAGTTTAAGCGGACTTGAAACCGCCTCAGAGGAAGAAGAGAAGAGCAGAAAATACTTTGAGGACGAACCCGATTTGCAGTACCTGGCGAAACTTAAAGATCGAAAACCGCTGCTTACTCAGAAGAGACTGGTTTTTGCTGGTTTTGCCGTTCTATTGGTCTTTTTCGTGGTGTTATTTGGTATGAATAAATTTTCGCTGTCGTTCCTGAAAAGCGAATCCCAATCGGTGGCCAACGAAATTGAGCCGAGTACTCTTTCTGAATACGCCAGAATGCTTCCCGAAAACGAGGCGACGAAAACAGCCGAACCATTAAACGAGGACAACAGCCAGCTTGAATTCCAATCGAAAACGGATTCATTAGTTAACGAGCAAGCCGGTAAGCCCATAAACCACCACGCCGCGGATGAGGCCACTCCGGTGAATTCATTGCCTAACACAACAGACGATATTTTAAATTCGAATCGAGAAACTGCCGCTGCAGTACCCGAAACCAAAGCCGCAAGCACGCCGGCGCTAACCTCCAATAACAAGGCTATGGAAGACACTAAGCCGCCGCTGGTCCGACCCGCCGAGGATAAACCCACCGCCCCGCCTGCGGCAGCGAAACCAGCAAAGACCAGTTCTGAAAAAACCGCGACGAGCGACCGGCCGTCAAATGCGAAAACCACTAAGGTAACGTTTACGGTGCAAGCGCAAAAACAGCCGGTCGAGGCGTTCGTTTTTATCGACAACGAATTCAAGGGAAAAACGGACGAGAGGGGCTTATTCGAAGTCGCGGGGCTGGAGATCAATAAAAGCTACACCGCCAAGATTTCGAAAGAAGATCACGAAACGGTTACCCGACAATTTAAGGCGCTCGAAAAAACCCCCGTGCTCAATTTCGACATTACTCCCAAGCAGAACAACTTTGGAACCTTAATTCTCGAAGCCAAGCCTAAAGCCGATTCTGTCTTCGTTGACGGCAAACTATATTCGGGTAAGTCGCCGCTGCAAGTCAAGCTGCCCTGGGGCGAGCACCGGGTGCGGTTTGTAAACAAAAGCCTGAACAAAAGCTACGAACAGGTGGTGAATTTAAAGGTCGGCCAGGTGCAGCGGGTGAAGCACAACTTTGCCACCGCTGAATTTGGCAAACTGGCGATTTCGCTCAAAAATGCCGCTGATTTCGGGTTTGGTTATTTGTATGTGGATGGCAAGATCTGGGAGGGGACGCCCAACACCACGCCGCTGGAAATTACCCTCCCCGCCGGCTCACACACGGTTGAAGTTCGCCGCGACGGCTTCAATTCGATTCCGCAGGATATTATTGTGGTGGTGGAAAAAGACCAGACGAAGTATGTGGGGTTTACGTTTACGAAGAAATAATGGCGTGATTATTTTAAGCAATTATTACTTGAAGTTTTTTCCCAAGAGCTGCGGCATATTGCTTCAATTTCGAAAGGCGTATGTCTTCCGCATGGTTCTCAATTCTCGAAATTGCCGATTTTTTGGTATTTAGTTTTCTTGCCAACTGCTCCTGAGTAATTCCGGCTTCCTCTCTTGCCTGGCGAAGTAGCACACCAACTTTAAAGTGTTCATATCCTGCCTCAAAATTTTTAGCAAATTCAGGACTTTGTTTTTTGCGCTTTTTTATATATTTCTCCAGATCATCCATTTTACTTTCTCCTTTGGTGATAATCTTTCATGCGGGTTTGCGCCAGCAAAATTTCATTGCGAGGGACTTTCTGTATTTTTTTTGCGAACGCATTTGTCAAAACTAAAAGATTTCCATCATCGAAAAATCCTAAAATTCGAAAAGTATCTTTACCAACCTGAACTCTTACTTCCCAAACATCGTCTGTGCTTTCCAGTTTTTTGAAGTACTGTTTTGGAACCAGATTGAGACTCTTGATAATGCGCAGTACCCATAAAACTTTTTCGACTTGTTTGTCTGAGAGCGAATCAAGAAATTTTTCGAGATCACCGCGGCGGCCGGCTCGGCGGAGCGGGCAGGTTTTCGAGGTTGTCGCCGCCGCCGGACAGCACGGTTTTATACAGCACCGCGGCGGCGGTGGTCACGATTCCGCCGCGCGCCACCCAAATCCATGCCCGCTTACCCCCTTTTTTCTGTTCGGTGGAGGTCGAATGTAAGGTTACAGACAGGGTGTCCATTTTACCGCCCGTTAATTGCAGAGGCAGAAACTGTTGTTCGTAACCATCTTTCGTGAGCAGAATCTGATAGTTTTTAGTTAGTAGCTCGCATAGAACCGACGGAGTGGTAAAATTATAAATCACGCTATCCTCGTAAAGCACCACCAGTTTGGCATCCGGCGGTTCGGACTGAATGTACAGACATCCCACTAGGCGATTTCGCACTGAGTCGAATCGACTGGTCAGATCGGGCGGGATGACCAACTCATCCAGTCGGCGTTTAGGGTCAATTTTGACAGCCTGCTCGAAAGCGGCGTTCACTTCAGAGCCCGGGGCGTTTTGCCGCATCAGCACAAACCCGAGGTACAGGTACGCTTCAAACAGGTATTCGGTTTTGGCGCCCGGGATGCCAATGACCTCTTTCAAGTGACTGGACGCTTGATCAAAGCGCGCTTCCCAGAACATCTTTTTACCCTGGATGAGCTGCTGCAGGGCTTTATCCTGTCCGAAAGTGACGCTGGTAAAAACTAAAAACCCCAGAAATGCGCAACTAAGTATTTTGGTTATAGTGTTCATTTTTATTTTCCTGTTTTGTAGTCTTTTGCTTAGACCGTGCTTAGCTTTTTTAAAAATACTTTGTGTATCGCTACGGATTAACCCCCTTTATCCCCCCTTGAAAAGGGGGGGAAGAGGGGGTTTTACCGAACTAAAACCACTTTGCGAATCTGCTGAAATTTCCCCGCTTCCAATCTGATCAAATAAATTCCTGAACTGATTTCCAGGCCGGCGCTGGATTTGCCGTCCCAGTGGACGCGATAGACGCCGGGCACCTGCTGCTGCGACACCAGCTCGCGGACTTCCTGTCCGAGAATATTCAGAACGTTGATCTTGACCTGCGACGGCTCCGCTATCCGATAGCTCAGCGTGGTGCCGGCGTTAAATGGATTGGGATAATTCTGGCTGAGATAAAAGGCCTGCGGAATCGCCTCGTTTAACGGCTCAGCGTTTTCCACAAATTGGCTGGTGCCGATGACGAGATCAAATTCACGCTTGAAATAGTTTTGTTCCAGAGTAAACAGGTACTCGGAATGTTCTCGCAGATCCCGCTGCTCCAGGGTGGCGTTGTCAAACAAAATTACCCGGAACTCCAGCGGGAGAGATGCGATTTCTTCAAAAGTCAAGCGCACGGGTTCGTTGGCCACGTTGCTTTCAACTTCAAAATGCCAGATCTGCCCGTCCGCAAATAGCGGTCGGAAGTCGGTAGTAAACGCGGTTTTAAACGACGACCAGTCCTCGTGGGGGAAGCGCACGGACACGTGCTCGGCGATGTACGGCGGCTCGAGATAGTCCAGGCGATCCCAATCTTGCCGGGCGCTGGTGGAGGCTCCGATATAGTTGTTGCCATCCTTCAGGCCACCGCAGGTTGCCGCGATGCGAATTTGCCAATCGGAATCGAAGGCGGATTTTGACAGCGCCGGCGAACCTTGTACCTGCGAGGCGATCGGCAAAATCGAAATCACTGTGCCGGCGCTCTCGCTGAAAAACGAGTACCCTTCCCACGGGAGCAGCACGGTCACCTGGTTGGGCAAGAGCCACTGCTCGTCAAACGTGTAGGGCCCGCTCACCTGACTGGGAACCACGATGTCGCTGGCGTCAACCGCGAATGGGAACGGGAGCGCAATATCGTTCCATCCTTGCGCCAGAGTTATCGTAAACGGTTGATTGGTCACCACGGTGGAGCCAATTCCGGAATCAATGAATTTATTGGATTCGCGAACAATCAGCCAGAAGGCTTTGCCGGGGGAAAAATCATTTATGTTAGGAAATTCGACGTAGCTATCGGAGCTGGAGGTATATTGGAAAAGCCGCCACTGTTTGGGATTGTACTCTCCGAGATCGTCCTCGAGCACGGCAACGGGATCACCATTTTGCAGATTGAGCGGTACCGAAATCATGCGATACAAAAATGCCGCATCGCCGCCGGGCTGGGGATCGTCTTTCACCAGCCCCGCGCTGTTGGTGCCGGCAAGTCGTACCGACAAATTGTTGGGCACCGTCTCGGTGTTGACGGCCGGATGAAAGGAAAAATTGAACCCATCGGTGGCGCGGATAAAATAATTGATACCAAATTTAGTAATCTGCTGCGGGCTCAGGGTAAGCTGGAAATTGTCTCCCCCCACGTTGTTCATAGGCAGCGACTGAAACGCGACGGCGCCGCTCGGTTTGAAGAACAGCAGCACTTCGGAAATCTGAATATTGTCGGTAACCTGCGCCGCGATAGTGGCGCTTTGCCCCTCGTCGATAACCAACTGCGGAGTATGGAAAATGGCTGGCGCAGTCGAATCTCTGAAGTTCGGGTCAACCACGGTGACCGATTCGGGGGAATTGTTAAACGGCTCGCGGTTGCCGACGTTGTCGTACGCCGCGACTTCAAAGGCGTAGACGTTATTATTCGCGCCGTCAAACACGCTCGAGGTACCTATGAAATTAGTGAGCCAGGGCTGCCAGGCCCCGCCGTTAGCCTGCACTTGCACGTCATACACGCCCGAAAGTCCGGAGCCGCCGTCGCTGCCGGTGTTCCCCCAGCTTACCAAAAAGGAGGCAATGCCGCTGGTGTCCGGCGAGTTGGCGCGGGCGCCGCTCGGCGGTGTGCCGTCGAGGGCGATTGCAATCGATTGGCTTTCCGCGTTGCCAGCGCTGTCGGTGAGAGTAAATTCGAGATCAAACAATCCATCGGGCTGGCCGTCCAGATTAATGTTTACTTGAAAGAAAATGTCCTGGCCGCTGGGCACGCTTTGAAGCTCGAAGTCCGTATTCAGGCCTGTCGACTGCACCCGAATTTTACGGAGATGGTTTTCATCAAAGTTGATTTCGGCTATCGCACTGCCGGTTGCTTGCTGGTTATACCAGTTTACATCAAAATCCGGATTCAGCAACTCTATGCCGAGTATGTCTGGCAGCGTGGCGTCGTACCGCAACTGTACCACCCCGTGGTTTTGAAAATTTACATTGCCACGCTGATCCTGGAACCAGAGATAAAAATTCTGGCCATCTTCCTGAGTGGCGTTTAGGGTTATCGCGGAGCCGGAGCGAACGGAGCCGGTGGTGTCAAAATTCGCCGTCGGGGGATTGCCTAATTTATACAGGGCTCGCGCGATGCCGCTGGGGTCCGATGGGGCCTGCCAGTTAATCACAAACTGCGGCGTTTTTTGCCAGGGGCTGGGATTGGAACCGGCCGCAGTTAACGTAACAGGCGGATCCGGCGGCTCCACATCAGTCGCGGTGGTGTCCACCTGGGTGGTGGATTCAGCTATTCCTTGAAATAGCTCGATATTGCCGGCCACGTCCCGCGCCGCCACTTCAAATCTATAGGTATTGCCGTGTTCACCGGGAAACACCGCCGACGTGCTTTGAAAATTTGTCCGCCAGTTGGTGAACGGGCCGCCGTTGACGCTCACGCGGATGTCATAAAATCCCGAGAGTCCGGAGCCAGCGCCGTCGCTGCCGCCGCCCCAGCTAACAGTGAAATTTTCAGCGCTGCTGGTGGTGGGCGAGCTGGCGGTAGTGCCAGTGGGCGGGGTTTTATCATATCTCAGTATCACAATGCCGTGATTTTGGAAATTGACGTTGCCGCGCCGGTCCGAAAACCAGATATAAAAGTTCTGGCCGTTCTCCTGCGTGGCGGTGATTTGCACTGAGGTGGCTCCCGTTACAGAGCCGGTGGTATCGTCATTTGCAGTTGGCGCATTTCCTAATTTATAAAACGCCTGGTCGATGCCGCTGGGGTCGGCCGGCTGTTGCCATTGAATCTGGAAATTGGGCGTATTTTGCCACGGGCTGGGGCTGGCGCCGCTGGCGGTGAGCGTCGGCGGCGGGCCCGGCGCCACCACGTCGTTGCTGGTGTCGACTATCGTCACGGCCTCGGCGGTGTTGGTGAACGCCTCGACATTGCCGACGTTATCATGGGCCGCAGCTTCAAAACCGTAGGTGTTGCCGTTAAAACCGGAGTATACCGCAGAGGTGCCCTGGAAATCAGTGAGCCAGGCTTCCCAGGCCCCGCCGTTGATTCGCACACGCACGGTAAAGCGGCCGGACAGGCCCGAGCCGCTGCCGTCGCTGCCGGTGCCGCCCCAGCTTACCAGAAAGTCTTCGTCGGAGGTGAGCGCCGGTGAGCTGGCGCGGGCGCCGGTCGGCGGCGTGCTATCTAATCGGATGGTGCTGTTGGTCCCGGCCTGGTTGCCGGCGCTGTCCACAATGGTGGCAGTCAAGGGATAAGCGCCGTCGGCGGCGCCGGTAAGAGTAACGGTTGCTTGAACCGTTTGATTTTGACCGCTGGGAATATTTTGGTTAATTTGTGTTCCTCCCAACGCGCCCAGATTAAACACGGCGCGCTGAGCGCGCGGCTCGTCGTATTGAGCGCCAAAGTTGATAGTAGCGGCTGCGGTCGGGTTATACCAGTTGGGCGCAAACGCCGGGTTGGTTATTACCACGCCGTCGATATTGGGAACGGTGCTGTCAATTGTAAATCGTCGCGCTGGCGAAGGGGAACCAAATACCAAACCATCTGACGCCGTCACCCGCCAGAAATATATCCCTTCTTGAATGGACTCGCTAAAGTTGTACGTCACCGCGCCGCTGCCCGGCACCACCGGCGGAGCTGGCGAGAAGCCGGTTACGTTGTCCCGAGAATCAATGATAAAAAGCGGCGAATTGAAATTGGAAGTGGCGGCGATTTCTATTTTGAAATGCAGGTCATCATTATCCGCATCCGCTGGCACACTCCAGTTGAGCGGGATGGGCGCCAAATTGGGATTGAACGCCGCCAGCTCGGCAGGCGCCAGCAAACTGGGCGAGCCTGGTGGAGTGTTAGCACCCCCGCCCGCGTTGTTAAAAAATATCTGGAGATTATCGATATCAAAATTACCGACCCCGAGATCGACGATGCCGTCGCCGTTAAAATCACCGGCATCGAGGCCGCGCGGCTGGGTACCGGTCGTGTAAACCGAGTCGACCTGAAAAATGCCGCTGCCGGTGTTGAGCAGCACGTGCATATCGTTGGACAGGACGTTGGTAACCACGAAGTCGGCGTCGCTATCGCCGTCCCAGTCGCCCACGGCGATGGCGAAGGGGTCGGTGCCCACCGGGTAATCGTCGGATAGAGTGAACGTGCCGCCGGTGTTAAAGTAAATGCCGACGGTATTGTCCGTGCGATTGCCAACCGCAAGATCAATTCTGCCGTCCTTATTGAAGTCGTGTCCCATTATCGCTTTGGGGCCCTGGCCAACGGAAAAATTTTGCGCCGGGTCGAACCCGCCGCTGCCGTTATTAATCAGCAGGGAGATGGTATTATCGGTGTTATTGGTCGCCGCTATATCGACCAAACCATCGTTGTTCAAATCCGCCACCATCGCGGCCTCCGGCCCTTGTCCCACCGGATGTTGCACCTCGCTGGCGAAATTCCCGCCGCCGCTATTCAACAAAACAGAAAGCGAGTTGGATAAGAAATTGGTCACCGCCAGGTCTAACAAGCCGTCGCCGTTGAAATCACCGGCGGCAATATGAACCGGCTCGGTGCCGACCGTTAAGGCGGCCGCGGTGGCGGTAAAGTCGCCGCTGCCGTTGTTAAGAAGAATCGATACGGAATTGCTCACCTCGTTGGCCGTAGCGATATCCAGATCGCCGTCGGAATCCCAATCGCCGATGGCCAGTGCCCGCGGTCTGGTGCCCACCGTGATGACATCGTTCTGGCTCAGGGTGCCATCGCCAGTGTTGAGATAGCTGAGGACATTGTGCGAGCGGCTGTGTGCCATCGCAAGATCGAGATTGGCATCGCCGTTAAAATTTCCTGCGCCAATAAAGTGCGGACCGTCGCCGGCCGGGTAAGCCTGATCCAGTTCAAACACCGCAGTGGAAGGCGCCGAGCGAATGAAAAACGACCATTGAAAGCTGGCCGCCAGCGGCACGCCATCTTGCGCTTTAATGTCGGTGGTTAATACTACCGTCACCCTCTCGCCCGCCTGATAGGGCGCGGTGGTGGCGAAGGAAGCGGTTTGATTGCCGGCGTTGTACGTTAACGTCCCGGCATGAAAGCCGGTTTTTTCGCCAAACACCAGAAAATTTTGTGATACGATGGTGCTGGCGTCCATGGCGCGGCTGAACTGCACCGATATCCCGACCGTAGAGCTGTTCTGCAAAGAATAACGCGCGGGAGAAAACGTCAGAATTTGCGGCGGGTTTTGGGCAAACAGCGGCGCCCATAACCCGGTAATCCCTAAAATTAATGCTAGAATTGTTGATTTTGAAAAGCATGGCTTTGCCATAATTAGCCTCTTCCATTAATTATGTAGATCCGAGCAAAATAGTTTTCAAGATGAGTGCAATGCAAGGACTGCTTTCTGAGAATCGTCGGAGCAAATCTCTGATGGCCTTCCATGGCGTCAAGCTGCGAGTACTCTTCCGTGATCTTAACGTTGCAAATTAGGTTACGTGCAATTTTAGAAATTGCGTAAAATTGCGTAAAATCAAAATGAAATTAATGATTTAAAGTATCGGATGGTTTAGCGAAGGCTGAACTATAATCAGGAAAAATATCGACGTAACCGCGACTTCTTTAACGAGACTTGCCAAGGCAGTCGAAATACCTACAACAATCAAAGAACAACGAGAGTTTTGCATCTCGTTTTATCCATATCGCATCCGATTTCGGGCTAAACAAAGCCAGCAGAATTTTAGAAATCCAATGCACATTAGCAAGCAATTTTGTTTTAAGATGATAAACCCTGTCAGGGTTTCGAACCCTGACAGGGTTAGGCTGTATAAACATTCTGCTTGATTTTTTGTAACGCTTCGGTTATTTTGTAGAGCCAAATCATAAAGGCGCTCACCTTGATTAAACCGTCAACAATGTTGTTCATCCTCAGCGGCTGGTTGTTGTTTTCGTGCGGCCACGAGAATTCCCCACAAGGCGTCGCGGAGGAATTTTTGTTTCGCTATTTAATTGAACTCAATCAGAGGGGTGCGTTGGAGTTGAGCACCGGCCTGGCGGCGGATAATTTGCTAAAGGAAATCCAATCGGTACAAAGCGTGCGTATGGATCCTGATTTGGATATGTCCAGTCACAAACCGTTTATCGATTACAAACTGGTGAATATCCAGGAACGCTCGGATCATTCCTTTACGCTTTTCTATGACATTTCAATCGAAAACCGGGGCGGGGGCAATTCTACGAGACAGTTGGTTTTGTCGACCATCGAAATCGACGGCGTCTGGAAAGTCAACAATTATGAAACGTTCACTCGTTAACAAAAATCTTCCAGGTTTTCAAAACCTGGAAGGTTTAATAACCGGGAAATAATATGTCCCCTAAAAAAAATTTTCTTTCCGGAAAATCCATTGCTCCGGAACCGATCACTCCGGAGGTCCCCCTCGCTGATCTAGTTGACAAAGCGTTTTTAGCCTACAACGCCGCGCGTCTCCGCGAGGGGTGCCAGCTTTTTACCCAGAAAATGCTGCAGGATCACGTGACCGTAGGGATGAGCCTGACCGGCGCGCTCACCCCCGCGGGTCTCGGCATGTCGTGTATCATCCCGCTGATTGAGAACGGCTTCGTGGATTGGATCGTCAGCACGGGCGCGAATTTGTATCACGACACCCACTTTGCGCTGGGACTCTCCATGCACCAAGGGACCTTCAAGGCCGACGACGTGGTGCTGCGCAACGAGGGCGTGGTGCGCATTTACGACATCTTTTTTGACTACGAAGTGCTGCTCTCCACCGATGAATTTTACCGCAAAATCATCGAGGCGCCGGAGTTCCAAAAATCCATGAGCACGGCGGAGTTTCATTATCTCGCTGGCAAATACGTGCACGAACGGGAGAAGGCGCTGGGGTTGAAGCATAAATCGCTGCTGTCGGCCGCGTATCTCGCGGGCGTGCCCATTTACACGTCGTCCCCCGGCGACAGCTCCATCGGCATGAACGTCGCTGCAAAGGCGCTGGACGGCTCGGCGCTGCAATTCGACGTCTCCGCCGACGTCAACGAAACCGCGGCGATCGTGCTGGCGGCCAAGCGCGCCGGCGGCGAAAGCGGCGTCTTGATTTTTGGCGGCGGCTCGCCCAAAAATTTCCTCCTGCAAACCGAGCCGCAAATTCAGGAAGTGCTTGGAATCGATGAAAAGGGTCACGATTACTTTCTGCAGTTCACCGATGCCCGTACCGACACCGGCGGCCTTTCCGGCGCCACCCCCTCCGAAGCCGTGAGCTGGGGCAAAGTCGACCCCGACCGGCTTCCCGATACCGTCACCTGCTACTGCGACTCCACCATTGCCCTGCCCCTGCTCACCGCGTATGCCCTGGCGCGACACCAACCGTGCAAGATCAAAAAACTTTATTTCAAACGGGAGGAGATGATGGAGCGCTTGCAACAGGAATACAGGAAAAGTAGGTGAGCTAATAATAGTTTGGTGGAATAATTTTACTTTACTAAAACGATTTTTTTCTTAATATGTAGGTTAGAGACGCAAAATTCCTAAACAGTTAAATGTCAATTAAATGTCAATCGTTAATAACGTCATAAAAAGAAGAATTAAACTAATAGCATTTGGCTGGTATGGTGGGAAATACAGTCATCTGGACTGGCTGCTCCCTCTACTACCAAAAACTCACCACTACTGTGAACCTTTTGGTGGCTCTGCCGCCGTCTTGCTTAACAGAGAACCCGCAAGCGTTGAAACCTACAATGACATTGACGGAGAAATAGTAAACTTTTTCAAAGTTTTACGGGACCAAAAAGAGGAGTTGCTTTATGCCATTGGGATGACACCATTTTCACGCGAAGAATTTCAAAAGGCAATTCAGTCAAATGAAAATGGTGAAAATCTTTCCGATCTCGAAAGAGCAAGAAGATTTTTCATAAGAGCCAGACAAGTGAGAACTGGCTTAGCTCAAACCGCATCAAATGGGAGGTGGGCAAATTGTTTGTCAACAAGTCGGGCAGGAATGGCGGGGGCTGTTTCACGCTGGTTAGGTAGTGTTGAAGGTCTCGAGCACATTGCTTCAAGGCTATTGAGTGTGCAAATTGAACATGATGATGCATTTAATGTAATAAAACGATACGACAGTCCAGAGACTTTATTTTATTGTGATCCTCCGTATCCCCATGGGTCAAGGGGAGACAAGAATGCTTACAAATATGAAATGAGTGACCTCATGCATATAAAGCTGGCTGAAATACTCAAGAATGTCAAAGGCAACGTTGCTATTTCAGGATACAGGTGTGAATTAATGGATGAATTATATAAAGCTTGGAATATGCATGTAGCTAAGACCAAAAAAGCATTATCTATAAAATTGGATAGAACAGAGATTCTTTGGACGAACTACTGAACAACATGGCTGATGAACTGTCATTTTTGGAAAAATGCCAAAAATATTTGCACGTACGATGGAATTATATTCTCAAACTTATTGAGAATGAATCGAGCACTGAGCCTCTTAAAAAAGATTATGATATTCTCAAGAAAAATATCAGGGACTGTTTAAGCAGTAACACAAAATCCTATCGATACGTTCTTCCGACCCAACTCTTAAGTAAGTCTGTTGACCACTCCCTCGACTGTCGCTCTTTGCAAGCCGCTTTTGAAAGTGAAGGCTCATTTGATGCACGAACAATTGCACACAAGGTCATTGTCCCATTCGATAAAGAAAATCATAACGTTTTAGGTGGTTCTAATGAGCCGTATGTCAACAATCCGCTTCGATGTACTTCTGTATCGAAGGCCAATAGAGCAAGACAGAAAAACAAGAATGATTGGGATAAACTAATCTATGTTCTAGATACAGTCCAGAATAAAAACGAGATAGATTTTACGAAAAAGGTTTTTGATCAAGTTCTGGTAGAGATACATAAACTCTTAACAGGAGTAGTTGTAGTATATCCAACACAAGCAGAATCAGCCTCGAGAAAACGCTTCATCTTATAGAAAAGTTTATAGCAGAGCGGTCAGGTGGTGATAGACTAGAAGCGGTTGCTACTTCCTTGTTTAGAACCATTTCAGACAGGTTCAATC
>Ga0247727_10014078_pt1 | contig 13359 bp, 11 predicted proteins | sample WisWelCaveWW1625_FD_202498 | JGI IMG/M metagenome (GOLD analysis project Ga0247727, IMG submission 202498) | Biofilm microbial communities from Wishing Well Cave, Virginia, United States - WW16-25 | ecosystem: Environmental > Aquatic > Deep subsurface > Groundwater > Cave microbial mat | place... | reverse complement strand
TCGGTGATCTCGGCGATGGAGTCCGAGTTCGCCGCCGCGTACGTTATGTCGACGTAGTGCTGCGGCTGGGGCGGGCTGCCGCTCAGCGGGTCCGTGGCGATCGTCTCGATGCGCGTCGCGTAGCAAACCTCGCCGTTCTCACGGCTATCGTCGTCGGGCAGGCAGTGATCCAACTTCACCCGCGTCCCGTCACCCGGCAGCGCCTCCCAGTTTGTCGGGCTCAACATGCGGATCTCGATCGACGAAGAATCGACCGTGTAGAAGAAGCCGTTCAAGGGGCCGCATTCGAGATCGGCAATGTCCGTGCAGAAGAAATGGTCGGCGCCGTCGGGTGTCTGGTATCGGTAGACGGTGTCCTTGTCCTTCGGATGGTGCCAGATCCTGCCGAAGTGGATCTGGAACCCTTGGCCGTAGGTCTCGCTGCCGACGAGCTCGCCTGGACACTCGGTTGCGTCCAGAGGGCTGCACTCGTTCTCCCAGATCTTCGAATTGTAATAGAGTACGACCTGATAGCCGAACCAGTCGTTGAGCGAATAGCGCGGACCCAGCGGAATCCGAATGTTCACGTTCCCGGTCAGTACGTCGACGCTCTCGCCGTCGAGGGCCCCGCTGAAAACGTGCTGCGGCGAAAAGCCGATCGCGTCGTTCTGCTGCTCTGCGGCAGCATGCCCCGAGGCGACGAGCCCCACGATGAGTCCGATCGCGATGGCGATTTGCGTGCGTCTCGTCGTGCTCATCCTGCTACTCCTCTCGGTTGACGCGACGCAGGCCGCCGCTCGGAATCGTGGCTTGTTGCCTCTGCTCGATCGGTATTTCGCTGTCGACGCTGCGATCGTGGGCGGCTCGGCCGACGTGGCCCTCAGCGCCGCCGCGGGGCTCATCGAGCGAGCCGGCGCTTGCCCAGACTCGGGACAGGATCGCGAGGCCTGCGTTCTCGCCGCGGTGCTCGGTGAAGGCGGCATCGCCGGTCTTCAGGTCGCTCCGTCGCCGGCCGAGAACACGGTCACGCACGCGCTCGTCGAACGTCGAGGATCCTGCGCTGCGATCGTTGCGGTGCTGCTCGCGGTCGGCGAGAGCCAGGGCGTGCGGTTCAAGGCCATCGTCCTGCGTGAGCACGTGCTCTTGGGCTCCGCAGCGGACCCTGGACTCGCGTACGAGGTGCTGGATCAGGGGAGGCCTGTGCGACTCTCGGAGCTGCACCGCCACGGGCCGATGCCCCCGGGCGGGCTCGTCCATGTGTCGGGCTCCGACTTCCTGCCGTATTACCTCGACAACCTCGCCGCGCGGCTCGCCGATGCCGGAGACGCTGCGGCTGCTGAACGCCTGTTCCGTGAGGCGACGCGTATCGCGCCGAGGGTAGCGCGTCTGCGTTACAACCTCGGGACCTTTCTGGTCCAGCACGAGCGGTACCGCGAAGGCGATCGGGAGCTGACCGGTGCCGTGCGTCGCGGCTGGATAGACGCCGACGCCTACGTCAATCGCGGGGTCGCGCGATGGAAGCTCGGCAAGCTCGCCGACGCGTGTCGCGACTTCGAGGAGGCCCTCAGGCTCGAGCCCGGCAACCGCGAGGCCGCCGCGAACCTGCAGCAGCTCGGCGGGCGCTGACGCCACTCGGCCCCTCCCCTCGTTCTGGCCCTTATAGGGGATGCGGACGGCCCGGGTCAACGGATTCCAGGTGACATTTGTGCTCCTCACGGGCCGGATGTCGGCGTGGCCTGCAAGGGGGAGCGGCGAAGGCCCCGCAGCGACACTACCCCTTGATAGATCGGGCACGAACGGTGAATGTCAGCGCGATTCGCTTGCCGTTCTTCGACAATCAGCGAGTTCCTGCCCCGCAACCCACCTCGCGCCGGCCTCTCCCGCCCCGCCGTACACTCCCGGTTGATGAACACCGCCCGGATCGACGCCACGCTGGCCACGATGACGGCCGAGGAGATCGGCAACGGCCTATGGATCGTCGATGTGTGCGAGCGATGCGGGACGATGAGAGAGGCCGACGCCGACGAGTGGCGGAGGAGGATCGAGGCGCGGCGGGAGTTCCTGGAGGTGACTTGTCAGACACGCGACTAGTGCTCTCCCATTCCCCGCACAACCGCGCGTCCCAAATCGGTGGCGCAGCACCATACGCCGGAATCGCGCGGACGCTATTCCTCGGGTCGAATCCGACGCCAGATTCCCGCCGCGCGCCGAAGCGCCGACTCCGCCTCGTCGTGACGTCCCAGCCGCGCGAGCACGCTGCCGTAGGCATCGAGCACTTTGGCAAGGCTCGGTCGGTCCTCACCCTCGGCGGCAGTCTCCTGTGATTCCAGCAAGGACCGCAATTGCTCCTCCGCCGTCTCCGGTCGACCCATGGCGGACTGCAGGTTTGCGACGTCGAGACGCACCGCCAGGCACTCGGGGCTGTCGGGACCGAGGCGGGCGGCGAAGATGTCCTGCGCCCGATCGAAGTGATCCTGTGCTCGATCGAACTCCGACCTCGCGGTTTCGAGCAGGCCCAGATTCTCCATGGTCATTGCCGCATCCTGATGCTGCATGTTCAGTCGCTTCTCGACAATGCTCATGGCGCGCCCGAGCAGGGCTTCGGCTTCGTCGAGTCTGTGCTCGACCACGTCTATCGTGGCTAGGCCGTTCAGCGCCCCCAACAGATCGTGATGATCGGGACCCTGGATCTTCGTCTGGATCGCAAGGGCGGCTCCGAGCTCCGTACGAGCCTTGGAGTAGTTCTCCAACTCGAGATACATCGCCCCGCGGTTGTTCCGCAGAGCCCCGACGTACGCATTGTCGAGCCCTACGGTCCGCTCGTACATGTCCAGGGACTCTCTGTAGTAGCTTGACGCCTGCGTGAAATCTGCCTGCGCCCACTTGATGTCCGCCAGATCGCCGAGCGTCGTCGCAGTCGCCCTATCGTCGCCAGGGAGCACCCTCCGGCGAATGGACAGTGCCTCCTCGTAGTACGGCAACGCCTCGTCGACCTTTCCTTGATACCAGAGGTTCTCTCCAATGTCCGCGAGAGTGTGAGCAATGCTAGACGAGTTCGGCTGCTCGAGCCGTTGGATTTCGAGCGCTTCTCGGAGATACTGCTCGGCTTCGGAAAGTCTCTCCACTCGATTGTACACGTTCGCCAAAGGAACCAGTATCTCCGCGAGCTCGACGGATCCGGGACGGTGCTCGGCTCGCTCCAAAGCGAGTGCGTCGTTCAGAAGGACTTCCGCAATCTTGTAATCCGAGAGACTGATCGCGAGCTTGCCCAGTTTCGCCAGCAGCATGCTGCGATAGGTAGGGTTGGCCGTAATCGTCTTGCGTACGCGCGCCGCTGCGTCTTCGACGAGCGCTGCGGCGATCGCAGGACGGTAGTTGGGCCCCATCATGCGCGGGTCGAGCACCTCGTACATCCCGGTCAACAGATCGATCACCGACGCGCTGACCGCGCGCTCCGTCCGGATTCTTCGATTCTGCACGGCGAGCATGATCGACGCCGACACGAGCAGAGACAGGAACGCCAGAGTGGCAGCGGCGGCAGGGCGATGCCGGCGGAGGAACTTGCGCACGACGTAGCTAGCGCCCGGTGGCCGGGCGTCGACCGGGTACCCCGTGAGGTGGCGCTCGATGTCGACTGACAGATCGCGCGCAGATTCGTAACGCCGGTCCGGGTCCTTGTCCAGCGCCCTCATGACGATCCAATCGAGCTCTCCGCGAAGGGCTTGCTGCCTCCTTGCGCGGGTTTTCTCGTCGAGCCGCATGAAAGTGCATTCTTGCAAACCGGCGGCGACACGAACGCTGGGTACTTCAGGGACCGTCTCGACCATCTCCGTCAGATCTTCGGTGGAAGGGATGCCGCGGGTCTTGCGGACGATCGGCAACGTGTTCGTCAACAGCTCGTAGAGTAAGACTCCGAGGGAATAGACGTCGGTGCGAGCGTCCGGGGCCGCTGCCGCCCGGAGCTGCTCCGGGCTCATGTATTCGAGCGTGCCGAGAGCTTCCCCCGACGTCAGTCTCCGGATCTCGCCGGTCCTCTCGGCGATGACCCTTGCGATGCCGAAGTCGATGACCTTTGGATTCGGCTCTCCGGAGGCTTCCGTGACGAGCACGTTGGAGGGCTTCAGATCCCGATGGATGACGCCCCTGCGGTGCGCGTGCTGCACTGCGTCACAAACCTTCTGGAACAGTCGAAGCGTGGCCGTGACGTCCAGATCTAGGTCGCGGCAATACTCCGTGATCGGCACGCCGGCGACGTACTCCATGACCAAGTAGGGCCTGCCAAGGGGCGTCTGAGAAGCGGCAAAGACTTTCGCCACGTACGGATGGTCCATGGCCGCGAGCGTCTCCGATTCCAGGCGAGCGCGCTCGATGATCCTCGGACTGTCAAGACCGGCCCGTAGGATCTTGATTGCGACGAACCGGTCCGGACCGAACTGCTGGGCCTTGTATGCGTCACCCATTGCACCGTGGCCGAGCACCTCCATCAGCACGTACTCGTCGAGACGAGCCGGGAGCCGCTCAAACCGCTCCTCTACGGTGGAGGCAGACCGGGGTACCGCCACGCCGATCAGGCAGCGAGCGCACACCGTCTCCTTCCAGGATTCCTCGACGAGCTCGGCGTCGCAGGCGGTGCAGCGTCGGATGACTTCCATCGTCAACCCCGAAGGTGATATGGGAGAGTTTCCTGACGCTCCGGTCGACAAGAGTCACTGATCCGGTTCACTTTTTCTCAAGGATCCTGTATAGAAAGCAGATCTCGTCCTCCACGGCGTCGTCGGCGGTGGAGACGGCGACTTCTTTCCGGATTTCGTCGCGGAGCCGATCGCGAAGGCGTGTGACGGCCTGCCGGACGGCTCCCGCGGTCTTCCCGAGATCCCGGGCTAGTTCCGCGGAGGTCGGGTTCTCCGCTTCGTACGATACATAGGGGAGGAGGCGCTCGAACAGGTCGGAATCGAGACGTCTTGCATACTCTTCCCGCACCCTCTCCACGACTCGGTCGAGCAACGTCTGGACCCACCCGCGGTTGAAATCATCTTCGGGCGTCTGGGCGGTGACGGGTTCGCGTGAGTTGCTGTGACCGTTCTCTGACGACTCGAGTGGTTCGTAGCACGTCAGTCGCTTGCGAGAGTTCAAGAAGAAGTGACGAGCGGCGCCATACAGATAGTTGCGAAACCGCCCTCGATTACGATCGGCCTTCTGAATTCCCCCCTCGAGGAAGCTCGCCAGCAGTCCCTGCGCGAGATCCTCCGACTCGTCTTCCGTAGCCCCCATCCGGCGGAAAACGGCCAGGAGCGGACGTCGATAGGCGTTCATCAGGGCCTCGAGCGCGACCCGCCTCTCGGAGGAATCGATCGGACCTGCTGAGGGGTCGATGATCTCGGTCCACCTCGTGGTCGGGAAACCCATGGGGCCCTCCGATGGCAGTGAGGCTTTTTCAATTATATGCAGTTGTCCTGGGACCCGGACCTCCTCACCACCAGTCCTGTGACAATCCTCGTCTCCAGCGTCAGGAACGGACGCTTGGGACGCCTGAAGGAAACGAAGCCCGCGTAATCGCGAAGGAGAGCGAATGGCCGAGAATCTTCAAACCGTGGTCCAAGGGCAGCCATCGATGCGCGAAAAGGAGCTCAGCCGCAAGGAGGCGCCCGCCGTTCTTCTCGCCCTCGCCAATCTCTTCGCTTCTTTCGCCGGGGGATCGATGATCGGCATGGCGACCCGGCATGCCGGGGTTGGCCTGCTCTCGTTCCTAGCCGGAACCGCGATCGGGCTCGTCTTGCTTCTCCTTTCGCACCGCATTCGCACCTTTACTTCCTTGCCTGTGCTCTCGGCCGTCGCGGCCGCGTTGTCGATCGGCGCCTTGGTCGCGCGTGACGAACCGACGCGGCTAGCCGTGATCCTGGCGGTGTACTTCAGCGCGTGGTTCCTCGGACGGACCACACGGATGGGGGCGGCCGCCGGACGACGGATGGTGGTCGGCGCGGTCGATGGTACCTACTACTTGGGGACGGTGCTGGGACTTCTGACCCTTCCCAAGAGTATCGCGTTTGCGGCTTTCCTGGTCCTAAACGCTGCACTACTCCTCATCGCGACGCTCCTCGATCTCTACTGCGTCAAGACGACGGCCAGGCCCAGCAGCGAGGCGCGCACGGCACGAGGCAGTTCGTCGCTCGTCCTTCGGCGCGAGTTCTTCGCTGCCACGTTGTCTCTGGCGGCTCTGACGGTCGCGGTTCAAATCACCATCTTCGCTCGCGCCCGGTGGCCCGACCTCGATCCCCATTTTTCGTCCGTCACGGCCTCGGTCTACGCCGGCTTCGCGTTCGCCGCCTTCGTCGCCTTCTTCCGGAGAGTCGCATTCGTCGAGAATCCGGAGTCGTTGCGGACCAGCGCGTTCCTCCTGCGCCTGAACCTCTCCCGCGAGCGAACGACGGGGACGAGCGCGAGCGTGTGGGGCGTCGCCGCGGTGATTGCGTCTTTGACCGCGGCGTATCACTACGAAGCCGCCCACGGGGGCTCGATTCTGCTCGTGTGCGTGCTCGCAGCCGCCGCCTCGATGGTCTACGAATTCCTGGCGCTCGCGATCATCAACTGGTTGGGCGTTCTGTCGAAGGAGATCCACGCGTCCGGGCTCCCGGCGATGGCATACGGCTTCACCGGCTCCGTCAGCGTACCCGCGCTGCTGTTCTTCGAGTCCCCCGGTCCGGTCGCGGTCGTCGCAATCGGCCTGATCGTCGTCGGCATCCTGTCCTTGGACTACGCCCGCCGGGCGAGTCGGTAGGTGGGTCATGAGCACTCTCCGCAAGCTCGGGTTGGTCGGACGTCGGGCGAGGTTGACAACGCTGCTGGCGCTAGGGGTCGTATTCGGCGTGTCATCCGGTTTGTTCTGGTGGCTGCCCAACAAGACGGCGGCCATCGTGATCAATGCGGGCAGCGTCGTCGCCCTGGTCACGTCCGTGATCGCGATGCGAGATTCGGAACGGATTCGGGAATCCATGTCGACTCGCTACATCGGGAGGTTCCCGGACAACGTCGCGGCGGTGGTCGCCTTGGTGGGGTCGGCGACCCGTACGTTGAAGATCGTGAGCGATCACGTGGGGTACGGGCAGTTCTCGGACCCCGGAGGGTGTGAACAATACAAGCACGAGATCCACAGGAGAATCGCGGACAAGCGTGTGTCCGTGGACATCGGTGTCTATGCGGAGAGCCAGTTTCAGGCGGTCGCGCAGAGTCAACTGGACTGCATGACCAAGGACTTTGTGGCGTTCACAAACGGGAAGGCGTTCAAGCGATTCGCGCAGTGGCGGCCGGAGCTCGCGGCAAAGATGCGGGAGAGCCCGCATGCGTTCTTCGCGAACATGTTCCAAAACGAGAAGGGACTCAGGGAGGAGTTCGGGAGCTTCCACGCACGCGTTCACACGACGGAGAACCACATGCCGGTCTACATGTGGATCGCGGACGACAATCACGCGATCTTCTGCGTGGTGGTACGGAAGGATTCTTCCGACTTGGAATACGCGTTCGAAACGCGCGATGGCAACCTGATCAAGGCGCTGGCTGCGATGGCCGACGCATATCTCCAGACCGCGTGAGCCGTGTGCGAGAGCCCGGGGCGCGCGAGGAGCGACCCGCACGGCACGGCCGCCGGGGCCGAGCGAGCCGCCCCCGAGTGAGCGCTGGATCGCGCGCAGCCCGCTCACGGCCGGGGAGCGACGAGCCTTCGGCGAGGCGTATGTCCACTGGGCCGCGCAGGAGTACACTCGGACTCGGACTCCTGCCGATGGAACAAGCTCCAGCACTGGGACCAGGCGGCGCTCGATCGGGTGGCGTTGACGCGGGCGCTGATCGAGGAGGGCTTTCTTTTGATCCGAAGAAGGCGAATCCGTCCAGGAGGACCAGACATGCGAGCTGATCGCGCGAACGTGACCATCGAGGCTGCACGTGTGAGAACAGGCGTTCGCCTCTCTCTTGGGGTTCTGGCTGCGGCTCTTCTGACACCCCTGTTCGCGCAGTCGTCAGCTCATTTCTTCATGAAGCGCGTTAGCCTCAACGCTGGGGCTGGGGCGATGGCATCGACGAACTATTCGAACTCCTTGTCGACTGGGCAATCCCTAGTTGGGTCGGCCTCCTTTTGCAATGCAGGGAGTAGGACGACTGCTGGATTTTGGTCCGTCCTCGGCGTGGCGCCTGTCCCCCTCATCCTTACCGGTCGGCGGAACGTCGCGGACCCGTTCGAAGTCGACTTGTCGTGGAGCGGCGTCGATACGGTCTACCAGCTGTACCGCGCCTTCACTCCGACGGACGTGCTGAACCCAGGTAACCTTGACCGGGAGACTTCTTCGTGTAACGCCACGGACAAGTTGGCGTTCCAGTCGGACATCATCTTCTACAGCGTGATACCCAAACCCTAAGACTGAGGCAGGAGGGGAGAATGAAGTACCTGTTGATGCTCGCGGTCCTGTTCTTTACCGTCACCGTGGCTCCCGCCCAGGTTCCGCAGACGATCAAGGTCCAGGGCTTCCTAAACCAGAACGGCAGTCCGGCCAACGACACCTTCACTATGAGCTTCACACTCTATGACGCGCAGTTCCCGGGTGGGGTTGTCGTGGCAAGTGTGGCTCCGCAGAGCGTGAGCGTCACCAACGGCCTCTACGAGGTCGACCTTCCCTTGGCCAGCTCAGCGTTCACCGGATCTAGCCGCTACTTGGAGATCGCCGTCAACGGTGAGGTGCTCACACCGCGGATGCAAATGGCGAGCGCCCCGTTCGCCTATCAAGCCGACAGGTTGAATGGCTTTGAAGCCGCGGACTTCGTGAATACGGCCGGGGGCACGATAACAGGGAGCCTGCAGGTGGCAGGAACGATTTCCTCCACGACGGGAGGGTTCACATTCCCTGACGGAACGGTGCAAGCCACCGCTGCAACGGGATTCACGCTCAATCAGGCTTACAACCAGGGAGGACCAGGGGCAGGCAGGACGATTGACGCCAACTCGGGCGCGGTGAATGTCGCTGGGCCCGGCGGCCTAACCGTGGCGGCGGGCCTCCAGGTCGGGGGCATCGTCTCGTCTACGAACGGCGGGTTCATGTTCCCCGATGGAACTACGCAGACCAGCGCGGCTGTTGCCGCGGGGAATCCCGTGGTTTTCGATTCGGGGGATATTGCCCTACCTGGGTCAAGCTCGGGGACATTTGGTCCCCTTGATCTGAAGGGATACGACAAGGTGTCGATTGAACTTTATAACCAATCCTCGCCCGGTGCAGTCGACATATTCTCCTTGAGATGGCGGAACAGCAATCTGACACCGTTCACCGCTGGCTGGGAGGACTGCACCCGGATCGGAGTCGGCGATGACGGAGCAATGAAAACGCTTTGGCGTTGCCTTAGCAGTTTCGAGGCTTCCAATTTCTTCCAACCCGTAGGGCCTGGAAGTTCAACAGTCGCGGTTTACAACGTCGTCGCGAATCAGCTGCAGATTAGCTATGCAACCTTGGGGATTGGCGGCGTCTATCACTTTCGAATCATAGTGGCGGCGCGGTGATGATCGTGGGGTGAAGGGCGTGCTGGAGAGTAGCCCGTATTCCCGACGTGGTTGTCGGCATGGACAGTGGTCGAATTCTGCCGAGCATTCACTTACCGATCATTTACCGCATAGCGTGTTTGTGTGGAACGTCGACATGCGGCCCACCCTCGCGAATGGCAAGGGGCAGTTTCGGGGCGGTTTCGGGGGGTCTGGGCGTCCAATGGGCATTCTATGGGCAGTTCTGAGCCCGATGTAGACGGTGATCAGGACGCGCGCGATTCCGGTGAATAGCGCGGCTGCCCGTCAGTTTTCTTCACCGCTCCCCTTCGGGGTGAGCCCGGCGTAGCAGAGCCTGTGGGAAGTGTGGGAATCCCGGAGGGATTTCCACAGTTTCCACAGGGCCGGCGCGCGTGCGATTTCGCAGACACAACGGATTGCCGTTCCGGTAGTCTGTCGGGCCGCCGAGAAGGTGAGGGCCCGGGGTCTTGCCACCCCGGGCCCTCTGGGTCGCCGCAGCACGAGCGTCGGCGTCAGCCCCGACCCCTTTATGCCGCGACTTGCGACCGCTGTCCAGTCCCTCGGCGGCCGGGGTCGCGGTGGGGATTGGGGATGGCTACCGGCTCTACAGCTGTGCGCGCTGCCGGGTGCAGATGCGGATTTGCCGTCGGTGCGATCGCGGAAACATCTACTGCGCGGGTCCGTGTGGCGCGATGCGGCGCCAGGAGAGCCTTCGGCGGGCCGGGGTCCGCTACCAGCGGACCCTGCGCGGGGCGCGCAAGCATGCCGACCGGCAGCGGGCTTGGCGACAGCGGCGCCGGGAGAAAGTGACGCATCAGGGATTCCCAGCGAGACCGCGGCCTGCGATGGTCGACTCCACGGGCGAGGCGGGTACGCCCGCTCTTTCCGGACAGGAGACTCGCGATGGCGGCGTGGAGGACCACCGTGCAGGTGCTTCCCAAGCGGACGGTCCGGCTGCTGGTGACCGATGCTGCGGGGAACGATTTGGTCAAGGCTCAGCTCTCGGATCCCGAACACCCTCGGGCGTTGCTGACCGCCCTCGAGGGGCTCGCGCTGTGGTGTGGCGAGCCGCTCGGCGTTGTGATCTGTGCGGACGTCCCTGTGGACCATTCGCTCGGCTTGGGAGCCTTCAGCGATCTCGACGATGGCTGGCCCGAGGAGAGCGCCCTGGTCCACTTCCTGTTTCGCGAGACAAGCCGTCGCGGCCGGAGGATCCAGGGCGTCGGTGACTTTGGTCGCCTGAGGCGGCTGTCATGATTCCGGCCGAGCTCGAAGCCGAGATCCTGCGGCTGTACCACGCGGAGAAGTGGCGCCTCGGGACGATCGCCGCGCAGCTCGGTGTGCACCACACCACGGTGCGGCGTGTCCTCGCTCAGGCACAGATCCCGGCGGAGCGGCAGTCGGTCCGGCCCTCGATCGCCGACCCATTCATCCCGTTCCTCGTCGAGACGCTCGAGAAGTACCCCAAGCTTCGAGCGAGCCGCCTCTACGGGATGGTCCGCCAGCGCGGCTACCCGGGCCGACCCGATCATTTCCGTTCCGTCGTCGCGCGCTTTCGTCCGCGGCCACCGGCCGAGGCGTACCTCAGGTTGCGGAGTCTGCCGGGTGAGCAAGCGCAGGCGGATTGGGGACACTTCGGCAAGCTCACCGTGAGCCGGGCCGTGCGTCCTCTGATGGGCTTCGTGCTGGTGCTGAGCTGGTCGCGGCAGATCTTCCTGCGCTTCTACCCGGGCGCCGCAATGCCGTACTTCCTCCGCGGGCATGTCGACGCCTTCTCCTTCCTGGACGCCGTGCCCAGGGTCGTGCTGTACGACAACCTGAAGAGCGCGGTGCTCGAGCGGGTCGGTGACGCCATCCGCTTCCACCCGACCCTGCTCGAGCTCGCTGCGCACTATCGCTACGCCCCCGTCCCGTGGCCGTGGCCAGAGGAAACGAGAAGGGCCGTGTGGAGCGGGCGATCCGCTACATCCGCGACAGCTTCTTCGCCGCGCGCGCCTGGGCCGACCTCGACGATCTCAACGCCCAGGCAGTCGACTGGTGCCGTGGGATCGCAGCGGATCGGAACTGTCCCGAGGACACGTCCAGGTCGGTGCGCGAGGCCTTCGTCGCCGAGAAGCCGTACTTGCTCGCGCTGCCCGAGGAGCCTTTTCCGACCGAGGAAAGGATCGAGGTCGAGGCGGGCAAAGCCCCCTACGTCCGCTTCGACCTCAACGACTACTCGGTGCCCCACACGCACGTCCGTCGGACCCTCGTGGTCCTGGCCAGCATGGATCGGGTGCGGGTGCTCGAGGGCAACGACGTGATCGCGGCCCACGCTCGGAGCTGGGATCGCGGCCAGCAGATCGAGGATCCGGCCCACATCCAGGATCTGGTCGAGTACAAGTGCGAGGCCCGGCAGCACCGTGGCATGGACCGTCTGCACCATGCCGCGTCCAGCTCCCAGCGGCTCTTCCTGGAGATCGCCCAACGCGGCGGCAACCTCGGCAGCGTCACCTGCGGCCTGCTGCGTCTGCTCGAGTTGCACGGCGCCGTCGCGCTGGAGCAAGCCATCGCCGAGGCGCTCGACCGTGGCGCACCCCACCTCGCCGGCGTCCGCCATGTCCTGGATCGCAAACGACACGAGCGGGGGCTTCCGCCTCCGGTCCCGGTCCGCCTGCCCGACGACGCCCGCGTCCGTGACGTCGTCGTCCGACCCCATCCCCTCCGCGACTACGAAGCGCTCCAGGAGCACACCCATGCCCCCGACCCAGAAGACCCCGACCCATCCCAGCCTTGACCCCCTGCGCGAACGGCTGCGGCGGCTCGGCCTGCACGGCTTGGTCGCCCACGGCGACGAACTGCTCGGCGAAGACTGGTTGCCCCGCATCGTCGAGATCGAGGAGGCCGACCGACAACGTCGCAGTCTCGAGCGACGCCTCCACAACGCCCGCCTCAGGACCTTCAAGCCCATGGCGGATTTCGATTGGAGCTGGCCCAAGAAGCTCGACCGGGAACTCGTCGAGGATCTCTTCTCCTTCGGATTCGTCCCGGAAGCCGCCAACATCGTGCTGCTGGGCCCCAACGGCGTCGGTAAGACGATGATCGCCAAGAATCTGGCCCATCAGGCGGTCCTGCGCGGGCACACCGCTCGCTTCACCACGGCCAGCGACATGCTCCATGACCTCGCCGCCCAGGACTCCGATCTGTCTCTCGCCCGTCGCCTTCGCCGCTACTGCACCTCGACCGTACTCGTCGTGGACGAGGTCGGGTACTTGTCCTACGACACCCGCTACGCTGACCTGCTCTTCGAGGTCATCACCCGACGCTACCAACAACGATCGATCGTCCTCACGACCAACAAGCCCTTCGGCGAATGGAGCGAGGTCTTTCCCAACGCCGCGTGCGTCGTGGCTCTCGTCGACCGACTGGTCCACCGCGCCGAGATCGTCACCATCGCCGGAGACAGCTACCGATTCAAAGAGGCCAAGGAACGGGCCGCAGCAAGCGCCAAGAAACGCGCCTCACGCCAACCAAACCGCAAAAGCGGCTGACCGCAACCGAACCCCCGGGCTGACTTCACCGGAATTGCGCGGTTTTACAACCCCGCTAACAGCTCTCAGGCAGGGGGCTCTGGGCCAACATCCAGTCGTAGATCTTGCGCACGATCGGGCGCGATTGTTCCACGCGCAGTCGGGCACGCAGCGCAAGCGACTCCTCGCCGACCCCAACCACCTGCTGTTCCACCCCGTAGAGCTTGCCGATGAGATCCAGGATCTCTCCGCAGGCTTTCGGGAAGTTGGCTTCGTGCTCGATGAACCTCCGGCGTACATGGGCCCAGCAATGGGCCAGGGTGAACCCTTCGGGAC
>Ga0247727_10014077_pt1 | contig 13360 bp, 14 predicted proteins | sample WisWelCaveWW1625_FD_202498 | JGI IMG/M metagenome (GOLD analysis project Ga0247727, IMG submission 202498) | Biofilm microbial communities from Wishing Well Cave, Virginia, United States - WW16-25 | ecosystem: Environmental > Aquatic > Deep subsurface > Groundwater > Cave microbial mat | place... | reverse complement strand
CTCAAACTTCGCGCCGTCTACTTGAGCGGACACTTCAATTCCTACTGGTCTTTCCACATCGAAAAGGACCAGCAACGACTCCATCCGCCCGGCCTGTGGAGCGTCGTTCCAAAGTAGCCACACCCAATTGATATTCCTACCAAGGCAGGATCACGCGACCACGCGGGCTGATACGCCAGGCCTCCATGGCTCGGGCGATCAGCGCCGGGCTTAGGAGCACCACGGGCTCGGCGGGCGCGGGCAGAGCGCGGGGAACCACGGGTTCGGCTAGCCTCGATTTCCACGTGGGGTAAGCCCACCTGCTCGACCTGCTGGAACCACGCTTCCATGAAGCGCAGGCTAGCTTTGTGGTCGATGCATGAACTGTAGGCTGCCAGGTAGGAGCGTTTGGGGACGGCATTGAGCCCGGCAAACAGGGCAATGGCCTGATCCATGACCAGACCCATCACATGACTCTTGCGTTCGGCGCCGATCAGTTTCAGCGCTAAAAGGCTGCGCACGGCCTGCGCGGCGGCAATCATCTGCGAACCCGGCAAGCGGGCCTGGGTGACGACGCGCACGAGATCGATGCGCTCCAGCAGAGGCACGAACAGGAACAGTCCGGCCAGAGGGGTGCGGAAAACGCGTGGGGACAGATCCAGGCGGCGGATGTCGGCCACGGCAGCGCTCACCGGCTTCACCGTGGGGGGGCGCTCGTCGTCAGCCCGGCGGGGCAGGCGTGCGAAGCCTTCCTCGCGCAGCAACACGGTGAGGGAGTTAATGCTGATAGTGTGGCCGGCCTCGGCGAGTTCGCGCTGGATGTCGTAGACGGAGAGGTTCCGTTTGCGCATGGCCACGGCCAAGTCTCGGACGCGGTCGCGAGCGGGAGCCGATTGGGGGCCGTGGCGGGGTTGGCGGAAGAAGGAAGCGCGAAAGGCGCCTGGCGAATAGAAAGGGCTCCGCTTTGAGAACCTGGAGGGTGCGCAAGCCTACTTGGACCGTTGGGAAGAACGCTGGGCCGACACACGGATTCACGGCACCACCAAACGGCAGGTGGTCGCCGAAGAGCGGCCCTCCCTGCTGCCGCTGCCGTTGGAACCCTTCCGCTATTACCAGTACGGCGAGCGCACCGTGCACCTGGACGGTTGTGTGGAAGTGGAGGCCGCCTACTACAGCGCACCGCCGGGCTGGATCGGGCGCCGCCTCCAGGTCCAATGGGACGTCCAACGTGTTCGTCTGCTCGACCCACGCACCGGGCAACTGCTGCGGGAGCACCTGCGCCAAGCGAGGCGCGGTGGCCATCGCATTCACGACGAGGATCGGCCCCCCCGAACCCCGCTCGGTACGCTGCGATTGCTCAGTCGTGCCAGCATAGCTGGCTCCCACATCGGCACGCTCTCCCAAGCCTTGTACCAGGAGCAAGGGCAGCCGGCCATTCGCCGCATCCTGGGCCTGCTGGCTTTGGCCAAGAAGTACGGGGCGGCCACCGTCGACGATGCTTGCGCTGCGGCCTTGGAAATGGGCGTCCACCAGTACCGCTTCGTACGCCGCTACCTGGAGCGCAACCCGCAGTTCCCGCTCAGCTTGCGGCAAGTCGATCCCCTCATCCGCCAGCTCGAGCTTTACCGCGACATCATCCAAAACCGAACCCAGGAGAATCCCGAATGAACCTGCTCGAACTACAGCGTGCTTTACGACAACTCCGGCTCGGCGGCCTGGCCGCGGTGCTGGAAACCCGCCTCCGTCAAGCCCAGGCCGAAACCATGGCCCCCATAGACCTGATCTCGTGTCTGGTCTCGGACGAGATCACTCGCCGCTCCGACCGGTTGCTGGAACGGCGCCGCAAACAAGCCGGCTTTCGCGACCCGCACAAGACCCTGGACAACTTCGACTTCACCTTCAATCCCAAAATGAATCGCAGCCTCATCTTCGACCTGGCCACCGGGGCCTTCATCGGCAGGCGCGAGGATGCGCTGTTTCTGGGTCCCGGCGGCACAGGCAAATCTCATCTGGCACAGGCCATCGGCCAGGCTGCCATTCAACAGGGCTACAAAGTGCTCTACCGCGAAACCCACCTCCTGTTGGATGAACTCGCCGAGGCCGTGGTCGACGGCACGCGCAAGCAGTACATGGAATCCATCGCCGCCGTTCCCTTGCTCATCATCGACGACTTCGGAATGCGCAAACTCCCCCACACCGCCGCCGAAGATCTGCTGGAGATCGTCATGCGCCGCTACGAGCAGCGCCAGCACACTGTTGACTTCCAACCGCCCCGTGGAGGACTGGGGCAAGCTGCTGGGCGATGTCGCCGCCGTCAGCGCCATGCTCGACCGTCTGCTCCACCACGGCCTCACGCCGAGATTCGAAGTGGCCTCCATCAAGGCATGTAAGGGTGAACCTGCCGCTGCCGGCCGGGGGCAGAAGGGAGGAAACGGAGGGGCAAGCTCCTCTCCGGTTACGTTCAACCTGCCTTGTATGCCGGTGAGGTTTTTCATCTTGCATACGTCATCTCGAATTTTCAACCCGACGCCGTGGGGGCTGAAGCTCCGCACCACAAGGCGTGCAAAGCTCAGCTAAATGAGGACCCTCCGGGTTTACGCCGGGAAGAGATTCGTCATCCACGCAGTCCAGGCGGACTGGTCGCGCGCCACGACGGCCGCTGCCGTGTCGCCGTAGAGATAGAAGCTCACTGTGACGAATGCTTTCTCGCCGGCGGGGCACGCGGTGGCAAACACCGCACCCGGAGCGGGCAGATCGACGCGTAACAGCGTGTGTGGATGCCCGGCAGCATTGACTGACTCCACGATGCCGCTCAATGGAGGGGCACCGTCGCCCGCATCGCGCCGCTCGCCCGGCGCTGCCCCCGCGAGATTCAGGGCACCCGCGAGCTTCTCCCATGCGCCCGAGGCCGCCGGCATCGCTACGAGTTGGATTTGCGAACTCGGCTGGCCGGCGAAGTGCTCCAGATACAGCCGCAGAATGCTGAAGAATGAGGGCCAGCCGGATTCGATACCGGTCAGTTGATCGTCCCAATCATCGGTTTCGGCGAAGAGGCTGTGCACCACGCGCACCATGCATGTGCCACCGCCGCGAGCCTCCACAATCCATTCGGTGGCCACGGTGGGCGCGTTCGGCCCCCAGGACCCTTCCTTCGCGAAGCGATGCGGCGCGTCCCATTCGGTGATCGTGGCGACGGCGTCCATGCCCCCTCCGAAGTGGGAAGTGACGGTGCCGCCGATGCGGCCATCGACCTCGGTGGGCACAAACCATGCGCCCACGCCCGGACCGGTGGCGATTGCTTGCCAAACCTGTTCCGGGGTGCCCGGTACTTCCACTTCCACCTGGACCGAACGGCGTCCGTTCGCTTCTTTCTTTATGCTCATACTGCGGTCTCCTTGTTTTCTTGGGGTAACGGGTGCGCCACCAGAACGAGGCGGTGCGTGCGTCCGCGCAGGGCGGAAGCGTCATGATAACGCGTCGCGAGCTGAGTGATCGCGGCGGTGAGTTCGCTGCTGAATTGCGCGCGCTCGGCGGCCGAGCGGAAGCGGATGTCGGTGTCGATCGAGAGCGTGGCGAGGCGCTTGCCGGTTTCGCGCGCGCGGGTGGCGAGTTCGCTGACTTCACGGACGACACGGGCCGCCAGCGCGATCAGATAGCCCGCCGACAGGCGGTCGCGGCTGCGCCCAGGGTCGGACGCCGCGGGGCCCATGGCGGCGGGCGACACTACGTAAGACGACGCGGTGGCTTCCACCAGGCGCTCAGTGATGCCGCCCCACTTGCGTTCACTGGTAGGGCGCACGAGGTGGTGGCTCTCCAGGGCGCGCAGGTGGTAGTTCACTTTTTGGCGTGGAAGGGAGAGGCGCGCGGCAAGGGTGGCCGCCGACGCGGGCTCCGACAATTCGGCCAGGAGCCGCGCGCGGACCGGGTCGAGCGCGGCGGCGGCGGCCTGCGGAGACTGTATGACCTCGACATCCAGCACGAGAATATTAGAACATTGACAAATTAAATTGTCAAGAGGGAAACCGCGCGAGAGAAACCGCGACGCCGTGGGCCCGACTGCGGTGCTCGAAGGGGGCCCGGCCCGGAGCTCAAGTGCGGCCCGCGGAGCTGGCGCACCAAAACCGCCGTGCCTCACCCCGATCATGCCTGACCAAACCCAAAGGAAGGGAGCTTTGTTGAACTTGGGGACTCTGTCCCCAAACCCCTGGGATTTAACGCTTTACCGCCAGAATGGTCCCTCTAGGGGGCGGGACGTTGCCCGCCCCCCTGTTACTGCCCATTCCGGCCGCTGGGTCGGCGCTCGGGTCGCATCCCTGCGTCGCCCTATCCTCCGCCCAGGTGCTGACAGTATACGCCAACCCCCTCCGTTCGCCCTGAAAAAAGCTTGCCGGAGCGGGCGTCGGCAGGGTATAACAAGGCTTATTCTGGGTCACTTCCGTTGGCCGGTTTTGAAGTGTCCCTCATTGGCCGGTTTTGAGGTGTCCCCCGAGGGGCTGAAATAAGTTGCTCGTGCCCAGTCACCATGCATCGGGGAAAGCACTCTTCATGGCATCAAGGCGTCTCGTTACTTGCTCTGGAGATCTCCCGAACTTTGCGAGCGTCGCGGCGACCTCGTTGAGGATTTGATCGGACCATTTGGGGATATAAAAAGCAGGCTCCTCTGCCAGTCTGAGCAGGATGTCACAGACTGGCATTGGAGCCAAGACGCACGCATCAAGCACAGCAATGAACTGGTTAGCCAGTATCGGCATCCGTCGGAGGCATCACATCATAGACGCCTTCATTCACTTCTGCCTGGACTAAATCATCCAGTATCTTCCGACGGTGAGCATCCCGCTTTGCTTTATACGCTAGAATATCCCTGACGTAGACACGGCGGTGGGTTCCCACCAGATGGTGCTGGATTTCGCCCCTCTTGAGCAAGTTCACGAAGAACTGCCTGGAAACACCCAACATGTTGCTTGCCTCCACCGTCGTCAGTGTGGTCTCGTCCTGGATGATCGCGACGGACTTCCCCTCGCTCAAATCTGCGATAAGCTGCAGAAGGAAGGAGTAAAGAGAGTTTGGCAGCCTATGGGTCTTCCCATCTGGCCCAACGAGCTTGGCCCGGCCGCGCTGAATCTTCTGATACAGTTGAAGGATCTCTTGCTGTTCCTCTTGTGGAATCAACAAGGGCGTTTCGCATTCGGCTTGCCCAGTCAAAAGTTATCACCTCCCTTCCTTAGAGAACTGCACCTATATAGACGCTACAAGTACCACAATCGCTACAACATAATATCGGGGGTATAGGATGTTGTCAATAGATTTTTTGCCTAGACTGCTTGAGATCGGCCCTTTATTTCTAATAGCTTAAGCGGCGGCGGCTCTCTGACAGCGGCGGCTGCGGTATAAGTCAAACGGAATCAACAGGTTAGAATGAGCAGGTTCTTGGATGTCCCACAGCAATCCCAGCTTCCATCGCCGGGGTAACCCCGAATCGTCCCATGGACTCGGCAGGAAGTTGTACCAGGCGAAGTGCGGTCAGAGCGCGCCCCACAAGTTCTCCCACTCCTTGCTGAAGGCATTGGTGAGCCGCGTCAGCCGCCGAATCTCCATTCTCATGGTGAGATTCTGCCGCTCGACATGGCTGGTGCAATCCGGCTCGGATAGGGATTGGCCGATGACTGGGACCACCTCCGTTGAAACGACTTCAGCCGGGGAGTACCGGCTCGCCTTCCGGGGTCGCCCGGTACACTTTGATGAGTTGCGCGAAACACGGTCAGACAGCGTGTTTGTCGATTGCCGAAGGCGAATCCCCACCACCCGGCGGCTGGCGAGGTCCATTTAGGACACTACCGAACGGTGCTGGATGCTGGGCCGAGGTCTGTAGTCGTCCAGAACGCTGGCCCCGAACGGGTGGGCTGTGTTGGGCGAGATACGCTTCAGCGGCGTTCGCCCGGTCACCCGTTCCACGTGGAACCTCCATCCAGGCAACTGTGAACTTGAATTCCAGCCCGTCTGTGGTACGGTATAGTAACACTCTCTGGACAACAAACAGGCAGGGTGAACCATTGGGCTGCGTCATCGCTGTAGCGAACCAGAAAGGCGGGGTCGGAAAGACCACGACCGCCATCAATCTGTCCGCCTGCCTGGCCGTCGCCGAATGCCGCGTGCTGGTGGTCGATTGCGACCCCCAGGGGAACACCACCAGCGGGATGGGCTTCGCCAAGGATCCGCACCGGCGAAGCCTTTACGACGTCCTTTCAGGGCGGACAACGGTTGCGGAGGTAACCCTCAAGACTGCCATCGAGGGACTGGACCTGATCCCGGCGGACCGCAACCTCGTCGGGGCCAATCTCGAATTGGTTTCCGTCGAGGGCCGCGAAACACGGTTGAGAGAACTGCTCGACGGCCTACGGCAAGATTACAAGTACATCATCCTCGATTGCCCACCTGCCTTGGATTTTCTGACTCTCAATGCCCTCGTGGCCGCTGACAGCGTCCTAATCCCAATGCAGTGTGAATACTTCGCCCTGGAAGGAGTCTCGGAGCTCCTGGATACCATCGAAAGAGTTCGGGGCAGCTTCAACCAGGACCTCAAGATCGAGGGCGTTCTGTTGACGATGTTCGATGATCGTACGACCTTGACGCGGCAGGTCGCAGCCGATCTGCGGAGCTTCTTCCATGAGGACGTCTTCGAGACCGTAATCCCTCGAAACATCCGGCTGGCCGAGGCACCCAGCCACGGCAAGCCGATTCTCCTCTACGACCTGAGCTCGAAGGGAGCCGAAGGTTACCTGCGGCTAGCCAAGGAGATTCTGGGCAATGAAGCGGCGAGGCGAGCGGCGGGGAGCACGTAGGCCACCGGGAGGTGATGGAAGGGTGCAGCCTGAACAGACTGCCGAACCGCGGAGGGCCTTGGGCCGAGGCCTGAGCGCGCTGCTGCCGGCTCGGAGCTCTCCCCAGGAGGCGGGCGCTCGAGTGGAGAAGGTCGAGAGGATTCGGATCGAGTTGATCGATCCGAACCCCTATCAGCCGCGGAAGGTCTTCGAGCCTCAACGACTCGAGGAGCTCGCCCAGTCGATCCGCTCGGACGGGCTAATCCAGCCGGTTCTGGTGCGGCGGGACGGGGCTCGCTATGTACTAATAGTTGGTGAGAGGCGGTGGCGGGCCGCCCGTCTCGCCGGACTGGAGGAAATCCCGTCCATCATTCAGGACCTTCCGCCCGAGCGCTTGCTCGAAGTCACCCTGATCGAGAACATCCAGCGCGAGGACCTGAACCCCATCGAGACCGCCCAGGCTTTCGACCGGATGTCCCGTGAGCTGTCCCTAAGCCACGAGGAGATCGCCCGCCGCACCGGCAAGGATCGAACCACCATCACGAATCTGCTGCGGCTGTTGAAGCTGCCCTACGACCTCCAGGTGTTGGTAGGGGAGAGGCGTCTTTCCATGGGACATGCCCGGGCGCTCCTGGGACTCCCCACGCCGGAGCTGCAGCGGACGGTGGGAGAGAAGGCGGCCGCCCAAGGTCTCTCGGTGCGCTACGTGGAGCGCCTGGTACGCAACATGATGGAGGGGCGGGAACCCTCCGAGCCGTCGGATCCCGAGGCTGATCCCAACGTCGTGGCGGCGATTCGGGAGATGGAGGAGGCATTGGGAACCGCCGTCCGCATCCTGGACCGCCGCGACCATGGGGGACGAATCGAGATCGCCTTCTACTCGGCTGACGATTTGCAGCGCATCTATTCGCTGATCGTTCGCCGCTGAGCACGCCGGGGAAAATATGGCGCCTTTGACAGCGCAGGTAAAAGCCGCGGGTTGAGCGTCCAAGCTGAGTCCAAAGTTATTGGACATGGTCTTGGCCCAGCTCCCGCGCACGAAGAACGACAATGTGCTGGTCGGCTTTGACACCTCCGACGACGCCGGGGTATATAAGCTCTCCTCCGAGCTTGCCCTGGTCCAGACTGTCGACTTCTTTACTCCCATCGTCGATGATCCCTACACCTATGGCCGCATCGCGGCGACCAACTCGCTGAGCGACATCTACGCCATGGGCGGACGCCCCTTGTCGGCGCTTTCGATCGTGGCCTTTCCGGGCCAGGGCGAGCCGGAGGTGCTTTCGCAGATCCTGCGCGGGGGCCTGGAGAAGATCATGGAGGCCGACTGCGTCCTGCTGGGGGGCCACAGCATCGCGGACGACGAGATCAAGTTCGGATACGCGATTACGGGATTGATCCATCCCGACCGGATTCTCACCAACGCCGGCGCGCGGCCCGGCGACGCATTGATCCTGACCAAACGGATCGGCACGGGCGTGATCACGACCGCCCTCAAGCGGGGCCTGGCCAGGCCGGAGCACCTGGCGGCGGCCGTCGACTCGATGCTGACCCTGAACCGCCAAGCGTGCGAAATCCTGCTCCGCTACCCCGCCCGCGGGTGTACCGACGTAACCGGATTCGGGCTGCTGGGCCACGCGAGAGAGATGGCGGCGGCGAGCGGCGTGACCATACATATTAACAGTATTAAAGTCGAGTTCTTGCCAGGCGCGCTGGACTACGCCGCGCAAGGGGCCGTCCCGGGGGGCCTGAAGAACAACCGCGAATTCGCCTCCTGCGCCGTTCATCACGACGGCGGCGCTGCCCTCCCGCCCGACGTCGAAACGCTGCTGTACGATCCCCAGACTTCCGGGGGGCTGCTGATTTCGGTGGAAGCTCCGAGCGCCCCGGCACTGGCGGCCGAACTGGCCGCTGCCGGGGTTCCCGCCCAGACGGTCGGCTGGGTCGAAAGCCGTCGCGAAGCCGCCATCGTGCTCCACTGAGCCTGAGCCCGGATGGTACAATCTATGCCGGGAGCACACATGCGACGGTCTCGGTTCGGCGCCCTGTTGTTTCTCTCCCTGGTGTCGGTAATCCTGGTACGGCTGCCGGCGCCTTCGCAGCGCCGGGCCGACGCGCCGGCACGACCCCTGCGGCCGGTGGTACGGGGCAGCCGGGGAGCCGTAGCCGGAGGCGCCCCGCTGGTCACCGAGGCGGGGATGCGGCTGTTCCACGGCGGGGGGAACGCCGTGGATGCTGGAGTGGCCGCGCTGTTCGCCGGGGCGGTGGTGGAATTCTCCCATTACGGCTGGGGGGGAGAAGCGCCGATACTGATTCGCACCCGCGAGGGACGGGTGATTTCGATCGCCGGCGTGGGGACGGCGCCCAAGCTGGCTCACGTCGATCTGTTCCGCAACCGCAGGCCGACGCCGGACGAACTGGTCACGGCCCGCGGGCAGGGCGAACGCGAGGGGCCGATCCCCTCGACCGGGCTGATGCCTGCCCTGGTTCCGGGCATGGTGGACGCGGGACTGGTCGCGCTGGCCCGATTCGGCGTCAAGACCTTCGCTGAAGTCGTTCAACCGGCGATTGAACTGGCCGACGGGTTCCCGATCGACGAAACGCGGAGCAACTCGATCGCGCGGGCCACCGTCTTCCTACAAAGGTGGCCGACGTCGCTGCGGGTCTTCCAGCCCGACGGCAAGCCGCCCCGACCCGGGGAGATCTTCCGGCAGCCGGCCCTGGCCCGGACGTTGCGGGCCATGGCGGCCGCCGAAAAGGGCGCGCGCGCGCGCGACCGCGCGGCCGGAATCGAGGCGGTACGGAACTATTTCTACCGCGGAGAGATCGCCCGCAAGATCGACGCTTTCTCCCAGCAAAACGGGGGCCTGCTTCGCTACGAGGATCTGGCCGTATTCCGGCTGGAGCCGGAGGAGCCGCTGCAAACCACTTACCGCGGCTATCAGGTTTATAAGAACGGCTTCTGGACCCAGGGGGCGGTGCTGCTCCAGACCCTGAATTTGCTGGAGAAGTACGACTTGGTGTCGATGCGCCACAACTCGGCCGACTATCTGCACACGATGGCGGAGGCCTTCAAGCTGGCCTACGCCGACCGCGACAGCTATTACGGGGACCCGAAGTTCTCGGCGGCGCCAGAGGAGCTGCTGAGCAAGGCTTATGCCGCCGAGCGGTCCAAGCTGATCGATCCGGCCATGGCGTCGACTGATTTCCGGCCCGGGGTGATCCGGCTGCGGCCTCCGACGCACCCCTCGGAGGTCCCGGGTCGAAGGCCAGCTAGCACCGGGATCGCGGCCAACGACACGACCTGTGTCAACGCCGTGGACCGGGACGGGGTGATGTTTTCGGCTACGCCTTCCGGAGCCTGGCTGCCGTCGGTAATCGCGGGCGACACCGGTATCGCGCTGACCCAGCGCGGGCAGAGCTTCCTGGTTCAGGCCGGTCACCCCAACATGCTCGAGCCGGGCAAGCGGCCCCGCATCACCCTTTCCCCAACGCTGGTGACCCGCGATGGCAAGGCCTTTCTGGCCCTGTCGACTCCCGGCGGTGACAACCAGGACCAGGGCCTGATCCAGATCCTGCTGAATGTCGTCGAGTTCGGCCTCAACCCGCAGGTGGCCATAGAAGCGCCGAGGATCCAAAGCCGGCACCTGGTATCCAGCTTTGACATTCACGCCATGCACCCCAACAGCCTCCTGGTCGATGAGCGGATTCCGGAGGCGGCCTACAAAGAACTGGCCGCCCGCGGCCACAAAGTCGACCGGCGCCCGGCCTGGCAGAATGGGGCTGCGCCTACGGTGATTCGCTTCCTGGCCGACACGGGCGTGATTGAAGCGGGGGCGGACCCCTACGGGATGCGCTACGCCGACGCCTGGTAGCCAGCCAGGGCGATCTACTGAGTCACCTTCCGAGACCGCTCTCCCGAAAGCGCCCGGATCAGCACCGCGTGGATGAGTAAGTGCCGGGCTGATCCGTTATCCGGTCAGAGGCCGCGTTCCTCTATAGGGGGCGACTCCCATGACACGGCACGAATCTTCCCCGGTGAACTCAGCGGACCAGGAAAAGGCCCACCTGGACCCGGCTGCCTCGGAACAGCAACTTCTTATTCGCAAGGACCAGGTGCAGGCGAAGTTGAGGCGCGAGCTGGCGAGGCAGCGGCCCCGCCTCCAGCCGGTACTCGAGATGGTGTGGGAACTGGCGAGTCTGGACCGCCGGCTCGGAGTATCCTCCCCAGACTGACCTTGATGTTATAGTCAGACGGCAGGCCACCGGCATGAAGCTGCCCTCCACCCTGTTGTGCCTGCCGCTGGCGGTTCTGAACGTGAGCGGCGAGAACCGAGCCGTACTCTACATGACTTCCGAGGCGGCATCGGTCGAGTCTTTTCTGGCCCACGCCGAGAAGATCGACATCCTGATTCCAACGATCTATTCGGCCGACGAGAAAGGCGTGGTGACCGGGTCGCCGGACCCGCGGGTGCTCGAGACGGCCCGCCGGCGACGGGTACCGGTGATGCCCATCATCGCGAACCCGGGATTCAAGCGGCAGACCATCCACGGGTTGCTGGGGAATCCGGCGGCGCGGGCCCGGGCGGCCCGCAGCCTGCTCGAGGAGTGCCGCCGGCACCAGTACTATGGGATCCAGCTCGATTTCGAGAACATCCCTGCCGCGGACCGCGAGGCCCTGACGGCGCTGGTCCGGGACACGGCCGCCCTGTTCGCGCCCGAGGGGTTCCGGCTCTCCATCGCCGTCATGTACCAGACCTCCGAGGGCCCGGTCCAGAGCGCTTACTCGCGCTGGCTGTGGGACAACTGGCTGGGGGCTTACGATCTGGGGCAGATCGCCGGTCACGTGGAGTTTATATCGGTGATGACTTACGACCAGCACACCGAGCGCACCCCACCGGGCCCGGTGGCCGGGTTTCCCTGGGTTGAGGAGGCTCTGCAGCATTGCCTCACCCGCCTCCCGCGCGAGAAGCTGTCGCTGGGCATTCCGCTTTACGGCCGGCGATGGTTTGCCGCCGCGCCGGCCGGCGAGGGCGCGCCGGCCACGGCGACAGTCAAGGCCCCCGAGGCGATCGAGCTGGCGGCGCGAATGGGGGTCGAGCCGCGATGGGACGAGCGCGACCGGGCCCCCTGGTTCTCCTTTTACCGAGACGGGCTCCAGGAGTACGTCTTTTACAACGACGCGCGCAGCTTTCGCGAGCGCTACCAGCTTGCGCGCCGCCGGCAGCTTCACGGGTTCTCTGCCTGGGTGCTGGGCGCCGAGGATCCGGACATCTGGAGGGAGCTTCCGGAAGCCCGGCGCTGAAAGGCCGATCAATTCTCGGTAGAATCAGGAGTGTGATCGGGGAAGGCCTGGCGCGCGTGCGGGAGCGTATCGAGGGGGCCGCCGGGCGGGCCGGACGCGACCCTGAGCGGATCACCCTCATCGGCGTTTCCAAGACCATGCCCGCCGAGGCGATCCGCCAGGCTCACGCCGCGGGTCTGCGTCATTTCGGCGAGAACTACCTCCAGGAGTTCCAGGCCAAGCGTCTGGAGCTCGGCGAACTGCCCGGCGCCGTGTTCCACATGATCGGCCACCTGCAAAGCAACAAAGCGCGTCCGGCGGCCGAGGCGTTCGACGTGGTCCAGACCGTCGACACCGCCCGGCTGGCTCACCGGCTCGACGAGGCCGGCAAGCCGCTGGACGTGCTGATCGAAGTCAAGCTCTCGGCGGAAGCAACCAAGAGCGGCGTCGCGGAAGCGCAACTGGGGGAACTGCTGGCCATGGTGCGCGGGCATGCTCATCTGCGCCTGCGCGGCCTGATGGGGATGCCGCCGTGGCCGAAGAATCCGGAGGACTCCCGGCCCTACTTTCGGCGGCTGCGCGCCCTGGCCGAGCGGCACGGCCTGGCCGAGATCTCCATGGGGATGAGCGGGGATTTTGAGGTGGCCATCGAGGAAGGCGCCACCATGGTCCGGGTGGGGACGGCGATATTCGGCCCGCGGACGCGGCGCACCGAGGGCGCCGGGTGAAACTCGGGATGGTCTCGCCGCTGCCGCCGGCGCGGACCGGGGTGGCCGACTACGCCGCCGGACTGGCCGGGGCCCTGCGGCGGCGTGTCCGGATCGACCTGCTGGACGGCGCGCGCGGCGGCTACGACAGCCTGCTCTATCAGCTCGGCAACAACACCCTGCACCTGGCCGCCTACCGCGCCGCCCTGGCTGAGCCGGGCATCGCGGTTCTGCACGACGCCGTACTCCATCACCTGCTGCTCGGCTCGCTCGACGAGGCCGGCTACGTCGAGGAGTTTGTCTACAACTACGGCGAGTGGAGGCGGGAACAAGCGCGGGATTTGTGGCGGAGCCGCTCGCGCTCGGCGGCCGATTTCCGATACTTTCAATACCCTATGATCCGGCGGGTGGCCGAGCGCAGCCGGGCGGTGGTGGTGCATAATCCCGCCGCCCAGCAGATGGTTCTGCGGGCGGTCCCGGGGGCGCGCGTCGTCCGGATCCCTCACTATTTCGTCCCTCGCGCGCTGCCTGGGCAAGCCCGCCGGACCCGCGACCGGCTGGGGATTGCCAGCGAC
>Ga0247727_10014076_pt1 | contig 13360 bp, 18 predicted proteins | sample WisWelCaveWW1625_FD_202498 | JGI IMG/M metagenome (GOLD analysis project Ga0247727, IMG submission 202498) | Biofilm microbial communities from Wishing Well Cave, Virginia, United States - WW16-25 | ecosystem: Environmental > Aquatic > Deep subsurface > Groundwater > Cave microbial mat | place... | reverse complement strand
AGCCCGCGCACGGAAGATTCAACGCTTCCTTTCACAGCCGTTCCACGTGGCAGAAGCCTTTACCGGCTCGCCGGGTAAGTATGTGAAGCTCAAAGACACGGTGCGAAGCTTCAAGGAAATTCTCGATGGCAAGTATGACCATCTCCCGGAACAGGCGTTCTACATGGTCGGCCCGATCGAGGAAGTGATTGCGAAGGCGGAAAAGATGGGAGTGAAAGTCTAAAAGAGCGTAAGGGGTAAGGCGTGAGGGGTAGGGGGTTTCAAGATTGAATCCTTCGCCTGACGCCTCACGTTTCACGCCTCACGAGGAATTATGGCGGGAAAGTTATTGCTAGAGGTTGTGACGCCGGAGAAGTTGCTCTTGAGCCAGCAGGTGGATGAGGTCATTGCACCAGGTTCAGAGGGTGAGTTCGGTGTGTTGCCGGGACACTGTCATTTCCTTTCTACGTTGCGCATTGGTGAGCTTCGCTATCGCGTCGGAGATCAGACCAACCACATGGCGGTCCTCTGGGGCTATGCCGAAGTCACGCCGACCAAAGTGACCATCATGGCAGAGATCGCCGAGAAGGCCGAAGATATTGATGTGGAGGGTGCTCAGGCTGCGTTCGAAAAGGCTGAACAGCATCTCAAAGCCGGTGGCCTGCCCTCCGAAGTCAAAGAAGCTGAAATCAGTCTCGAAAAAGCCCGCCTCCGAAAGAAGATCGCCGACCGCGCCCGCAAGACCGGCCACGCCTAATTTTCGCACCATCCCCACAGGAGCAGCATTTCGAACGACGCCTGCGCTGATCCCTTGCTCCCGGAACGCATACGATCAGAATATGCTCGCTCGATGCGCGCAGTGGGGAGCGCACCGAGCGTCTCGCTCGTCCCGCATGTCGCGCACGTTTCGCGTCACGGCCCTGCCGCTCTCGCACGAGCGTGAAGGGCAAGGTCAAGCAACGACCCCAGTTGCTTCCCTCCGACCCCGCAACTTGACAGACCGACTAGTTTTTGAGGATATAAGACTCCGTCGTCGAAGGAGGGAGGCCCATGAAGACCAGAAAGCCGAACACCCGGCGTGTAAAGGAGCGGAACCTGTCGCCTGAGCCTGAGTCCATGCAGAAGTATTCGGATGAGGTGAGGGGACGGATCGCGAAGAAGGCCTACGAACTCTATGAGCAACGGGGGCGACAGGCGGAGCGCGACCTGGAAGATTGGTTGAAAGCCGAGGAACTTGTCCGCAAGGAGATGAGTGACACCAGTAAATGAATGAACTCCCGTCTCCTTGGCCAAGCCGTTTCGTTCACTGGCCGCATGCAGGTCCCGGCTGAGCGGATCTTCACGCTCGCCTGGATGGTCCGCTACGTCGAGGTACTCAGGAGTCTGCATCGGGGGGGGCAGATTGGGCCGTGGTTACCAGGCGTAGGCTTCTGGTGCAGGCCCACCTGGGCCGGGAAAGATGTCGTCGAGCCGTTTCAAGGCCTCCTTGCTCAACGTGAGGCTCAGAACGCGCATCGTGCCGTTCAATTGCTCCATCGTGCGCGGTCCGATAATCGGCGACGTGACGGCCTTTTGGTGCAGCAGCCAGGCGAGCGCCACATCGGCCTGTCGCTCGCCAAGTTGTTTGCACAGCGCATCATAGGCTTCTAGTCTGGGACGGCACTTCTCGATGTCTTTCTTCAAATCTTCGTTCGCGCGTCGACCGACCTTCGCCGGTTCTAATGCCCCGGCCAACAGCCCGCGCGCGAGAGGACTCCAGGGGATCAGGCCGATGCCATAGGCTTCGCAGGCAGGAATCACTTCTAACTCGATCGTCCGCTCGTTCAAATTGTAGAGACTCTGCTCCGACACGAGGCCGAGGAAGTGGCGGCTGCGTGCTAATTCTTGCGCCTGGGCCAGGTGCCAGCCGGCGAAATTGCTGCTGCCTGCATACAGAATCTTGCCTTCCTGGACCAACTGCTCCATCGCCTGCCAAATTTCCTCCCACGGCGTCTCCCGATCGACGTGATGCATCTGATACAGGTCGATGCAGTCAGTCTGAAGGCGCCGCAGGCTGTCCTCGCAAGCCCGCTTGATGTGCAGGGCCGACAAGCGAGACTGATTCGGCCACTCGCCCATGCGGCCGAACACTTTCGTCGCCAGGACGACTTTCTCACGCCGTCCTCCACCCTGGGCGAACCAACGTCCCACGATCTGCTCTGTCCACCCCTCCCCCACTTTCCAGCCATAGACGTTCGCCGTGTCGATAAAATTGAGGCCCAGCTCCAGCGCCCGATTCATGATGGCGAAACTGTCTGTCTCGCTCGCCTCCGGGCCGAAGTTCATCGTGCCGAGACAGAGTCGGCTGACTTTCACTCCCGACCGACCGAGATGGACGTATTGCATGGGCATCGTCGGGGATTATGCCGTTGTTTTAAGATCGCAAGCAACCAAGCGGGAGTGGCACATTAGAGTTCTTCTTCTTCGATGTCCTCGATAGACTGCTTGAGCGCCGCGACAAAGGCCTCCGGCTGAGCCAGGGCGTTCTCCGTCAGTTGGAATTCAGAGACCAGCACACCGGCCTTGTCGACAATGATCAACCGATAGCCCTGTTTCACAGACCCGCCCCTCTTGATGTGACGCAATGCACCACGAGCCTAACACAGTGGGAAAGAGACTTCATTCCGGGACATCGAGGATGGAATGGACCCCTTCGCGCCTCTTGACGAAGCGATCACGGTGCGGCATCCTCCAGAGGATCTCGCGAAAAGATCGCGAAGGAGGCACCATGGCCATGGCGTCTGTCATGCTTCCGCTTGGAACGCCCGCTCCTCCGTTTGCATTGCGCGATGTCGTAAGCGGTCAGATCTACTCGCTCGATTCCTTCTCCGGCAAGACCGCATTGCTGATGATGTTCATCTGCCGGCACTGTCCCTATGTGCAGCACGTCGAGCACGGAATCGCAAAGGTGGGGCGGGACTATACGGCCACAGGGCTCGGCATCATCGGCATCAGCAGCAACGATCCGGCGCAGTATCCGGATGACGCGCCGCCGCGGCTGAAAGAGATGGCCGAACGCCTGGGCTTCACCTTTCCTTTTTGTTTTGACGAAACCCAGGACGTAGCGAAGGCCTATCGGGCGGCCTGCACCCCAGATTTCTATCTCTTCGATCGGGAACGGAGGCTGGTCTACAGAGGGCAACTCGACGACAGTCGCCCCGGCAGCAGCAAACCGGTCACCGGCCGCGATCTGCGCGCCGCGATCGATGCGGTGCTCGCTGGGAAGCCGGTCGACAGCAGCCAGAAGGCTAGTATCGGCTGCAGCATCAAGTGGAAGCGATGAGAAGTGGCATGGCGGCCTGTTGAACTCCTGTGCTCGCGCAACGCGCGGCCTGAGAAGGATGGGGAGGAAGCGGCCAAGTGCCCTTCTTGCTCGCAGAACGCGCAGGGTGAAACTGTGCTCGTTCGACACGCGCAGTAAGGGATAGAACCAGACCAACCACTTGAGGAGAGAGACCAGCAAGGTCTGAAGGACCATTTATATCGCACGCTGCGGCCTTGCTTGGGACAAGGCGCGTCCTTGGGCGAAGAGGCTGTCTTGGCAGACTCAGGGGGCGGGTGAAGTAGCCGCCTGGGTTGGGCGGGTGGGAATCAGGTCTTTTTGAACTGCCTGTGGGCCCTGTTGATCCTGTGAGTCTAAGCAAATAAAAACTCCCGACCCCTTAGTCTGTGCCGCCCTCCTTGTGGCCTCGACACCAAGTAGCCTAGAATTACTTCAGCGTCTCACCTACTTCACTCCCACCAAGGAGGTCGTTATGCAGACCTACGTCAGCCTCGTGAAGTTCACGCAGCACGGGCTTCAAACCATGAAAGAGAATGGCATCCAGCGGGCCGAAATAGTGAAGCAGAACGTCAAGGCCCTCGGCGGGAAACTCCTCCAGGCCTACTACTGCCTCGGCGAGTACGACGTCGTCGCGGTCTGGGAATTTCCGGATAACAAGACGGCCATGAAAGCCGCCGTGCTCAACGCGTCGCTCGGACACATCCAGATCACCACCATGCCCGCCGTCAGCCGGGACGAGTGGAAGAAACTCTTGCAAGAAACTATAGGAAAGAGGCGGTAATCAGACACGACCCAGCGGATGTGACGACCTGCTCGCCGGAGAACCGTCGAGCGAGCCTCCGAATGGCGGGGCAGCACGAAACGCTGGCCTACTCCCCGCCTGAAGAACGGGTGGGACGTGGGCCTGTTGATCTCCTGTGCTCGCGCAACGCGCGGGCTCAGAAGGATAGCGGGGAGCGGTCAGGTGCCCTTCTTGCTCGCAGAGCCCCCACGATGAAACAGTGGTCGCTCGATGCGCGCAGTAAAAGGCAGTCTCGGCCACTCCCCTAAAGAGAGGTGTAGAAAATTTGAAGGTGTTCGTTCGACGCGCGCCATCGAGGATCGACCAGGCTACCCTATGAAGAGAAAAACGAGCGAGGTCGGAAGAAACCCTTCGTGACGCGCAGTGGGAGATCAATCAGCCCTCATTCCTGAAGAGATGACGAGCAAGCTGGAAGGATCATCTGTAACCTCGCTCCACGGGCGCAGTGGGACCAGGCACGGGTGCCATTCCAGTGGAGAGAAGTACAAGCGAGCTTTGATGGAACATTAAATGTCCGCAGCGGGCGACCGATCGAACAGCTCTCCTCATATGGACCTTGGTCAGAATTGTGATCCTGAAAAATGGTTCTGGGATCTTCTGGCAACCGCAAAATGGCTCCAGATGCCGTTTCTCCCAACTTGAGCGATGGGACAGTGGGGGGTATGATGATATCAAGGTCGAGCAGACCGTGTGATCGTGAACCGGCGATTCTCCTCGTAGGGCTCAACGACCCCTTGAGTAAGGAGGTCAGCATGAAAGCTGGCTCGTGGGTCTTGGCGTCAGCACTAGGACTTTCCCCTTTGCTTGGCACAGATGCCGAGGCCGGCAGAATGCTCCGTGAGTTTAGCGGCGAGGCCATGCAGCGCCATGACAGTCAGATGATGGCGTCTCCATTGCTGCGCTTCCCCGGTCTATTCGGACTATCCCTCTGGCCATACATCGCCTATCCGCCAGCTCCATCGATGACGATCGTGAACATCCAGATCCAAATACCCGAGTTGAATCAACCGCCAAAGCCACCACCAGCACCTCCCGCACGTTCCAAATTCTGGACTGCTCGTTGTGGAGTCTTTGTCGAGCTCGAAGTGAGTTCGACGATGAACCTGATGGAAGAGGAAGCGAAACCCTGCTCTCGGTAACGAGCGAACAAAACGGCTCATGGACACTACCGGGTGTGTTCTGAGTATGAGAGCCTCTCCGTTCCCGCAAGTGACGCCAGCCGGCGGACATGGTTCCCGACACAATAGCCTCAGCACGAACCGTAACCTTTCAACATGGCGCGCCTCCGGGGAACGACGAGTGCCCTCAGCCTACTTCCCGCCTGGAGAACAGCGCACGTGAGTCGCCCACGGCACAACGGTGGAGCGGGCTAGGCAGTAAGCGGTGGACCGTGCGGCGAGAAAAGACCGCCGACCCTTCTTATTTTTCGTGCGAGTATGCGGCCAAGTTGTGTGCAGCGCGAGCGTCATTGCGCCAGCTAAGACTTGTCATTCTATGATAAGTTGCTCAGGAGTTTCGCTCCACAAAGTCATGCTGACCTTCCAGCACCCGAGGAGACTGACAGCCGAATGAGAATCTGGCCTGGGCGTCCTTATCCCTTAGGAGCAACGTGGGACGGCGAGGGAGTGAACTTCGCGCTGTTTTCTGAAAATGCCACGGCGGTGGAGCTGTGTCTGTTTGACGAACCTGACGCCCCTCAGGAAATTCACCGGATTCGAATCGAGGAATGTACCGATCACGTCTGGCATATATACCTGCCGGAGGTACGGCCCGGACAGCGCTATGGCTATCGCGTCCATGGGCCGTATGAGCCGGAAGCGGGGCATCGATTCAACCCTGCCAAGCTCTTGTTCGATCCCTATGCAAAGGCGATTGCAGGAACGATCGATTGGTCCAATGCGTTGTATGGGTACCGGATCGGTGACCCCAAGGAGGATCTCTCCCTCGACGACCATGATAACGCCGGCTCTATACCCAAATGTGTGGTCGTCGACCAGGCATTCACCTGGGGCGGAGACCAATTGTTGCGAACCCCGTGGGACCGGACGGTGATCTATGAACTGCATGTGAACGGATTTACAGCCGGACACCCGGACATCCCGAAGGACTTGCGCGGCACCTATGCCGGACTCGCGACGCCGGCAGTCATTGAGCATCTGCAACATGTGGGTATTACGGCAGTCGAATTGTTGCCGGTCCATCATTTCATCCGCGACAAACACCTTGTCGATCGTGGGCTCACCAACTACTGGGGCTATAACTCGATCGGGTTTTTCGCTCCGGAGATTCACTATGCCCCCTCGTCGGTTCGAGCAGAGCATGTGTGGGAGTTCAAGACGATGGTCAAGGCCCTCCACAATGCGGGCATCGAAGTCATCCTCGACGTGGTCTACAACCACACGGGAGAAGGCAATCACCTGGGCCCGACGCTGTCGTTTCGCGGAATCGACAACGCGTCGTACTACCGGCTGATTCCCGACCAGCCGCGCTATTATCTAGACTACACCGGGTGTGGCAACACCCTGAATGTCCGCCACCCCCGAATCCTTCAACTCATCATGGACAGCCTGCGTTACTGGGTCCTCGAGATGCACGTCGATGGCTTCCGATTCGATCTCGCTTCCACGCTGGCGAGGGAACTGCACGACGTGGACAGGCTGAGCTCGTTTTTCGACATCATTCATCAGGATCCGGTGCTCTCGCAGGTGAAACTGATTGCCGAACCGTGGGACTTGGGTGAAGGCGGGTACCAGGTCGGCAACTTTCCGGCCGGCTGGGCTGAGTGGAACGGAAAATATCGTAACACGATCCGTCGATACTGGAAAGGGGACGGAGGGCAAGCGGCGGAGTTGGCGTATCGACTGACCGGGAGCAGCGATCTCTACGAAGGAGATGGCCGCCGGCCTCATGCGAGCATCAATTTCGTGACGGCTCACGATGGGTTCACCTTGCAGGACTTGGTCTCGTATAACCAGAAGCGCAACGAAGCCAATCGTGAAGACAACCGTGACGGCACAGACGACAATCTCAGCTGGAATTGCGGCGTGGACGGACCGACGACGAAACCTTCGATCATGGCGCTACGTGAACGACAGAAGCGCAACATGTTGGCCACGTTGCTCTTGTCACAAGGGGTCCCGATGATCTGCGGCGGCGATGAGATGGCGCGGACACAACATGGCAACAACAACGCCTATTGCCAGGACAATGAGATCAGTTGGGTCGACTGGAATCTGAGCAAGCCGCAGCAGGCACTCCTTGCCTTCACGAAAAGCCTCATCGCGCTGCGACAGCAACATCCAGTGTTCCGCCGCCGCCGATTCTTTCAAGGCCGCCGTATCCGTGGCGCAGAAGTCAAGGATATCTCCTGGCTACGACCCGATGGAAAAGAGATGACGGATGAAGACTGGGCCAAAGGGTACGTCCGCTGTCTTGGCGTACGGCTAGACGGCCATGCCATCGAGGAAAAAGACTCGAAGGGGAAGCCACTCCTGGACGAGACATTCCTCATCTTGCTCAATGCACACCACGAGCCACGGCCGTTCACGCTGCCCGCTCACAAGCGCGATGTGCGGTGGCAGCCGGTGTTGAACACGGCCGTCTCACAAGCGAAGCGAGAGCAGGTCACACTACTGAAAGGCGGGTTCCCGTACGATCTTGAAGCTCGGTCGCTCGCCGTGCTCCGCTTGCGACCAAAATCCTGATTGGGATGGGCTGGGCAGCCTGGTCGTCCTTCTGCTCGCGGAACAGAGAGTGGGATGGAGCCTGTTGATCTCCTGTGCTCGCGCAACGCGCGCCTTCAGAAAGGCCTCGCCCGGGCTAATGACACGTCTCGGGAAATCGATTGCGAAGCAATCGGACGGTAGGGCGGGTGAAATAGTCCCGGGGTTGGGAGGGTGAGTACGTCGGCTTTTTTGAACTGCCTGTGGGCGCTGTAATCCCATGAGTCACAGCGCACGTGCGTGAAGGGTGCGTCAGACATTGACTCGGCCATCTCTGCCTTGTATGATTTTGTCATACAGGAGGCGCTCGATGAAACGAACCCGCGTGCCGATTACCGTGTCCCTTCCCTCGAACCTTGCGGCGAACTTCGCGAAGCTGGCGAAAGCGGAATCGAAAAACAAAAGCCAGCTCTTCCGGGAGATGCTCACCGCCTACGAGCGACGCCGTCGGGAAGAACGATTTCATGAACTCCAACGATATGGCGTGAAGAAAGCCAGGAAGAAGGGAATTCTGACAGAGGCCGACGTGGAGAAGTTAGTGTTTCAAGGCCGCTGATCGTGCGCGTCGTCTTCGACACCAACATCTACGTCTCGGCTCTTGCCATTCCGGGAGGAAATGCTGAAGAAGCCTGTCTCGAAGCCATCCGTGGAACATTCGAGCTGTTCACCTCAGTCGCCATCCTCACCGAAACCGCCGGAGTGCTCCAAACAAAGTTTGATTGGTCGGAAGACAAAGTCAGGGAAGCGATCCAGGACATCAGTCAGACGGCGACGGTTCTGCGCCCACGTCCCACCCTCCACCTCCTCGATGACGAACCGGACAATCGCATCCTAGAATGCGCCATCGCCGCACAAGCCGAGTTCGTCGTCTCCGGAGATCGCCATCTCTTGGCGCTCAAACGCCATGCCGACAGCGAGATGATTTCATTAGCCAGCTTCCTCGCAATGCTGCGCAAATAGATCTGATGATCGTTAACGGTTGAGCGGCTGGAAAGGTGTAGAAGGGTTGTATTCGTTGAGGGGGTTCAGCGGGTTCTTGGGATGATATTGGTTAAGGGGATTGTAGGGGTTGCTCGGGTTGTACTGGTTCATCGGATTCGCAGGGTTGCCGGGATCGTACTGATTGAGGGGATTCAACGGATTTTTCGGATCGTAGGCGTTGATCGGATTCAACGGATTATCGGCACGGTACTGGTTGAGGGGATGAAAGATATTGTAGTCGCGCTCGTATTTTGAGTCGAAGCCAGACTCGGCGAAGGCAGTAACGGCGGAGAAGAACAGCAGGAGGAGGAAGACAGCCCGCATGGCGATCCTCGGAGAAGTGGAACAGCCAATGGACTCAGCCTACTCCCCGCCTGGAGAATAGCGCAAGCGGGTAAACCTCGGCACAGCGGCGGACCGTGCGACGAGAAAAGACCGCCGACCCCGTTGATTTTTCGTCGATTCAGTTAGCCACACCACTTGCCTGGAGCCTAATCTTCTCCTCCACGCTCGCCATTAACTCAGCAAATTGTTCAGGTTGTGGTGCCGTTCTCGGATCGAAACATCCGGCATCCCTTAACAAGTACAAGTAAGCGAAATCGGCGAGCCACTTACTCTTGTTGGTTCTTTCTTCCGCAAGAGAATAGTAAATCTCGTGGAGCGGTGTCTGCGGCGCTGAGCTTTGCATGGCTCTAACATCGTTGAGTATGGTTGAAACACTCTTTTTGCGAACAACTTGCATTCCCATTGGTGACATCAAGAAATAGACCAAGGCCGCACCAGCAGCGAGGACCGCTAGAACGATAAAGAGGACTTCCATGATCCCCTCCCTTGCTCATACGGCATTCTCAAGGACGCATGGCCCCACCCGACTACTCGTGCGATTCCGACCATTGCTGAAATTCTGGAAGGTGGTCCCACTGACAGACTGCTGGGTGCTCGTGTTACCACTCTGATTGGTCGATCCACTCAGGCTCGGCCTGGAGCCGGGATAGAAGTCGTTGTTCCCCACGCTGTCGCGCGTCGTACTCGACCCGTCACTGATCTAATAGAAATCAGTCCTCCCGTTAGACTGCCTCGATCCGCTGAAGGTATCGAAGTTGTAGAAGGTCGTGTCGCCGGTTTCGGTGTTGGAGCCGGATTGCAGGAAGGCACGCTGGCAAACAGCAGGAGTAGGAGAATGAGGAGTGGCATGGGGCAACTCCTGGTTATGCCTTCAGCCTAGTCTTCGGTTGGGCAGGGCGTCAAGTAAGGTTTGCCGGACTCACCGATGTAACACCGGGGGCCTGTGTCGGCAGGCGGGGCGTCAAGGATGGCTGGGCAATTTTCTGTCCAAACTCTTAGTGCGGTAGTACAATTGTCGCAGTCAAGAGGCCGCGACGCATAGGACCGCCGTGTGCGTGCGCTGTTACGACTGAGCGGACGGACGAATTGATCGCGACCATCCAAGGAGTTCTTGGTAAGCAAGAGTGATCGATAGAGACAAGGAGACAGAATGGCCGAGTTTGTCATGCGGAAGGATCAACGGCTCAAGACATTCGCGCCGCTGCGCTACCGTGGGGACGGGATTGCCGGTGAAGGAATCATCAAAGATGTTTCGCTGAGCGGGAGCTTTATTACCGGGAATGTACCGGTCTCCGTTGGGATGGCGCTCGCCCTGCAAATTTTTGTGCCGGGAGACCCGGAGCTGTTGCTGATCGATCGCGCCACCGTGAAATGGGTCAAGCGGTCTAAGTTCGGGGTGAACTTCGACAATCCCCAGCCGAAGGTGGCCGAGCGAATCACACAGGTCATCTCCACGCTGGTCAAGACACAACATGGCTCATCCAGCAATGGATAAGAGAAGCGGGCAGGTGTACTGCCCCACTTAAATTTGGAAAGGTCGGCTCAGGCCTCGGGTTATTCGTCCTAGGAGCCTGTCCGACATTGCCTTCATGAGGAGGCGAAGGAGGTGCGGCCAGATGCGAGGCCGCAGGCCCGGAAAAACCGGAGGCGTATTCGCTGGAATACGTTGAGGATTTTTTAGGGCCGAGAACGACGCAGATGGTTGCGGATCGTTCGCCGCAGGAGGCTATTTCGTCCCGCGAACAGGGAGGAGACGGCGCACCGGGCCTCCGGATTTGTTCTGATACCGTGCGACAAACATCTCGCCCGTGGTGCGGGCGTGATCCTCGGCATCCTCTCGCGTCGCAAAGCGCGCCTCCCCTACCTGCCACCACTGTCTCGTACTCATGGTCTCTCCTAACAACTCCGTCACCGACACCCTCAGTGCTTTCGCCAATCGCACCAGCGTGCTCAACGAAGGGTCGTGCTGTCCCAGTTCCAGCCGCGTCAGGAACGTGCGCGACAGACCGGCGGTCACCGCGAGCTGCTCTTGCGTCAGACCACGGCGGGTTCGCAGTTGCTGGAGTTGTTTGCCGAACCGCTGAATCGCGCGCATGGCTCCCCGGAGGGTGGAAAGTTGGTGAAGAGGCTACTCCTAGACCGAGGAAACTGCAATCAGCCGGCAGATGCCTCAGGAAATTGGAATGCCCATCTTCATTCCTCATGCGTTTGGGTATGCGGGTGAGGATGTTGCGCCAGTGGAAGATCAATCACCCTCCCTCCCTGAGAGATAGCGAGCGGGCTTGGAGGGAACAATCCAAAATGAGCCGGCTCGACAGCCGCAGTCAAAAGCCTCTCACGTTATTGGTTGCAACAATTCATTGAAAGTTCCCGTATATAATTCGATCTTCGCGCGTTGACCGCACCATTTCCGCCAACCGAGCAATACACAGCGGGGAGCTTGCATATTATGCCACATATGGCATAATATGAGCCTGGCTGGATTGGGAGATGAATGAAACCAGTTCATTTCGTCGGGACATCACGAGAGGATCTTCGCGAGCTTCCAGAGAGTGCGCAGGAGACTGCAGGCTTTCAGATATTCAAAGTCCAACAAGGGAAAGAGCCGGACGATTGGAAGCCGATGCCGAGCGTCGGAGCCGGCGTTCAGGAAATCCGGGTGCGGGATGAACGCGGAGCGTATCGAGTCTTCTATGTCGCCAAGTTCGAAGAAGCGGTGTATGTACTCCATGTGTTCCAGAAGCGTTCACAGAAAACTGCGCAGCCCGATCTAGACCTCGGCAAGAGCCGATATGCCGATTTGCTCAAGTGGAGAAGGGAGGAAGGCCGATGAAACACGCGACGGTGACCAAAGGCAGTGGGAATATTTTTCGTGATCTTGGATTTTCTGATGAAAAGTCGGCTGAACTGATTCTAAAAAGCAGTTTGTTGCAAGCCCTTCAGGACACGATCAGGAGTCGGGCCTGGAAGCAGGTAGAGACGGCGGCTCGCCTCGGAATCGATCAGGCGAAAGTATCCAAGCTACTTGCCGGACAGATGGCCGGGTTCTCGGTTGAACGTCTTGTTCATTTTCTGTCCTTGTTGGGACAGGATGTAGAAGTGACCGTGCGCCAAGCTCCTCGCGGGCGACGATATGGAACCGTCCGCTCCAGGCTAGCCAAGACGCTCGTCAAGAGGCAGGAATAGAAGGACGGCGTGAGAAAGCCGATGACCCTCAAGGGGAGAAGGCCCGATTCAACGCCGACGAGTGCCTCGCTCTGATCAACGAAGCCAAGAGCAGCTTCAGCACACCTCCGCTATATTTATCCATTAGCGATAGGGGCATGGCCCACGGCAGAGCAGCCGTTGATCTGCACCAGTGGCGGCCTACACCTAACTCTCCTCCACTGACTTCCACTAGGAAGAGCCCTTCCGCAACTGTTCCGCGCGGATTCGAGGTTGTCGATGAAGAACAGCCTAGCCCATGGACAGCGCCGGGAAAGCTGAGCAGGAGGCGGTATATACTTCAGCAACAAGGGCTCCCGACCCGTTGTTGGCCGTCGTTGGAAGACTGCGACAACCATTTGAAGAGATGTGGTGACCTTGAATCAATACCGGCGTTTGAGTTCCAGTCAATTCCGTTCGGTCCTGCCGGGGAACGTTAGGATCTCTGTCCTTGGCCTGGTGGTCGTCGTTGCCGCCCTCCTGGCGTGCGACGGATCGATGCAAACCGTGTCGATCAACGCAGAAGACTTCCGATTTACGCCGGACCTTGTGCGGGTGCGGGCGTCGGCTCCACTCACCCTGTCTGTGTACAACGCCGGCCGGGAAGTGCACGAGTTCGACAGTCCAATCCTCATGTATGCCGCCAAGACCTCGCTGCCGAAAGAGACTCCTGAATCAGCCGGTACTCCCGGCATTCTGATTCGACCGGGCGAGTCCCTGCGAGTCGTCATGGCTCTTCCATCGGGAACCTATCTCTATATCTGCCGACGCAAAGGTCACGCGAACATGACCGGCACATTGATTGTCGAGTAGGCCTCTGGTCTCCGTCTGTGCTGCTTACCGCGAGGGACGCGGCGAGGGATTAAACCCTTCCTGATCGTTATTGAAGAAAGTGGGAATGGTTTCTGACACCTTTTTGTATTTCACGCTCGTTTTGGGCGTTGTGTTATCGACCGGACCGGCCTCTGCCGGTTCGGAAGATGGCGTCCGTCCCCTGCGCGTCGT
>Ga0247727_10014075_pt1 | contig 13360 bp, 12 predicted proteins | sample WisWelCaveWW1625_FD_202498 | JGI IMG/M metagenome (GOLD analysis project Ga0247727, IMG submission 202498) | Biofilm microbial communities from Wishing Well Cave, Virginia, United States - WW16-25 | ecosystem: Environmental > Aquatic > Deep subsurface > Groundwater > Cave microbial mat | place... | reverse complement strand
ATCCTTCATCCCTGGCCAAATATTCGCTTTGCCGTCACACACCCGAGGTGGGAGCCGGATGCCTTAATCGGGCCCGTCCGGATCTGTGCGGGGGGCGCGGGGTAACCTGCGTCCCTACCGCGATTCGACGAGAAGCGATGGCGATCGGCGTCTCGGCAGCGACTACCCTGATCGCCCAAAAGGCGTCCGCTCAGGCTTTTCCGGATCGGCCGATCAACCTGATTGTCATGGCTCCTGCCGGCGGGGCCACGGACGTCGGCGCACGTATTGTGGCATCACTCGCCGAGAAAAGTCTGGGGCAGCCGATCATCGTCCTGAACAAGGCCGGAGCCGGCGGCCAGGTTGCCTGGACCGATCTCGCGCGCTCCAGGCCCGATGGCTACACGATCGGCTACGTGGTCCTGCCTGGAATGAACATGCAGGTGCTCGATCCCGATCGCAAGGCGATCTTCACCGTGGACTCGTTCATACCCATCATCAACCAAGTGCTCGATCCCGGCATTGTGTGGGTAAGGGCCGATAGCCCCTACAAGACCTTCGCCGATGTGATCGCTGCTGCGAAGGCAGCGCCCAGAACGGTGCGCGCTTCGACAACAGGGCTCTTTACCGACGACCATCTCAACATCTTGATGACCGAGGAGGCCAATCCGGGCATCTTCTTCCGCATTGTCCATTTCGACGGCAGTGTCGCCCAGGTGAAAGAGACGCTCGCTGGCAACGTCGATGTTTGTTTCGACAATGTCGGCGGCGCCATCAACGCCATCAAGTCCGGTCAGGGACGGGCGCTGGTGGTAACCGACACCGTTCGCTCCAAATTCCTGCCCGACGTGCCGACATCGGTGGAGCTGGGCTTTCCGACGATCATCTCGAACTCGACGCGGGGCATTGCTGCGCCAAGGGGTACGCCCAAGGAGGTCATCAGCAAGCTGGCCGACGCCCTGGCAAAAGCAATGGCGGATGCGGAACACACCAAGCGGCTCGATGAGCAAGGCCTCACAATTCGCGTCATGGTTGGCGACGAGTACATGCGCTACTATCGCGAGGCCCACGAGAAGGCGAAGAAATACGCAGCCTGGGCAAAGGCGCGTCCCGTGAAATAGGCGTCGAGGCCGATTCGGCGCCGCGCCATCAAGGCCAGTGAGTGTCAGGCGGGAGAAGCGCCGATGGCGAAGGTGTCAGCCGAGGTCGTCGACGTCGTTGCGCAGGGGCGATGCCGGATCCAGCGGCTCGCGTTCGAAAACGTCGAGATAGGCGCCCGCGAGCTTGCCGCTGGCCAAGGCTTCGACGAGGTCGCTCTCGTTGGCGACTTCGCCGCGTGCCACGTTGACCAAGTGGGCGCCTACGGGCATCGCCGCGAAAGCTGCCGCGTCGGCCAGTCCGCGCGTGAGGGGAGAGGCCGGACAGCACAGGATCAGCCAGTCCGCCTTCGCCAGCACCTCGGCCAAGCGGTCATAGCTGATGGTCTGATCGCAGGGCTCAACCGGCTGTGAGCTTCGGCGCACCCCGATCACGCTCATGCCCAGTACTTTCAGCAGTGCGGCGATGCTGCGCCCGATCGCCCCCAATCCAACGATCACTGCGCACTGGCCCTGGAGATCGCGCGGGGCGTGCTCACCCCACCGAGGCTCCCACGCATGTCGGCGCTGGGCACCAGCCAGCAGCGGGAAACGCCGGTTCAGAGCAATTACGGCGCCCAGCGTGCTATGCGCGACCGTCACCGCGGTCGCGCCCGAAGCGGTGGTAACCTTCACACCGCGCTGGCGAAGCTCGCGATAGATAGGCCGCTCGGCGCCCGCTGGATGAATCTGCAGCCATTGCAACTTCGGCGAGTTGCGCAGCACGGTCTCAAATTCGTGCAGCTCCCGCGTCGGATTGCCTGTCCTCGACTGCCCGGTTACCTCGCGTGTCATGAAGGCGATATCGGCATCGCAAGAACCGCCGGTGGCAAACGCATCCTCTGCCGTCAGCAGCGACATGTTGCGATCCGGGACGGACGCCCCGATGCGCGCACCCCACCTTTGCAGAGCGAAAGCGGAGAGCAACAGTGTGAGGGGTTGCGATGGCGGCACATTCACTGGCGTCGCTGGATCGGTCATTGTGCGCTCGGAAAGGATGGTATCGCCTTTCGCGCGCGGGAGTCCGGATCAAAGGGATGCTCGTGGATGTCGAGCCAATGCACCCGACGACCACAATCCACTCCTCCTTTCACTGGTTGTCACCGCAGCTCAGCTGATCTTCGCCGCCCATGTCCGCTCTATGTTCTCCAGACGGCGCACTACGGAATCTATGCTCGAGATCTGCTTCTTGAGCTCGGCTACACGAGCATCACGGTTGCGCTGCAATTCGGACCTGCGCGGGAGGTCGCCTCCCGCGAGAAAAGCGCGCGTGCGCTCGAGCCGTGTCCGGTTCTGCTCCTTTAGAAGCTCTGCCAGACCCACGTAGACCAAGTTGGCCTCCTGAAGCGTCAACGACTGCCGCAGCTCAAGATGCTCGCGGGCTGCCTGTGCAAGGGCGGCCGCAATCGGGTGGAACTCATCCCTGATCAAGCGGTCGAGGTCAGCCACTCGCCCTTCCGCGCTTCGCACCGCCGTCCACCAGTACTTCCACCACGGTGGATCAAGATCCAAGGCGACCACTTCGCTCAAGGCGCTGAGCAGGGGCAACTCGGCAGCACTCTCGCCGCCGCCTTCGTCCGAGTTCCTCCATTGTGGACGGTACCGATGCAACATCTGCTTCAGCTTTGGAAAAATGTGAGATTCGAGCTTGCCGATCTCCCGTTCTGCCTCCCGGTAGGCAGCGACGAAACTCTCTTCGAGCCGCTGTCGCAGAAGGGCTGCGTCGCACCGCCAAATGCGGCCGCGATGCCCATCGGCAATGGCCCTGTGCATGCTTTCGCACTCCGCTTCCGAGAAACCTTCCACCACGTCGCGCAGGACTTCGACCATTCTCGAGCAATGATCATCGATCAACCGATCGGTGCTTTGCTGCAAATCGGATAGGAGTGTTTGCAGCGCTACAGTCAGCCGCTCGTTTTCCTGAACAGCCCGGTAATCACCTCGTAGAGCGGATCGGAGAAAAAGAAGCGCTGGCAGCGAAACTGCGAACTCTGGTCCAGATCGACCCTATCACAATTCGGACGAGCCCAAGGGAAGCCCACATCGAATGCGCGGGTCAGGAGTAGCGGGTTCAGGTGAGCCGCCCAATCATTGACCCATGATACGCCGTAGTCGAAGCGCCCTTTAGCCTCTTCTTTGACAAGGCCCATGGCCGAGGTGATCACTTGGGTCAGCATGCCGCCGCCCTCGAGCGAGCGCCCGGTGTAGGGTGCGAACCCATCGGCAGTCAAGAACTCTACCCGGCGCAACAGCGTGGAAATAATAAAGGCCGTATCGCTCGGTGTCGGTGACTGGGCCGGTGTGGTGGCGATCGGCGGCAGGGTTTGAGGCTGTTGCGCGCCGCCGATGCACGGCAGTCTGAGAGCGAGGCCGGGAACGAGCAATGATACGTTTGCGCCGAGACGGTCTTGATTGGCGTAGAAGATGACGGTCCACTGCACGGGGTTTCCGTAAACTCGGGCAGCAATCTGGGCGAGCGTCTCCCCCTCCTTGATCGTGTAGTCCGTGCCACACGTCTGGGCGGCCGCCGCGTTCGGCCGCAACACGCTCAGAAGCGCGACGACAATCAAGATTCCGAGCGCGCGCCACGTCACGCCGCTGCTCACAACGAGCCGAACCATGCTGGCCACCTATCGAATGAATGAAGCTGGGACGCAGGCGACCGCGTAATGCATGCCGACCATCTTCGACCTCCCCAAGCCGCACCAATGCATTGGTTCTCGGACGCTTCTGAGAGCGGTTCCTAGCACGATGCGCCAGGGATTGCGGCAGAAGTTGGTTGGTCTCGCGACAGAGCGGCGCGCGCCCGACGCGTCTTTGGAGCTTGGCGCAGCGACGAGTGCCCGGCCCTCCGACATCGGCTGACGCTACCACCCTCGGCCGCTGCAAAGCCACAAAGGTCGGAAATTCTCAGACGGTTCGTGATGCGAGTGGCGCGTCAGAGAAGGGAGCATGAGGCTGGGCAAAATTTTCATTGATCCGGTCTCGAGCAGGCTCCTTTGGGCGGTGTCACTCGGGCCACGACGAGCGCCAAGTCCAGACAACGGCTATTCGTGATGCGCCGGTTTGTCTTCCGATTGATGTCTGCGGCTGCTGGCCTGCTAGTGTTGTCAGCGCATGCTCAGAGTCCAAAACCGCGCCACAACGTCGCCGGCACTGTCACCATCCTTACCGATGGCATTGCCGAGCCCAGTAGCCGGGCAACGCGAGCCGTCAACGAGCTTGCGGGACGACTAGCGGGCGTTGGCGAGATTCGCGTGCTGCCGATTGCCGGGCAGGGAGCGGCGGCAAATGTGCGCGACCTCCTCTACCTGAGGGGCGTCGACCTTGCGATCTTGAACAGCGATGTCCTCGAGTTCCTCAATCTGACGCGCCAATACCTGGATGCGAAAAATCGCATCCGCTATGTGACCCATCTCTATGACCAGAAAGTCTATCTACTGGCGCGCAGAGAGCTCAACGCTATCGAGGACCTGCGCGGGCGGAAAGTTGCTGTCTTGTCCGAGGTTGGTGGCAGCAATGCCACGGCGAGGACCCTGTTCGGCCTGCTGCGAATAGACGTGACGGTTGAGATGATCGGTCCCAACGCGACCATTGACGAGACCAATCTCGGCAAATTCGACGGCGCCCTGCTGTTGAGCGACGAACTTGCGAGGGTTCGTCTCGGGGCGGAGGCTCGTAAGGAGTGGCGGGTTCTGCCGATCCCACAGACACCGGTCATAGCGAAAACCTATCAGCCAGCTGCAATCGAGGCACAGGAACTCGTCGGCTTCGCCCAAGCCGCGACGGTCGAGACCGTCGCGGTGTCTACACTCCTTGCCGTTTACAACTGGGCTCCCTCCCAGGGAACCCGCTATCTCAACGTGTCGAACTTCATGTTGGGCCTTTTCGCTGCCCTACCCAGACTGCGCCAGCAGGACATCGGGACGCTCTGGCGACAGGTCGATATCAACGCCAGTATTCCCGGATGGACACGGCACCCCGCGGCCGGGCCGAGCCGCGCTTTGGGGAAGGCGCATCTCGCCGAACTGACCGCTGTCGAGCGGCCGCGGACGGCACTTCCGCTGCTTGCTCAACCGGATGCCGCCGGGATTGCTCGGAGGACCAAGACCAGGGTGCTGGCCATCGGGCGCGCGCCGCTGGCGGATGAACACCTGCCCGACGGGGGACTGATCACTGCACTTGTTAGAACCAGTCTCGGCACGGCCGAGGGGGTCGCTGCTCCTTTGGAGCTCGAAGTGCGATGGACCAAGGCAGCCCTGCCGCCGATCCGGTCGCTCCTCAGCGATGCCTCGATCGACATCTCATGGCCCTGGGAAGGTGCAGATTGCGAACGGCCAAACGATCTCGAGCAGGCCTCGGCGGTACTGTGCGACAATGCTCTCTACTCGGAGCCGATCCTGCAGGTTGTCGTGGGCCTCTTTATGCTGCCTGACAACGCCTTCAAGTTCGAGAACGACGAAAGCATCTTCGGCAGGACGATTTGCATTTCCCTCAATCAGGATGTGTCCGCCCTAAACGGCCAAGGCCGAAATTGGCTGTCGGAGAAGCGCGTTGTGGCGCTCCGCCAACCAACGCTTCTCGACTGCGTAAGCGCCGTACAAAAGCGCGAGGCAGATGCCTTCGTCGCCAACGATCTTGAAGGGCGATATGTGCTCGCTCGATTGGGTTTGGCGCAGAACTTCAAGATGGCGGAGCCATGCCTATCCCCATAGGTCCGGCGGCGCCCGAGAAATCCCCGCCGGAACAACGATGTAGGCGGGGAGCGTCGGAAGCGGCGGCCGACGCGCTTGTGCTCTGATTTCTCACGGTTTTCGGCGTGCCTACCTGATCAAAGGGGATAGGCATGTGGCGGAGCGGCCCCTTGGAACGCGTGGCATCCACGCGATAGTTTCCAAGGAAAACTCCCAGGCGTCGGAGCTCATCAAAGCGGTAAATCGGGGCCTGAAGCAGCTGAAACAAACCGACTCTTATGCAGCCATAGTTCGCAGGCATCTCATGCAATTGTGGGACGCGAAGTAAGCCGACACGCTGCGACGGCGATGTTCGTGCGCAGGAATGCGGCCTCCGAGTTGGACGCCCGCCGATGATGCCTATTCCGACTGCTTCTCGATGTGCGACAGGGCGCGATCGGCGATCCGGCTTGTCACTCTGAGCGCGGCCCCCGCGCGCTGCTCGCGCACACTCACAAGCAGGTCGTGGAGCGCGGTCTCGAACCCTTCGGCTCCAGTGGCTTTCCAGGCGTCCTCGGACGCCCCCTGGTGTCCTGCTCGCATCAAGGCAAGTGCATCGACGGTGGAGATCAGCACGATGCTGCGAAACATCGAGCTCGCCTCACTGCGCAGCCGTCCCAGCAGCTTGCCCACGTCACGTGTGTCGTGCAACAGGTCGCCATGCGTCGACACGAGCAGTCCGCGATTCCACAGGCGCGAAGGCAATTGGCTCCAGGCAATCCTCTCACTTTCCTTCCAGGCCTGCGTGCTAACCGTGCACCACAAGACGGCGCCAACGTCATGGAGCGCGAGGTCGAACGGCGTAGGAAATCTCGGATCGGCGAGCCCCGGAAAGTCGAGGATCTGCATCACCCGCAGCCGCTGCGACGGTAAGCCGACCTCCAGCCGAAAGATGGAGTGCGATCGCGGCTCTAGGTCCGCGCGAAGCCACTCCCGCTTCCCGTTCTGGTGCACGGCGAATATCTCAGCCTTCCTCGCATAATAGAGGAGGGTGGGAATGCGGGTGTTCGACACCACAGCCGTCGGCAGGCTCTCGACCCTCGCCATCAGGTTTGCGAGCGAGGACTTGCCCGAATTGAACTCCCCAATGACGGCAACCCGCAGTGGGCGATCCAACAGGCGTTCGATGCGCCGAAAGGCTCGAATGCTGGGTGCGAGTCTCGGCGCAAGCATTGAGTTGCGCGAAACCGCCGTTTCAAGCTTGCTCCTTGCCTGCTTCAACTCAGCCACGATCCTGGCTGTCGGCGCATGTGGGGACTCCAAGGCATGGTGACCATCGGCACTACCGTCCGCCCGGTCCGCCGATGCGCTACGCCTGCCGGCGAGCGCCCACCCCTCGCGCCAAGTCTCCCACATTTCCGCTCGCAATCCGTCTTACCCGGCTCAGCATTGCCGAAGGCCCCTCAGTTGGGCCGTGAGCTGCAGCCTGGATCGGCGCGCGGGGCTTGCCATGGGCCACCGGCAACCGCCATCTCAGCTCCCTATACACCCCTCCGCTCGCCGACTGGTGCGAACGTCAGCTCGCAAATCCTCATGCGCATGAACGGCCGCACCAATCTTTTGGCTAGATGCCTGAACCCGCCAAACCGGCTAGCACCCACGTTAGCCGAATGCCGCGCAGACGCGCCACTCAGCTACCTGGTCGGGCGTAAGCTCCTGGATCTTCATGCCCTTCTGCTGTGCAATGGCATAGGTTCCGGCTTCAATTTTGGCCACGTCGTCGCGGATCCTACGCTCCGCGTTTCTTGCCGCCTCCGTGATGATGGTCTTGTGGCTCGGGGACAGAGCCTGCCAGGTTTTCTCGTTGACAATGAGAAAGTATTCTATCGGCGCATGCGCCGTTCGCGTGATGGTGTCTGACACTTTCCAAAGCTCGCGATTGGTGAAGAGAGCGATGGCACCCATGGCCATATCGATTGTGCTGTCCTTGAGGGCGTCATGGGTCCTCCCAGCGGCCAGAATGGTTGGCCTCCCTCCACAATGCTTCGTGAAAACCGCCATCGTCTCACTGAACACGCGGACCTTTTGATCCCTGATCTGGTGCGGTTCTGCCACATCTCTGCCCTTGGAGAAGAACACCTGGTTGCCGACCGACTGCCACCAGAGAACGCGCACTCCTGCCGCGTCCAGTATGGCTTTGTCGATCAACGTTCTCAGCTCGCTGTCGGGGCCGGCGGCAGCGCGTATCAAGGCGTCGAAGTTGAACAGAAACGGCTGCTGGATGATGTCGATGGCGGGGAGCTTGGTTGCAACATAGTGGAACCCCACGACACCCAGCTCGACGGCGCCGGACGCAACGGCTTCGAGGATCTGATCGTCACGGTAAGGCTTTCCTTTGTCGAAGATCTCGACGGACACCGCCTTCTCAGTCCGCGTCTCTACTTCTTCCTTGAACCACACGAGGCTCACGCCGACGAAGGGGTCGGCAGCCGTCACCTGCAGAGCGGCCCTCAGCTTGATTTCTTGGGCGCCGACATGGAAGGGCAACATCAGGAGAGATGCGAGCGCCAGACAGAACAATCGCGGCTTCATCGCGCCCTCCCCTTGGTCGACCTACCCCGATATCGTTGCGCGATCGTGGCAAGAACATGGCTTGCGAGACCATCAACGGCTCACCGATCCCGCCCCAACCCGCCGGCTAGGAATTTTTGGCGCCGCTCAGGTCTGGAGGCGGTCCCGCGGATCTTCCGCTAAGGTGCTCGAAAGCGCCAGCGCAGTGCACTGACGGCGTTTTCAGCCATGAGTTCGCGCTTGGAGGGGAAGGTGCTGCTGTGAGGCCGGCTAAAAAATACCGTCAACCCGCAACCAGACAGCCACCAACAAGCCCGAACCGATGGTGAGCACAAAGGAAGCAGACATCGTCACCGCGGCGCTCCGCAGGCGACGGCGCGCATGGGTACGTTCGCGCGCGAGTTCGGTGTCGTATGCCGCTCGCGTCTCGGGCTTGCTCAGAGTTTTGTAGGCGTGACAGATCTCCTTGAAGCGGTGCTCCGCCTGTTTGTCGTCGCCATTGAGATCGGGATGGCACGCTTTCGCCAGTTTTCGATACGCGAGCTTGATCTGTGCATCGTTCGCTCGCTGAGTGACACCGAGTACCCTATAGAAATTGGACATACAGATTGCCTCAGCTGTTGGTGCGACGCCGATCGACTTCACTACGTGGAAAACAGGCGCCCAGCGTCCCGGGCGCCCGCCACCCGCTTTCGGTGGTCCAGACCCCGTGCTGGCCACACAGGATAACGTGTGCAGGTTAGAGAACTTCCCTCACATCTTTATTTGTGGATAACCCGAGAATTCCTGTGGATAACTCGAGACGCCACAATCGCTACGCGCCGGGGCCGATCTGTGCGGGCGCACAGATGCAATTGTGCTTGCCCGGAGCCTGCACTTCAGGCCTGGCGGCGATCAGCGCATTGGGCGATCAGGCCGCAGGCCGAGCAGACAGCCAATGACGCCGAGCTCGTCGAGCGGGTGAGGTGGAGCCTCGAGTACAGTCGAGACGGGCGCATCGGTGAAAATCGCCGGAAGCGGCCCAGCTGTCTTGTCAATCGCGACGGCTCGCTGAACAGCGTTGTGACTAGCCAGCTCCGCAATGGCCGTATCAATCTCACTCCGCAGCGCGAGCAGCTTCTGAGTCAAGCCGCCCAAGTTGGGCTCCGAACCCGTCCCTGTGGCGGCCCAGTTCATTGCGCGGATCATGCCCGACGAGCCCGTGTTGGCGTAACGTGCAACCTACAGCACGCGTTTAGCGGAAATTCCTCGCCAGACGGTAAACTGCGTCCCAGTTTCGAAGGTTCGCCAAAAGTTCGGCGTCGAATGCATCGGCTTTGTGGCTACTGCCAGCGCGGCATCGGCGATTGGCTCTGGGGCGAGATTGCTGGCTGGGCGCTCTCCGCGGCTCTTCTTGCGCTGCGCTCTCTTGCGAGCTGCCGTCGGGCTTCCTTGGCGGCGCGCTCTGCCGCCTCCTTGCCGATCCACGCCCTTACCAGTCGCTCTCGAGCCTCCTTGCCCGCCTGCTCGGCCGCCTCCTTGTCGCTCAGCGCCTGCGTCAGCTTCTCCCTGGCTTCCGTTGCGGCTCGTTCTGCCGCGGTCCGCGCCGACGTCAGCTGCTCACGAGCTTCCCGCTCGGCGTGCTCGGCATCGTTCCTTGCACTCCGCTCCGAGGCAAGCTCGTCGAGCGTCGACTTCGTGCTCGCTTCGGAAGGGATATCCGTGGATGCCACAGTCGTAGACTCGCCAAGGAACTGCTGGACCGCACTTGGGATCCGAGCGGCAAACGGCAGCGTTGCGACGATGGCGACCAACAGCCCGACCGTGACGATCAAACGCTTGAGCGCGTCCCCAAGACCACTTCGGCCCCGATCGCGCTGGCGATCCTGTGTGGATCGTTGCCAGGGATCGTACGTCCCGAAGTTCCACAAATGACCTTCGGGGTCACGGCATGAGTAGCTGCGCCCACCGTTGATCTCGTCCTCGATGTTGAAGATGATTTCCGCGCCTGCTGCCTTCGCTTGGGCACAATGCGCGTGGGCGTCGGCTACATGAAAGTAGCATACCTGGGTCTCCGCGCCGCCGATCTCATCGGGCTGCTTCAACAGATTGTCAAATGCGGATGCTCGTACCGGGCCGACCATGACCATGGCCTTGCCGAACGTAAGCTGGGCAAACATGATCGTATTGTCGGTGCCGGCCGTGACACGATGCTTTGCAAATCCAAACGCCTTGCAAAGCCAATCGATCGCCGCCGGCAGGTCGCGGTACCGCATTACCGGGACGACCGATGTACCGATCTCACTGCCGTTTGCATGCATCGTGTTGCGTCTTTTCCAAGCACCCGACAGCGGCGCGGTGAGCGCGCCTGAGGCTGCGGCTAGTCCCTCTCGGCTCTCACGGATGGCGGCGCCTCAAGCTTCACGCTTGATGCCCACCAGGCCCACCAATCGCTCCAAGAGCCTCGCCTTCCGCGGCTGCGGTTCGGTATGGCGTGGAAGCAATGGCGGCGGCTGTGAGCGCCCTGGTGCGACCTCTTCCTGCTCTCGGCTGTTGGCCTCACCCGCTTTGGCCCAGTGCTCGGGCCACCCAACGGCTGCGGGGAGCTGTGGTGCCGGTGGTGGCTCCGCACGGCGCTTTCTCTCTGGCCGCTCGGTCTCCACGGGGGCGGCCGGGAAACGGGATGCCTCATTCAACAAGCCCTTCTTGGCGGTCGCGCCCTTTCTTGCGCGCGCGGTTGGCGGTTGTCCGGGAAGCTTTGGCGGTGCTTCGCTCATGCTGGCGTCGCCTTGCGCACGTCGGCCTTTCCCGCGACCCCTCTGATTTGCCCGGGCTTTGCCTTGAGTGTCGCTGTCGTGGATCGCCTCGGTCAATCGTCGCCCGAAGGGCCCAGGCGTGGTATCCGCGCCGGCGGTGATCTGAGACCTCGGCGCCCAGGCGGGAGCGTCAGCCTCGTTTGCGGGCTCTAGGGGAGCGGAGCCGGGCATCCCCGATGCCACGATGGACACCCGCATCTTGTCACCGAGGCTCTCGTCTAGAGTGGCGCCCACAATAATATTGGCGTCAGGATCGACTTCCTGGCGTACGCGGTTGGCTGCCTCATCGACCTCCCACAGGGTCAAGTCGCGGCCACCGATAATAGACAGCAGCAGGCTCTTTGCGCCCTTGAGGGTCACATCGTCGAGCAACGGGTTCACGATCGCCTCCTCGGCGGCGACAATCGCCCGCTGCTCACCGGACGCTTCGCCCATGCCCATCATGGCCGGGCCCATACCGCTCAGGACGGTCTTGACATCGGCGAGATCGAGATTGATGAGCCCCTCCTCGACAATCAAATCGACAAGGCAGGCGATGCCGGAATAGAGCACCTGGTCTGCGACCACGAACGCCTCGGCAAAGGTTGTCCTGTCGGTCGCTACCCGGAACAGGTTCTCATTGGGGATGACGAGCAGCGTGTCGACATAGGGCGTCAGCGCGGCAATACCTGCCTGGGCATTGCGCATCCGTAGCGAGCCCTCGAACTGGAAGGGCTTGGTCACTACGGCGATGGTCAGAATTCCGCACTCCCTTGCCACGCGTGCGATCACATACGCGGCACCGGTACCTGTGCCGCCACCCATGCCTGCTGCGATGAACACCATGTGCGCATCGCAGACGTGGGCGCTGATCTCATCGAGTGCCTCCAAGGCCGCTGCTTCGCCAATCTCCGGTTTGGATCCCGCACCGAGCCCCTCCGTCAGGCCGCTGCCGAGCTGGATTTGATGCTCCGCTTTCGAATTTGCGAGCGCCTGCATGTCGGTGTTTGCGGCGATGAACTTGACCCCGTCAAGACCGGACGCAATCATATTGTTGACGGCATTGCCGCCAGCGCCGCCGACACCGATTACGGCAATCCGCGGCTTTGTGTTCACGAGCTCTGGCATGTGAAGCTTGCTGGTTGCGACGACCTAGCTTTCAGGTGCCGACGCGCCATGAGCGCGCCGCACTTGACCGTAAATTCGTCGACAAGCTGCTCGATCATTCCCGACAGTTGGCCGTAGCGGCGCCCAAAACTGACGTGGCCGACTTCATCATCGCGCCAAGTCATGGCTTCCAGCTCTCTACAATAGGGTAGATATGGTCTCAATATTCGAAAACCGGGGGCGGCGCGATCCAGCAGCTTCTCTATCGAATTGACCTGGTAGCGGTAATGATCGCCACCGCTTCTCTGTCGCAGCTTGGATATGACCGTACCGACCAGCAAGTCCTCGAGCGAGTGATCAGGTCGGGCTCTCTTGATTTCGGTACGCAGATGGTCAATTGCTGCAAACGAAATTTCGCTGGGCAATGTCGGGATTATCAATCCGTCGGCCGCTCTGATCGCGGCCTCGGAGAAAAGAGTCAAGCCCGGAGGGCAATCAATCAGCACAAGATCAAAATCCTGGACAAGGGATCGGTATAGTTCCGCAATCCTTCTTGAAGCGCATTCATAAGCCGAGTGGATATCCGCCCCAACCATGAAGGAGGCCAGGATTTGTCGCTCCCGTCGCGGCATATCCGGGTTGCCCGGCAATATAAACATCAAATCTGAGGCCTCTTTGACGCAATGCCGCGCTTTCACCGCCGCGGCGCTGAGGCGAACGCCCCTCTCCCGGTTCATTTGCCTCTGCAGTTGACAATCCAGGGTGGCACCTTGCGAGATCAGATCGTTCAGCACCTTTCTGCCAAGCAGGGTTATGGAGGCGCTACACTGAAAGTCACAATCGATAATGAGTATGCGTTTGCGCAACAAATGACAGAGCCCCTCGGCGATCGCGATCGCAACGGTTGTCTTGCCAGTGCCACCCTTGAAGTTGATCGCCGACATGACGCACTTGGGCAAATCAATAGTGGTCATCGCGCCACCCCTGTCGGGTTGCATGCCTGTCCCCTTAGTTACGGCGCAATCGCCAGCTACATGAGCGCCAACAAGGAGTTGGGCCATGACGCAAACGATACCGGACGATCTGTGGCGTGACTTTCCCAAGACCGCGCCGGAGTTCG
>Ga0247727_10014074_pt1 | contig 13361 bp, 15 predicted proteins | sample WisWelCaveWW1625_FD_202498 | JGI IMG/M metagenome (GOLD analysis project Ga0247727, IMG submission 202498) | Biofilm microbial communities from Wishing Well Cave, Virginia, United States - WW16-25 | ecosystem: Environmental > Aquatic > Deep subsurface > Groundwater > Cave microbial mat | place... | reverse complement strand
GGTGTTTGCGACAAAATCCGTTCCTGGATCATCCCGGCGTTCCAATTCACCATTGACAAAAAAGAAAAGCTTATCCTGAATGATCGGACCGCTGAGCGTGAAGCCTGATTGATTGAAACCAAGGTCTGGGTTCGCGATAACTTTGTTCCCACTTACCTTATTGCCAATTAAGCTTTCATTGCGACCAAAAGTGTAGGCAGATGCTTTAAACTCATTGGTGCCGCTCTTGGTCACCGTATTGACATTCACACCCGTAAACCCACCTTGACGCACATCAAAGGGTGCAACAGAAACCTGCACTTGCTCAACGGCATCAAAAGGCACAGGTTCTGCAGAAGTCTGTCCACCTGGAGCAGGATCATCCAAGCCAAACGGATTGTTGAAATAAGAACCGTCTACCGAGATGTTATTGTAAAGCCAATTTCTTCCTCCAAAACTGTAGTTGCCATCACTTCGCGGATCGAGACGAATGAGGTCCCGAGTGCTGCGTTTCACTGAAGGGAGTTGTTGAACTTGCTCCGTTGTGACAAAAGTGGCGGCGCCGGTGCGGTTGGCGTTGAGGACCTCGTCTTGTTCCGCCGTCACTTGAATGGTCTCCATCTGGATGGCTTCCTCGGCCAACCGAAAATCCAGCCGCAGGTTCTGCCCCAAATTGAGATAAATGTTTTCTTCCTTCTGAGTTTTGTAACCGATAAAAGCTACGGTGACGGAGTAGGGGCCGCCAATTTTCATGTTGGGGATGTTGTAAACGCCGCCGGTGCGAACTGCCGTGCCGTACTGGGTGCCGCTGGGCTCGTGGACCGCCACCACATTAGCGCCTGACAGGGGCTCGGCCTTGGAATCGGTAACCAGGCCGTTGATGCCGGCGGTGGTTACCCCCTGTGCAAACACAGAATGGCTGATGCTTCCAAATACCAGCAAGCCCAGGCACCATAAGAACAACTTGGTCGGTTGAGATACGCCTGCTCTGTTCATACTCCCTCCTCTGTTAAATAAATTGAAATAAACCTGGTGTGAATTAAGAATGATTGGAATAAATCTAAGAGAAGATAGAAGAATGTCAAGAGAATAAAATGGAAAAATGCAAATATCAAAATTCAAATTTAAAATCTTCATTTTGCAATTTATACTTTGCATTGTGCTTTTATAGCCGCAGTGCCAGTGCCGCGTTTTCCGGCAGGGCGCGATAGATCGCTTTGGCGTCTTCGCGGGGGAGCTCCAGTTCAATCCAGAGACGATGACGTGGGAGTTTCAATTGCAATAGATTAAAAAGGGTTTCACCGGCGCTGTCGGAGCCGCGGCGCAGATTGTACCAGATCTTGCTGAACCTACCAACGAAAGTCGGCGTCTGTGCCTGTTCCACCAGCACGGTGAGTTGACGGTCGAAATGCCAGGTGAAATGCACATCACTGTTTTCAATTTCTAATTCTTCGCCGGAGGTCTCGTTGGCTTCGATGGTGTCTTTGGGCGCTTCTTTGATGCGAATGGGCGCTTTTGGCAGGGTGGCCAGTTCTTTCTGCAGTGTAAAGCCGTTCACAAGCCAGGGATGCAGGCGGCCTGTCGCTTGCAAGCGCTTGATGGCCCGACTGACTCTGAATCGGTGAATCTTCGTGCTCTGTATTGAGACTCCCCGAAAATCCAGCGACACGACGCTGTCGCGCAAATCTATGGACAACTGCATGGCATCGGTTTTAGCGAGCTTCAGCCGCGCCTGCCAGTAGGCTTCTTCTGATTTCAGGATGGCGTTTTTTTGCAGCAGATCGGGAGGAATTGGTTCGGTCTCTTTAACAACGGTATCGGCCGCCTTAGCACTTGTTTCGGTATTCAGGTTTTCCGTTACATCATCGAAAGGAGCGTAAGTAGCGGGGAGCACTACCGTCAAAACCAACACGATGATGGTGGGCAGCCCCAGCGCCAAAATAAAAAAGATTCGTGTCTTGCGATGCTGCCACAGTCTCGCAAAAAACGGCTGAATGGCTTGTGCAAACCATCCGTTCACCCGCTTAATAGATAAAAACTTTTGAACCCAGTTGGAGTTTGCGGTAGACAATTCGTAAGTCCTCATCATCGAGACGCACGCAGCCATGGGTCACCGGCATCCCCAGCATGCGTTTGTATAGTGTGCCGTGAACCATGTAGCCGTCTCCCAATTCAAGGGCGTACTCGCCCAACACGCCGGGCTCAAAGCGCTTTGTCGAATAGGGCGGCGGGATTGGCAACCCTTCTTCCACAAAGGCCCAGTCCGGCTTAGTCCACACCGGGGCCACGCGCTTACCCTGGATGCGAAACATACCGCGCGGCGTTACAAACACCCACTCACGGTTGCCCGAGGCCTTGAGCAAAACGTAGCTGCCGGTGGAGCAAATGCCTTCATGCAGTATTTTATCTCCCGATTTCAAAAAAACCTTGTTGGCAGAGGTGTTGATAATCAGATACGGTTCCCGGGGGGTAAAGCTTTTAAAACGATTTCGCAGGCTTGAGACGCGTCCATCAAGTGAACGGATTTCGCGTTTGAGTTTTGCGGCGCTTTTTGAAGCTGTCGTCGTTGAGACGGAATGCGGCCAGACGGCATACGCTATTTCCCTCAGGAATGGGGCAGCGAGTAAAGTCAGGATTGCGGAAATCAGACCGAGAAGGATGCTGATGATGGTTGCTTTGCGTATGAATTTGGAATTCAGCCGTTTCGCAATTGCCGTTTCCGGCGGTTTCTCATCCACCTGCGATTCGGGGTCGCTTGACTGAAGTGGTTCGTGTGATTTGTCGGATGAATTTTCCATAACCGAATTCTTCATAAACTGGATTTTTTGAAGAGTCGATTTTTGGCATTTTTTGTCATTTTGCCGTTTACCGCTGACCACTTCTCTAAAAGCAAAAAGCCATCGAGCGCGCCAACGATAGTGACCGGCGTTCCAACTTCGGCCAAATCAAAAATTTTATCCATACTATTATTAGTGACTGCTACGCAACCTGACGTCCAGTTGGCGCCTTTGCCGCCCTCGCCGTGAATTTCGATCGACCCGCCGATGTGAGCGCTTTGCGGGATCTCGCCGCGATTTTGCGCTTCGCGAAAGCGCCGCAGATCTGTTTCGTTTGGATAATCGATTTCCAGCGCCTTGTAATAGATTGACTTCTTGATGTCTTTCTTTTTAATCACGCGATATTTACCCTCTGGCGTTGCGCCGTCGCCGCGTTTGAGTTTGTGCCCGAGCCATTTTGGTCCCAACTCGATGGGAAACTCGGCTTTGAGCATGCCGCTGTCATAAATCCGGCAGCGATACCCCAATTTGTCAACGACGATTGCGATGGCGTTATATTCTTTTGACCAGGCAATCGTCTCTTCGGCCATCCGCTGCCACTTCGGAATTTCAGCAACGTACGATTGCAAAAGCGAGGTGAGTCTGTCGTTGGTACTGCCAACCAGTGTGGCAGAGAGTTGAATTTTTTGTGCGGACAAAAGATAATCGTGGCGATGAAATGCCAGCTCGCTTTCCATCATCAATATCTCTCCTGAAACAAATCTCTGGCGATCTTTACTTGCTATGGGGAGATCCGTGAACTGGGCTCGAAACGCATCGATTTTTTGTTTTACCAGTGTCAGTTGCGCCGCCGATCTCCACCGCAGCGAATCTTTGATGGCGATGGCGGAGCGCGCCGCTTGCTGCGACAGGTTTCGGCTCATCTCCGCTAACTCTTTTGCTATTTTATAATCACGTGAAAAAACCCACTTGCGAGTTTCCTGCTGCCAGGCAGAGCGAGCTTGTTGCCACTGTTTTTCGGCTATTATGAGTACCCCGGGAACGTAGCGACCGGCTTCGGCCTGGCGAGCATCAGAGAGCGCCAGCCGCGCCTGCTCGAAGGTCGAAAGGGGGGTTTGCTCGGACAAATAGATCATCACGGTCATAAGGGCGCCCGCGTTTATAAGAAAAAGCACCGTTCCTATGAATAGCCATTTCCAGCGGATCAGAACTGCAAGTCTTAAAAGGAAAGGGTGTACAACCATATTTGAAAGACGACAATCTTAATTCAAAGTAATGTATCGGCAAAAAATAAAATTTAAAGCGTCTTGAAAAAATTCGCAAACCAATAAACACAAAACCTCGACCCGTCAAGGGAATCCGACAGGTCGAGGTTTGAATGATTCAGCGAAGGATTGTCCGCGTTATCTGCTCAGCATCTTTTTCGTGCTGATGGCCTGTTGCAGCTCATCTTTAAGAGAGTTGGCTTTGTCCAGCGCGGCTTTGGACTTGTCGCGGGCGGTCAAAAAATCGCCGCCGGTCAAGGCAGCGTTGGCTTCCGCAACAGAAGTTTCTACTGCTGATAAATCGGCCGCGATGGCCTCCAGGGCTGCCCTGCCTTCTTTGCCCCTCGGAGCTCTCTTCATCAACGCCTGGGCGTCTGATACCGCAGTCTGGGCTTGAGCAATCAGGTCGGTGGCCTCGGTTTTGACTTGCTCTTTGTTGGCCGCTACGGCTGCCGCTGCTGCGTTGGCCGACTCGGTCGCTGATTTCAACAGCTGCGAGGCTTTGTCGTAGTTGCGAGTTAGTGCGAATTTTGCATTCTGCTGATCGACTTCGGCCATCGCTGCATCCAGAGAATCCTGGGCGGCATTGAATTGATCAGCCGCATAGCGGTCAGCTTCCCCTGCTTTCGCCGCATCGACAGCAGCCTTGGCAGCATCGATTTCCTGCTGGGGCGCTTTTGCGCAGCCAATCAGCAGCGCGAGCAAGCACACAACCAACAGGGGTAACAGCATTTTTGCACGCATATCGTTCCCTCCACAAATAAAGTTAGTTTGAATAATAATTTGCCATAGCCTGCGCGTTCTTAACCATTTTTTATCTTCACTCCTCCAAAAAAAAAGCACAGCCCAGCGGACCATGCTCGTTGCTCAAGTAGTGACTCTTAGTTTTGAGAAGACGCACTGCTCTGGCGCCATTAAGTTGTGGGGAATGTACAAAAATTGATCCCTGTAATCAAGTAAAATTTTTTGACTAAAGGATTGGAACTGAGAAGCTGTCCGCTGACGAACACTCACTGTCAAGTTAGCGGATACTTTTGCAGTCGCTTTCACAGACAAATTTTGAATGTGCGCTTCAAAGTCATGGTGGCATGTTTGTTGGAATAAAGCTGTCTGCGCTCAGCTCTCAGCACGTCGCGAGTCAGCGACGTCGGCCAAGTCGGTGTTTGGCTGAACGCTAATTGCTAACGGCTGACAGCTTTAAAGGAAATAGCCATGTTAAAGAACTATTTCAAAATTGCCATCCGCAATCTGCTGAAAGACAAGGGCTATTCCGCCATCAACATTTTGGGGCTGGCTACCGGAATGGCGTGCTGCATTTTGATTTGCCTCTACATTCTCGATGAAATCAGCTACGATCGCTTCCACCGCGATTACCAGCGCATCTATCGCGTCATCAGCGACGAAAAAAACGAAGGACAGGTGCAGCGCCTGGCCAATGCGTATGGCCCGCTGGCGCCGGCGATGCAAACGGATTTTCCGGAGATCGAAAAATTGAGCCGGCTGTTTCCCTACAGCGCGGCGATTGAATCGGTGGATGGCAAACGCTTTCAGGAGGAACGTTTCTTTTTTGCGGATTCCACGGTGTTCGAGTTGTTTGCGTTTATTTTTAAAAGCGGCAACGCCGATGCCCTGAAAAAGCCGCATTCGTTGGTTGTCACTGAGTCCATCGCCCGCAAATATTTTGGCGACGCCGACCCCATCGGTCAGGCTTTGAAAATCGAAAACCGAGCGCAGTTCAATGTCACTGCGGTGGTGGCTGACATGCCTTCCAACTCCCATTTTCATTTTGATTTTCTCGCGCCGATTTATCACGTCAAAGAATTGACGGGCTGGGCGCCCCATTGGTACTGGCCGCCAGTTTACACCTACCTGCGGATGCCGGAAAACCATACTCCCGCGGATCTGGAAAGCCGCTTCCCGAATTTAGTTGGAAAGTATATAGGCGAGTGGGCGAAAAACGAACTGACGTTCCGGCTGCAGCCCATCAGCGAGATTCACCTCAATCCCAATCTCGAAAACGAAATCGAGCCCACCAGCAGTATAGCGTACATTTACATTTTTGCCGCGATTGCAATCTTCATTTTGCTTATCGCCTGTTTTAATTTTATGAACCTCGCCACGGCTCGCTCGGCGAAACGCGCGAAGGAGGTTGGTCTACGAAAAGTGGTGGGCGCAAACCGCGGGCAATTGATTAAGCAGTTTTTTGGCGAGTCGATCTGCTACGCTACGCTGGCCATGCTGTTGTCACTAGGAATGATTGAACTTTTTCTGCCAGCATTTAATCAACTGGTGGGAAAGAACCTAGTAGCCTCCTATTTCGAAAACCCTTCGATCTTGTTGGGATTGGCAGGGCTCACAATTTTAGTAGGGTTTATTTCGGGAAGCTATCCGGCTCTGTTTCTCGCCAGTTTCCGTCCCATCACGGTTTTGAAAACCAATTTGTCGAGTACAATGGCCGGGCGGTCGCCGCTGCGGTTACGTTCGCTGCTGGTGACGATGCAATTCATCATCTCGATCACCCTCATTTGCGTCACCTACTTAGTACATCGCCAATTGGATTTCGTACAAAACAAGCGGCTCGGTTTCAACAAAGAGCATATCGTAATCGTACCGATCCGTGATGACGAGATACAGAAAAATTTTTCGACGGTCAAAAATCGCCTGCAATCGCAAAGCAGTGTGCAGGGTGTGACGGCGCTCTCCAACTATCCCTGGCGTACAGGCTTTTATGGGTTTCCAGTTAAGGCTGAAGGACAAAGTGACGACACAGAAATGTCCATGCAAACACTGATTGTCGATCATGATTTCATTCGTACCTTCGGTATGGAATTGGTCGCGGGCCGCGATTTCTCGAAGGACGTTACCAGCGATGCCACCGAGGCTTTCATTCTCAACGAGTCGGCGGTGAAAAAATTGGGATGGGAAAATGCCATCGGCAAAGAGTTCGAGTCGCAGCACATTGCCAGCGGCCGTTCGGTAAAGGGCCGGGTGATCGGCATGGTCAAAGATTTTCATTTCCAATCGATGCGCTACGCCATCGAGCCCCTCGTGATGCTGGTCTCGCCCGTTTCATATTATCTCGACAACTTTGCCGTTCGCATCGATGGCCGCAACGTTCGCCAAGCGCTCACGGATTTAGAGCAAGCCTGGCGCGAGGTGGCGCCCCATCGTCCGTTCGATTATTTCTTCCTCGAAGAAGACTTCGATCAGCTTTATAGCAAAGAACAGCGGCTCGGCCAAATGTTTCAGACTTTTTCTGCACTGGCGATTTTCATCGCCTGCCTCGGGTTGGTCGGTCTGGCGTCATTCAGTTCTGAGCAGCGCAGAAAGGAGATCGGCATTCGCAAAACCTTTGGCGCAAGCATTGGGCAAATTGTATTTTTATTTTCCTGCGATTTCACTAAATTGACGCTCATCGCCAATATCGTCGCCTGGCCAATTGCCTATTTTGCCATGCAGAAATGGCTGCAGGATTTTGCCTACCGCACTGAGTTGGCGTGGTGGGTGTTTCTGCTCTCTGGCGGATTGGCGCTGGCGATTGCGCTAATATCGGTCAGCGTCCAAGCGGTGAAAGCCGCCCTCGCGAATCCGGTGGACACGTTGCGATACGAATGACGTGAAACGGCAAATGGCAGACGTGAGAAGTGAAAAGTTTTCCTCTCCTGTTTTTAGGAGGGGGTTTAGGGGGAGGTTTATCGGCGTGGAATGGCAACGGCAAAATGGCATGTCTAAACTAAAGCTCATGTGTTTATGTTTGCTCGCCCTAACCCTTGAGCAGGCCTGGCCGCAGCACCGAAGTTTGAACCTCACCATCAACGGCTACGGATTGAGCATCGGCAATTCGCGCGGTGTGAACGGCGTCCGCCTCAATTTCCGCGATGCTGATCTCGATCGGGTGAACGGCCTCAACTTTACGATCTGGAAACCGAAAGAGCCGGTTGAGGGAACCATCAACGGGCTGGCGCTGGGAGTGACCATCAGCGGCGCTCGTGAAGTGAATGGAGTAGCCCTAGCGCCGGTCGGAGTGATGGGTGAACGTTCTTTGAAAGGGCTGGCTATTGCCTTGGTCGGTGCCGGCTCTGGCCGCGATGTATCTGGAATTGCTATTGCCGGCATCGGCGTTGGCGGTGGCGGCGACGTGTCTGGCATTGCGATCGGTGGTATTGGATTGGGCAGCGGCAACGATCTCAAGGGCATCATGATCGGCGGATTGGGACTCGGATGCGGGAAAGATATGTCCGGATTGATGGTTGGCGGTCTGGGTTTGGGCTGCGGAGGCAACCTGATTGGAATAGGCGCAGCGTTGATTGGCGCGGGCGCGGGTCAGAACGTCAAGGGAATCTTCATAGGCGGAATTGGGGTTGGCGCTGGCAAAAGCGTCACAGGCATTATGGTTGGTGGCATCGGCGTGGGTTGCGGCGGTGTGCTGCGTGGACTGGCAATCGGCGGCTTTGGCGTTGGCGCGCCGACAGTGGAAGGGGTAGCGATTTCGGCCATCGCGGCCGGCGCTAAGGATTTCACCGGGCTGGCCATCGCGCCGGTTTACTTCAGGATTGAAAAAGGCGGACTGATGCGCGGCGTATCTCTCAGTGCGGTGAACTTGAACAAAGGCGAGCAGCAGGGGCTGAGCATTGGGCTGTTCAATTTCGCGAAGTTTTTGAACGGCATCCAATTGGGCGTTTTGAATTACGCCAAAAATAACCCCAAATGGCTGCGGCTGCTGCCGGTGCTGAATTTGCATTTTGATTAATTCTCCTCCCCCAAATTTTGTTTTTTTAGAATTTGGGGGAGGCCGGGAGGGGGTCGACCCCCTCCTAACCTCCCCCATTTTAAAAGTGAAAATTGGGGGGGGACAATCGCCTAAATTTTTCCGCGAGGTAGCCGCAGGCTTCAGCCTGCGAATGAGATGCGCCGCAACCTGAAGGTCGCGGCTACAAATTGACTGTAGAGATCAAACCCTGTCAGGGTTAACAAAATATGGAGGCAACATGATCAAACTCAATCACATCACGAAATCCTACAAAACCGGCGCCGGACTGACTTACGTTTTGCGCGACATCAATCTGGTGATCGAACAGGGAGAATTCGTGACGATAATGGGACCGTCGGGTTCGGGAAAATCCACGCTGCTGCACATCATCGGCATGTTGGACGATCCCTCGGACGGTGAATACTTTTTCTATGAGCACGCCGTGCATCAGCTCAGCGAAAAGAAACGCTCGGAGCTGCACTCCACCAACATCGGCTTTGTATTTCAAAGCTACCACTTGATTGATGAATTGACGGTTTACGAGAATCTCGAGACTCCGCTCCTGTACAAAAAAATCAAAGGGGCTGAGCGAAAAGGCATCGTCTCCGATACCCTCGACCGTTTCAACGTGGTTGCAAAAAAGGATTTGTTTCCGAGTCAGTTGTCGGGCGGACACCAGCAGCTCGTGGGCGTGGCGCGCGCCATGATCACCAATCCCAAAATCATTCTCGCGGACGAGCCTACCGGCAACCTGCATTCCAGCCAGGGCGAAGAAATCATGGAGATGTTCAAAAAACTAAATCAGCAAGGCACCACGATTATTCAAGTGACGCACTCCGAAAAAAATGCCGCGTACGGCAATCGCATCATCCAACTCCTTGATGGACGGATCGAGAGGGGATAGAAGGTCGAAGATGGAAGATTGAGGATTGAGGATGGAAGATAGCAGACCACAAAATCCACTTGATTTTGCTGGTGCTGTTCTTTAAGTTGAGCTTGTTAAAATCTGAACGCGGGAAATTATGGCCACCCTTAATTTTGACACGAAGACCCTGATCGATATTTGTCGTAAGAATGATGTTTCGCGGATTGGCGTTTTTGGCTCCGTTGCCAGAGGCGAAGCCACTTCACGCAGTGACATTGATCTGCTGGTGGATTTTTCCAAAAAGAAAAGTCTGCTGGCGGTGGTGAGACTGGAACGCGAGCTCTCGACCGCGTTGAAAAAGAAAGTGCAGTTGTTGACGGAAGCCGCCATCAGCCCTTACCTCCGCGATCGCGTTAAGCGTGAGCTCAAGGTGATCTATGAAGGCGGATGATATCTATCTGCGGCATATTTTAGATGCGATTAAGAGGATTGAAGAATACGTTAAAGGAATCGATGAAGAATCTTTTCTTCGAAATTACTTGGTTCAGGATGGCGTCATCCGGCAAATTGAGATTATTGGCGAAGCGGTGAAACGCTTGTCAACAAAGTTAAGAAAAAAGTATTCCCAAATCCCATGGCAAGATATAGCTGGAATGCGCGACAAGCTAATTCATGATTATTTCGGAGTTGAAAGTCTGGCTGACTTTATAAGGATGACATTCCGCCTTTGCAACAGGCCGTAACAGAAATCTTGGACAATGTTTAGCGGGCGCTGATAACTGGAAAAAATTTGCGATGAGAAATTTCAAAATTATCGTTGAGAAGCATCCCGATGGTTATGTTGCTTATCCGTTGGGAATAAAGGGCGTGGTCGTAGGCCAAGGAGACACCTACGAGGAAGCACTTTCAGATGTGAGGTCCGCCATTCGTTTTCATATTGATAGCTTTGGCGAGGATGCCTTGAATATCGAACCACCTGTTTTGGACGCGTTCCTCGCTGAAACCGCCATACAGGATTGATGGCCAAGTTTCCAATCGTCCCAAACAGCGCGTCATCAAAACCTTGCTGGAATTGGGGTTTCGAATCGTGGAGAAAAGGAATACATTTCAATGATTCGGGAAAACCCAGATGGTAGCAAGACGCCACTGACTATGCCCAATCATAAAACCATAAAAGCCTCGACTTTGCGTACCATTTGTACTCAGGCAAACATTTCGAGAGAAGACTTTTTGAAAGCCTACCAACAGAGTTGATAAAGGGTATACCCATCAGCCCCGATCAGAATACAATTTCTCACGATCCACATGAACCTCCTGACCCAAACTGAATTTGCGAAGTTTAAAAGTTCCAACTCGTGAGGGCCAATTGTGTGGCTTTTGTCAATTGCATCATCCAGATTTTTTTGATTGAGGGATCGTGAGGGATAGAAGGCCGAAGATTGAGAATTGAGGATGGAGGTAACAACCAATGAAGGAACAGATTGTCGCATTCATACTTGCGGAGAACAAATGGCTTTTCACGGCCATGCTTGTATCCGCTATCATTGTTGTTGCGGTAGTGACTCGACAACGACGGCAGCGGTTGTCTCGTGAATTGGAGATTCTGCGGGCGATGAATTTGTTTTACGGATGCATGATCGGCATCATGTCGTTTGGGCATCTGTTGGCGGTTACGGTGAAGGCTTCGCTGGGCACACTTGAAGGCTCGCTGTGGCTTCTCTATCCGCTCGGCCTTGCGCTCACGATTCCGGCGTGGTGGCTGGCGGGACGCGTCAGCCGTTTTGTGACGCACGAGCCAAAGTGGAGAAAAGGCACCGCGGCGCTCAACGCGTGGCTGGGCATTGGCTTAGTCGCGTTGGGACTCCACAACTTGCCGATAGCCGCGCCCGCTGCGTTCAACATTGCCTATTCGTACTATTCCGCGCCGGCCGTACGCTGGACGATCGTGACCATTGCGGTGATTGCGAACGTGGCATTGTTCATTGGGGCGACCATTTTCATGGCCAGCGGCCAGAGCTTCGAGCAGTTTCAGGGGATGTAACTGGGAACTGGGCTTTGTCTCGCTGCTTGGCTCCGATAGTGGAAAGAATATAATTTGATAGTTATAAGTCGATTCTGAATGTCCCCCAAAACTTAGAGGTGAAGTCTAATCTAAGTTACTGATTAGTTTTTGTATTAAGGGATTCGAAATTCGTGAAAGTTTGATTGAAGAAAAGGCTCCAACCTTTTATATTTAAGGTGTCAAAATTAACCTAAAGGGAGGAGCCTTCGGTGGAACTTAGAGAATTGTCGGCAAAAATCCAAACCAAATTACATCAATTTAATCAGCGCTACGGTTCAGGATTTAGCCGGCCGCAGCAGAAGTTTATTTGGCAGATGTTGTTTGGGATTTTGAAAGGGGGCAAAGTTCAACTCAATAGTATAGCGCGCGGTCTTCAAGAGGGTCGCTCGTTAAAGAAAACGGCGGAGCGTTTGGGGCGTCATTTGGGGGCCGTCGGATTTTGGTTCGAGCTCTCGGCGGCAACTTTGGAGAGCCAAAGGCATTATCTCAGGCAATGTAAATATATGATAGTCGATCTGTCGGACATTCAAAAAGAGTACGCGAAGAAGATGGCGGGTTTGGCGCTGGTGTATGATGGCAGTAAGAATCAAGTGGGTCCGGGCTACTGGCTCTGCAATGTCACGGGAGTGGACGAGTTGGGGAAGCTTATCGTGCCGGCCTACTCGGAGCTATATAGTTTTAAGGAAGAATCGAGCAGTCAGAACGTCAAAGTGTTGAACGCCATTGCGCAAGTTTGCGCCAGCGGGTGGGTGAAGACAAAATCTGGGTGCTGGATCGCGGCGGTGACCGTAAGAGCTTGATGTTACCGCTTTTGCGCGCCCAGCGGCGGTTTATCATTCGGCAGGATGGTGATCGCTATTTAAACTATCAGGGCGAGAACTTACCCCTCAAAGAGATTAGCCGCGAGGTGAAATTAAGCCAGACCTTTCGGGTGACCAAACTCAGCAAAAATAAAAAGCTTACGGAAACCTACGACTGTGGAGCGGTGAAGGTGCGCTTACCTGCCTGCGCAGGCAGGCCGGGGAGGAAGCAAGATTTGTGGTTTGTGGTGCTCAAGGAGCGCACTAAAGGCTACTGCTGGTTGCTTTGTCATCTACCGGGGCTTACGAAAAAGCAGAAATGTTGACAAAGAAAACAGAAAAAGAGGAAACGCAAAAATGACTAATTTGAGTGAAGTCAAACTGTTTTCAAGAAACGTCTCTACACCCGATCATACTAAGGGAATCTGGATTCGTCAACAAATTGATACAACGGAGACCCAAAACAGAATTATGATTGAGGCATGGACAAAACTATTCAATGCTATGAAAAAAACTATAGTCGCACTTCGCAGAAATTTAGAATATAATGAGTATTATAGTGCTTATTTACTTGATCAGATTTCTGAGAAGGAGTTTGAAGACCATTCAAATGAATTTGCCATTTCGTTTAATGAATATCTTTCGGACGATATTAGAGATGAGATCAAACTTCTCATAAGGGCAACGGGTGAAGATTTTTCGGCTTCTGAAATAGCCGATATTTTTCATATTAGAGAACTGTAGTTTTGCACTTTTAGATTTGTTAATTGCATAAAAAACAGAAAGCTCTTAGCTTCTAAGCAGTTTGGATAGTCTGCATCCTCATGAATGAGGAGGAGGTAAGAGCCATGAAGAGTTTACAA
>Ga0247727_10014073_pt1 | contig 13362 bp, 14 predicted proteins | sample WisWelCaveWW1625_FD_202498 | JGI IMG/M metagenome (GOLD analysis project Ga0247727, IMG submission 202498) | Biofilm microbial communities from Wishing Well Cave, Virginia, United States - WW16-25 | ecosystem: Environmental > Aquatic > Deep subsurface > Groundwater > Cave microbial mat | place... | reverse complement strand
CAAGGTCAGCGACGCCGAGATGAAGACACTGAACATTATCGGCGATGACTTCCATCCCGAATGGAACTATACCATCAAGTCACGGCGACGCAGGAAAACGTAGCGCTTATTGTGCGAAATGTCCTTAACTCTATGAATAGAGCAGGATTCACGCTTCAGCCACCACGTTGACCTTCGGGCAAGGTGGTTCAATCTGAAGCGATCCTGCTCTAGACGGAGGACGCGCCATGACGACGCCCAGCCTGAGCGAAATCGGCCAGACCCTGTTCACGTCGATCCTGTCCGACTGCCTCGATGCGGTCGGCGTCAGGGACCAGGCGCTGCCCGCCCGCATCCGGCCGCTCGACGAGGCGGCCGTGATGGTGGGGCGCGCGCGCACCGCGGCCTTCATGGAGGTCTACCATCACACCGACGGCAGCAATCCCTATGAGCTGGAGATCGCGCTGGTCGACAGCCTGAGGGCCGACGAGATCCCCGTGTTCGCCTGCTCCAACCCGGCGCGCGTGGCGCCGTGGGGCGAGCTGCTGTCGACGGCGGCCAAGGTGCGCGGCGCGGCAGGCGCCCTGATGGATGGCTGCACGCGCGACGTCAAGGCGATCCGGACCATGCACTTTCCCGTGTTCCACGGCGGCATTGGGCCGCTCGACAGCAAGGGCCGCGGGCGCATCATGGCGCTCGATGTGCCGATCGAGTGTGCCGGCGTGAAGGTGGCGCCCGGCGACCTCGTGTTCGGCGACGCCGATGGCGTGGTGGTCATCCCCAAGCGGGTCGAGGCCGAGGTGTTGCGCCTCGCCTTCCAGAAGGCGACGGGCGAGAAGAACACCCTGCGCGACCTGCAGCGCGGCGACAAGCTGGCTGACGTGTTCGCGCGCTACGGCATTCTGTGAGCCCGCAGGCTGACACGAGATCGTTCCCGCGGAGCGGCGTCATTCCCGCTCTGCGCTTGGCTTGGCGGGAATGACCGCCAGGGGGCTACGATCCGCTCAAGCGCATGTAGATGGCGCGCAACGAGCCGGTCTTTTGCTCCTGGGCGGGCGCGCGGGGTCGGCGCGGCGGCGGGGGAGGGGTATCCAGCGTCTGGGCAATGGTCCGCCGCTGTGCGCGCAGGTAGTCGAGGACCTGCAGCATCTGCTCGACCTGGCCCTCGACCTCGGCGGTCGAGTAGCCATGGATCGCCAATTCGGGGATCAGCGACCCCACCTGCCGGATGTTGTGCTCGGCCTCGGCAATACTCTGGTCGGCTTCGGTCAACCCGATCTCGGCAGCAGAATTCATCACAATCCTCTTCGACAAGGTGAGAGAGGGAACGCGTGGTTATCGATGATGCGCGCGCACCTTTGGTCGCAGCGGGGCAGGGCAAGTCACATATTGTGTCTGTGTGTTGCGCGTGGCCTGGGACTCGGACGCTCGACGACGTCCGCCTCCCCCTGCGTCGAAGGCAGGCCTTCGACGCGAACGACGGGGGAGGATGGAACGCCACGGGCTTGGACGGCCGCAGGGACCGCTCGCCGCACATGCCATCGGCCGGCCAAGTCCGATGGCGTTCCTGGTGGGGGTGAGGCTCGCGGCATTGCGGCCCGTCGCCCCCACCCAGTGCGTCCAGCGACTTGGCTCGGCGCCGGTGCCTGCGGCGAGGTCGCGATGCGCCGATCCAAGCCGCGGACGCACAGCCCTCCCCCGTCGTTCGGGCCTCAGGCTCGCCTGAGGCCCAGGGGGAGGGGCCGCGTGGGGAGGATCGTGTCGAAGGCCAGCCTTCGACACAGGGGGAGGGCGGCCGGGCGACGTGTTCGCGTGCGGCGGAATGCTGTAAGCGTTGGCGGCGGGGTGCGGGATGGGACCGGGGCGATGATGCAGGAGCAGGCGGCGCGGCGCCAGAGCGCGTGGGGCATCGTCATGCTGCTGGTGGTGGTGCTGGCGTGGGGCACGGTGTGGCCGGTCAACAAGGCGCTGCTGGCGTACGTGCCGCCGATCTGGTCGGTGGCGCTGCGCATGGCCATCTCGGCGCTGGCGCTGTTCGCCATCTCCCTGCTCGTGACCGGCGTCGTGGTGCCCAAGCGCGGCGATCTGCCCGTGCTCGTCAGCATGGTCCTGCTGCACATGGTGGGCTTTGCCGTGCTCGCCACGCTGGCCCTGCAGTTCGTGCCGGCCGGGCAGTCGACCATCCTGGCCTATACCAGCGTGCTGTGGGCGCCGCTCGGCGCCGCGCTGTTCCTGGGCGAGCGGCTGTCGCTGCGGCGCGCGCTGGGGCTCGGCATCGGCGTCGCCGGGCTCGTCGTCATGTTCAACCCGCTCGCGTTCGACTGGAGCGACGGCCGCGCCGTTGCCGGCAATGCCGCGCTGCTGGTGGGCGCGGTGCTGTGGGCGGCGAGCATCGTGCACAACCGCAGCCATGTGTGGCGTTCGACCCCATTCCAGCTGGCGCCGTGGCAGGGGCTGCTGGCCACCGTGCTGCTCGTCGCGCTCGCCCTGGCGATCGAGGGCCTGCCGGTGATCGAGTGGACGCCCTATTCGCTGCTGCTGGTGCTGTTCGCCAGCATTCCCGGCACCGCGCTCGCCTACTGGGCAGCGGCGGTGAGCTCATCCGAGCTGCCCGCGGCGACCGTGGGACTCGGGCTGCTGGGCGTGCCCGCGGTCAGCATCGTCGTCGCCATGGGGTTGCTGGGCGAGCAGCCGACGGTGCCGGTGCTGATCGCCCTCGCTTTGCTGCTGATGGGCGTGGTGGTCGGCATCACCGGGTCGGCCGCGCCGGCGGGGCGCCGGTAGCGGCTGGCGGTGTCATCCCGGGCCTCGTGCCCGGGATCCATCTCTCGACTTGCTCCGGCGTTCGTGGATGGCTGGATCCCGGTGACGAGCACCGGGATGACACTCACCCCTTGATCAGGGCGGCGTTCTTGTCCAGCACGCGCAGGATCTCGTCGCGGGTCAGGTCGGGCACCTCGAGCAGCACGCGGTCGATGCCGGCCTCGCGATAGGGCGCGAGCCGGGCCGCATCCGGCGGCGCGGCGAACACGGTGATGGAGAGCGTCTTGGGGTCGCGTCCGGCCGCCTGCGCGGCCTTCATCAGGCGCTCGCGGGCGGTGGCCGGCTCCCACTTGTTGCGCGGGCGCGGGAACCAGCCGTCGCAGAACTCCACCACCCGCTTCAGGGTGTGGTCGCTCTCGCCGCCGAGGAACAGCGGCGGATGCGGCTTCTGCTTGGGCTTGGGGTACTGCCAGATCTTGTCGAAATTCACGAACTCGCCGTGGTAGCTCGCCTCCTCCTTGGTCCAGATCTCCTTCATCGCCAGCACGCGCTCACGCAGCAGCTTGAAGCGGGTGTCGTACTTGGCGCCGTGGTTCTCCATCTCCTCCACGTTCCAGCCGCCGCCCATGGCGAGCGTGAAGCGCCCACCGGAGAGCTGGTCGAGGCTCGCCACCGACTTGGCCGTGACGATCGGATCGCGCTGCGGGATCAGCGCGATGCCGGTGCCGAGCTTGAGCCGCGTGGTGGCGGCCGCGGCAAACGCCAGCGCCACGAACGGATCGTGCGTGTGGCTGTAGCGCTTGGGCAGCTCGCCGCCGCCGGGGAAGGGGCTGCGCCGGCTGGCCGGGATGTGGGTGTGCTCGCACACGAACAGCGACTCGAAGCCGCGCGCCTCCAGCGCTGCCGCCAGCTCGCCGGGGTCGATGCCGTAGTCGGTCGGGAAGTAGAAGGCGCCAACCAGCATGAGGTCCTCCACGAATTGGGTGCGCGTGCCGCGTGTCGGGTGGATGTTACTAGCACGAATCCGGCCGCACCAACAGGTTGCCCCAGCTCGTGACACGCGCGATGCGCACCGCGATCACGGGGTGGGGCGCCAGCTGCATGGCGGCGAGCTGCGGGTAGCGGGTGCGCAGCAGGGCCTGGGCGTCGTCGTGCTCGGCGCCGCGGGTGAGGATCTCGGCGCGGCCGTGCAGCATCACCCAGCCGAGCCGGGTCCAGTCCTCGTCGTAGCGGTCGACGACCACGGCGACGGCGGGGTTGGCCAGGATATTCCGCACCCGCTTGAGCGCAGGACCGGCCACGCGCTTGGGCTTGTCGTCGATGGTGATGTAGAGCGTGCTCTCGTGCACGGCGAAGCATACAGGCACGACATGGGGCACGACGTGGGGCACGGCGCTAGCGTCGGCGGTGGCGAGATGGGCGACCCGGCTGTGCGCCAGAAACCGGCCCTCCTGCTCCGACAGCATGCCCGTCACTCCTGGACGATGACCTCGCGCCGCTCGCGGCTCGACGCAAACGTGGCCTCGATGCAGGCGACGATATGGCGGCCGTAGGCGCCGGTGACGGGGACCGGCGCGCGCCCGTCGATGGCGGCGAGCATCGCCTGCCATTCGCGCTCGACCGCGCGCAGCATCCAGTCGGGCTCCAGCGCGCCGGCAACGTCCGTCCAGCGGCCGCCCCGGCCGATGGCGACGCCGCGGTCGAAGTCGATGCGCAGGGTGCCGCGCTCGCACACCAGGTCCATGCCGTAGCGCTGCGCGCCGTCGCCATAGCCGACGCTGGAGACCTGCCCGAACCGGCCGTCGGCGAAGCGGAGCAGGAGGGCGGCGGCGTCATCGGCGGGCTGATCGTGAAAGAAGGTGCCGGCGGCGGCCGAGATGGCCTCGACCTTGGCGTCCATCAGCCACACCAGCAGGTCGAGCGCGTGGATGCCGGCCGTCATCAGCATGCCGCCGCCGGTGGCGGGATCGAGATGCCAGCCGCGGCGGTTGGGCTCCATCCAGAGCTTGCGGAGCGCGCTGGAGCCGATCACCGGCCGGCCGAGGTCGCCGCGCGCGAGCATGTCCTGCGCCATCAGGGACGGTTGTGCGAAGTGCAGCAGGTGCCCGACCATCAGCTTTGTGCCGTGGCGCTCGGCGGCCTCGATGATGCGCGTGCATTCGAGCGCCGTGCGCGCCATCGGCTTCTCCAGCAGCGCGTGCTTGCCCGCCGCGGCGGCTGCTACGGCCATGTCGGCATGCAGGTGATGCGGCGTGGCGATCACCACCGCATCAACGCCGCGATCATCGAGCAGGCGGCGCCAGTTGCCGTACGGCGTGCCGCCGTGCTCGGCCGCGAAGGCTTCGGCTTCGGCCGCGGTCTCCGCGCAGACGGCCGCCACGCGCGCGCCGGGTGTCGCGGCGATGGCACGCGCGTGCACGCCGCCGAAGAAGCCCGCGCCGATGATGCCGATGCCGACCATGATCAAGCCTTGTCGCGCGGGCGCCGGCGCACGTTGGCGCGCACGTGCTGGAACGCCAGGGTGGCGGGATCGGCGACGACAGGGCCCGGCGCGGTGGCCACGATGACTTTCTCCGCGAGCGGCTGGAAGTCGGCACGGAAATGCACGGACGATTTGAGCGCGATGATCTTGCAGCCGGCGGGCTCGATGCCGACGTGGCGGAACAGCGCCTGGTCGTAGGCCTGCATCTTGCGGCTGACCACGATCACCCGCACGCCGCCCTCGACCTCGATCAGCGCGCAGGGGCCGAGATTGGCCGGGTTGCCCTTGCCCATCGGGCCGGTGTTGACGAACACGCCATCGGCGAGCTTGAGCACCGTGGCCGTGGTCTCCAGCGGAACGCCGTCGGACTTGCCGCCGAGCGAGAGGCGCACCGTGCCGCCCGTGCCCTGGCCGTGGCAGGCGGCCGCGCTGTCGGCGTCGTTGATGAGGGCGAGGATGGCGCCGCGTGCGCCCTGGCGGATCAGCTCGGACAGCAGGCCGGTGGTGTCGCCGTGGCCACCGCCGCCGGGATTGTCCTGGGTGTCGGCGATCACGACGGGCTTGGTTGCGCCGGCGGCGATGCGGATCGCCTCGGCGACGGCCTCGCGCGCGGGGGCGACATCGAGGCGGAACGTGGATTCGCGCGCGGCGACGAGGGCGTGGAACGCGTCGGCGGCGGCATTCGCCTGCTCGGGCGTGTCGGCGTAGACGGCGATGGAGGCGCCGCAATCGGCGAAATCGGCGTAGGGGAAGCCGTAGCAGAAGCCGAGCTCCGCCACGCGCGTGCGGTCGGCGACGGCTGAGCGCGCGGTCATCACGGCCTGCATGGGGTCCATCAGCGTGCACTGGCTGGTGATGGGAATCCAGAACTCGAGCTGGCGGAACGCCCGCGCCAACGGCCGTTTGCGCTCGATGCGCGCGAGCAGGACCTGCATGGCGCGCGCGCCTGTTTCCCGCATGTCGACGTGGGGATAGGTGCGATAGGGCACGGCGATGTCGGCAAGATCGACCATGCGCGCGGTGACATTCGCATGCGGATCGAGGCTGATGGCGATCGGGGTGGCGCCTGCAATCGCACGCACGCGGCGCAGCAGCTCGCCCTCCGCGTCGGGGAAGCTGCGCACCACGGCGGCGCCGTGCAGGTCGAGATAGACGCCGTCGAGGGGGCTTTGATCGAGGGCGTTCGACAGGTTCGCGCACAAAAGCGCGGCAATGCGCTCGAACGCCTCGTCGTCGATCGGCCCGGCGGGATTGGCAAAGCACCAGGACAGGGGCACCGCGTCGACGCCGGCTTCCTTCGCGGCGGCCAGCGCGCCCGCGGCCGGCACCGCCGTGTGCTGCAGGGCCTCGATCAGCCCGGCACCCGCGACCAGCGGCGGGAAGCCGCCGGGCCGCAGAAAATCCTGGTAGCGCGTCGGCTGGGGCGCGAACGAATGGCTCTCGTGCTGGAAGCCGCCGACGGCAATGCGCAGGGTCATGGGAGTCGCTCACGTATGGTCCGTTTGGGTGGGCCAGTGTCGCAGGCTGCTTTCTAAGCAGGTTTGCCGCATCCGGCCAGCGGACGGCGCTGCGGGGCCGCCATGTCGCGAGACCCGCAGGATGGCGAGGGGCACGCAATGTGCCAATTTGGCGCCGCAGCGAACCCGCGCAATCCTCAATTGCTGCGTCCCCGACCGGAGCGCCCCGAACGGTCGGGGCGCGCAGAGCCGGGGTCGAGCTCATCGAGAAGCACAATCCGACCCGGCGGGACCTGTTTGCAGACGTGGTGCGGGCCGATGGTTTCGAGTGGTGAGCGCCCGAGCGACGACATAGGGGCAAGATCCCGGATAGCCTCCGCCGAAGCGTCGGCTTCCGGGACTGCAGGACGGAGAGGGGGCCGTGTGCTCGGCCAGCGCGGGCGCACCGGTCAGCGTACCCGCCGGCCGACGGTGAGGATCGCCGTCAGCGGCAGCACCACGGCGATGACGATGACGGCCAGCACCAGGGACGGCAGGGCGTCGTAGGCGCCGCGGTCGATGGGGAACAACAGGTTCAGGTATTTGGTCAACAGCTGGCTGGCGACGATGGCGAGGCTCATCAGCGAGGCGATCAGCGCAAACCAGGTTGCGCGCTGGGCGGGCGGGGCATGCACCGCGACCAGCGCCAGCAGGGGAACGGTCGCCAGCAGGGCGAGCGGGGACTGCGCCGCCTCGTCGATCAGCGCGATGCTGCGCGCGCCGATCCCCAGTACGGGCTCGGTCCAGTGGTGCACGCCGTTGACCAGCAGCAGGCTCGGCAGGAACAGCATGGTGGCCAGTGCTGTGAGCCACAGCAAAACGGTCGTCGCCGGCCGGCGCACCACGGCGTCCGTCAGCAGCCACATGGCGGCGAGGCCGACGCCGGTGCCGGTGAGCTGCAGCACGCCAACGAAGGTCTCGTCGAAGCCGAGCCGGTCGATGGCGAACCAGCGATAGCCGTCGCCCAGCACCGGCACGGCGCGGAAGGCGAAGATCATGACGGCGACGAGGGCGATGCGCCGCTTGAGCACGGCATCGAGGCTGCCCATCACGCGGCGCAGCATGACGCAGATGACGGCGAGCGACACCAGGAACACGACCTCCTGGGCAAAGCGGAACGCGGAAAGACCGAGCAGAGTCGCAACCGCAGCCAGCGCGATGCCGCCGCCGAGGATGGGCCAGTCAGGGCGCCGACCGGGGCCGACGCCCTGGAGTCGCACGAGGAACGCGCCGGTGAGTGACAGCGCAGGCACGATCAGGCCCAGCAGGAAGACCGTGGCGTACGGGAGCGATTGCGCCAGCACGCCGGCGATGCCTGCGACCGCGAAGGCGCCAATCGAGTAGGTGAGGCGGGCCAGCACCTCCACCATCGCGAGATCGGCCGCGACGTCGGCCGGCGGGCGCGGGCTGCCGTCGGGGTTGGCGCGCGCCACCACCTCGGGGCCCATGGCATCGGCGACCACCTCCTGGATGACGCTGCCGATCACCACCAGCAGCTGGGCCAGCACGTAGATGCGCTCAGGTCCCGCAAACGTGAGCCAGCCGCCCGCGGCCCCCGCCAGCAGCACCAGGCCTAAGGCGATCAGGCCGGCGCCGATGAACGTGTAGGCGCGGCGCCGGGAGCCGAGGATGGCGAGGCAATCGACGAACTCGCTGATCACCATCTTGGCCGACCACGGCAGCTGCAGCCACACCGCCAGCGAGGCCAGCTCCGCCGGCGTCAGGGTCAGCGATTGCTTCACCCAGAAGCTGTCGGCGACCGCAACGAGGCCGAGCGCCCCCGACGCCAGATAGATCGTCAGCAGGGGCAGGTAGGCTGCCCGGAAGGCGCGGATCGGCGCCAGCACCGGCCCCTCGAGCCGCGATTTCAGGAGCGCCGCGAGCCGCAGGCGGGGTTGGCGGATGACTGGCGCCTCGGTGTGGGGCATGCGGCAGCTGAGTGTCCTGCGGGTCGCGGCAGCTGCGATTTCTACACCGGCAGGATGCAGCCCGCCCACCCCGCACCTGCGGTAAGCCGGCGCCCATCCGCTCTCACAGCCGGGCGGCAATTCAGATCGGGCGGCGGCCCGATCATCTACCTCTCCACCGAGGTGTTTCTGATCGCGGTGTGCTCTCGCAGCTACACCCAGCCAATCCAGGCATGCTAGAGCTACGAGGCAATTGAGACGTTTGGCCGTCGCGACCTCGCAAGCCATCGCGACCAGTGCAGGTGGGAGTAACTTGGCAATGGCTACGATCCAAGTAAATCTTCGGGCACGCGCAACGATCGCTCTGTCGAGCGTGGCCGTCATGCTCGCCGCAATCGAGCCGGCGTTGGCACAGGCGCCTGTTCCTGGCCCGCTCGCCGGCGCCGGGCTGCCGTTCCTGCTGATCGGGGGCGGCGTCTATCTGCTGGTCCGCAAGTACCGCAACCGCAATCGCAACGATTGAGCGTATCGCGCTCTCGATCACGATACGCCGAGGCGAGGCCTCCCTTGTCGGGGGGCCCGCGACCCGTTGTCGGGAGTGATGGTCATGACTGCGCCTGATCTGATCCAGACGGCGCGGAGCACGATGCGGCGCGACGAGCTGTTCGTCGGCCTTTTCATCGTCGCTTGCGTCAACGGTTTGGCAGGGGCGGCAGCCGAGGCGGTGTACTGGCACGGTTGGGCGGTCGCCTTGATGACCACCTTCAACGTCAGTGCCATCGTGCTGTTTGCGTGTTGTGCCACGCCCGTCGTGGCTCTGAGCGAGCGCAATGCCGATGCGATCACCGGCGGCGATCTGGCCGTCGCGTTCGTGATCTTGGGCATGGCGCTCGTGCCGTTTGGAAAAGTGAGCTGGCTGGCGCTGACAGCCCTGGCGCCCTACATCTATTGGGTGTCGCCGCCGGGCTCGGCCAGGCGGCGGGCGGCCCTCATCATGTTTGCCGTTACCGTGCCGATGCTCTGGGGCATGATGTTCCTGATGGTGGTGGGGCGGCCCATCTTATGGATCGATGCCTGGATCGTCGGGTCACTGATCGGGACGCAGCAAGCCGGCACTTTGGTGATGTTTGCCGACGGCACCGGCGCCATCGAGATCTATCCGGGGTGCTCGTCTCTGCACAGCATATCGATCGCCTTCTTGGCCTGGGTGACGGCGAGCCAGCTCGTCGGCCGCAAGCCGTCGCCCGCAGACATCCTGTGGTGCGCGCTCGCTGTCCTGGCGGTGCTCGGCGTCAACGCGACCCGTCTCAGTCTCATCGGCCTCTATCGCGAGCACTTCGACATCATTCATGGCTCACTCGGCAAGACGGTGTCGTCATGGCTCTCGATCGGCCTCATCTTGACCGTCTGCTGGCTAGGGTTGCGACGTGAAATTTCCCAACGGGCTTAAGCTCTTTCTGATCGTTGCTTTGGCGGTGACCTTGCCGTTGAAGGCGTTCACGCGCGACACCGTCAAGGCGACGCCGTGGGAGGACGCTCAGGCTTCGATCCTTGCCTTCTTCGCCCGTCACGGGTTCTCCGCCCGGCATGGGTTCGAGGCGCCGGGCGAGCAAAGGCCCGCTGGAACTCTGATCCAGGCGACGTCCGGCCGATGTCGCCTCCTCATGGGGCAGATGCACCATCGAGGGCTCAACCTGGACAGCTTCGACCGGCTCGCCGAGAGCGTGGGACGGGTCGTATTCGTCTTCGGCGGCACGATCTATCGCCAGCAGCCGGTCGCCCTGACCAGTCTCGACCACTATTGGACGCGCCTGCAGCAGCGGATCGGTCTGAGTGTGGCCTGGCACCCCGTGTACGCGGTTGCCGCAACCGACACGTGCGCGCTCGACGCGTTGCCGTGGACGGAGATCGCCGAGTTCTCATGACCGGTTTGCGCATAGGCGCGGGCTAAGGTGGCCCGCGGCTGCGCCGAACCGCCTGCACGGCCTCCTCCAGCGCCTGCAGGAAGCGCGAGCGGTCCTGGTGGGTGAAGCTGGCGTTGAACCCCTTGCTGGCGCCGGTCTCGCGCAGGTGGGCGGAGAGATCGCGCATGGCGAGCGCCATGCCGATGCCGTCGGGCGTGAACGGCTTGCCGGTCGGGCCGACCACGCGGGCGCCGGCCGCCAGGCAGCGCGCCGCCAGCGGGATGTCGGCGGTGACCACGATGTCGCCTTGGCCGATGCGGGTGGCGATCCAGTCATCGGCCGCATCCGGTCCGTCCGGCACCACCACGCGCTTGATCAGTGGCCCCTCGGGCAGGCGCATGAAGGCGTTCGACACGAAATGGATCGTGAGCCCGTGCCGCTCGGCCACCCGCACGGCCTCGTCCTTGACGGGGCACGCATCGGCATCCACATAGATCGCGCTCGTCATGCCGGCACCCTAGAGCAGGATCGCTCCGGATTGAACCACGCAAGTCCAGGGGGACCCGGCCGCCAGCCGCCCCCGCACGTCGTCCGCACACAACCGTTCCGTTGACACCGTCACGCTGATCTGCTATAAATCGCTACTCTCCCAACCCACGCTCGACCTGCCCCCCGCGAGACCTCGCGTTGTCATCCCGGCCGGCGCGACGCGCCGAGCCGGGACCCAGCGGCGGCATTTGTCATCCCGGGGCTTGTCTGCACCGACGAAGGCCGGTGTCCCCGGTATCCAGCCATCGGCAAACTCCACAGCCAGCGGCTCGCGCGGCAGCCTCAGCCGCACTGATCCGCTACGACACAGCGAGTGCCGCCATGCGGACGGCGAGCTGTGGCAACCGTATCGGCGTCAGCAGGTCGGCGGGGCCAATCTCGCGGACCTCGGCGTATCCGCCCGGGCCGGGGCGGCTATGGGTCCAGGTGGCGAGGGCATTGGCATCGACCACCCAAAGCTCTGCGAGGCCGAGACCGGCGTAGATGCCGGCCTTCCTGCCGAGGTCGTAGCCCAGACTGGTATCTGCGACCTCCACGATCAGGAGGGCGCTTCCCGCTTTCACATCGCTCAGGGCGATCGTGCGCGGCCAGAACAGAAAATCGGGCTCGAGGAACTCGTCCTTGGCAACGTAGAGCGTGGTTTCCGTGATGAGGCTATTGGCTGTACCGACGATGCGGGGGAACCAATACTGCTGAAGCGCCGCCTTCACCAGCTCGTGGCGGTTACCCTTGGGCGACATCGGCACGACCTCCCCGCCGATCAGCTCGATGCGCTCATCCTCGGCAATGATCCCGCCCGCGACCATGGCCTCGATCTCGGCCACGGTGAACCGACGCCGCGGCAGGCCCTCGGCGGCCTGCGTCGCGGCGGGAAGGGCGGGGGCGCGAAGCTGCTCGTTCATGGCGGCAGGTTAGCACGACAGGGCGGCTGTTCGTCCAGACTACGCCGCATTCGGCGTTCCCACGACGGCGATCTTGTCGCCAGCGGCGGCATTTGTCATACCGGGGCTTGCCTGCACCGGCGAAGGCCGGTGTCCCCGGTATCCAGCCATCCGCAAACTCCGCAGCCAGCGGCTCGCGCGCCAGCCCCACCCACGCCTTCGGCATGACGGCGGGCATCCACGCGCGCCGACGTCATTCCCGCGCAGGCGGGAATCCACGACACGGTGCGGTGCAATTGAACTTGCGTGGATCTCCGCCTTCGCGGAGATGACGTTGTGCATCGATCGACGCGAGTTCGATCCCTCATTTGGTGTCAGTTGCGGCCACGTCCCGGCAGCTGCGTGCCCCAGGTCTCCAGCCAGCGCACGACCGTCGCGTTGGAGACCGTTGGCTGCCCGGCCGCGACGGCAGCCCAGCGCCGATCCAGCTCGGCGATCTGGTCGGCGTCGACATCCACGGGCTCGCGCTCCTCATGAGCAAGCTGTGCCAGCAGGTCAGGCACCGTCATGCCCCGCTCGTCCGCCCGCTCCCTCAGCGCCACCGCTGTCTCCTCGTCGAGCTCGATCGTGTGGGTCTTGCGGGTCATGCGAGGAAGCATACCGGACACCCGCCCATTGTCGAGGCTGCGCGAAGCGTCACCTTCACATCACGTATACACAGGGGCAAGACCGCTCGCGACTAAGTCGACCCAAGCGTCCATTGCCGACGGCGTCCGGTACTCAACGTGCCGTCGGACCATTCTTTCAATTGCGCCCGCGTAAGCGGTGGGGTGCTTTCTGGCAAGCTTGCCGGGCAGCCCCTCCAGAATTTCGTCCTGCGAGAACGTCAGCAGGTCCCCATGCAAGACCTGGAGCAAGAGCAGACCAGTTTGAAAGATGTCCACTCGTTGATCGCTCGTACCGAATTCCGTTGGATTGATAGCTTCCGGCGGTCGAATAGCATTCAAGAAAGTGCCGTTTGGTACCACGGCATCAAACGCTTTCGCGAGCCCGAAGTCCCCTAGCTTGAAGGTGATAGCATTGTGCTCCTTAGGGAGCATTTCGTCGGGGATGAGGCGTACGAAGGCGTTCCGAGCGTGAATGTCGCAGTGAACTACTCCTTGAACATGCGCAAAATGAACCGCCTGCAATACGCAGCGCGCTACCGCCCCGAACCAAGCTTCAGGCTGAAAGTTTGGCGTGCTGATGATGAGATCCGCCAAGGTGCGGTCACATCGCTCGGCGGTTTCAAAATTGAACTGCAACAGTCGATAATTTGCGATGACAATCCCGGTTTGTCGGTGGGGCGTCAAGGTTGAGTTTGCGAAGAATTCCGGTTGCATTGAGCGTGGCATCGCGCAC
>Ga0247727_10014072_pt1 | contig 13363 bp, 9 predicted proteins | sample WisWelCaveWW1625_FD_202498 | JGI IMG/M metagenome (GOLD analysis project Ga0247727, IMG submission 202498) | Biofilm microbial communities from Wishing Well Cave, Virginia, United States - WW16-25 | ecosystem: Environmental > Aquatic > Deep subsurface > Groundwater > Cave microbial mat | place... | reverse complement strand
GTTGACAGAAGGGCGAAGTCAAACGATAAAATTGAAAACCCGAATTATACGGTTCTTGAGTTCATCAACGATCATCAGGCATTTGAGAATAAAGTAGCTGCGTTTGCTACGTGGGATGTTTTTCCTTACATCTTGCGCGAAGAAAAATCGGGCATTTTGGTAAATGCTGGCAGAGAGCCTGTTACAGGTGAATTAAATGAAAAAGAGATCATGCTGAACGAACTTCAAGAACTGGTTCGGAATTCGACTAGTTCCAGATACGATGCCTTTACATTTTACCTGGCCATGGAGTACTTGGATCGGGAACGGCCTAAAGTCTTATTCATTAGTTTAGATGAAACGGATCAGCATACCCATAAAGGCCGATATGATGAATATTTAAAATCGGCCAATCGCGCGGATGTTAAAATCGCGAAACTTTGGAGCTGGATTCAATCCCAGCCTGATTATAAAGATCAAACAACGTTGCTGATCACAACCGATCATGGTCGTGGAAAGGGTGCCAAAAATGGTTGGAAGAATCACGGCAGACTAGCGTTTGGATCAAGCCAAATGTGGCTTGCTGCCATTGGACCCGATACTCCTGATCTGGGAGAAATCCGGTTTCCGCATCAGGTTTACCAGAAACAAATTGCCAAAACGATTGCAGCTTTTCTGGGTTTAAATTATGTAAACGAACAGCCTGTAGGTGAAGCTATAGATATACTATTTTTTACTCCCGAATTAGAAGCGTCCTTACAGGAAGAGGTTGTGTGGAGTGATCAATAGAAAACGCGTAAGCACGGACATTTTTCAACTCCTTCTTTTTCTCCATCCGAATAATCATGAGGGAGATAAACAGCATGATCAAAACAACGATAAAGTATACCAACACAACAATGAGGTGGCGTGTTTTTAGGCTTCGTTCGTGTTTACGCATCAACTCAGCGTAATTGCGATGACGTGCAACCCTGCCCGGATTCAGCTTTTGCTTGCGTAATCGTATTTCATTACTTCCCATCGTACTTAATGCTGAGGTTAAAATTCTTTCTTAGTTTGTCCAATGCCCGATAGGTTCGCATTTTGGCCCCGCTTTCGGTTATACTGAGGATGAACGCTATTTCCCTGAAATCTTTATCTTCAAAAAATCGCAGCTGCAATACTTCCAGCATGTCGGTCGGAAGCTCCTTCATGTATTCCACCAGCTTCTGAACAAGTTCTTCACTCCAGCCTGCCTGTCCGGTAGGCAGGTTGTCGCTGCTGATTTCAATCAGTTCCTTTATTAATACTTCTTCTATACTGAAGACTTTTGCTTTCTTAATTTTCCGGTAATGTTTATTTACCTCGTTGCTGGCTATTCTATAAAACCATGCTGAAATTGGTACTCCCCGGAATTCAAACTTGTTGGCATTTTTCAATGCGTTTAAAAACGTCTGTGAACAGAGATCAGCCGTCAGGTCTTCATCCTCTGTTTGGCGGTAAATAAAATTAAATATCCGGTCGAAATACCGCTCGTACAACTCTCCAAACGCCTGCGGGTTTTTTCCCGATCGCTCAAGAATGGCATATTCATTACGAATGTCATCTTCGGACTGCAACAGCGTTTCTTTGGTTAATAACCCGAAGGTTTTAGTAAAGTCACAAGCATTGCCATACAAGAAATGATACTAATTGGGGTATGGATAAGGAGTTTAAGTCGTTTTAGTTTTAGTAGCTTTATTGCATGAAACGCAGAGATTTCATTGCCACGTCAGCGTCTGCAGCCCTTCTGGCTATGTTCGAGGCTCACACTATGCTTGCTGCGGGTACTTTAAAGACTGCAAGTAAAGTTAAAAGTCCACTTATCAATTCTCTCCAGTTATTAACTACGTCTCAAATTAGTGAATTGAAGAATTTCTACGAGAAGGTCTTAGGTTTACCTGTTTTAGCGGCAAACGATCAAAGCCTTTCAATACAAGCAGGTAAATCAAGTATAACTTTTATTAAAACAGATTCTGAAACAAGACCTTTTTACCATTTCGCGTTTAACATACCTGAGAATAAAATAGAGAAGGCACTTACGTGGCAAAGAAATCGGACATCGGTTGTACACCCTAATCCCACAGGACCAGCGGATGCAATCGTTAATTTCCGGCACTGGAATGCTCATTCCATTTTTTTTCTGGACCCGGCCGGAAACCTTTTAGAGTACATCGCGCGCCACGATCTGAAAAATGGTGCTACCGGAGAGTTTTCTGTTAACGATATTTTATATGTAAGTGAGATAGGGCTCATCGTAGATGACGTTGAACAAACCGGCCTTCGTATTCAAAAATCGTTGAACCTGAATTACTACAGGCCAAGTGAAAATTTTATTCCAATTGGAGACGAGTACGGTTTGCTCCTAATGATTAAGAAGGGAAAAATTTGGCCCTCTAACTCTAATCAAATTAATAAAGTTGATGTCTTCAAAACATCTGTGAGTATAAGTAATTCAACGGCTTCTGGTTGGAAGAGTACAGATTACCCGTATGAAATTTTAGTGGATTGAACTATCGAATCTTTTTAAAATCTACTTTAGAACACACATTCATCAATGATAATTAATCGCTGCGTAATGTACTGGGCAGGGTTTAGAAAAGCTGTTTTAATAGCCTGGTAACTTGCGGTCGCAAACGTAGGAATTGCCAATGTGATGGCAATCAGAACAGGTTTAGGCAATGGCTTTAGTAGATGAGTTATACATTTTTCAACTATCCATAGGCAATAAATTTTAATTCTTGCAGATTGCTGTAATTTCGAAAACACCCGTACAATCTTTAAAACCAGTTAAAATGAAGCTTCAAAATATTATTTTGGTATTGCTTGCCTTAACATCCTGTCAGCAAGAGGACACGGAAAAGCTTGAGCAACAAATACTGGAAGCTGACAGAAGCTTTAGTAAAAGGGCATCAGAAAAAGGAATAGCGGAGGCGTTTTTATATTATGCCGATGAAAAAGTTATCAAGCCCACTGCGGGTCAGCAGCCGGTGGTCGGCAAATATGCTTTGATGGAATGGTACAAAAAGAATCCCCCGGGCAACTACACATTAACGTGGGAGCCCCTGAGAGCAGAGGCCAGTGGTAAATTGGGTTATACGTTTGGCGGATATACGCTCGTCACTAAAACTCCCGATGGAAAACGCGATACAACACAGTATGGAAACTATGTTTCAATCTGGAAGTTAAAGAAAGATGGAAGCTGGCGTTATGTAATTGATACTGGCAACCCAACCCCCCAACAAGTGGTACTTCCATAAGTTGACCCACATAATGACGTAATATGGGTGATAATTAATTATTACCGTTACCGTAGTTTTACACAATCCTTATGTACAGATTTTTTCTAAGCTGGATATTCCTTTCAACTGTCGTTAATATTTCGGCACAAGACCACAAGTATGCCTTGCGAAACTACAGCGCGGTTGACGGCCTGCCTCAATCAACGGTAAATGTTATGCTTGAAGACAGAAACGGATACCTTTGGATCGGCACACAAGGCGGTGGACTGGCACGTTATGATGGGAGGGAATTTAAAGTGTACACTACACTCGATGGCCTGTTGAGCAATATGGTTTCCTACCTGAAGTTAGACAGCAAAAATAATCTTTGGGTTGTTCACCCGCGTGGAATTTCAAAATTTGATGGAGTTAATTTTAAAAAATTTATTCAACCAGGAGGAGAAAAACTAAAGCGTATAAGAAGACTCTTTGAAGTAAGCGATACCCTGTATATACTTTCCGCCCCTGGTCGCCTGGGGAAAATTTATGACGATTCGCTCTACTACTGGGACAGGGAAATAGAGAAAAACAAACTTGTGTTGTATTCTCATTTGATGCCAAACCATGACGTTTTGATTTGTGTGAGCGACAGCTCTTTCAGGGTAAAAGGTAAACAAACATCTTATTCCTTTAGTCACAAGAAGAAATTTAGCGTGTTAAATAATGTCTTTAATTTAAAGGACAAAGTGATTGTAAAAACCGACCGCGGATATTTTCAAATTGATTTTCAGAATCGTGATTTTTTACCTGTTGACATACCGCTGCAGAATAATTTTGTTTTTTATGATTCTGCCCATGATGTGTTCTGGTCACGGAACGGAAGTTCATTTCTGCGTGAGTATAAAGTCAATAATACCTACCGGATTGACACCGTATTAAAAAATAAGGATATCAGCCAGGTACTGGTTGACGCTGAAATGAATACCTGGATTGGTACACTGAACGGTGGCCTCTTTAAATATTTTATCCGGGATTTCGAACGTTTCGGTTCAGAAAATATGCAGTTCATTATGGCTATTGCGAAAGACAGTGAAGGGTCAAGCTGGATCGGTTCTCAAACAAACGGGCTATGGCGCATAAAAGAAAACAAGTTCACCTCTTTTTTTAATAAAAAGGATAGCTACAAGAATGAGATCCATTGCATCGTGGAATCGCCCGATAAGCAGATATGCATTGGTACATCAGCAGGATTGGGTTTGTATGATCAGAAGAAGGACACCTTTACCTGGTACACGCGTGATGAAGGCCTGAGCAATAACGTTATCACTTCCATACAATTTGATGAACGTGGTGGCATGTGGTTGGGTACGTATGGAGGGGGTATAAATTATCGCACTGAGTCCGGTTTTAAATCCATAACCACCGGGCAAGGCCTTAGCAGTAATTTAATTAATGCCATGCATTATTCCAAGTGGCACAAGAAATTATATTACGGAAATGAGTATGGTATAGGTGTAATAAACAACGGCAGTATCAACAGCATTAAAATCCCGGGTGCAGAAAACACCTCTGTGCTTTCCATTCATGCATACAAAGATTCGCTCCTGCTTATCGGAACAAGCGGGGCAGGAGTAGTCATTTTCGATCCGGAATCGAATAAGAAAAGGCTGCTTACCGTGTATGATGGATTGCCATCAGGCTTTATCTATTTTGTTGCGGCCGATTCCAGCGATTACGTTTGGGCGGGTACAGAGAAGGGCATTACCCGGTTAAAGTTGGATGAGAATTTTGAAATTCTCGAGATCCTGCAATACGGTTTTGAAAACGGACTTCAGGGTGTGGAAACCAACCTCAATGCTTTTTATCTTGGAAACAATGAAAAATATTTTGGCCTGCTTGACGGCCTGTATCACTACAATGAACGGACTGGTGAAAAGAGCAGCCATACTTTCGATTTACATCTTACATCGGTGGAAATTTTGTACGGTGAATTTAACGCCAGGGACTTTTCGAGCACGACCGATGGTTTTTTCAAAACTCCGGTTAACCCGGAATTTGACCCTGAAAAAAACCACATCACGTTTCGGTTTAACAGGGTGAATAAACAAAACCCTAAATCGGTCCGGTATAAATATTTTCTTGATAACTACGATAAGAAATGGTCACTGCCATCGTCCAACAACTATGTTACATACAGTAATTTACCACCCGGTGAATATGCTTTTCGGGTTGTGGCTACGGATGTAAACGGAGGCTGGGGTGGCAATTCACTAAAGTATTCCTTTGTGATTAAAGCCCCGTTTTACCAAACGACAGCATTTCTTGTCATTTCTTTTCTGACTTTACTGGGGGCGGTTATTTTAATATCGTACATACGTGTACGGCAACGGATTGAAAATGCCATGATGTTGGAGCGCATTCGCATAAAAGAGCAGGAGAACCTGAGAAAAGAAATTGCACGGGATTTTCATGACGAAATGGGCAACCAACTTACCCGCATTATAAATTACGTTAGCCTGTTAAAACTTAATGGAAGTGCAAATGGAAATGAAACATCCCACCATGCTGATCTTTATACGAAAGTGGAAAACTCCGCTAAATATTTGTATAACGGAACGCGCGATTTCATTTGGTCGATTGACCCGGTCAACGATGAGCTTTCCAAACTTTTTATTCATATCCGCGATTTCGGTGAAAAGTTGTTTGAAGAAAAGGGCATTCAGTTTAGAGCGAATAATACGGTAAAGAAAAAAACAGGGTTACCCTATGGCTTTAGCCGTGAAGTTAACCTGATCTTTAAAGAGGCTATGACCAATACATTCAAATATGCTCAAGCGCAGAATGCTATGCTATCGCTGCAGAAAAGGGGAGACGGATTTGAGTTTTCTTTTGAGGATGATGGCATTGGATTTAACACCTCCGATATAGAAAAGTTAAACGGCCTGAAAAATATCCGCGAAAGGGCCGATAAAATACAGGCCGTTTTACGTATACGCAGTAAAGAAGGGTCGGGCACCAAAATTTCATTGAGTTTTCAATTCATTAAAACACGAAAGTATGGCACTACCATTTAAAAAGAGAGTAATGATTGTGGAAGACGACCAGGAAATCCGCAACAGTTTTAACTTAATTGTAAACAGCGCTCAGCGCTTCACGGTTGTAGGCGCCTACGGAGATTGTGAAGAAGCCATTAGTAGTCTACATAGAGACAAGCCTGAAATTGTACTCATGGATATTGAGCTGCCTGGAATGAATGGAATAAAGGGCACTCAAATCATTAAAGAGAAGAGTCCGAACACAGAAGTAATTATGGTCACCGTTTATGAAGACAGCGAATTAGTTTTTGAAGCGCTAAAAGCAGGTGCATCGGGATACATTACAAAGAGTGCCAATTACATGGAATTACTTAGTGCGCTGGAAGAAATTATCAGGGGCGGAGCACCCATGAGCAGCCGCATTGCGCGCATGGTAATTGATAATTATCATATCAATCCCAACTCACCACTAACCAAACGCGAAACAACAATTCTTCAGCTGATTTCAGAAGGTAAAACCTACACTCAAATTTCGGAAGAGTTATTTATTTCAAAGGAGACCGCCAAAACACATATCAAGAATATTTATTCTAAACTTCAGGTGAATAGTAAATCGGAAGCCATTGCTAAAGCCAATGTAGAAAAACTGATCTGAGTGTTATTATTTTTTTTGTGAAGCCTATCCGAAAGGGTTGGCTTTTCTTTTAAACAATCATACCGGTTGGGTCATGTTGAAGGTAAATTATTTCATCATGTTGTACAATAATCCTCTCACTACGTGTAGTAAAAATTCTAGTTAATCGAATTTTATAGAGGATGGAGCTCCCTGGACGAGGGAGCTTTTTTTATTTTATGCTACTACATTAATATTTATTTGTAATAACCCTAATTACGTTACGCATTGCAGTTTAATATGACTTATCACACGTCATTCTTTTCAATCATAGTTTGTGGAGTTTTGAATAACATCTTACTAAAGATGGAGAATTAATTTCTTAACTATTTAAAACCAAAAACTATGAGGAAATTTCTACTATTAAGTTTCTTGTGTGTTGTAGCCTCAGGCTATACATGGGCACAAGTTCGAACAGTTAGCGGGCGGGTCACTTCAACCGAAGATGGAACATCTCTGCCAGGTGTAAACGTAGTGCTGAAAGGCAGCACGATCGGAACAGTCACTAATGCTGATGGCGCATACACGCTATCGATTCCCGCTGATGGCGGGAGTTTGGTATTTTCTTTTATTGGTTTACAAACTCAAGAAATCTTGATAGGTGACCGAACCGTTGTGGATATTGGTCTTTCGTTCGATGTAACACAATTAGGTGAGGTAGTCGTTACAGCGATAGGTATTGAGCGCGAGAAGAAATCGCTTGGCTATGCTGTAAGTAATGTCAGTGGAAACCAGCTCAGCCAGAAATCAGAGCCTGATCTTGTCCGCTCATTGCAAGGTAAGGTTGCAGGGGTTAATATCATTGGCTCTGGCGGAGCAGTTGGGTCAGCCACAAACATCACAATCCGGGGCAATAAATCCCTGTTAGGCAATAATCAGCCCCTATTCGTTGTGGATGGAGTCCCCTTTAACACGCAGACATTTTCTACCGGGAATTTTGTGACGGGAACGACAACATCATCAAGCCGGTCACTGGATATTGACCCTAATCAGGTTGAATCCTTGAGTGTCCTCAAGGGGGCCGCTGCCTCTGCTCTATATGGTTCGAGGGCTGCCAATGGAGTGATTGTGATTACCACCAAAGCAGGGAAAAAAGGAACTGCGAAAGGCCTGGAAGTCACACTGAACACTTCTTACTCCGCAGAGCAAATCGCTAACCTTCCCGATTATCAGACTCGCTATACCCAGGGAAATAATTTCTTATATGTGGATGGCAATTTTGGTACATGGGGTGCTCCATTTGACCTTTCTAATTCGGCCTGGCAAGTTCCGCAGAATGCAGGTTTAATCCGCAGCATTGATCCTGCTACAGGGTTTGCCTGGGTTAACCACCCGTATGACCGGTATAATGACCCTAACGCTACACCGTATTTTCCTGAGTTCGCCAACGATTCTGTTTTATTAAGAACATATAATACACCGGAAGATTTTTTTAAAACAGGGCACGTTTTGGAAACATCCATTTCAATAGCCGGTGGAAATGAGAAAGCGAGAGCCACCGGTGGAATTTCCAGGACTAAAAATATTGGTATTACACCCGAAAATGAGGGTACCCGCACCGCCATAAACTTTGGAGGAAATGCCGAGTTAGCCAATGGCCTGTTTGTTACAGGGTCTATGAATTATGTAAATTCAGAGTTAACCTCACCCCCAACTGCGGGGTTATTTACGGCCGGTGCTTCTGTTACGGAAAGACTTTTGTTTACCCCTCCTAACGTAAATGTAGCAGGGTTACCGATTCAGGATTCAAATGGAAATCAGGCCTTTTACCGACCCGATAATGATAACCCATACTTTCTTACACAGAATGCACCTCATACCAGCAAGGTGGACAGGTATTTTGGAAAGTTATCACTTGGTTACGATATAATGGAATGGCTCAACGTTACCTATCAAATAGGGTATAACGGTTTTAATCAACGAATCTTGAATGTCCTTCCTATTGGAACAGGTGCTGCGGTTACTGGCCAGATCACAGAGGATGAATTAAAGAATTCAGAAGTTGATGCCAACTTATTGATAACCGTAACGCGTGATATAACATCTGATATTGCGTTGAAAGCCATAGTTGGCCACAACGCCAATAAGAGAGAATTTGAAAGACAATCGTACCTTGGAACGGGCATCATAGTAAGGGGCATAAATGATCTGGACAACACAACAGATGTTATACCCAATGGCGGTGGTAAATCTGAAAATGCCTTCCAGGCATTTTTTGCAGACTTATCTTTTTCGTACAAAGATTATCTCTTTTTGAACCTGGTTGGGCGAAACGATATTACATCAACCTTACCGAAGAGTTCAAGAAGTTATTTTTATGGAGGTGCCAGTACATCATTGATTTTTACAGATGCATTTCAAATAAACTCAAATGCGCTTACGAATGGGAAATTGAGATTGAGTTTTGGACGAACAGGTGCGGACGTAGACCCTTACCAAACCCAACTGCTCAACTACTTCACTAACGCTGGATTAGGAAATAATATAGCCTCTATCAATTATCCCTTTAATGGGCAAAATACGCAATCCTTAAGTAGCGGAATCGGAAACCCCAATTTGACACCTGAGTTTACTTCCGAATTTGAAATAGGTACGGAACTTGGCTTTTTAGATAACCGGATAAGCCTTGACTTTGCCTATTATGATCGGATTACCACCGATCAGATTGTACCGATAACAGCTCCTTCATCATCGGGTTTTTCGTCCAGAATTGTAAACATCGGAAAGGTATCTAACAAGGGAATCGAAATTACATTGAATGCGACACCTGTGAAATTAGTGAACGGGTTTACCTGGGATTTAACAGGAGTGTTTACCAGGAATAGAAATGTTGTGGAAGAACTGACGGACGGATTGGATGAAGTGTTTGTAGCGGGTTTCGGCAATGGTGTTCAGGTCGTTCATGCTGTTGGAAAACCTTTTGGCCAAATAAAAGGTTCAGTGGCCGCACGTTCTGATGACGGACAACTTTTAGTTGACCCGAATACAGGGAAATTAATCCTACTGGGGGATGCGGAAATAATTGGAGATCCAAACCCTGATTTCCTGTTGGGTATTACCAACACGTTTAGTTGGAAAGGGATCTCCTTGTCTGTATTATTTGATTACCGTCACGGTGGAGAGATGTTCTCCGGAACATATAACCAGGTGTATGGCCGTGGGTTAACAACAGGCACCATTCCAGAGGGACCAAACGGAAGGCAAATTACCCTGATCATTCCAGGCGTGCTGGGTGATGCCAACACGCAACAAGCTATTTTAGATGATAATGGCAACACCATTCCAAACGGCACACAGCTTACCGTTAATGACTGGTATTTTATCAATACGTTTGGCTCAGCGGGGGCTGATGAATTCAGCGTATTTGATGCCTCGACCATCCGGTTGAGGGAAGTTACGTTAGGATATGAGCTGCCTAAAAAGTGGCTTTCAAAAAGCCCTTTTGGCTCAGCCAATATTTCATTTACCGGCAGGAACTTATGGTACGATGCCGTTAATTTTCCCGATGACCTGAACTTCGATCCTGAAACGAGTTCGTTAGGTGCAGGTGACGTGGTTAGTCTTGATGGACTAACTTCCGGTAATGCACAAGGTGTTGACTTTGGTATTATTCCAACCACAAGACGATTCGGTGTTAATCTGAAATTGACATTCTAAACAAAAGAACAATGAAAACATTATTTATAAACAGAAAATGGGTAGCGGTTTTGCTTGTTTTCTTTACAGCAGCCTGCTCCAGCGATTTTCTCGACATCAACGATAACCCAAACAACCCCACAGAGGCTTCGATCACGTTGCTACTGCCGGGGGCACAGGTTGCAACCGCTTTTTCGACATCGAGAACTGCGGTTGAGAATGCCGGGATTTTCGTTCAGCATTTTTATAACCTTTCTGAAAGCACGTATGGTATCGCTGGCAACTTAACGGACAACGACTTCAATGGTATTTATGACACTGCACTAAAAGACCTTGATCTGATCATTAAAGATGCGGAAACCTTAGGGCTTGCCGGCCATGCTGGAATAGCGAAAGTCCTGACAGCCTATTTATACAGTGTCCTTGTGGACCTGTGGGGTGAAGTGCCCTTCACAGAAGCCTTACAGGGTGAGACTAATTTCAATCCTAAGTTTGATGAGGGCAGTGTAATATATGATGGTATCCTTGATCTGCTGGATGAAGCAAAAGTCGATTTCGATGCTTCTATAGCTCTTGGATCTGAAACTATTAGCACGGACTTAATATACGGAGGCGACTTAGAGAATTGGAAGAGAGCGGCCAATACCATTAAGTTGAAGGTGCTTTTGAACCTTCGCCTGGTAGACCCGGCAAGGGCAACAACTGAAATTCAGAGTTTGATTGACGAGGATTTTTTTATTGAAGGTAACTCACAGGATTTTCAGTTTCAGTATGGGTCATCAGTAACACCCTTAAATCAACACCCTATATATCAGCAGGATTATGTAGCGGGAAATAAGACTTTTTACATGAATAATTATTTCATGTACAATATGGTTGACAGGGGCGACCCAAGAATAAATTACTATATCTACCGTCAAGGGACTTTTCAAGAAGTGGCGGACGATTTCCAGATACTTCCGTGCAACTCACGGAGTGATTGCGACTTCTGGGTCTTGATGTTTGGTGCTGGTCCTGCTGGTGATCCGTCCATTTGGCCACCGTTCGATGGATATATTGGCAGAGATCACGGTGATCCGTCTGGTATCCCGGGTGATAATGGCATACGTGCTACATGGGGCGTTTACCCTATAGGCGGAAGTTATGACGACAATGCGAGGAATCAACGCATCCTTGAATCCAGCACCGGGGAAGGAATTGTACCCTGGGTAACAAATTCTATGAGGGCCTTTATGCTGGCAGAGGCTACGTTGATTTTGGGTACAACAGGTGACCCGCGCGTTTTAATGACAGAGGGAATAGGGGCTTCTATGGATAAAGTGGCAGCTTTTGGAAGTTCCATTGATCCTAATGCCCCGGCTACCATTGATGATGCCAATTATGTGGCTGACAGGCAGTCCGATTATGATGCTGCATTATTACTCGGTACCCAACAAACACTTGATGTTATCATCAAAGAAAAGTATTATTCGCAATTCGGTAATGGCTTAGAATCGTACAACGATTTCAGAAGAACCGGGTTTCCTTCAGATCTTCCAGCGAGTTTGGCGCCTGCTGGCCCATTCCCGCTGAGGTTCCCGTTGGGCCCAACAGAGCTGACATCAAATGCCAATGCTCCCGATCCGGCACCCTTAGTGACTAAACCCGTATTCTGGGATATAAATTAATTTTTAACGACTACTCAAATGAAAACATTGTATAGATATTTTCTCCTCATGGTTAGTTTAACCATAACTACCATTGCTTGTAGAGATGAAAGCCTGGACCCAAGGCCCGACCTCAATAATAATGTCGGAGCTGTTACCTTAATTACCAGAAATCCTAACCAGGCATTTTTTGATCTTACTCAACCATTGGCGGGCCAGTTCATTGAATTTACAGTGGACGTAGATGGCTTTGGCCTTACAGAGGTAAGTTCCGTGGATGTTGAATTAGTGTTTACTGAAAATGACAGGTTATTTGACCCTTTTCAGCAAATCCAGGTTGATTCAGTTTACGATCCTGTATTAGTGGAAACCATATCAACATTTCCCAGCACTATTCAAGTTAGTGCCGATGAAATTGTGGTTGCACTAGGTCTTAGTTCTGTTAATGATCTGGAGTTAGGCGATAATTTTAATTTGACATTTCCAATTAACACTGCGGACGGCAGAAGGCTTACGGTTGCCCTGAATTCGGACTTGTGTCTCCAGCCGGCACAACCTTCTTTTGGTGGATGTAATGTTGCCTGGAGTGTGACCTGCCCTTCGGCTATACCGTTGGGTATGTATGATGCTGTGTCAGATGCCACATCAACGGATGGCTGTCCGCCAACAAACCCTTTGGTTAATTTCCCATACACTGTAGAGTTAACCTTATTTGGCCCAGGCCAGTACGAAGTATCCGATTTCTTCGCTGGAGTATATATCGATTGGTATGGTGCATGCTATGGATATGATTTTGAAACCCCAGCAAGCTTTACCGATGTTTGCAATAACCTTAATTTCAATTTTGCAGATGCATTTGGAGCTACGGTGCAGGGTACAGGCACTTATGATATTGGTACAGGTGTCATCACGTATTCATGGGTAAATGATTTTGGAGACACAGGCACGACCACGTTAACTCCGCAATAGTTATCTATGTTATTTTATAAAGAAAGCCGTCTCAAAATTTTGAGATGGCTTTCTTTATTTATGTAAATCACCAGAAATTGAGCTGCAAAAAAGAGGAAGATTTAAAAAAAATAGTTCAATTTTTAGAAAAAGAAAGGACTTAAGCTCCTTCATATTTTTCCAATACTGTTAACCGGAACAACCATC
>Ga0247727_10014071_pt1 | contig 13363 bp, 14 predicted proteins | sample WisWelCaveWW1625_FD_202498 | JGI IMG/M metagenome (GOLD analysis project Ga0247727, IMG submission 202498) | Biofilm microbial communities from Wishing Well Cave, Virginia, United States - WW16-25 | ecosystem: Environmental > Aquatic > Deep subsurface > Groundwater > Cave microbial mat | place... | reverse complement strand
ACCTTTGCGGCCATACTCGGCCTTAACCTGCTCGATGCCTTCCTTGACTTTGCGCGGATCATACAAAGCCCCGGGTTTGATATTGAGAAGATCAAGAACGCGCGACTTGCCCAGGACCCGGTTACCCTGCACTTCAATCGCCGAAATGGTGGGTTTCTCTTTTACAACGAAGATCAGCCGCAGCCCCTCGGTGTCTTCCTCAACCTCGGTGCGGACATCGGTAAAATAGCCGAGCGCGAACAAGCGGCGGATGTCTTCGCTGACGGTCTCTTCGCGGTAAGCGCTTCCGGGCTTGCTCTGCACATTCGCCAGCACGGTTTGCTTGGCGACTGTTTTAGCGCCGCGCACCTCAACGTCAATCACGCGCCCATCCGCGGCCTGCGCCGCCGGCATCAAAGCAAATAAACAAAACAAAATCGAGCTAAGTGTGCGCGAGCGTCTCAAAGCGGGTGTACTCCTTGATGAACGCAAGCTTGACGACCCCGGTAGGGCCGTTGCGCTGCTTGGCGATAATGACTTCAGAAAGCCCCTTATTCTCTTCGGTTTGCTGATAGTAATCTTCGCGAAAAAGCATCAAGACAACATCTGCATCCTGCTCGATAGCACCCGACTCGCGCAAATCCGAAAGCCTCGGCCGAAACGATTCGCGTCGCTCCGGCGCGCGCGAGAGCTGGCTGACGGCAACCACCGGAATATTCAGTTCGCGGGCCAGAGCTTTGAGCCCGCGAGAAATGACTGAAACTTCCTGCTGCCGGTTCTCAGAGGACGCGTCGGACTCGCTCATAAGCTGCAGATAATCTAGGATGATCAGCCCAATATTATGGCGGCTCTTAAGCCGGCGCGCTTTTGCGCGCAGCTCAAGAATCGACATGCCGGGCGAATCATCAATATAAATAGGCGCTTCGGAAAGCTTGCCGGCGGCTTGCGTCAGCTTCGGCCAATCGCTTGCCGAAAGCATGCCGGTGCGCACGCTATGCGCGTCGATGCGCCCGTGCGAGCACAGCATACGCTGAACGATGCTTTCCTTGGACATTTCCAAGCTAAAAACAGCCACCCCAACCTTATTCAGCAGCGACACGTTCTCAGCCACCCCCAGCGCGAAAGAGCTCTTTCCCATCGACGGCCGGCCGGCGACGATGACCAAGTCGGCCGGCTGCAAACCCGCCAGCTGCTGATCGAGATCAACGAAACCCGTCGCAACGCCGGTGAGCATGCCCTTGCGCTGGTAAAGCGCGTCGATCATTTCGATCGAGCTGCGGATGATATCCTTCATCGGAACGGCGTCGCGTTTGAGTTTCGTAGACGCGATGTCGAAGATCATCGCTTCGGCTTTATCCAAAAGCAAATCAGGCTCGTGCGACTCTTCGTAGCAGGCAGAAGCGATGTGCGTGGTAGCGCGAATCAAATTACGCAGGGTTGCCTTTTGCTTGACGATCTTGCAATAGTGCGCCACGTTGGCCGCTGTAGGAACGACGCTGGTGAGCGTGGCAAGATAGCTGGCGCCGCCCACATTCTCCAACTGATTGTGCTTCTTCAGCTCATTGGTGATGGTGACCAGATCGACGGCCACATCATCCCGGTAAAGGGTAAGGAGCGAGGCAAAAATCTTACGGTGAGCGTCTTTGTAGAACGAAGATTCTTCGACGAGATCGGCCGCTTGCGCTACCGCATCCTCTTCGAGGAGCATTGAGCCCAGGACCGCCTGTTCAGCGTCCAAGTTCTGCGGCGGTAGCCGCTCAAGCGTATTGAGTTCCGGCAAGTCGGTCGGCATGGCGGATCGTTTTCCGGCACTGCGCGCTGCGCTTCTTGCGTCGCGTGCCGAAAAAGCGTTAGGCCTTCACTACCGAAAGTTTAATGGTCGCAACGACTTCAGAATGCAAGCGGACCAGAACCGGATGCGAGCCCAATGATTTGATAGGCTCGTCTAATTGCACCGCATGCTTGTCCAATGTGATGCCGTTCTGGACCAGAAGCTCATTGACATCGTGCGCCGAGATGGCGCCGAAAGACTTGTTGTCTTCGCCGATGCTCAGTTTAAGCGTCCATTTCTTCGCTTCAAGCTGAGCCTTAAGGGCGTTGGCTTTAGCCACCTCGCGCGCGTGCTTCTGCTCGCGCTGGCGGATGAGTTCGGCAAGCGCTCGTTGCTGCTCAGGCGTTTCGGTGACCGCAAAACCCGCTGGAATCAGATAGTTTCGCGCAAAACCCGGTCGGACATTCACAACCGCGCCGCGCTGGCCCACCTTCTCCACATCTTTCAACAGAATGATATTCATCCTAACACCTCAGGTCGTAACGTACGGCAACAGCGCCATAAACCGCGCGCGCTTGATGGCGCGCGTCAACACGCGCTGATGGCGCGCGCAAGTGCCGGTAAGCCGAGAAGGTAAAATTTTACCGCGCTCGGTCACGTATCGGCCGATGCGCTCAAGATCCTTGTAATCGATCAATTCCACCTTTTCAGAACAGAACCTGCACGCTTTCTTTATAAGCGGACGTCGTACGATCGGCATGCTTACCCCTCATTCGTGCGGCGCGCCCTGCCACTGGCGGCACCGTTCTTTGGCCCAGGAAAACCCTGCGGCCTGCTCCCCACTCATCCTTTTCCGGCGTGCACATTCTGACGGAGCGTGCCGCTTGAATTTTAAAACGGCACATCCGCATCCGCGGGCTCTTCCGGCGCGGCAGGCTCCGCGTCTTGAACCGTATCCCGAGCGCCTTCCGGCATATCGCTGTATTCGCTGCGCCCGCCGGCTGCGCCGCCGCCGGTGCCACCGCTAGCACCACCGCCTGCCTGGCCCAGAAACTGCACGCGGTCCGCGCGCACTTCCATAATGGATCTAGGCTTACCCTCGACCTCCCAACTGCGTGAGATCAAGCGCCCCTCGACAAAGATAGGGCGGCCCTTCTTGAGATACTGATTACATGTCTCCGCTTGCTTGTTCCAAACAACAACGGTTATGAAACATGTTTCTTCTTTGCGCGTTCCGTCCTGAGCCTTATACGACGAGTTGATCGCCATGCGCAGATTCGCCACCGCTGCACCGCTGGGCGTATAGCGCAGCTCAGGATCTTTCGTTAAATTGCCGATCAAAAGCACGCGGTTAAGGCTCGCCATGGCTTATGCGCGCACCGGTAGCTCGGCGGGTGCGTCTGTTGTCGCGGCAACCGTCGAGGGCACTTCCTCCCCGTTAAGAATGATAAAACGCACGACTCGCTCATTCAACCGATAAACACGGTCCAACTCTCCCAAGCGCTCGGTAGGCGCGTTAAACCGCACGACGTGGTAAATACCCTCGCCCTGGCGCTCGATCCGAAAAGCCAGCCGGCGACGTCCCAAGCTAAGCGCCCGCTCGATCTTGCCGCCCAGCTTCTTGATCGGATCCTCAAGCTGAGTCGCGGCCTGCGCGATCTCTTGGTCTGTTCCCGCAGATTTCAGGATAAAAAGCGCCTCATAGTCTCGTGTGATCATGCTTCGTGCACCCTGTTGTACCGGTTCATGACTTCCTCAATGCCATTGACTGCCCATACTTCACAAGCCTCCGCGGCCTGCTCAAGTGTTTGTTCAAAAATCGGCCGTTCCGCATCCGAAAACGGGGACAGAACAAATGCGCGCAAGTCGGCGGGCATGTTGGCGCCGCCAACCCCGACGCGCAAACGCGCAAAATCTTCCGTTCCTAAAGCCTCCAGGCACGACTCAAGCCCATGATGCCCGCCCGCGCCACCCTGCGGCCGCAACCGCAGACTGCCTACGGGCAAATTGACGTCGTCGCAGATAACCAAGAGGTTTTGCCGATCAACGGGCAAATCGCGAAGCGCCTCGCCCGATTCGTTCATCATCGTAAGCGGCATCACTATCCGGATCACTTCCTCGCCCAAAGGGTATTCGCCGTACACGCTAGCCGGGCGGCTGTCGCGCTGGCTCAGCGTCCGCTCTGAAATGGACACGCCGTGACGACGACTCAAACGATCAATCACCATAAAACCAACGTTGTGCCGCGTGCGGTGGTAAGTCATTCCGGGATTGCCAAGGCCAACGATAATTTTCACTTCTTAGCCTTCTCCTCGGGCTTGGCTTCGCCTTTTTCCTTGGCGGCGCCTGCCTCTTCCTCACCCTCAGCCTTCTCTTTCTTCTCACGGATGACTTCAGGCTCGGTTACGGCGGCTACTGCTTCCTCGGGCTTCTCTTCGCGGCGCTTCTGAACCGCGGCAATCGTGCCTTCCGGATCGGTCAGGATCTTAGCGCCCGGCGGCACCGCTAAATCGCGCACATGCACGTTCTGTCCGATTGTCAGATTACTCACATCATACGTAATGTGGGCCGGGATCTCGGTGGGCAGACACTCTACTTCGACCTCGCGGAGGAAGTGCTCAAGAATACCGCCGTCCTGCTTGACGCCGATCGGCTCGCCGACCAGTTCAACGGCAACCGGAACGCGCAAACGCTCAGTCAATGTGATGGCTCTGAAATCGATATGGATCACCTGCCCATCAACGGGATGATGCTGAACATCCTCAACCAGCGCGGGTTTCTCCCAAGCTTTCTCGCCTTCAAGGCGCAGAGTGAGCACGCTGTGCTCGCCCGCGGAAGATCGGAGAAATTTGGATATCTCCCGTTGATTGACGAGTACCGAAATCGGCTTAACCGAGCGGCCGTAAACAACGCCCGGAACTAGGCCCTGAAGACGCAGCCGGCGTGCCGCGCGGCTGCCTTGCTGCTCTCGTGGCTTAACCGTTAAAGTCTGTTTAATTGCGCCCTTTGTCGTAGCCATTTTCTCCTCAACGATTACCTATGCTCACCTGGGTGCCTATTGTTGCCAAAAGCTCAGCCAGGAACTCCGTCAAACAACACACTGATCGACTCTTCGTAGTGGATCCTGCGAATCGCCTCGCTTAAGAGCGATGCGACCGACAAGACTTTAATCTTGGGAATGCGCTTAGCCTCAGCAAGAGGGATGGTGTTGGTCACCATCAATTCTTTCAGGGTCGAACGCTGCACGCGCTCGCATGCCGGGCCCGATAGAATGGGATGCGACACGCAGGCGTAAACTTCGGTCGCGCCGCCACGCTGCAGCGCGTTAGCCGCCTCAACCAAAGAACTTCCCGTTGCGATGAGGTCGTCTACCATCAAGCATGTTTTGTTCTTGATCTCGCCAAGGATCTGCATAACCTCGGTTGAATCAGGCGAGCTGCGCCGCTTGTCCACGATGGCAAGTCCTGCGTTGAAGCGCTTGGCATAAGCGCGCGCCATCTTGATGCCGCCCACATCCGGCGACACGACCACGAGGTTCTTGAATCGCTTGGATTTGATGTAGCGCTCGAATACGTTGATCGCATAAAGATGGTCAACGGGAATATCAAAAAACCCCTGAATCTGCTGCGCGTGCAGATCCATCGTCAAAACGCGGTTAGCGCCGGCAGCGGTGATGATGTCTGCCACGAGCCGAGCTGTGATCGGAACGCGCGGCTGGTCTTTACGATCTTGCCGGGCGTAACCATAGTACGGGATCACCGCGGTGATGCGCCGAGCGGATGCGCGCCGCAGCGCGTCCATCATGATCAACAGCTCCATGAGATTATCGTTGGTCGGCGGGCACGTGGGCTGCACGACAAAAACATCCTTGCCGCGCACATTGTCGTTGATTTTTACCCGGATCTCGCCCTCGCTGAAGCGCCCGACGAGCGAGTCGGCAATCGGCACGTTCAACTCTTTGCAAATTTCTCTGGCCAGCGCCGGATTAGCGTTGCCCGTCACAATAGCCAGCTCAACTGCCAAGCGCCCTCGCGTCGTGACCGAAGAACCGGCTCTTTTTTGTTTGTCTTGCGTATGTGACCTTGCTCGTGAAGCTCGCGGCATTACGTGGTTTTATCCTGAGTTATTTCTTTTTAGCTTTAGCTCGCGCAGCCGGTCGCTTCTTTGCCGCGCGCTTTGCCGGCACCGGCTTGGCCGCTTTCGATTTGGCCCCTTTGGCCATTTTTATAGCCGGCGCTACAAGCTTCTGGCCATTTCCTTCAGCTCCAAGGCCTGCCTTTGCCGCATGAGCCGATTTAGAAGCGCCATTAATCAGCGCTCGCGCCGGCACGCCCACCACAACCCCGCGAGCAGGAACATCTTGCCCTTTAGGCACGACGCAACCCGCTCCGGTCACGCCACCGGCGCCGATCTTAACAGGAGCCACCAGAACCGTATCCGATCCGATAAAGGCGCCCTTACCAATATGCGTTTGGTGTTTGTCTTTGCCGTCATAGTTAGCGGTGATGGTCCCAGCGCCGATATTCACATCGTCATCGACCTGCGCATCGCCAAGATAGGAGACATGCCCGATGCGCACGCGATTGCCGATTTTGGCGCGCACCAGTTCCGCATAGTTGCCGACTTTCACGTCATCGCCCACGGCAACGCCGCTGCGCAAGTGCGCAAAGGGACCAACCTCGCAGCGCCTGCCGATCGAAACCCCCGTCTCAATAACGGTGCAGGGGTGAATCACTGTGTCGTGTCCGATCGTGACGCCTTGATCGATGTAAGTGGTTTGGGGATCTTCGATGGTAACGCCGCTCTGGCGCAGGTGCGCATCGACAATGCGCTGGCGGATGATCGTGATGGCGCGCGATAACTCCACGCGAGAGTTGATCCCCATAGCCTCAGAAATCTCTTGAGCCTTTTCCACCTGCAGCTTGGCGCCTTCCATTTGCGATACGAATGAAACCAAGTGGGTCAGGTACAGCTCTTTGGTTCGCGCGGCGGGGTTGACGGTTGCCAACGCGTCCATGAGCGCTTGCACCTTGCACACGATGGGGCCAATATTAATTTCGCGAATGGCTTTCTGGGCAGCGTTGGCCTCAGCTTCTTCAATAATGCCGGTGACATGCCCATGCTCATCACGCACAATGCGACCGTAGCCTGTGGGGTCCGCGAGGTGGGCGCTGAGCAAAGTACAGGTAGCATTATGCTTGCCGTGCGATTCGATCATGCGCTGTACGGTCGTACGGCGCAAGAGCGGCGTGTCGGCATAAAGAATCAAGATGTTGCCGGCTGTTCCGGTGAGGTATTTCTTAGCCGATAGCACGGCGTCGCCCGTTCCCAGCGGCTTTTGCTGCACAGCAACGCGCACTTCCTTGGGCAGAACAGCTTTGACCGCGTCAGCGCCCTGTCCTAATACAACGATAGGCTGCTTAACACCCGCTGCCCCCACCAAATCCAACGCATAGGCGATCATAGGGCGCCCGCAGATGGGATGCAGCACCTTGGGCAGCTCGGATTTCATCCGTGTTCCAGCCCCAGCCGCGAGAATAATCGCCTGCAGGTTTGTCATGGCCCTCTACACCGTTAGTGTTCACGCATCAGCGGATGCGTGGCTCCATAAAAAATTCAAAAAACCAACTCATATTCATCAACTTCCATTCGAACCCTCGCTCAAAAGTCAAACTGGGGAGCCAGGATTCGGCGCCTTCGCTCGCCCTGCGGGCTCGCTTCGGTCGGCCACCCGCCACTTTCAAGGTGCTCGCCGCTTCCTATCGGGCGCGGCTCGTTGCATCCTGGGTCGTGGCTCCCTTCGAATCCTAACTCAAGAGTCAAACTGGGGAGCCAGGATTCGAACCTGGACATAGAGCTTCAAAGGCTCTTGTGCTACCATTACACAACTCCCCAATGCTTTAAATAATCCGCAATACCTTCGGGAGCTGCGGCATGTCCATAAGGGCGCGCGTCACGAAAACGCGCCAAGCGCCTAAGCCAAACCGCTCAACCTCTGAAGCTACGGTCCGGGTATGAAGAATGTCCTTGCAGATCCCAAATGACGCGGGGCCGCTTCCAGAAAGACGAACACCGAGGCAACCCAAATCGCGCAATTGCTGATGGATCGTGAGAATGACAGGACAACGCCGGATCGCTTCAGGTTCAAGATCGTTCCACAACCCCGTAGCGAGCTCGCCAAGCGAGCCGTTGCATAAGGCGTGCTTGATAAGGTTAATCGAGGGTTTATCCGCTGTCAAGTCAAATCCGCCGGCCTGGTAGATCGAAGCGGTGCTCAGCTGAGCGTTCGGCACTACGATCACCGCGTCAAGCGCCTTTTGGGCCTTAATCGGCTGGCAAAGCTCCCCCCTGCCCATTCCTATCGCATAAGCCGTATCTTTAAGAAAGAAAGGCACATCCGATCCAAGGCGCGCGCCAAGTGCGATCAGTTGATCTCGATTTAAGTTTAATTTCCACAGGTGCGCCAGCCCAAGCAGCGCTGCGGCGGCATCGGAAGAGCCTCCCCCCAGACCCGCCGCAATGGGGATACGCTTTTCCAGGTGGATAGCGGCGCCCTTGCTCTTGCCGGACTCCTGTTGCAACAAACGCGCAGCCTTCACGATGAGGTTATCCTCGCCGCAGGAAAGCGTAGCGTCGCTGCATGAAAATCGGAAGGTGTCCGCTTTTTCAAAGCTGAGCGTATCCGCAAGATCGATACGCGCAAAAAGCGTCTCAATGTCATGGTAGCCATCCGGGCGAGGGCCTACCACGCGCAGGTAGAGGTTGATTTTGGCGGGGGCTTGCAAACTGAACATGCCGCTCTGGGGGCTTGCCGCGCACAGCCAGCGCTTAAGCGCGCTTAGCCGGCGCAGAACGCTTGCGCTGCAACAACTCGCGCGCCGCAGCAGCGATGTCCGACGGCATGAGGCGAAAATACTTCAGCAATTCAACCGGATCGCCTGACGTTCCAAAACGATCTTGAATACCCACAAACTGCATCGGCACCGGGTGCTTCTGAACAATCACTTCGGCAACAGCGCCGCCTAATCCCCCAAGCACGGTGTGCTCTTCAACCGTCAGGATAGCTCCGGTTGCCTTGGCCGCTTCAATCAGCGCTTCGGCATCAATCGGCTTAATCGTGTGCAAGTTGATGACGCGCGCTTGGATGCCTTCCTGATTCAGCAGCTCGGCAGCCTCAAGCGAATGCTGCACCATCAGACCGCAGGCTACGATTGTCAGGTCATTACCCGGACGCATGACTACCGCCTTGCCGATCGTAAACGGATCGCTTTCTTTGGTAAGCATCGGCGCCGGCGCGCGTCCCAGACGTAAGAATACGGGCCCCGGGTAATTCGCGGCGGCAATCGCTGACTTTTTCGCTTCGAGCGCATCGCAGGGTACGACGACAGCCATGCCCGGCAACGAGCGCATATGTGTGAACTCTTCAAGCGCCTCGGCGGTCGCCCCATCGGCTCCGACCGATAAACCGCCGTGCGAGCCCACCACTTTGACGCTCAGCTTCTGGTAGCATACCGCCATGCGCAGCTGCTCCAGCGTTTTGCCCGTCACGAATTGCGCAAAAGAGCATGCAAACGGAATCTTGCCGGCCATCGCTAAACCCGCGGCGGTGCCGATCATGTCCTGCTCGGCGATCCCCACGGAAAAGAAGCGGTCCGGATACTGCTTCTTGAACCAGTGAGCCCGAGCGGAATCCTCTAAATCGCCGGAAACAGCCACCACATTGGGATGGGTCTTGCCCAGCTCCAATAAACCTTCTCCGAATCCATCACGCGTCGGCTTCATATCCATCAGGAGGTCACCGTATGCAGTTGATCCAGCGCTTTCTTCAGCTCGTCAGGATTTGGAGCTACTCCATGCCAAGCGTGGTTGAGCTCCATAAACGAAACGCCCTTGCCCTTTACCGTTCGGGCCACGATGGCTTGCGGTTTGCCCTTGATCTTAGCCGCTTCATCGTAAGCGCGAACGACTTCTTCCATGTTGTGGCCGTTTATTTCGAGGGTGTGAAAACCAAACGCGCGCCACTTATCGACCAAAGGCTCGATGTCTTGAATCTGCGCGACGGGGCCGTTCTGCTGCAGCTGGTTGGCATCGATAATCGCGCAAACGCTGTCCAAATGGTGGTGATGCGAGGTCATCGCCGCTTCCCACACCTGTCCCTCTTGGATTTCGCCGTCGCCCATGAGGCAATAGATGCGCCGTTTGCGGCCATCCATGCGGTCGGCCAGCGCGATGCCGTTGGCCATCGATAGCCCTTGGCCTAAAGAACCGGCGGACATTTCGATGCCGGGCAGCGCCCCGCGTTCGGGATGGCCCTGCAGGCGTGTCGAGAACTTGCGCAAGGTTGCGAGCTCTTCTTTAGGGAAGTAGCCCTGATAAGCCAAAACGGTGTAAAGCGCAGGACATCCATGCCCTTTAGAAAGCAAGAAAATGTCGCGCTCCGCCCAGTCGGGATCTTTTGGATTGTGGCGAAGCTTAGCCCAGTAAAGCGCGGTCAGCAACTCGACCATCGAAAGCGATCCACCCGGATGGCCGCTGCCGGCCTTTGCGATCGTCTGAAGAATCGTGCGGCGCAAATCCAACGCGATCGCCTGAAGTTCCTGAATCGAGGGTTGTTTGGCGTTCTGGGTCATGGGGTGGTCACCGTCACTTCTTGTCGCTCCAATTGTTTTAATTTTTCACTCAACTGCGCAATATCCGCTCCATTCTCGAGCGCCTTTTGCCATACGGTTCGAGCTTTTTCACGTTCGCCCCGCCTGAAATGGGCGTCGCCTAAGTGTTGAAGCACCACCGGATCGTCGCCCAGCAACGTATGGGCATGCTCAAAGAGCTCAAGCGCTTTGTCCAATTCATCCATCTGGTAATACACCAAGCCGAGACTGTCTAAATAGGCGCCGTTATGCGGATCTTGCGCAAGCGCCCCTTCGATGCGTTTCTTAGCCTCAGGCAGGTTCACGCCGTCTTCGGCGTCCAAATAGCCCAGGTAATTCAATGCGTCCGCGTGCGCGGGCTCGACCGCCAACACCCGCTCGAGCGCCTGGCGGGCCTCATTGCGGCGGTTCGCTTCATTAAGCTGCGTCGCCAGGTAAAAATTCGCCTGTGAATTTTTCGGCTCCAATGAAACCGCTCTTTGAAAAGCCTTCAGCGAATCGGAGCTTTTTCCCGCTTCGCGATAGACAATGCCAAACACGACATACAGCTGGGCGGATTCACCCAATTCGCTGATCTTCGATTGAAGCAGTTTCTCGGCCTCATCGAACCGCTCCTGAACCATACGAATGCGGACAAGACCGATAATGGCATCGACATCTTGCGGCGCTTTTAAGATCGCGGTCTCATACCGCGAGGCGGCGTCATCAAGCTGGTCCATGCGCATGAACACACGGGCGGCGTGGTGATAATACCGAACGTTATCGGGATCTTGCCGAATAGCTTCCTCGTAATGCCCGGCTGCCTGGGCAAACTGCCCGTTTAGTTCATATGTCAAACCAAGCGCGACGCGCGTTTCAAGCGATTCCGGCACCAACTCAAGCGAGCGTGACAGCTCTGCGATAGCGTTAGAGAATTGGCCCAGCCGGCCATAGAGCACGCCTAGGTTAAAATGCAGAGCGCTTGAATCGCCCGACTCAAAGATCAAACGTTGATAAAGTTCGATGGCTTCCGGCAGCTTGCCTTGAAGCACATAGAGGTCCGCGAGGGTGCTCATGGCGAATTCATCGGCCGGCTCGACTTGCAGCAGCTGTCCGTATATTTCGACCGCGCGATCCAGGCTTCCCTGCGAAGTGAACAGCATGCCCATCCAACGCAAAGCGTCCGGATCATTGGGCTTGAGCAGCAGCGCCTTCTCAAAGGCCCTGAGCGCTTCATCCGGCTGGCCCACTTTCACATAGGTCGCGCCAAGCCGCACATGCAAATAAGGCGAATCAGGGTCCTGGGTAAGCGCCTGGCGGTAGGCTTGCAGCGCGTCTAAAGCGCCGGTTGAACGTTCAAGGATGAGCCCTTGAAGATAAGCCCTTGAGGCGTCTTGGCCCGTTTTTTTGACAGGCAAGGCCGCAGAGCAACCGGCGATGGCGCATAGCAACGATAAAAGCGCAATCGATTGAGGAAAAACAAACCTGCGCAGAGGCATCACCCCAAGCCCTTCAATGGATCGTTGCGCTCGTTTTACCGCATCAAACGCATCAAAAATGCGCGTACGCCGGTTCCGCCACCCGACGGAACCGGCGAGTGCGCCAAGAGCATCTGGCACAAGCACAGCGCGCTAACGCTGGTCTTGCGCCGAGCGCTCTTACTGCTTCTTATGCCGCATGCGCTTGCGCAATTTCTTGCGCTTGTGCGTGCGGATTTTTTGAAGCTTGCGCTTCCGGCCGCTCGGCATCCGCGCTCCTTTTGTTGGTAATGGCTACCGTATTACCCCGTCTCCAACGCAAGAAGAGCGCCTGCGTTAAGAGATACTCTAGTAGATCACCTTATTCAAGGGGTACTCGATAATATCCCGCGCGCCGGATTCCTTAAGGAGCGGCAAAAGCGCCTTAATCTCGCGCTCTTCGATAATCGTCTCAACCGCCCACCACGGATCCTGCCCCTTGCGCGCCCATAGTTTCGAAACGGTCGGACGCTTCATCGCAGGAACTGCGTCGATAAGACGCTGCAAATCACGCTCGGCGACGTTCATCTTAATCCCAACTTTTCCTTCGGCTTCGACAGCGCCTAAGAGCAGCGTCTTGATGCTTTCGATCTTCCTGCGTTTCCAAACGTCTTGGACAGCGTGCGTATTGGCGATGAATTGGGTGGTGGATTCGCAAACGGTGTCGACGATCTTAAGGCCATTGGCGATGAGCGTTTGGCCGGTTTCGGTAAGCTCCACAATCGCATCGACCAAACCCGCGCGCACCTTGCCTTCGGTAGCGCCCCAAGAAAATTCAACGTCCGCTTTGACGCCGTGCTTAGCCAAGTACTCGCGCGTGGCTTGAACCAGCTCGGTCGCGATGCGCTTTCCCTGCAAATCTTTGGGCCCGCTGATGTGAGCCGACGCCGGAACAGCCAGCACCCAGCGCACAGGATGCCGCGTTCGCTTGGCGTAAACCAGCTCGGCAATACGCTCGACTTTGGAGCGGTTTTCGAGGATCCAATCATTTCCCGTGATGCCGCAGTCCAAAATGCCCTGTTCAACATACCGGGACATTTCTTGAGCGCGCAGAAGCATGGGCTCAAGCTCAGGATCATCGATAGAAGGCAGGTAAGAGCGCTCGCTGACGAGCACTTTAAAACCCGCTCGCTCAAACAGCCGAATGGTCGCTTCCTGCAGGCTGCCTTTGGGCAGGCCGATTTTCAAGCGCCGCGAAGCGTGCGCCTGCTCCGGCTTTTTGCCGGATTCAGCCTTGCCTTGCCTAGTTGTGCGCGTGTTTCTTTTTGTCGCCATGTAGGATAGGTCGCTTGGGTGTGATGTGTAAGCTCCCGATTGTACCGTAGGCCCTAAGGGGTGTCAATGAATCGACCCTACCCTGTCAATGGTTCGTGAAGTTGTCCGGTGTTCATAGTTAGTGAACTGTCCGGTTTTGGGTTACAAGGTGTTGTTTTTCTACCGCGCGACCATTCGCGTTCAACGCATGACCC
>Ga0247727_10014070_pt1 | contig 13363 bp, 14 predicted proteins | sample WisWelCaveWW1625_FD_202498 | JGI IMG/M metagenome (GOLD analysis project Ga0247727, IMG submission 202498) | Biofilm microbial communities from Wishing Well Cave, Virginia, United States - WW16-25 | ecosystem: Environmental > Aquatic > Deep subsurface > Groundwater > Cave microbial mat | place... | reverse complement strand
GAGGAGCACTTACGTCGAAAGACCGAAGGAGCGGATCTTGAGATCGAGGCGTTGGAGTGAGCGCTGGACCCGACTTTTAGTCGGCCTTCACGCTACCGTCTTTAGACGGTAGCGGTTGACTTCATTCGAGGTTTCCAGGTAGACTGGCAGCTGGGCTTCGTCGACCAACGTCAAGACGTGGCGCAGCAAGTTGCCTCCGATGCCCGCGCCCTTGTGCTTGGGATGAACGCCGATGATCTGGATGTAGTAGTGGGGCCATTTTGGACGGGCCTTCTCGATGGCTCGCAGGAAGCCGAGTCCGCTCCGAAACAAGCGCCAAGAAAGCAGGAACCCGCGAGGCATCTTTCTCAACATCACCCCTACCTTTTTTAGCGGCGAAGGATGGCTGCCGGGTGGAAGCGCCCCGATTACTCCCAGCCTCGCACCTTGATCAGGAACGAAGGTAAGCTCGCTCGAAAGGGTCTGCTGCAACATGGTCGTCATGATGAGCTCGAGCCATTGACGGCGTCGCAGCGCGTCGGGCAGGAGAAATTGATACAGTGGGTCTTCTGCGAAGGCGGCTGACAGAGTGCGCGCGCCCTCGTCGAGATCGTCGCGCCTAAGCGCGTGCAGCGGAATGTCGTGTTCAGCAGTGCGCATCGACCACCATGAGGTTCGAAAAGGTCTTGCGGAGACGGCGCGGCGGAAGCGGCGCATGGGCCTCGCGCCGAGCTGCAGCACGGTATGCCTCGAGGTTTTCGCCTTTGATTCCGAGCAGCTCATCGCGGTGTTTTTGCGCTCCTTCTGCATCGCCGAGAGCGGAAGCCGCGCGGGATGCCCACAGAAGAATCTGCCCGCGCCGAAACGTGCCGTTCTCGACTGACAGCGCCATCTCAAAATGGCGAAACGCACGCTCGAAGCTCTCCGTTTGCACACAGAGCGCCCCGGCGAGAAAGCGATACGCAGGATCGCGGGGCGCGAGTGTGACGGCGCACTCGAGCTCGGATAGACACTCACCGGCGTCGGCCCCCTTGATCTGCAGCGTGCAAGCGCGGAGGAAATGCCGGTAACCGGCTACCGGCTGTTGCCTATGGCTCCATCGCTGAGCGGAGCTCTCGATCTGCTTGAATCCAACCTCTTCGTTCCAATTCCACTCGATCTTCACAAAAGGTCCCCAGCCGGTAGGTGCCGTACCTATTGAGAACCACAGGCTGCGTGATTCTGGCTCTACGACAACACTCTTCACAGAGGCGGGATTCGCAATCACGCTCCCCGCGGCGCGCGGGTGATTCGGTGCCTCGGGATCGATGTGGTCGCCCAGCAGGCATTGAAGATCTTGGATTCCGAGCCCGCCGTTCTCTCGCCCTCGGGCGACGACTTGGTTCATGCGCGTTTCGCGACTTTTCGAGTGAACGGGCCATACGGGAGACAAAGTTACCTCTCCGACTTGCAGGTCGGGGTGCCGGTAGCGGTTTGCACTGGCGAGATGGCTCTCGCCGTTTGCCGGCTCCGTAACGCGGATATGGTTTCCGGTAGTTTCGACTAGAATCGCTTGCTGCTCGTGGCCCGAGGAGATCGCGATTCCCCAAGTGGAAGCGATGGGCCGCTCGCCAGCGATGCGAATTGCGTCGTTGAGTGTCTCCGCTCGCCGAATGATCTCGTGCCCCAGATCGACAGCCCCCAGGCCATCAAAGCGGACGTTGCGGTGAAAACGCGTGTGGAAGCTGAGGGCGATGCCGGCTTCGTTGAAAGCCGTGATGCCCGGAACATCAGCGCCGCGGGTCGCGACGAAGCCGTAGCGAAGCCCACTTTCAGGTGTGCAAAAGACAACGGTAGGGGCTTGGTCCCAGATGCCTTCGCCCGGCAAATCAAAATTGCGCGCGTGGCGCAGCTTTCCGTCGGAAGACGAACGTCCCCAGACAATCAGCGTCGAGCAAGCGGGGGAGGCGCCGATCCCCGCGCGGATGATTCCCAAGCGTTCGCTCAAGCCGACGACGTTCTGAAATAGATCCGTCACGAACTGGTGTCGGCCCTCCTTCGGATTTCGCCCGAGTGCGTGGGAAAATGCGTGGCTGCGCTCGCGGTAACAGAGAGGCCGCGCTTTTTCGAGCCGCCTTAGGCCCCACTCGAAGAGCGGGCGCAACGCGAGGGGATAGGCTCGCTTGAAAGGGGAAGCAGGGAGGCCTAGGAGGATCAGCCTTTCGGCAAGCGCCGGGTAAAAAGAAAAACACTTTTCGAAGCCGCCCACCTCGCGGAGGATTTGCCCGTGCTGTGTGCCCATTTCTCGCTGGCTTCCTCGCAGGTGAATCAGGAGAGGAGGGTGTTTGGGGTTCGGCGTACCCGGGCTTGCAGCGTCTATGGGTGTGGAAATATTGGGAGCCATTGGTGTCATATGTGTCAGTACCTCCTTGAAAAAACTTGCTCACCATCCCGGTGTGGAAGTATCGAGAGCCGTCGGTGTCATAAGCGGAGTGGCCTCAAAAATTGCGTTTTCACGGTTGCTAAGAGAGCGGAGAGGTCAGCGTTACGCGCAACGCGGTGCACGAGCGTTCCGTACACGAGAGCCAGCATGCTGTCGATGAGGCCCTCGGGATCGCAAGGGGCGACTTGGCCGGCTGCCTGTCCCTTGCGAAGGATTTCGACGAGGGCAGCGCGCAGCGGTGTGAGAAATTGCCTACCCCGTTCCAAGACCTGATCCGGGTCGCGAGCACGGCCGCTGGCCCAAAGTTGGAAGAGCAAGATGATTTCATCGCGGCTGTCTTGAAAGTGGGAGACAGCGATCTCGAGGTAGGTCTCGAGCATATCGATCGGATGAACAGTGCGAGCCAGGGGTTCGGTCAAGGCGTTCAGGAAGCGCTGATTCACGTCGTCAAAGGCGGCGTCGAAGAGCTCGCCGATGTCTTTGAAGTACCAATAGAACGTCGAGCGCTTCATGCCGAGTGTTTCGGCCAGCTGACTCATGCTGGTACCGTGAATGCCCTGCTTGCGAAGTACTGAGAGGACATCGCAAAGCAGCTCGGCGCGGCGCGCCGAGTCTACCTTTCGGGCCATACTTTTCTCGACATAGTGTCGATTATGGTAGATTACTCGACACTATGTCAAGAAATTTTTAGGGGATGATCCATGGGGCGAGGATTCTGGAAAACGCATGTAGCTCCGAGAGTTGTGAGCTTCACCTGCGCATCATCAGCGACCCACGAGCGGCGAAAGGAGGTCGTGCGTCAGGCCCAGGGACGGGTGCTCGAAATCGGAATCGGCTCCGGACACAATCTCCCATTTTACGATCCAAGTAAGATCAAAATGCTCTGGGGCCTTGAGCCTGACGAGACAATGCGCAGGCTCGCCGCGCCCAGGATCGCGAAGACTCTCTTCGACGTACAGCTTTTCCACCTATCCTGCGAAGAGATCCCTCTCGATCGCAACTCGGTAGACACCGTTCTTTCTACGTACTCAATGTGTCAGATCTCGGATTTTGGAAGGGCCTTAGGCGAGGTGTACCGTGTGCTGAAGCCCGGCGGGAGTCTTCTCTTCTTATAGAGCACGGCGAGGAGCCGACCGAACGAGTCCAGCGCTGGCAGCGGCGAATGGAACCTACCTGGAAGAAGTTTTTTGGCGAACATCTCACCCGCCAGGTTCCGCGACTCATCGAAGACGCCGGGTTCAGTTTATCGGACGCTGAGTTACCGACGGCATACGGCTTTACTTCCAAATAAGAGTTCGCAAAACTGAATTCGGTATGGGAGGTGAGGGACAAGGTGTCGCCGAGCCTGGATTTTCACACTCTCTTCGAATCCGCTCCTGGTTTGTATCTGGTGTTGGCGCCCGATTTGACGATCGTCGGCGCCAGTAATGCCTATCTGGCGGCCACCATGACCCAGCGCGAGGTCATCGTCGGACAGGGATTGTTCGAAGTTTTCCCGGACAACCCAGACGATCCCAGTGCGACGGGCACTCGCAACCTGCGGGCATCCCTCATGAGGGTGCTCCAGAGCAAAAGCGCCGACACGATGGCCGTCCAGAAATACGACATCCGCCGTCCCGAGTCCGCGGGCGGTGGCTTCGAAGAGCGGTTTTGGAGCCCCAGCAATTTCCCGGTGCTCGGCCCGGATGGCGAGATCGCTTACATCATCCACCGCGTCGAGGACGTGACCGAATTCGTGCGCCTCAAGCAGCAGGGGATCGAGCAGCACAAGTTGACCGAGGAGCTGAAATCTCGCGCGGCCAGAATGGAATCCGAGATCTTCCTGCGCGCCCAGGAAATTCAAGAAACCAACCAGAAATTGCGAGTGGCCAACGACGAGCTGGCGCTGCGCGAGAAGAAGCTGACGGAGCTCAACGAGAGACTCCAAACCCTGGATCGCATGAAGACACAGTTTTTCGCCAACGTCAGCCACGAGCTCCGCACTCCGCTTGCCTTGATCCTGGGACCTGTGGATCAGCTCCTGTCGCCGGCGTCGTCTCTCGGAGCCGATGACCGGCGGGAACTGGAAGTCGTGAAAAGGAATGCCCGCTTCCTCTTGAAGCACGTCAACGACCTCCTCGATATCGCCAAACTCGAAGCGGGCAGGATGTCCATTACCTACCAGAAGCTCGATCTCGCGCATCTCGTGCGCCGCATCACCTCCTATTTCGAGATTCATGCCGAGCAGAATCGTTACCGATTTCTCGTCGATGTTCCGGATAACGTTCCCGCGGAAGTGGATCCCGACAAAATCGAGAGGGTCGTCGCCAATCTGCTTTCCAATGCCTTCAAGTTCACACCGCCCGAGGGTGTTGTGCGCTGCAGCATGTGTCTCGAGCCTTCCGGCGAAAGGGTGGCACGGATTGAGGTAGCGGACAGTGGCCCGGGGGTGTCTCCGATCCAGCGTTCGGCGATTTTCGAGCGCTTCTTTCAATCGGAAAGCGGCGATGCCAGACGTTACGGAGGCACCGGCCTGGGGCTCGCCATCGCCAAGGACTTCGTGGAACTGCACGGAGGCGAGATCGGCGTCGATTCGGCTCCCGAAGGCGGCGCCGTCTTCGTGTTTAGCATTCCTCTGACGGCACCCGAAGGAAGCGTCTTCGCCATCTCCTCAACTTCTCCAGCATCCGAAACCCCGTATCTGGATGAATTGCGAACGCTCCAGGAGGGTTATCGCTCCGCGATGGTTGACAGCGCGGCGGTAGTTGCCGACACGGACAGCCGGCCTCTCGTGCTCGTGGTCGAAGACAACCTCGACATGAATCAACACATTCGGTCCGTTCTCGCAGCGCGCTACCGCACTGAGAGTGCCTGCGACGGCCAAGAAGGTTTCGAAAAGGCTTGTCGTTTGTTGCCGGACCTCATCATCAGCGACGTCATGATGCCGAAGCTGAGCGGGCCCCAGCTGCTCGCGGCTCTGCGCAGCAAGCGGGAACTCGAGGAAACCCCCGTCATCATGCTCACCGCCAAGGCGGACGACGCGCTGCGGGTAGACCTGCTGCGCAGCGGGGCCCAGGACTACCTCGTCAAGCCGTTCTCGTCAGAAGAGATCTTGACCCGCGTCCACAATCTCATCGCCGCCAATCGTCGGCAGTACGACCGCCTGATCGCGCTCAATCAGGCGTTGGAGGCGGCCAACCGGGATCTCGAACACTTTACGCATATCGCTGCGCACGATATGCGTGAGCCTCTGCGGCGCCAAAAGAATCTCGTCGACTTGCTCCTCAAGGAGCTGCCTGCGGAGGCCCTGGAGTTGACCCGGCCCTTGGTCGAGGGTTTACAGGTATCGTCGGCGCAGATCCTGAGCATGATCGACGATTTCCGTACCCTGACCAAACTGGGTGGCAGCGCGCACGCACGGGTGAGAGTGGATCTCGAGAAGTTGATCCGGGGTTGTCTCGCGGCCTGCGCCGAAGACGTGGCCCACAGGCAGGTCACCCTCAGGTGGGACTCTTTTCCAGCGACGTTGCAGGTCTACGAATCTCTCGTTCAGATTCTCTATCAGAACTTGATTGCCAATGCCTTTCAACACGTCCGGACAGAGAGCTTCGACTTGCATTTCACCTGTGAGAGCAGCGATTCCGGGCCCATTTTCGGTGTCTGGAATTCCAGCTCCACGATTGCCACCAAACAGCTTCGGAACATTTTCAAAATGTTTCGAAAACTGGATGCCTCTCGCTCGGAGAGCAGCGGCATCGGCCTCAGTATTTGTCAGCGGATCATCGATCACCATCATGGACGTATTTACGCGGAGTCGGGAGAGAACTTCGTGCACATCCGCTTTACGCTTGGAGATTGCTTATGACGTCTTTGAAAGAGAACGACATTATCCTCGTTGATGACAATGACATCGAGATCATGCTTGCGCGGGCGAACCTGGCGCGGTCTCAGCTCCGAAACGGCTTGTTGGCGTTCATGTCTGGACCGGAGTTCATCGACCACATGAGCCAGGTCAAAGCGGGACAACAGCCCATGCCGCCTCTGGTACTCTTGGATCTCCGAATGCCCCTGATGGATGGTTTCGAGGTCCTGCAGAGGATTCGCAGCGAAGCAACGTTCAGCGAAGTTCCCGTCATCATGATGTTCTCGAATTCCGACGACGAGAACGACATTCAGAAAGCCCAACAACTGGGGGCTCAGGGTTATCAGGTCAAGCCGAGCAGCAGCGACGGCTACATCGCTTTCTTCAATCAACTGGCGGAGACCTTAGAAGCGCAGGCTCACGGCTGAGCTGGCTAGTGTCCTGAGTCAGAAGTTCGTTGCCTATCTGAACGCTGCTCCATCGCCGCTGGCTGCGTTGCACTCCCTTGAAATATCTCTGATATTCCAGCGGTCGCGCGCCTTGCCAGCGACGCGTATCGACGTTCACATAGGCAACGAACTTCTGACTCAGGACACTAGGATGCTTTGACGTGCTTGATTTGTTTGAAGAGTTTCGAATGCTGGTTGCTGCCCTCACAGCTGCGGGCGTCGAGTTCGCGGTCTGTGGAGGGCTCGCGATGGCAGTGCACGCGAGACCTCGCGCGACGCTTGACGTAGATCTACTTCTGCCTCGTGAAGTCCTGGAACCTGCGAAAGAAGTTGCGCGTGGGCTGGGCTATACAATTGATACGGGGCCACTTGTCATCCGGAAGCATGTTATTGAGATTGAACGTCTCTCGAAGCCGGATCTCGTGACGGGGGATCTCTTGAGCCTTGATCTGTTGCTTGTGACACCATTGTTATTGCCGGTGTGGGAGTCTCGCGAGCGGGTTACGTGGCAGCACGGTACCGTTCCGGTTGTGTCACGTACGGGGCTTATTGGCATGAAGCGGCTTCGTGGCAGTGGTATAGATCAAGACGATATCCAATTGCTCGAGGCAGAAGATGGCGAGCGTTGATATGTCGCCCCGCGCCGTTACAGCACGGCTCATACGCGCGTCGCAGTTAAGGCGCCTTTGCCTTGAACTCGGTCGTAGCCGGGCCGCCAAGCGCTCATCAATGGAGCGCTCAAAGCTGGCAACTGCGAAAAGAAAAACCTCTACCCGCTAAGACCTCCGGTTTACCAATCCGATGTCGTGCTTTGCAAGCTTCGTCCGCGCCGTGGCATCGTTGCCGTGGGAGGTCCGCTTCTGGTTCGAGCTGGAACATTAGGACGTGTTGCGTTTATCGCTTCACGCGGTGCGCAACACACTGGCGCGGTGCCGATCGCGACTCAACTGCGCGCAAGCTGCAACGGTAGGTGCACGCTGAAGGTGGAGCCTTCTCCCAACTTGCTTTCCACGTGCAGCGAACCGCCGTGGATGACGGCGATTTGCCGGGCTAGCGGCAGACCGAGACCGACGCCGGTGACGTCGCCGCTGGGCTCGACGCGGTGGAAGGGTTCAAAGATTGTCTCTATTGCTGACGCAGGGATGCCGCGCCCTGAGTCCGTGACCCGCACGCAGACCCGCGCGTCCTCGCACTCGAGAGCCAGACTGATCGTGCCTCCTGTTTCGGTATAGCGCAGGGCGTTGTCGACCAGATTGACGAAGAGCTGCTGCAACCACGTCGTGTCGCCCAGAACGGTTGCCGTGTTTTCGTCTATTCGCTTCAACGTTTTATTTTCTTCCCTCGCCATGGGTTGAAAGAAACTGATCACGGAGTCGAGCAGAGATCCGAGTTCGACGGACGAGCGTTGGGCGGGGCTCAGGCCCGCGGACGAGCGGGAGAGACTCAACATGGCATCCAGCATGTCGGCGATGCGCGTCACGTCGCCGAGCAGATTTTGGAGCAGCTTGCGGCTCTCGAGCGGATCGAGATTCGTTTCCAGCGCGACTTCGATCCTCCCGCGCAGGGCCGTGAGCGGTGAGCGGAGCTGATGGGCAGCGTTGAGGGAGAAGCGTTTCAAGGTTTCCATCGCGAGCTGAATGCGGTCGAGGACACCGTTGATGCTCACGGCGATTTGGTCGAATTCGTCTCCCGTGCCTTGCGTGGGAATGCGATCTTCCAGACGTTCTCCTGTAATGCCTTTCAGAGAGGAAAGAATGACCGCTACGGGTTTGAGGCTCGTGCGCGAGAGGGCGATGCCGACTCCGCCTGCGCCGAGCACCGCCAGCGGCAGAGCGACCAAGAGCGTGTAGCGTATACGGCGCGCGCGGCGGATGAAATCGCGTCCATAAATGGAAACTTGGACGAAGTGCCCCGACTCGGCTCGCGATGTGAGGACCCAGTACGGGTATTTCTTTTTCCCTCCGCGCACCTCGCGGAAGCTCTGGGCCATGTGGTTTATCAGCATGGAAGTATCGAAAGGAGACAGGGGAAGATCAGGATGGATGTTCTCGTGGAGCAGGTGACCATCCGCGTCAAAGACGCGGATGGAGAGCTTGAGATCGGGCGGAGCGGTCGACTGAGTGTGCGAGATGACCTCGGGTAGATTGTTGGTTTTCTCCAGTAACCATTTCTCCAGGCGCGCAGCCTCCGTGATCAGCAGAACTTGTGCGTCTTGAAATGCTAGAGCTTGGCTGCGCCGGTAGACGAAGAACCCGAGCAACGCGATGACGAGGAAGATCAACGCGGTGTAACGAAGCGCCCAGCGCGAACCCAGTGAGCGCTGCTTAACTTTCGCCATCATTCTCCTCAGTCTGAGTGTCGGGATAGGCCTTGCGCTCTTCCAGAACGTAGCCCGCGCCGCGCACGGTGTGCAGCAGCGGAGTGGTGAAATCCCGGTCGATGCGTTCCCGCAGGACTTTGATCTGTACGTCTACGGCGTTGGAGCGCGTCTCGAAACCGTAGCCCCACACCTTCTCGATCAGCATGCCTCTGGAGAGTACGAGACCGGGATTGCGCATGAAGTATTCGAGCAGGGAAAATTGCTTGTGGGAAAGCGCAATGCTTTGGCCCGCGCGTTCTACCGTGTGACGCCTAACATCGAGGACCAAGTCGCCGATTCTGAGCACGTCGGACGGCGTGGCATCAGGGCGGCGTCTGGCGACCGCGTGGATACGAGCCAGCAGCTCGGCAAAAGCGAACGGTTTTTTCAGGTAATCGTCCGCACCGAGTTCAAAGCCGCGCAGCCGGTCCGTTACTTCCCCGCGCGCGGACAGGAACAGCGTTGGGATGCGGACCCCGGCTGCACAGAGTTCCTGATAGAGATCGAAGCCTTCGCCGTCCGGCAGCATGACGTCAAGCACTAAGACGTCGTAACCTCCGGAAAACGTCCGCTTGGAAGCCTCGGAGCAATTTTTCGCGAAATCGACGACGAAACCGTGCTTCTGGAGTCCTTTCTCCAGAAACTCCCGCGTGTGCGCGTCGTCTTCAACCACGAGAATTTTCATAGGGACCGCTTCTCTTTTTGTGCGGAGCGCCGCTGTCAGGAAGAGAAGTTGCCAAAGATCCGCGAGGAGAGCCCGCGAGGTGCCGAAGACAAGCAGAAATGTCAGGAAAATCATCGCCGCGAGAAGGGCTCCGTGTGAGCCGCATGAATTCCTGCGCCGGACTCGGTCCGGGTTAAGCTCGGTGGTTGAAACTGAGGCAGAGGATCGGGGACGCGCGGGATCACGCCCTTTTCGACGAGGAGTTGGGCCAAGGTTTCCATGTTTGCGTTGAGGTAGGGGAGCAGAGCTGATTCGGCGACGGAGTGGCCTCCGTAGCGATCGAGCTCCCGATAGGCCGTCTCGGAAGGCATGTTCTCGACCAGCGCCAGATAGGTTGCGATGACGCCGCCGGTCCGCCGCGCCCCGGCGGCGCAGTGGACGAGCACGTGCTTCTGCTCGCGTTTTGCACGCGCGATGGCAGCGATCGCCTCGGCGTAGTGGCGGATGTCCCCCGTTCCGTTTCCTCGCAGGTGCAAGTTTATCTGTTCGATGCCGAGCGCGGCGACGGCTTGCCTCTGGGCGCGGTGTTCCGCTTTGCGCTTGTCGTAATCGAGTAACGCAACGACGAGCTGGATGTCGTTCTTTTGCAGGGTGCGTTGAACCAGGCGCGCCGAGAGTTGGCCGCTGCGGTAAAGGAAGTTCGGCTCCACGACGGCAAAGTTCTTCGCAATCAATTCGTAGCGAAAATGGCGCCACGTGCCCCAGATCATTGCAGGAAGCAAGATTGCGAGAAAAGCCCTCACGTAAACTCGGAGACCCAGCGACATGGGCTTACTCTGTGGAGCGAAGATGAGCGTTGAATGAGGGCGTACGCTGTGGCAAGGAATCGTTCATGGAACGTTTATGGAGAGGTGCTCTGTTCCTTGCTAGGTTGCACTCGCTGCGGGGACGGGGTGTGAGAGTTCGAGATTCGAGGTCCGACGGATGACGAAGGCGCGCGGTGTCGTGCTCTCCTCTTGGTCCGCGGCCGCATTGCTCGCATGTGGTGTCACGGCGGGTCTAGACTGTGCGCGCATTCCCCACAATCCACGCCAGCCGCCTCTGTGCGCGGTGGATCCGGAGCCACCCCGTATCGTCCGCTACCTCTCTTCGCAGGAAACTGCAGGCGGCCCTCTTGTTTATGGTTTGGTGCTGGAAGATCAGCAAGGCATTCCTACCCGCGTATTCAACCTGAGTGCGTGGCAGGAAGACTCCGGTGTGGGGACGCGTGAGGCGAGTGAAGATTTCCAATACGGACCGCTGTTTGAGCTCGCTCGCGAGCGCTGGGAGGCTTATCGAGAGGCCCGCCGCGCGGGGAGAATCGCGCAAGATCCCACGTGGGAACGCTTCAGCGAAGTCATTGTGCCGGAAAAAGTTTGCTCTCCGGTCGGAGTGAGTCAGGCCAAGATCGATAGCGGTGAGAGGATTATTCTCGGCGCAGCGTTCAACTATCGGGAGCACGCGGAAGAATCAGGTGGGGGAGAGGTTTTCTTGTTTCCGAAGCCGGTTCATCCCACCGGTCCTTACCGCAGTGTAGTGCGCAGCGAGAGCGTGGTGCTGCTCGACTACGAAGTCGAGCTCGGCTTCGTGCTGCTCGAAGACATCGACCTCGCAGCGGTTCCTTCCGCGTCGGATTTCGAGGAGAAAGTGGCGTATTTCGCTGCGAATGATGTTTCGGATCGCGAACCGGTGCTGCGCCGGCAGCCCATTATTGGAACCAGCACCGGCTATGCGGAATCCAAGGGCAAGCCTGGTTTTCTGCCCCTCGGTCCGTGGATGGTTCACGGCCGCGAGCTGCAGGTATTTTCTGGAGACTGCTCGCGTTCGCTCCGGTTGATGCTCGAGGTCAAAGAAAACGGTCGTCGTAGCTTGCGGCAACATTCCGAGACCGCGCGCATGCTCGATTCCCCGCGCGAATTGCTCATCGCTCTGGGTGCCCACCTGGACCCGCGCGAGAGGCGGAGCATCTGGTCCGCGATGTCGATCTTTCGCGGAGAAAAGGAATGGTTCTATCCACTGGCCCAGCGCGTGGCACAGGGCGGCAGGGCCCGCACGGTCCTTCCGCGCGGCAGCATCTTGGTTACGGGGACACCCGCCGGTGTCGCCTTCTACGCGCCGAACCGCCTGCGGCTAATCGGACGTTCCCTCATCCACCTGCGCTCCCCGGTTGAGCAATTCATCCGGGAGTTGAAGGAACACCACGCGCAAGCAGGCTTTCTGCGAGACGGCGACGTGGTGATCGCCAGTGTCGAAGGGCTCGGTGTGCAACGTTGGGCTGTGGAGGCCGAGGTGTTCTCTTCGCAGTCCGACCCGTGCATGGCCGAGGATGCAATCCAGTGACCAATGGAGCTCTTGTAAAACGCCATTGTAAAGACTATTGATCTCGACATAAATAATGCAATAGTATGAATCCTTAGGGGGGGAGGATGCGACCCAAAGGATCCGCGGAAGTTTTGGCTGATCGCCGCCGCCGCGCGTTGCGGCTGGTGGATAGCGGCCACTCGTTGAACGAAGTGGCGCGGAAGATCGGTTGCCAAGCGAGTTCCGTCATGCGGTGGCGGGACAAGCGCAACGCAGGGGGAGTGAGCGTGTTCGAGGTGGGCGCCTCACCGGGTCGCCCGCCGAAGCTCTCGATGAAGCAGAAGAAGCGCCTGGTGCAGCAGTTGCTCCAGGGCGCCCTCGCCCAAGGTTACGCCACGGATCTCTGGACGTGCGAGCGAATCGCGCGGCTGATCCGCAAGGAATTCGGCGTTCGCTATCACCGCGACCATGCGGGTCGACTCCTGCGTCAACTGGGCTGGAGCTATCAGAAGCCCGAGCGCCGCGCACTCGAGCGCAACGAGAAAGCCATTGAGTCCTGGAAGCGCCAGAAGTGGCCACGTGTAAAAAAAACGCTGCACGGCTGGGCGCCTATCTCGTCTTCGTCGATGAATCGGGCTTCCTCCTGATTCCAACGCTGCGAAAAACGTGGGCACCGCGCGGCCACACACCCGTCGTGCGGCACCGCTATCGCCGAGATCGAATCTCGGTCATCTCCGGGATCTCGGTGTCGCCGAGGCGCCAACGGATCGGGCTCTACTTCCAGTGTCATCCTCATAACATCCGGCATGACGAAGTGTGTTCGTTCCTCGCGCATCTTCTCCGGCATCTTTCCGGCCCCGTGATCGTGCTCTGGGACAACGCCAGTATCCACAAGGGCGATCGCATTCGTGAACTGTGTCGCCGCTTCCCCCGTCTTCATCTGGAGGCGCTTCCGTCTTATGCGCCCCAGCTCAATCCCGACGAAGCGGTGTGGGCGTACGCCAAGGCAAGGCTTGCCAACGGTCGCCCCGACGATCTCGATGCGCTTCGGAGCGAAATTCGACGTGCTCTCCAAAAGCTCCGGCGATCCCAACGCAGCCTCCGCTGGTGCCTGCTCAACTCCGAGCTCCCCCCTTTTTTGCAATAACTATTGCATTATTTATGTCGAGATCGATAACACACAGTCCTTTCCAATTCTTAAATGAGTCTGAGTGGGTTCGTGGGACTGGTTTCGGTTTTGTGGGCATTTTTTCTGGTTTGGGTTGTTTTTATCCTTTTGTTTTTGGGGGTCCGGGGGCGAAGCCCCCGG
>Ga0247727_10014069_pt1 | contig 13365 bp, 13 predicted proteins | sample WisWelCaveWW1625_FD_202498 | JGI IMG/M metagenome (GOLD analysis project Ga0247727, IMG submission 202498) | Biofilm microbial communities from Wishing Well Cave, Virginia, United States - WW16-25 | ecosystem: Environmental > Aquatic > Deep subsurface > Groundwater > Cave microbial mat | place... | reverse complement strand
TCGGACGCCTTTGTGCTGCGGCGTTCTCAAATTCTCTTGGCCGGTGCGCGGCGCAAGACGGCACCCACCATTGCGGCGGACTTGGGCGGCGATGATGAAACCGTCCGCGATGCGATTCGGGCGTTCCATGCGGAGGGTTTGGACGCACTGCACGCGACCTCCACTCGTCCGCATCACACCCGTGCGGCGTTTGGTCCGCCTCAAGCCGAGCAACTGCGTGCGATGTGGCATCAAAGTCCGCGCACCTTTGGCAAAACCACCAGTCTGTGGACACTGAACCTGGCGGCGGAAGTTGCTTTTCAACAAGGCTTGACCCAGACCCACGTCTCCGGCGAAGCGATTCGACTGACCTTGATGCGGCTGGGCGTCAAGTGGGCGCGCGCCAAGCGTTGGATTACCAGCCCCGATCCGGCGTATCTGCGAAAAAAAAACGCACGTGAGCGCTTGATTCGCTGGGCACGCCAACAGCCCGATTGGGTGTTGGGCTTTCAAGATGAGGTCTGGTGGAGTCGTTTGGCATTTCCGGCGCTGCATGCGTGGACCGCACCGCATCAGCCCTTGCGCCTGATCGAGCAAAGGGTGTCAAAAGACGACCCCGACCGCAAAGCCTTGGCGTGCTATGGGCTGTTGGTGCGTGCCCGTGACAGCGGTGCTGCCCACGATGAGATGTGGTTGCGCTTTGTCGAAAAACGTCCCGTCAGTGCGATCACCCTCCAATTTTTGGAATGGTGTTGTGGTAAGGTCCAAGCGCAAGGCAAGCGTGCGCTCTTGTTAGTTTGGGACAATGCCTCGTGGCATCTCAGTCAAATGGTCAAGACCTGGATTCGTGCACACCATCGCCAAGTCAAGCACACCGCGCAAGGCGTGCGACTGGTCGTGTGCAGCTTGCCGACGAAAAGTCCGTGGTTAAATCCGATCGAGCCCAAGTGGCTCCATGGCAAACGTCGCATCGTTGAGCCGGATCGGCTGTTGAGCGCAGACGAACTTATGACGCGGGTCTGCGAGACTTTCAATTGTATTCCAGAACCATCTATGGTCATTCCCGATAACGTCTCTTGATTATGCACTAGTACTGCAAATCATGTGGCACCACATTAAACAACGGCAACCCCGTCAGATACCGCCGCAAATTTTCCGCAAACAATGTCGCGGCGCGTTCATCATATTTTCCCGTCGCGCCCGCGACGTGCTGTGAAATGATCACATTGTCCATGTGCCACAATTGATGTCCGCGCGGCAGTGGCTCAATCGCAAACGCATCGAGACCCGCGCCCGCGATCCATCCCTCTTTGAGCGCGGTCACGAGCGCGCGATCATCAATCAATTCGCCGCGCGCAATGTTGATTAGCAATGCGTGGGGTTTCATGGCGCGCAATTGTTCTTCGCCGATCATGGCGCGCGTTTCTTCCGTTGCAGGCGCGGCAACAACCACAATGTCACATTCGCTCACCAGCGCGTTGATCTCTTCGGGCGCATACCATTTTTCGGGGATGCGTCCTTCGGGATCGCCAACGCCCGCTTCGTTGTACCGGCGGCGCGGATTTTGCATCGTGCGCCGCATCGCAACAACGCGCAGATTAAAGCCATGTTTCGCGATGCGCCCAATCTCGCGTCCAATGCTGCCGTAGCCGATAATGCCAATCGTCTTGCCGCGCAACTCGAGTCCGCTCAACACTTCCCAACGATTGCGGAGCCATTCCCCGCGTTCCTGCAAACGCACCATTTTTGGAATTTTGCGCGCGAGCGCGGTGAGCAGCGCAAATGTAAATTCGCCAATGGGAACCGCATGTATCCCACTCGCCGTAGTTACAGTGACATCACTGTTCCAAATCGGATGCCCGCGCAAATGATCCACACCTGCAGAATGTAGCTGCACCCATTTCAATTTCGGCGTGCGCGCCAAATCGCGCGGCGGCGTGAAACAATACAAAATTTCTTCGTTACCATCCAGAAATGTGGAAATGTCATCACGATCATCGCGGACGGATTGTTGGCGGAGATCGAGTCGCGGTGACACCGCGCGGAGATCGTCCCAGAGGGAGTCGCTGAAACGCAACGTCATCAAAACAGGGATAGTGTGACTCATGCCGCGCGAAAAATTGTGAGCGGATTGAAATGCCGCGCAATTATACGGGATTGCGCGAGAAACATGAAACGTGAAATGCACAATGGATAATGCACAATGCAAAAGGCGTTACGCGACGCGCCATGCTATAATTACTGCGATTTTCCATGAAAACAGCTCTTGAATCGCGCGCGGTGCGTTTAATTCTCATTGTCGTGGTCGCGTTCCTCGCGACATGCTTTGCGATTTTTGCGTTTAATCTATTGACGCCGCCCCGCCCACTCACCGCGTTGCTGCCCACGCGCACGCCGACGCGTCGCCCGCCGCCGACGATCACACCCGTTGTATATCCGCCAACTCCTGCAATTATTTCTACCGATACTTTTACAACAACGGAAAATTTCCCGAACGCGAGCGGCGTCAAGTTAGGGTACGAGTACGCGGAAAATTCCTACATTCTCACCCCCCCCCTTGAACCGGGTTTCGTGCGCGTCTTGAATCAAACCTTCACCGATTCGGATTATCGCAATCTATCGCTCAATGTGATCGCTGCGCCGACGGAAGATTCTACCGCTGTCGAGTACGGCGTTTTGTTTTGGCATGGCGAAGATGAACAAGGGCAGGAACGTTATCTCGCGTTCACGATCAATACGAAATCTACATTTCGGTTGCTTGCGCTTGAACCTGTCACCAGCACACAAGCTACGCGCGCGTTTCAATTCACCGAAGTGATTCCCTCCACCGCGACACAAACGATTCATCGCGATGGCGCGCCCAACAAAATTCGCGTGGACGTACATCCGCGCCGAATGTTGGCATACATCAACGATGAACTTGTTCTCGACACCGACACGAAAATTATCAACGATTGGCGTTTGCGCCGCGATTGGGATGGGCGCGTGGGGATGATCGCATTCACCATGGGAACAGCAGGGGCACATGCGCGTTTTACACAATTCGACATTTATGCGGATGTGAAACAACCATGAACGCTTCGCGCTTACTCACGATCAAAATTGGTAACACCAATGTCGCGTTTGGAATTTTTGAAGGAGAAAAACTGAGACGCGCGTGGCGCGCGGAAACGCTCGCGGAGAAAACGGCGGATGAATATGCCGCATTGCTGCTGACATTTTTTGAGGATGAAAACATCGCTCCGGAAACGATTCGTGCGGCTTCAATCGTTTCTGTCGTACCCGCGCTGAATGAAACGATGCGCGAGTTGTGTGTCAAATATCTGCGCGTCGAACCTTTTCTCGCGGCGGTGGGGATCAAAAGCGGGATTCGAATAAAATATGATGACCCGCGCGCGTTGGGGGCAGATCGGTTGGTGTCGCTCGTTGCGGCAAAACAAAAATATGGCGCGCCGTTGATTCTGATTGATTTGGGAACTGCAACCACGTTTAACGCGCTCGACGCACACGGCGATTTCGTCGGCGGCGCGATTGCGCCCGGACTCAGCATGTCAGCTGAAGCATTGCATCAGTTCACGGCGAAATTGCCGCGCATCGAAATTGCCCCCCCCCCCAACGCGTTGGCAACGAATACGCGCGATGCGCTGCGCTCGGGCATTTTTTTTGGATACGTTGGCTTGGTGGAAGGAATGATTGCGCGTTTCAAACACGAAATGAATGAACCGAACGCACGCGTTATTGCCACAGGTGGCATGGCGAACATGCTCGCGGCGCAATGTTCGGCAATTGATGTTGTTGACACGAATTTAGCGTTGGAGGGGTTGCGAATTTTGTACGAGATGAATCACACATGAATCTCTTTCTCGATAAAACGATCGTTCTCGGTGTGACGGGCAGCATTGCGGCGTACAAAGCGGCGACGCTTGCGAGTCGTCTGCATCAACTCGGCGCGCGTGTGCATGTTGCCATGACCAACGCAGCGGCACAATTTATCACGCCGTTGACGTTTGCAAGTTTGACGCATCATCCTGTCCTGCGCGATGTTTTGGCGCTTGGCGCGGATTCAGAAATTGAGCATGTGACGTATGCAAAACGGGCGCAGCTGATCCTCATCGCGCCCGCGACGGCAAACACCATTGCAAAACTCGCGCATGGTTTTGCGGATGATGTGATCAGCGCGATTTGTTTGGACACGCGCGCCCCGATTTTGCTCGCGCCCGCGATGGAAACGGGGATGTGGGAGAATGCAGCGACGCAAGAAAATTTGGCAACGCTCAAACGGCGCGGCATGTTCATAGTGGAACCGCACGCGGGGCATCTCGCGTCGGGCGCATCAGGCAAGGGACGCATGGCGGAGCCGTCGGAAATTCTTGACGCGGCGCGTCATATTTTTGCGCGTAATGGTTCGCTTGCAGGTAAACGCGTTGTGATTACGGCAGGCGGCACGCGCGAAGCGATTGATCCTGTGCGTGTGATTTCCAATCATTCGTCGGGGAAAATGGGATACGCGTTGGCGGAAGAAGCATTGTCGCGCGGCGCGGATGTTTCATTGATTACGAGTGTGGAAGATTTGCCGAATCCGTATGGCGCACAGATCACGCGCGTTGTTTCGACGCGCGATTTGCAAGACGCGGTGTTGCGCGATATGCAAGGCGCGGATGTTTTGATCATGACAGCTGCGCCCGCCGATTTTCGCCCCGCGTCGTCAGCGGATCAAAAAATCAAAAAAGAGGCGATGGCAGAACTGACGATCGAGCTTGTTCGCAATCCCGATATTTTGGGTGAGGTTGCGCGAGTGCGGGTTGAGGACGCGTCAAACGCGCCGCGCGTCGTCGTCGGTTTCGCCGCCGAGACGAATGATTTGATCGCAAACGCGCGCGGAAAATTGGAACGCAAACGCTTGGACATGATTGTGGCGAATCCTGTGCCGCAAACGTTCGGAAGTGGTCAAGTCAAAGCGACGCTGCTCTTGAAAAACGGGGACGAGATGGATTTGCAAGCGATGAGCAAGGAAGATTTGGCGGGGAGAATTTTTGATCAGATCGAGGGCGTGGTGTCAACGCATAGGAAACGAATAAACGAATAGGAAACGAATAAACGAATGAGACGTAGTAACGAATTTATTCGTGGAGCTTGCTCAGGTTGGGAGGGGAACGATTGAAATCGTTACTACGGGCGTGGCGCAAAGGAGATTGATGACAAAATTTCGCTACGATGATCTGACATGGATAGAAGTACGCGACGCGGTGGCGGCGAAAAAGGCGATCTTGATCCCGATCGGTTCGATTGAAGACCATGGACCGCATTTGCCGTTGAATACCGATAATGTGATTGTGGAAGCGGTTTGTTTTGAAGTGGCGCGGCGCGTGCCGGATGAAATTTTATCGCTGCCTGTGCTGCCCGTTGGCTTTGAAGATCATCACATGGATTATCCGGGCTCGCTCACCTCTTCGATGGAAACGCTGTTGACATTTTTCGCGGACGCGGCGATCAGTGTGGCGCGTCATGGTTTCACGCATATCATGTTGGTCAATGGACACGGTTCCAATTCATCGTTAGTGGAACTCGCCGCGCGCAAAGCGGTTTTGCAAACGGGCGCGATTGTCGGCGCGATGGCGGGGAATGCAGCTGTGGATGATGTGTTGATTCGCGATCTGATCGCAATGCATCGCAAATCGGAACATGGCGGTATCGGTCACGCGTGCGAATTTGAAACGGCGATGATGTTGTATTTGCGCCCCGATTTAGTGCAGATGGATAAAGCGGTCAAAGAGATGGGCGTTGCTGAGCTGAAATACTTTAATTGGGATCATCCGAAACCCGCGGCATACGCGTGGATGGATTGGTGGTCGCGTTTTTCTAAAACGGGGGTCGCGGGCGATCCGACAGTGGCGACGCGCGAGTTTGGTGAGAAAATGTTTAACGCGACCGTGGAGCGCATGATCGAATTGATGCGCGAGTTCAAACAAATACCGATTAAACCACGACGAGATATGCACTGACGACTGGGGGCTGGATTGCAAATCCAGCCGCGCAGTTGATAGGGAATCCAGCGGAGCAGTTTGAGATTCTCTTGATTTCTTTTATGTCTGTCCCTGAATTAACTCTTGTCATCGTCTCGTACCAAGTGCGCGATTTGTTGGAACGCTGTCTTGTCTCGATTCTCCACGCAGAAAATTCCCCGAAGGTAGAAATCATTGTCGTTGACAATGCTTCCACTGATGGCACTGCCGAAATGGTGCGCGCAAAATTTCCATCAGTGAATGTCATTGCGAACGCGGAAAATCGCGGCTTTGCGGCGGCGAATAATCAAGGGCTGAAGATCGCGCGCGGGCACTATTGGATGCTGTTGAATCCCGATACGGAAATTTCCCCTAACGCGTCGAATCCATTTCACCTCCTCGTGCAATTCATGGATCAACATCCGCGCGCGGGCGCGTGCGGCGTGAGTTTGTTTTATCCCGACGGTGCGCGGCAACATTCCGCGTTTCATTTTCCCTCATTGGCGCAAGTGTATATGGATTTGTTTCCCGTGAATTGGCGGCTGCGCGAATCGCGTTTGAATGGACGTTACGCATTTTCAAAATATGATCGCGGTGAACCGTTCCAAATTGATCACCCACTCGGCGCGGCATTGCTCGTGCGTCCCGAAGTGGTCAAACGCGTTGGCTTGCTCGATGAGGATTATTTTATTTACGCGGAAGAAGTGGATTGGTGTATGCGAATCAAGCGGGCAGGGTGGGAGGTGTGGTGTGTGCCACAGGCGCGCATCGTTCATCACCAAGCGCGCAGCACACGACAGTTCCGCGAAAAAATGTTTGTCGCGTTATGGCGCGCGCGTTTTACCTTGTTCCGCAAAAATTATTCGCGCGCGTTCAATGCGCTGGTAAAACCGTTGGTGCGGCGTGGCATGGAACGCGCGATTGGGATGGCGCAAAGGGAACGCGGCGAGGTTACACAAGAGGACTTGGAAAAAAAGTTGAACGCATATCGGCAAGTGATTCGATTGAGTCGAGGAGAAAAGGATGCGCCTTGAGATGCCACGCACGTTCAGAGTGCGTGGCATCTCAAGCCGCAAGAAAATAGCGCGGTGTTGTCTGTTGTAATTTTGACGCTCAACGAAGCGAAACATATCGCCGCGTGTCTCGAATCGGTGCGCGATTTCGCGGATGAAATGCTCGTATTTGATTCGGGCAGCGCGGATGGGACAACCGAAGTTGCGCGCGGGGCAGGGGCGCGCGTGGAAACACGCTTGTTCGACAATTACGCTGGGCAGCGAAACGCAGCTTTGGACGCGGCGCGCGGCGATTGGATTTTTTTTATTGACGCGGATGAACGCGCGGACGCGGCGGTGGGGGAGGAAATTCGCGCGGAAATTTCGCGTATTGAAAATGCTATTGGGGAGGGGAACGAAACGGCAGGGAACGAAACGGCGTTCGTTCCGTACGAGACGCTATTTTGGATTCCGCGCAAGAATTGTATTTTTGGGAAATGGATTCAGCACACGGGTTGGTCGCCTGATTATCAGCCGCGCGTTTTGCGAAAGGGCAAAGCGTGGTTTGATCCCGCGCGTCCTGTACATGAGTTGGTGATCACGCAAGGGCGCGAGTTGTATTTGAAGCAGTCGCTTGTTCACTACAATTACGAAACGTTGGCGCAATTTCGGGAGAAGCAGGAACGCTACACAAAATTTGAGGCGCGCGAAATGTTTGAGCAAGGCGTCCGCCCGCGTCTCCGCAGTTTTGTGAGTATGCCCGCGCGCGAATTTTATCGCCGTTTCATCGCGTTGCAGGGATATCGCGATGGGTTGCACGGCTTGGCGTTGAGCGCGTTGATGGCGTATTACGCGTTTTGGCGGCAGGTGTGGTGTCAACGAATAGTGCGATGATTACATCGCAACGAATAAACGAATATGCCATGTAAACCTCCGATTGTTTTGTGCGATGGTTACATCGCCAACATCGAAGGTTTGGATCACACCCGCGCGGCTTCCACCAACGCAAGCAACATCGCGCGCGCCGCGCGTTCCACTTGTGGGCGCGTCGCGGCGAGAAGTGCGTCTGCGCCATCCCATTCGCCTAAAAGCACTAGCCCTTCTTTTGCTTCCACGAGTGTCTCTGGCGTGAGTGTGAAAAAATTTTTCTGTTTGTCGTAGATTTTTTTCTCGACGCGAATCGGATCAATGTTGGCTAGGTACAACGCATCCGTTTTTTGCAGCGTTGTCGCGAGATCGTTCGTTTCCTCCACTTCGTACGCGCGCAAGCGCACCTCGTCGGTCAAATCATACGGCATCGAAAGCGGGGCGGTGGTGACAAAGGTGATCCGCGCGCCAAACATCCCCAACACGCGCGCGAGCGAATGTGCCTCTGCGCTAAATTTTGCATTACCCAAAATGGCGACGCGATTGTTTTGCAAATCACCTTTGAGCGTCCGAATCGCGTAAGCGTCCATCAACGCGCGCATAGGGTTTTCATACGTGCCATCGCCCGCGTTCAAAAATGACGCGGGGATACTCGCCGCAATATCGCGCGCCGCTGCATTGAGCGGATGACTGAATAGCACGACGTGCGCGTTCGCCGCGTTGATTTTTTCGGGAGAAGGGATCGAAATCATTTCCGCGCCCGCGTCGCGCAAAGTTTGTTCTGCGGGGATGGGCAAGGGAAACGCGGTATTGAACAGCGCAAGCGCAACGCGTATTGAATCGAGATTCGGCGCTGTACCATTTGCAATTTCATCGGCGCGCGTAAATAGAATTTCAATTTGTGCGCGCGTTATATCGGTGGGAGAGACGAGTTTGAGTGGCAAGGTTTGACCTCACATTTGAATTGGCGGCGCAAGTGTAATGCGAAATTCCAAAATGACAATTTGGTGATTGAAATGCCACGCACTTGCAGAAGTGCGTGGCATCTCAATCACCAGAAAAAAATTTTGACATTGCAAAATTCTACGCTATAGTTGCGCTTGTAATGTTCAGAAAAATGTTCGCGGTGAGCGCGGCGATTCTGCTGTCGCTCTTATTTTTTGCCTACTTGTCGCCGCGCGCACACGCACAAGACCCCGGCTGTGGCGAATTACGCGGCGGTCTGTTGCAAGATTGCGGTTTTGTTGATTTTTATGGCAATGAAGGCGCGGGGTCTGGCGTTTGGAAAATTTTTAAATTGAGCGGCAATGCGGGGATCGGCTTGCATCCCTCCGACGCGTGGCCCAAAGGACCTGCGGTTTGGATCAAGGGGAACGCGCCGTTTGATGCGGGAATTTTTCAACAGGTCAAGGTCACGCCGGGCAAAGGGTATCACTTTACGCTGCCATATGCGGTTGTGAATTTGGATGGCAGAGGATGGTCGGAAGATAATCAGGTCAATCGGCGTTTGGGGATTGATTCGCTCGGCGGCACGGATCCAAATTCGCCGAACGTGAAATGGTCGCCCGATTATTTTGGCAAAGCCAAAGTGACGGAATCGATTGATTGGGATGAATACGCACGGGCGGAAACGATTACCGTTTTTATTCGCGTGCAGAATCCCTACACCGATAAAAATGTGGATGTTTTTATTGATTCGCCGGCGTTGATTGAAAACACGAGCATGCCCGCGATCCAAATCGCGCCGCCGACTCCAACACCCCTCCCCCCATCACCTCCGCCTACGGCGAAACCGACGCGCGTTCCCGCTGCGACGCAAGAACCAACTGCTGAACCCGAACTGACAGAGATTCCTCCTACTGACGCGCCCGTGGTTGAACCGACAGCCACATTCTTTAGAGCAACCAACACCCCGCGCGCCACGCGCACGCGCGTTGCCCAAGTGCAACCGACAACGCGTCCGGCGCGCACACGCGTTGCGGTCTCACAAAATTCTGCCGCGCCAAATAATTCGCAAGCGTCCGCGTTTGAATTGGGCGTGATTGGTTTGATTGGACTCGTAGGCGTCTCGGGCGCGATCATTTTGGTGAGCGCAGCTGCGTTCCTTTTGCTCCGCCGCAAATAAAGCATAAAATTCATGCACGTAACCTCCATGCGTTTTGTATTTCCCCGCATCTTGATTGCCGCGCTTGTTCTCGTTTTGGGACTGGAATTGTTTGCGCCGTTCACGCCGCGCGCGTACGCACAAGGACCATGCACGACGCGCGGTGATAATCTCACGCGCAACGGATCGATCACGGATGGCGGTTACGATACCGCGCACGGCGTTGTGGCAAATTCGTGGAACGCGTTCTTGATCAATGGCAAATGGCCCGCGTTTGAGCTCGCGGACAATGAAAGCGCGAATGGTGACATTGGCGGTTCGTCCTCGCAATACATTCACGGCGATGGCACGCGTTTCGATGCGGGAATTTATCAGGTCATATCGGGCGTGACGCCGGGCGCGTCCTACGAATTTTCGGTGGGCTGGGCGGCGATGCTCCGTGATACGGGCGGCGGCAACAATCAAAAATTTGATGATGTGATTATTCGGCGCGTCGGTTATGATCCGACGGGTGGCACGGATCCGCAATCGCCGAACGTAAAATTTGGTCCTGAAGTGGGGACGGGCTCCTCCGGGCGCAGTTTGAACCACCCGGATATGCGCGTCACGTTTCAAGCGCAATCGAATCAAGTCACCGTGTTTGCGCGCGTATATAACTTGAGTACTTCGGCAAGCGACAAAGTTTTTTTTGATGTGATGTGCCTCGTCCCACGCGGCGATATTCCCATCGCGACAATTCAACCTTCCGTCACTTCGACGCTGCCTGCAACTCCGATTCCACCAACAGATGCCAATTCGCCAACGCCGCGCCCCACGCGCGTTCCGCCCACCGCGACACGGATTCCCGCAACACTTGAGCCCGCACAAGTCTTTACGGCGACACCTGATTCGGTTGCGAGTTTACGCGCGACGGCAACTCCAGAACGGCGCGCCGCGATTCCCACTTTGGATAATGGAAATAGCGTAAACAGCAGCAATGATTCGGGCAATTCAAGCGGTGGCGGACTTTCGCTCGCCGTGATCGTGGGCTCGATTGGGATCATTGGCGTTAGTCTGCTCGGCATACTCTTGATCGGCGGCTTTGCGGTTTGGCGAATTTTTATGCGCCAAATGGATGACGCGCTCGATCCCGCGTACGATCCGAATGATCAAAATCAGTATCAATAGCGCACACACGTCATTCTGAGCGGAGCGAAGAATCTCTATTTGGCAGTCAGAGATTCTTCGCTCCGCTCAGAATGACAGCTGAACTTTTCTCTGTGAATTTTCTCATCACCGGCGGCGCGGGTTTTATTGGCAAGGCGCTCGCAAATCATTTGGTTAATGCGGGACACAGCGTGCGCGTACTGGATGATTTGAGCGCGGGCGAAAATGCGGGTCTCGATGCGCGCGTTGTTTTCACACGCGGGGATGTGCGCGACATTCCAAAATTGTGGGGACTGCTGCGCGGGGTGGATTGCGTTTATCATCTCGCCGCGCGCGTTTCCGTTCCCGAATCCATTTTGTATCCCGTCGAATACAACGCGGTGAATGTGGGCGGCACGGTTGCGCTAATGACGGCGATACGCGATGCGGGGGTGCGGCGCGTAATTCTTACTTCATCGGGCGCAGCTTATGGGGAACAAACGCATCAGCCCGTTTCCGAAAACGCGGTGATGCGTCCAACGTCGCCGTATGCGGTGAGCAAAGTGTCAGCTGAATATTACGTGCAGGCAATCGGCGCACTGTGGAAAATTGAATCTGTTGCGCTGCGAATTTTCAATTGCTACGGACCGCATCAACAATTGCCGCCTTCGCACGCGCCCGTCATTCCGCGCTTCCTCAAACAAGCATTGAGCGGGGGCTCGCTCGTCGTTTTTGGGAATGGCAAACAGTCGCGCGATTTTGTGTACATTGACGATGTGGTGCGCGCGCTCGAACGCGCGGCGACGACGCAAAACCTTGATCGCGCCATCATCAACCTCGGTTCGGGCGTGGACACAACCATGACGCAATTGCTGGATGAAATTGAGGCATTGATCGGAACGCGCGTGCATCGTCTGTACAATGATGAGGAAGCATCGGGCGTCTCGCGTCTTGTTGCGGATATTTCACTCGCCGCGAAATTGTTAGATTGGTCGCCGCGCGTCTCTTTGCGCGATGGACTCGCGCAAATTCTAAAAACTGATCCGCGTTTTCAACTCCCACATGCAAAAACTCACTGACCCCGATCCGTTTGCCGATGCGCTCGAAGCATTTTTGGAAACGGGCAAAGCGTCGTTGGAAATCGAACGCGACGACAGGTGGAAGAACACAGAGAATGTCGCGTGGTACTTTACAAATTTCCCTGACTTTTGGGCAATCGAAAAACCCGCGTTGAAATTTGCGCGCGGGCGCGTGTTAGATGTTGGCTGTGGCGCGGGACGGATAGCTTTGTATTTGCAGCGTAAAGGTTTGCGCGTGACGGCAGTAGATTCATCGCCGCGTGTTGCCGCGTTGGCGAGCGCGCGCGGTGTGCGCGATGTGCGCGTGGTGTCGGCGAAGAAACGTCTGCCCTTCCTGCGCGGCGAATTTGAAACGATTTTGTTGTTTGGAAATAATTTGGGAATTTGTGGCAACCGCGCGGGGTTGGAAAAAATGCTGTGTGAATTTGCGCGCGTGACAAATCAGAATGCGCGCATTTTAGCAACGACGCGCGCGCCGGGGATGTTTAATCCAAGACATCGCGCGTATTGGAAATGGAAATTGGAACGCGGCGGGGAAATGGGTGTCGCGCGTTTGCGTTTAAAATTTGGCGCGAGTGAAAAAGAGTTTGATTGGTTTTGGATTGCGCCGTCCGAGTTAATGCAGGTGGCTTGGAAAAATGGTTGGCGCGTCGCAGAGATTTTTGGCGATGGACGCGCGGAGCAAGGATACTCGGTGGTTTTAGAAAAGGTATGAATAAAAAAACCAGCCCGAAAATTGCAAAATTTCGGGCTGGTTTTTTATTCGGTCTCGTCCAGAATTTCGCGGGCGGCTTGCTCATCTTGTTCGGCGACGAGAATGTGAAATTCTCCCAAGCCATCCATCACAAAGCCGAGCGTGCCCAACGCTTCGTTTTGAAAAATCGCGCGGATGCCCGATGCCTCCAATTTGCTGCGAATCACTTGCGCTTGCAACTCTCCGTAGGTGGTGTACACCTCAACTAATTTCGTTTCCTTCATTTTGATCGCCGCTCCTTTGTACGGAACGAACGCCGTTTCGTTCCCTACGCGTTTCGTTCCCTACGCGGCTGCCGAACGTTACGGCGAACGTTCGCTACCCGCCTGCCCCGAACGTTACGGCGAACGTTCGCTACCCGCCTGCCCCGAACGTTACGACGAACGTTCGCTACCCGCCTGCCCCGAACGTTACGACGAACGTTCGCTACATGCCCTCCACGCTCCCCGCTTCACTCTCGACG
>Ga0247727_10014068_pt1 | contig 13365 bp, 11 predicted proteins | sample WisWelCaveWW1625_FD_202498 | JGI IMG/M metagenome (GOLD analysis project Ga0247727, IMG submission 202498) | Biofilm microbial communities from Wishing Well Cave, Virginia, United States - WW16-25 | ecosystem: Environmental > Aquatic > Deep subsurface > Groundwater > Cave microbial mat | place... | reverse complement strand
GGAACATTGCCTGGAAGTCCAGCTGCCCTTTCTACAGAACCGACGACAGCATATTCAGATTGTCCCGATCGTGCTTGGAATAAGAGACCCGGCCTTGTGCCAGGCGATCGGAGAATGCCTGGCAGAGATTCTTGCGCAGAACACCGATAGAGACGGCGGGCAGCCGCTCCTTGTCGCCAGCACCGATATGAACCACTATGAGTCGGATGCGATCACGAGAACAAAGGACCGCCATGCTCTTGACGCCATCGAGCGGCTGGATCCACACGAACTCGATGCAGCCGTGACCACACATGCTATTTCCATGTGCGGCATCGCTCCGACCCTGGCCGTCCTTCACGCCGCCCGCGCGCTGGGCGCCACCCGTGCGACACTTGTCCGCTATGCCACTTCCGCAGATCAGGGCGGAGATCACGCTCGCGTAGTCGGCTATGCCGGCTTTACCATTTAACCGCTTGACGCTTCACGCATCGTCATGTTCGTAACCCACGAGAATGTTTGACAGAACTGGAGGATAGTGTTATTTACACGTCCAGTATTCTACCGATAGACGTAAGGAGGGTCTGATGAGCGTCGCGTCCAGTCTTGCGTTTCCGATCAATGCGCTCCCAGGATGGAGCATTTTCTTCGCCAAAGAACCGGCCTCCGCTTCCGATCCGAACCAGCAGGACATGGACAAGACCGTCGTCCTCGGCCCTCCAGGGAAAAAAGGCCCTACGCCGCCAAGCGGAAAAGAGCGCATTCTTTTTCTGGTGTTGGTCCTCGTCATCGCCGGTGGGGGTGGATTCCTCGCATACAATCCAGATATTTTAATGAACCTGCTCGGCGAAGCGCCTGGAGAAGCGCCCCCTCCTCAACTGACACTCAGGGTTGCGAAGCCGGCGGCTCCGGCTAAAGTCCAGGCTCCAGTGCCAGCTCAGCCAGCAACCCCTGGAGCTGCTCCGGCCCCAGCGACAGCCATGGCGCCGGCCGTGTCCGTGCCGGCTTCAGCGGCGCCCGCAGCCAACGCTCCAAAGCCGGCGTCACCGGCTCCGACACCTGTGCCTGCAGCCGTGGCAAGTGCCCCAGCACCAGCAACTGTCCCGGCTGCGCCGGCACCTGCGCCTGCAGCCAACCCCCCGAAGCCTGCAATGCCCGCTCCTGCGCCTGCAGTCGTGGCGGGCGGACCAGCACCTGTTCCAGCCCCGGCAGCGATACCTGCCCCCGCGCCAAAGCCGGGGGCAGCAGCCATTCCAGCCCTCTCAACGCCAAAGTTTATCGAAGGGGAAAAGGTTTCTGTCTCTGCTCCAACCCCTTTGACCCCCGATTCAGCAGGCAAGAAACCAGGAACGGCAACCGCCGCGCCCGGCTCGACCCTGGTCGTGCTGGATACGGACCTGCAACACATGGCGTGGGTCTACTCCGTTCGTACGGAACAGGGCGCAACCGGCTGGGTGGCGGAGAAGCACCTCGTCGTCAAGTAACCTGCTCCGCTCTCTCTGAGAAACCTGCCTTGCCTGCGCGGGGGACGCCCCGTGTATAATGTCGCTCCAATGCCTCCAACTCGGCGAGGGCGCATGCTGCGTGCGATCATTTTTGATTTTGACGGCGTCGTGGCGGACAGCGAGCCCATCCATCTGGCCATGTTTCAGCGGATCCTGGGCGAACAGGGATTGTTCCTGAGCCTCGAGGAATATTACGCCGACTACTTGGGATACGACGACAAGGGCTGTTTCCGCGCGTTCTTGACGGCTCACGGCCCATCTCCTTCCGACAAAACAATTGACGACCTGGTGGCGAGAAAAGCCCGGGCCTATCTCGATCACATCAAGCAGCATGTGCTCATTTTCCCGGGCGTGCGTGAACTGGTCCGCGAGGCCGCTTCCCGCCACCGCCTGGCCATCGCGTCCGGCGCGCTGCGGAACGAGATCGAATACGTCCTGGAGTGCGCGGGCATCCGCAAGGAGTTCGAGCACATTACGAGCGCGGAAGATGTCCATCGAGGCAAACCCGACCCCGAACCGTTCGTCCACGCCCTGGCTTCGCTCAACCGCGCCTCGCGATCCGGGCAAGACCGATTGTCGCCGGACGACTGCCTGGTCATCGAGGATTCCATTCCCGGCATTCGCGCGGCGCATGCCGCCGGCATGAAAGTCCTGGCCGTCGCGAACACGCACACAGTTCAGGACCTGCACGAGGCTGATGCGCTGACACAGTCCCTGGCCGATGTGCAATTGCCCGATCTGGAAACCAAGCTCTGGCCGATGGATGCCGCGCGGCATGACCAACGATGAGAATCTGCTCGTTGCTTCCGGGAGCAACCGAAGTGGTGGCGATGCTGGGACGCACCCGGCACCTGGTCGGCATCAGCCACGAATGCGACTACCCGCCGGAGATCAGGACCAAGCCGGTGCTCGTCCGCACGACGGTGGAGGCCGGGCTGTCCAGCCGCGAAATTGACCGCCGCGTCCGCACCACCCTGCACGCCGGCCGGCCGCTCTACGAATTGGACGAAACCATGCTCACCCGCGTGCGGCCCGATTTCGTCATCGCCCAGGACCTGTGCCACGCGTGCGCCATTACTCCGGCGCAACTCCGGCACGCCCTGCGCGTGCTGCCCTCCCCGCCGCGCGTGCTCTCCTTGAACCCTTCGACACTCGACGACGTACTCGCCGACATCGAGCGGATCGGTGCGGCGATCGGACGGGTACAGGAGGCCTCGATCGTGCTCGAACAACTCCGGGCCAGGCTGGAAGCCGTGCTGCTCCAGGTCGCGCACGCGGAGAAACACCCGCGCGTGGCCTGCCTCGAATGGCTCGATCCGCTTTTTGTCGCCGGCCATTGGGTGCCCGACATGGTCGCCTGCGCCGGAGGCGTCGATGTCCTGGGCACACCGGGTTCCCCGTCCGTGCAGATCACGTGGGCACAGGTGCAGGCGGCGAAACCGGACGTGCTGATCATCATGCCCTGCGGATTCTCAATTGCCCGCACGAGGCAGGAGCTGGATCGTCTCACGAAACGCACAGGCTGGAAGAAACTGCCGGCGGTCAGGAACGGGGCTGTCTTTCTGGTGGACGCGGCCGCCTATTTCAATCGCCCGGGACCGCGTCTGATCGACGGCGTTGAAATCCTGGCCCCCTGCTTCCATCCCTCTCTTCCGCAGGCGGCCGGCCCCGAGGCCGTCCAGCGCCTTGAACAAAAACGCGCCTCCACCCGCACACGCTCCGTCTCAAAGCCATGACCTTGTCCGAAGCCCAGGCCTACTGCACCGCCATCACGAAACGCAGCGGCAGCAATTTCTACTATTCGTTTTTCTTCCTGCCCTCCGCTCGGCGCGACGCCATGTACACCGTCTACGCCTTCTGCAAGGAAGTGGACAATGCCGTGGACGACGCCCCGCCCGGCAGCGATCCCAGGAAGGCCATCGGCCAATGGCGCGCCGAGGTGGCCGCCGTCTACGGCGGCGCGCCCACGCACCCTGTCGCCATCAGCCTGGCCGGCCATGTCCGGCACTTGGGCATTCCCAGAGAGTATTTCGATGAATTGATCAACGGCGTCGAAATGGACCTCTCGACGACGCGCTACATCACATTCGATGAACTCTCCCGCTACTGCTACCGCGTCGCCTGCGTCGTCGGGCTGATCTGCCTGCACATCTTCGGCACCAAGGACCCGCGCGCCAAGGACTATGCCGTCAACCTGGGCATGGCCTTCCAGCTCACCAATATCCTGCGCGATCTGGGGACCGACGCGGACCGCGGCCGCGTCTATCTTCCCCTGGAGGATCTCGCGCGATTCGGTTGCACCGAGGAACAGTTGCTCCAGCGCCACGACTCGCCCCGCTTCAGCGATCTGATGGCCTTTCAATGCACGCGCGCGCATGAATTTTACGGGAAAGCCCGCGCAATTTTAGAAAACCTGCCGCGCGCCGACCGGAAGGCCCTGACCCCAGCCGAAATGATGCGCGGGGTCTACGAGCGCATCCTGCGTCGCATCGAACAGGCCGGCTACCGCGTGTTCGACTCGCGCATCAGCGTGCCGCCTGTGTCCCGCCTGGCCATTGCCGCCCACGTGTGGCTTCGGAATCTCTTCTCCTAATCATGTCCCGGACCGTGCTGATTATCGGTGGTGGCCCAGCCGGACTCACCGCCGCATGGCGACTCGCCACGCACGGCTATGCCGTCACCCTCATCGAGCAAAGCGGGCGACTGGGCGGACGCCTGCTGTGCGGCGCCGCCGCCAACCAGTTCGACGCCATCCCGTCGGTGCTCATGGGGCACCAGACAGCGACACTGGCCCTCCTGAAAGAACTTGGAACGGCTGATTCTGCCGCACTGTCCGGCGACCTTCGGATCGAATTTCTGCTCCCCGGCGGACGTCTCGTCCCGCTGATGCAGCCGTGGCTCCCCGCTCCCTTCCATATGATCGCCGGCCTGCTGCTGTTCGGCGGGCTGCCGTTCGCAGACCGCTGGCGGCTATTAGATGTCATTGAACGAAGCTGGGAGGGCGATCCCGCCCTGCCGCAGAATCTCGATCAACGGACCGCGGAAGAATGGCTGGCGGAACGGAAGCAATCGGAGCGGGCACGTGCCGATGTCTGGACGCCGCTCGCCCGTTTTTTGATCGGAGACGATCTCGCCACCATCTCGGCGAGAGCCTTTGTCGGCGCCCTCACGCGCGGCTTTCTCGCCGCCCGCCGCCATGCGTCTCTTGCGGTTCCGGTGGAGACGCTGCACGGTCTGCTGCTTGCGCCTCTCGCGGCCAGACTTGCCCAGGCAGGCGTCACGATCCGGCTCAACACCGCCGCCGTTTCGATCCAGGTCGAGAGAGAACGGGTCACCGGCGTGCAGCTGCGCGACGGCGCCACCCTCGCTGCCGACCGGTACATCATGGCCTTGCCGCACACACAGCTCACGGCAGTCCTGCCGGAACGCGTGCTCACGCACTATGCCTATTTTCAGCAACTCACGCAGCTCTCGGACTCGCCGACGCTGACCGTCCACCTGCGGATCGACAAGGCCCTCCAGGCGCCGCGCGTGGTGCTCCTGGCGCGGCGGACCTTCCACTGGCTGGTCAGCAGACCTGGACAGCGCCGAAGCGGCACCGTGCTCTCCGTTGTCGCGACCGGCAAACCGGAACTCCTGAAACGGACGGATCAGGAACTCCTCTCGCTCGCGCTCGACGAACTGGCCTATGCCTATCCCGGACCGGACGCGATTAAAATCCTCGACTGGCGAGTGATTCGGGAACCGCGCGCCTTCCTCACGATGAGCCCCGGCACCAGGGTGCACCGTCCCCTCCCGCAAAGCCCCTTCGACAATCTGCTGATCGGAGGCGATTGGACCGACACCGGCCTGCCGGCCACGCTGGAGAGCGCCATCGTCAGCGGCACCCGCTGCGCAGAGATGATTTTGGCGAAGAAAAAATAAGCGAAAGCGGCACGTGGAAGGGTTATCGTTCCCGCGCGCTTTCCTGGACGGATTTCAGGAGCGGACTCAAAAAGAATTCGATCAAGCGGCGCCGGCCCGTTTTAATTTCAGCAGTGACGCCCATGCCTGGTGAAAGGCGTACTTCCCATCCCTCCACCTGCATCGTCGAACGGTCCATGCTCACACGCGCAGCATAAATCAGCCCGACCTTTTCCTGAGGCACGGCGTCATCGGAGACGCTGACCACCTTGCCCTGGACAATGCCGTAGATCGTAAAGGGAAAAGCCTCGACCTTGATTTCGACCGGCTGGCCTTTCTTCACAAAACCGATGTCTTTATTTTCCACCCACGCCTCCACTTCCAACTGATGCTCTTTCGGCACAACCACGAGCAGTTGCTGGGCTGGCGTGACTACTCCACCGACCGTATGGACGGCCAATTGCTGCACGACCCCGTCGATCGGGGACGTGAGCCGCTGCAGCCCTGTTTTTTGACTGGCCTTCACGAATTCCTGCACCAATGAATTGGCTTTGGTCTCCGCGTCGGACAGTTCCTGCTGGCGCGTTTTCTTAAATTCCGACATCAGAGCCTGATAGTTTTTCTCGGCCTCGGCCAGCGCCGACTGGTTCTGTTTTAATTGATGCCGCTGTCCAGCCAGTTCCTGTTTTTTGTCGATCCGCTGCTGTTCGAACTGGAGATAGTCCATTTCAGAGACATACTTCTCTTCGAGCAGCTTTCTGTAGGCCTGCGCCCGCTGCTCTTCGATCGGCACGGTGGCCTCCAACCGTCCCACGTTTTCCTTCGTCACCTGCACCGCCGACCTGCGCTGATCGATCGTGTGCCGGCCCGCTTCGATACGTGCCCGATATTCGGCGAACTGATCCCGCAACATCTGCTGCTGAACGATGACAAGCGGGGGATTTGATCCTGACGGCACCTCGAAACGGTCGCTTCCGGCAAGCAAGGCGCGCAAACGCGCGGCATCGAGTTGCGCCGAATGATATTCGTTCGAGGCCTTTTCCCTATCCGCGCCCGACTGGGTCGGATCGAGCTCGATCAGCGGGTCGCCCTTCTTGACCTCCATCCCATCCCGTACATGGATCACCGTGATTACCCCGCTATCCAACGGCTGAACGACTTTCGAATAGCCGCTGGGAATCGTCTTGCCTTGCGCGACCGCCACAATGTCGATCTGGCCGACGCTCGACCAGATTATCCCGAGTGTAAACACCAGCATCACCGTCCACGCGATGGCCCGGCCGATCGGCGAAGGTGGCGCATCCTGAATTTCCAGCACTGCGGGGAGAAACTCAGCCGCCTTGCCCTGCGGCGCAATACGCGAGAGCTGCCGCCGCTCGTTTTCCCTAGCCACCTTCCAGACATCCACATATCGGGACAGGATTTGGATGAGATGCGTCATTGCTCAGTCCGCCTTCCCGGCAACGCCGGTCGCAATCCCCGTCGGATGTGCCTGCAACTGATGGAGCCGTGCATAGTAGCCCCCGTGGCGGCGTGTCAGCTCATCGTGGGTCCCCTGCTCGACAACCTCTCCCTTCTCAATAACGTAAATACAGTTCGCCGGACGAACCGTACTGAGCCGGTGCGCGATGATGAACACCGTGCGGCCCTTGCACATCTGCCCCAGGTTGCGCTGGATGATCGCCTCCGATTCGTAGTCGAGCGCGCTGGTGGCTTCATCGAAAATCAGAATGCGGGGATTCGTGACCAGCGCCCGCGCGATGGCAATCCGCTGCCTCTGACCGCCGGAGAGCGAACAGCCGTGCTCTCCGACCATCGTGTCGTAGCCCTCTTGCAACTCCAGAATAAACTCGTGGGCGCCGGCAAGCTGCGCGGCATGAACCACCACTTCCATGGAAATGCCGGGATCGGCGAGCGCAATGTTGTCGCGCACCGTGCGGTTGAAGAGAAAATTTTCCTGCAGCACGACACCGATCTGCCGCCGCAGCCAGGCAGGATCCACCTGGGTAAGATCGATTCCATCCACCCGTATCCGCCCCCGCTCGGGAATATAGAGCCGTTGCACAAGTTTGGTGATCGTGCTTTTGCCGGACCCCGACCGTCCGACAAAACCGATCACCTGGCCTGGTTCGACACTCAGCGAAACCTTGCGGAGAATTTCCTGCCCATCGGGCCGATACCGGAAGCTCACCTGATCGAGCTCCACCCGGCCGGCCAGTTTCGGCAACGTCGTTCGGCTGGGGTTATAGGCAGGCTCCGGCGTCGTGTTCAGGACATCGCCCAGCCGCTGCATGGACACTCCGACCTGTTGAAATTCCTGCCAGAGATTGACAATGCGCAGCATCGGACTCGTCACCTGACCGGCCAGCATGTTGAACGCAATCAACTGGCCGATGCTCAGATCACCGTTCATGACCTGGTAGGCTCCGAACCACAGAATGGCGATCGTGGTCGCACGCTGGATGAAGGATGCCACCTGGCTCGTCACCGTAATGAGACTTGTCGCTCGGAAGCTGGCTTGCACGTAGGCAGCCAACTGTTCCTCCCACTTGCGCTGCAGCGGTGGCTCCACCGCCATGGCTTTCACGGTCTGGATGCCAGAAATCGCTTCGACAAGAAACGACTGGTTTTCCGCGCCGCGATTGAATTTCTCGTTCAGCCTGGCCCGAATCACCGGCGTGATGACGGCCGAGAGAATGGCATAGAGGGGAATCGTCGCCAGCACCACCAGCGTCAGGGTTGTGCTGTAGAACAGCATCACGCCCAGAAACACCACGGTGAACAACAGATCGAGCACCACGGTGACGGAGTTGCTGGTCAAAAATTGCCGGATGTGTTCCAGCTCGCGGACGCGCGCGACTGTGTCGCCGACCCGCCGCGCTTCAAAATAGGCCAGCGGCAGCGCCAGCACGTGCCGAAACAACTGCGCACCGAGCCCGACATCGATCCGGTTGGTCGTATGCGAAAACAGATAGGTCCGCAGTCCGCCCAGAATGGCCTCGAACAATGCCAGCGTGATCATGCCGATCGTCAGCACATGTAGTGTGGTAATCCCCTTGTGGACCAGCACCTTGTCGATCACGACCTGGGTAAAGAGCGGCGTAAGGAGCCCAAACACTTGCAGGAAAAACGAGGCGATCAAGACTTCGCCAAGCAACCGCCGATATTTCACGATCGCGGGAATGAACCAGGTGAAGTCGAACCGCCAATCTTCAGGACGCAGCCCGGTGCGCTTGGTCACCAGCAACAGTTCGCCGCTCCATTGTTCTTCGAACGTCTGGCGGGACAGGATGGTTGGCCGGGGTGCCAGCGGGTCCTGGACGAGGATTTTCTCGGCTTCGACCTTCGCGACGACGATATACCTCCCGTCGTTCATCCTGGCCATAGCCGGCATGGGGATACCGGCCAGCCTGGCCCACACGCTCTTGACCAAGCCGGCCTTGAACCCGAGATGCCCGGCGGCCCGCAGCAAATCCGTATCGGACAGCGTCTTGCTCGGCTCGCCGAATTGATGGCGCAACTGGTCGCCGTTCGCCGGCACGCCGAAAAACCGCGCCAGAAGCAACAGGCAGAGCAGTCCCTTATCCACTAACGGCGAAGGGGCGCCTCCCGGCGCCATTCCCTGCTTCATCTCCATTTGAGGGTGTTGTAAATTCGCCATGCCGCCTACAATCTATGTTGCATCGTTCTCCGTTCTGCGGACGCTGACTGAATCATCTGGCCCCATCGTTACTGATCGTCACAGTCTGGCTGATATGGTGTTCTGCAATCTGACCGTTCTCCGCACGCTTGCAGGAAAATTGTTCTCTGACCCCAATTCTTTTCTCTTCTTTTCTCTTGATATTAGTTAGGACTCCATAAACGAAAATGAGGCCGAAGCCTACGCCCGCATTCAAAACCTGTCAAGCCTAATTCCCAGTCTCTCCTAGGGCCAATCGGGATAGCTAGGGCACGCTTTGCTAGCGCCTGCGGAGGAAGGTGCACCAACTTTTTGGGCTCTGACGACTTCACAACTCTTCGGGCCTGCACCTAATTCAACCCCGTTGACATGCCTTGGGCCTGCGCCTAAGATTCTGCGCATGACCCTCCAGGAACTCAGCGCCTCCCTCCACAACTGCCAGCGTTGCAAGCTCGCGAAACTGGGCCGGAGTCAGGTGGTATTCGGCACCGGCAATCCGAATGCCAGCATCATGTTCGTGGGCGAGGCGCCGGGCTTCAACGAGGATCAGAAGGGCGAGCCGTTCGTGGGCGCGGCAGGGAAACTGCTGGATAAACTCTTGGAATCCGCCGGGTTGTCACGCTCGCAGGTCTATATTGCGAACGTGATCAAGTGCCGCCCGCCGAACAATCGCGACCCTGAACAAGATGAAGTCGAGACCTGCAAACCGTTTCTCCTGCAGCAGATCGAGCTGATCAATCCCAAACTGGTCTGCACGCTGGGCAATTGGGCGACGCAGACGATCCTGGAAAAGAAGGTGCCGATCACGAAGGTGAAGGGAGCGGCGATCAAGCTGGAACGGTTTGTCGTATTTCCCCTGCTCCATCCAGCCGCGGCGCTGCATCAAGGCAACCTACTGGAAACCTTGCACGAGGATTTCAGAAAACTGAGAGCCTATCTGGACCGGATGGATGCGCCTGCGGTGCAGGCTGCGCCGGCGTCAGTTGCCCCTACATCGCCTGCCGCGGCGCAGCCCCAATTGGATCTGTTCGGCTCCTGAGTTGGGTTCAATTCGTCTTCTTCATTCGGACTCCTTCTTATCCTTCGCGCTTCGTTCTTGTGCATTTATCGTATTTTCGCTATATAAGCCCCTTCAGTGAGTGCGCGAACTGACTGATTTAAAGGAGATTCCATGCATACGTTCTCACCGACATACATCGTGGCAGGCCTGCTCCTCTGTCTCGGATGGCTATCGCCCCTGCCGGCTGCCGCTGCCGGCGAAGCGGAAGTTGCCGACCTGCTGGTCAAAATGATTCAAGCCGGACGGACCGTCATGGCGAAACATCAGGTGGAGATCAATAATCCGGACCTCGTCGACAAGGGCTTCACCCCGGATATTTTCGTCAAAGAGATCACGCAAAAATATCTCGAGCTCGCCAAGTACGATCTTTCGCAACCCCCGAAATCGCCGCAGGACAAGCTGGTGCACGCGCTGCTGACGGCCAGCAAGGAGGTCGTGGCCGATCATCAACCGGCCATCAACCGGACCGGGATTGCCTACAAAAACTTCATCCCCGCCGTGTGGGCGCGCAAGACCGGCGAGAAGTTCGAGAAATCCACCGGCATCCGCTTGAAACTCACCAGCGCCAATTACCGCTACCACGGCAACAAACCGGATGACTTCGAATCCGAGGTCCTGAAGCTCTTCGAGGACAAGGAGTATCCGAAAGGCAAGGGCTACAGCCGCACAATGATGCAGGACGGCAAGCCGGTTCTGCGCATGGTTGTTCCTGAATATGCCGGCAAGGCCTGCCTGTCCTGCCACGGTGAACCCAAGGGAAAACGGGACATTTCCGGGAGCGGCATGGAAGGCTGGAAGGAAGGCGACCTGGCCGGCGCGATCAGCCTGACCATGTCGGCCAAGTAACCGGCCGGCGCACGACCGAACTCGCGAACTCCGAGTCACTCACGCTGATTTGATCTCCCCGTCCACTGCCGGACGCTGACGCACCGCACCCGCCGCCAATGCAGCCGGCTTGGTCTTTCCCTCGGAGGGATGCAGACCGTACTTTCTCAGCAGCTTGTAAAAATCCGCGCGGTATCGCCCGGCCATTTGTGACGCGCGCGAAATGTTCCCACCCGACAGCTCCAGCAATTCCTTCAGGTAGTTGCGTTCAAACTCCTCCTTGGCCTCCGTCAACGGCTTGAGCGGGCCATCGGTCGCGCTGCTGCCGACGGGCAGCAGATCGGCGGTGATCATGTCCCGAGGCGACAGGATCACGGCCTTTTCGACCGCATGCTCCAACTCACGCACATTGCCCGGCCAGTGATAGGTCATGAGCCTCTGCATCGCGTCGGGCATGAACCCGCGCACGACCTTGCCTGCGCGCTCGATGCTCTGCCGGAGAAAGATCTGCGCCAACAGCGGGATGTCGTCCCGGCGGGCCCGCAAGGGCGGAACCGTCAACGGGATCACCTGGATGCGATAAAAGAGGTCTTCGCGGAACGTGCCGGCCTTCACGGCCTGCGCCAGATCCTTATTGGTGGCCGTGACGATGCGGACGTCCACCTTGACCGGGCGGGTGGCGCCGACTTCCAGCACCTCGCGCGTCTGCAACGCGCGCAGAATTTTGACTTGCACGGCCGGCGGCATCTCGCCGATCTCGTCCAGAAACAGCGTCCCGCCGTCGGCGCTCTGAAACAGACCCCGGTGCGCGCTGACCGCGCCGGTAAAGGCGCCCTTCACATGGCCGAACAACTCGCTTTCAAACAGCGCCTCGGGAATCGCGCCGCAGTTGACAGGAATGAACGGCCCGTTGGCTCGCCGGCTGTTGCAATGAATGATCCGCGCGATGACTTCCTTGCCCGTGCCCGTCTCCCCCGCGAGACACACCGTCGCGTCCGTATCGGCCACACGCACAACCTGCTGCAGCAGAGCCTGCATGGCCGGGCTTCGTGCCGCGACCTGCTCCAGCCCGTAGAGTTCCGACACCAACTGCTTGAGCCGTTGAATTTCACGGCTCATGCGCGGCTGGGCCAGCGCCTTGTCGATCCACGCGGCCAGATCCCTGTCCTCGAACGGCTTGGTGAGATACCCGACCGCGCCTTTTTGCATCGCCTCGACAGCGCCGGGAATGCTGCCGTGGGCGGTAAGAATCAGGACCGGGAGATCGGGATGTAACGCCCGCACTTCTTCCATGACCGCCAACCCGTCCGCCGCTGCCAGCCGCAGATCGGTGATGACCAGATCGAACCGCTGGCGCCTGGCTTCGTCCAGCGCTGTGTCTGCATCATGGCAGGCCGTCACGACAAAGCCCATGGCGGTCAGGCGCATGGCCAGCAGCTTGAGCAACCCCTGATCGTCGTCGATGATCAGCACCTGTTCTTTGTTCATCCGCTCCCCCTTCACCGTCCCGCGGCCGTTCAGTTGGCCGGCCGGCCCGACTTGATCTGGTCTTTCACTTCCTGATCCACCCGCTTGAGCGCGTCAATTTGTTGCGTCAACTCGTCGATTTTTTTCTCACGTTCCTTGAGTTGCTGCTTCAACGAGTGGATCGATTGGGCGTCCCTCTGCCTGGCTTCGGCCGACTGGGATACGCCCGCAGTTTCGCGCTCGAGCACGTCCCTCACCAATCGCTCCGCCGCCTTGCTGAGCGCGGCCTGGTACTGCGCCACGTCCCTGCCGTTTTCCAGGAGGCGAATCCATTGAAGACTGGGCGCAGCATAGCGTCCGTTCGACGCCTTGGCGGCGGCCTGAAAATGCTTCGCGGCAACATTCCGATCTTCGTACAGCGCGGCCAGCGCCCGTAGATAATGGGCCCGATCACAGGCGTGCGTGGCGGCACATATCTGAACCTGACGCTCCTGCTCGCGGGCAAACGCGTGCACCGCTTCAGCGTCCTGCGGAGTTGCAATAAAGAACGCCCGCGATGCCGCCGGCTGCGGTGCCGACATGCAGGCCTGCAGCATCAGCCCTGCATACAATGCCGGGCTCAGCAGGACCCGAGTCCCCCGACTCATGCCGCGACTCCCCGTTCCATGACCGGAAGCACAAACTGGATAGTCGTCCCCTGCCCCTCTTGGCTTTCCACCCAGATATGTCCGTGATGCCCCTCGACGATCTTTTTGGCCAGCGCCAATCCAACGCCGCTGCCAGCCACCGTCTGCGTGCCCTGACGACGCCCCTGGTAGAACCGGTTGAAGATGTGCGGCAGGTCCTCCGGCGCGATGCCCGGCCCTTCGTCCGCCACCGCCACGCGTATCCCGCCGGCCGCCGGGTCTGGTTCGATTTTGACATGCACCGTCGCACCCTTGGGACTG
>Ga0247727_10014067_pt1 | contig 13367 bp, 13 predicted proteins | sample WisWelCaveWW1625_FD_202498 | JGI IMG/M metagenome (GOLD analysis project Ga0247727, IMG submission 202498) | Biofilm microbial communities from Wishing Well Cave, Virginia, United States - WW16-25 | ecosystem: Environmental > Aquatic > Deep subsurface > Groundwater > Cave microbial mat | place... | reverse complement strand
TCGCCCTGCGGTTGAGCTGCCCTTCGATCCGCAGGACCGGCTTGATGCTGGGGACAACCCGCACCGACCACCCCGGCTGATCGGCCGCCTTGCCGTGGCCGCGGACCGCCAGGATCTCTTTGGGCGTCTCCGATTCCCTCCCCTCGCAGAACGGGCACTCGCGCTCCGGCAGCGGGTCCTCGTGCGAGGCGATGAAGTCCACCGGCCGCTTCGCGCGTTCCGTCGCGATGATCACCCACCGCCCGATGAGCGGATCTTTTCTGAGTTCAGGCATCGCAATACCAGTGATAAGTGATAAGTGAAAAGTGAAAAGTGAGTGGTGAGCTCCCCGCTATCACATCCTCAATTGGCTGTCTCAGCGTCTTCTCCGTCCTAGTTACCTCACTATCTGATTTTGAAACCCACTTTTCACTATTCACTTATCACTTGTCACTTCCGAGGCGCTCTCCGAGGCACACGGGGTGGCCGGCGAGAAACTCTTTCACACGCATCCGCCGGCGGCCGGGCAGCTGCAGCTCGCGCAGCGCCAGCGTCCCCTGGCCGGTCATCACGACGAGCGCTTCCGGCTCAACCTTCACCACGGTACCTGGTACCTCGGTACCTGGTACCTCGGTACCAGGTACCGGACGAGTTGCCCACACCTTGAGCGGTTGCCCCTGCCACTGCGTCGAAGCGCCCGGCCATGGCACCATCGCCCGGACCAGCCGATCGATCAGCTCCGCTGGCTGGCGCCAGTCGATGTGTCCGTGCGACTTCGTCAGCTTGGGCGCCAAGGAGGCCTGCGCCTCATCCTGAGGCGTGAAGACCGCGCGCCCCTGCGCCAGCGCGTCCAGGGCGCGCGCCAACTGCTCGGCTCCGAGCGTGGCCAGACGCAACGTCAGCGCGTCGGCGTCTTCTCCGGGCTCGACCGGCAGCGCCTGCCGCATAACGATGTCGCCGGCATCGAGCGCCTCGTTGAGCCGGAAGATCGTCACGCCCGTGGTGCGCTCGCCCCGCAGCAGCGCCCAGGCCACCGGCGCGGCCCCGCGATATTTCGGCAGCAGCGAAGGATGCACGCCGAGCATGCCCAGCCGCGGCAGCGCCAGCAGGTCAGGCCGGATCAATTGGCCGTACGCGGCGACGACACCGACATCGGCGCCGACGGCGTCGAACAGCGGCGCCGACAACCGCTCCGGTTGCATGAGCGGCAGCCCCAGCCGCTGGGCGGACTGCTTGACCGGTGAGGGCGCCGGTGCCAAGCCGCGCCCCTGGGGCCGATCCGGCTGCGTGACGCACATGGCGACTTCGTGGCGGCCGGCGACCACCCGCTCAAGGCTGGGAACCGCGAAGGACGCCGTGCCGAAGAAAACGACGCGCATCTCTCACCCACAGCCGGCGGAACCACGGCAGATGGTCCACAAACAAGCAGCCCTGGAGGTGGTCGACTTCATGCTGCAGCACAATGGCCAGCAATCCCTCCGCTTCAATGGTCAGCGGCTGGCCGGATAAATCCATTCCGCTGAGGCGCACGCGCGCCGCACGCGCAATCCGCTGCCACACGTTGGGCAGGCTTAGGCAGCCTTCCGTGACGGTCGCCCGCCCGCTGGCCGACTCGACGACGGGATTGAGCACCACCATCTCCCGTCCGCGCTCCTGGGAGGGGTTCGCCACAAACAGCTGAAGGCTCTGCCCGATCTGCGGCGCCGCCAATCCGATCCCATCGCGGTCGTACATCGTGTCGATCATGTCGCGCGCCAGCCGCCGGATGTCCTGCGTGACCGCGTCCACCGGCCGGGCTTTCATCCGGAGGACGGGATGCGGATCGACGCATAACGGGAGTGAGCTCATGCCACCCGCGGCAACCTCTGGCCGCTATTCTAATCTATGCTATGATAGTAGCACAATGCCGACTGCGGCGGTGCCGACCGACCTCCAGCCCTACTTTGAGAAAGGCATCCAGGCCTACACGCAGGGCAGCTACGAGTACGCGGCGGATCTGTTCACCTTCGTCGTCACGCACGCTCCAGACGCCACCGAAGCCCGCCGGTATCTCCGCCTGGCCATCCAGAAGCACGGCCATCAGCACCCTCCATCGGCGCTCTCGCAGGCGGGCATCGCGCTCCTCACGCTCCCTGTGCGGTGGTGGGCGATCCTGGCACAGCTTGGCGGAAACCTTCGCCAGGCGATCAGCCTCTATGAATGGCTCCTCCGGCTCTCGCCGCGTTCCCGCTCGCTGCTGATGCGGCTGGCGCTGACGCTCACCCACAGCGGGTTGGATGACGCCGCCCAGCAAACCTACGAAGAGCTGCTGGCCGTCGACCCGAACCACCTCGGCGCCCTGCGGAAGTTCGCCCGCCTGGCGATGAAGCGTGGCCAGGATGCGCAGGCGAGGCGGTGCTTCGAACGCGTCCTCCATCTGCACGCCGGCGATCTCGAGGCCCAGCAGAGCCTGCGTAACCTCGACGCCCTCGGCACCATCAAGAAAGGCTTCGCCACCTAACCCGCCAGTTAAGTGACCGTCTAGTGATCAGTGACAAGTGAAAAGTGATCAGTGTGTGGTGGAAAACAGGTCCGCTCCCACTTTTCACTTATCACTTTTCACTTGTCACTAGAGGGGGTCGACATCGACGGTCACGGGTAATCCGGCGAACCGTCTCCCCGGCGCCAGCGTCTTCCGCAAGAGGCCAACCATCGGCTCCACCGTTTTCGCCGTCAGGATCAGGCACATCCGATGCGACCGGCGCAGCCGCGCGACCCGATGGGGCGCAGGCCCGAGGAGCGCCACCTGCCGGCGCGCCGCGCTGCGCCGCAGCCTGCTCGCCAGCCGCTCCGCCGCCTCCGTCACGCGCTGGCGCGAGCCTCCGTGCAACGTCAGCTCCACCAGATGGGCGAAGGGCGGCAAGCCCAGGCGCCGGCGCATCGCGATTTCCTCCTCATAGAACTTCTGATAGTCGTGCGTCCTCGCCGCCTGGATGGCGTAGTGGTCGGGGCAGTAGGTCTGCACGAGCACCGAGCCGGGCTGCTCGCCGCGGCCCGCCCTGCCTGCCACCTGGGTGAGCAGGTCGAACGTGCGCTCGCCGGCCCGGAAATCCGGCAGGTTCAGCGCGGTATCGGCCGAGACCACCCCCACCAGTGTCACCTGCGGGAAATCAAACCCCTTCGCCACCATCTGGGTTCCCACCAGCAGGCCCACCTGCCGCGCCTTGACCGCTTCATACAGCGCGCGATGGCTCTCCCGCCCCTTGGTCGCATCCCTGTCCATCCGCGCGATGGAGGCGACGGGAAAGAGCCGATGCAGCTCCGACTCGATGCGCTCCGTCCCCGCTCCCCGGAAGATGAGGTATCCCTTCCGGCACCGGCCGCACACCTCTTCGGGCGGCTCGTGCGCGTTGCAGTAGTGGCAGACGAGCTCCCGGCGGCTCGCATGGTAGACCAGCGGCACCGAGCACCGGCGGCAGCGCACGACGCTGCCGCAGGCCTGGCACTGCGCGACCCGGGCGAAGCCGCGGCGGTTGAGCAGAAGGATCGCCTGCTCGCCGCGCTCCAGCGCCTGCTCCAGTGCTTGCTGCAGGCGGCCTGACAGCGGCCCGCCGCTGCGCCGGCGGGCGAACTCCTCCCGCATATCGATGACGTCCACGCGGGGCAGCGGCCGCCCCTCCACGCGCTCCGGCAGCATGAGCAGCCGGCTGCGGCCTGTCCGGGCGGCGTAGGATGTCTCGATGGATGGCGTGGCACTACCCAGGATCACCATCGCGCGCGCCAGCCGGGCTCTGGCAAGCGCCACCTCCCGCGCGTGATACCGCGGGGTGTCTTCCTGCTTGTAGGTCAACTCGTGCTCCTCATCAAGGATGAGCAGCCCGAGGCGTGCCACGGGCGCGAAGACCGCCGAGCGGGCGCCGACGACAATGCGGCAGGCCCCCGAAGCCATGCGCCCCCATTCCTGCGCTCGCTGCCTGGCGGTCAGCCGGCTGTGCCACACCGCCACCTGCCCGCCGAAGCGCGCGCGAAAGCGGTCGATCGTCTGAGCCGTCAGGGCGATCTCCGGGATCAGGCAGATTGCCGAGCCGCCGCGCGCCAGGACATGGGCGATGGCCCGAAGATAGAGCTCCGTTTTTCCGGAGCCTGTGACGCCATGCAGGAGCGCCGGCCGGGGTTGTTCGCCGTCGAGCGCCTCCACGATCGCTTCCAACGCGCGCCGCTGGTGGATGGAGAGTGTTAGAGAGGCGGCGGGCGCCTCGGCGGCTGCCGCGTCCGCCGCCTGCTCGGCCGCTCCGTCCTCGATGGCCGAGCGAGGAAGCCGCAGCGCGCTGGGGACCATCGCGGCGAGCGCCTCGCCCAGACTGCAGAAGTAATAGTCCGAAAGCCAGTTCGCCAGCGCCCACCGCTCATCCGCGATTACTGGCGCGGGGTCGATGGCGCGCCGGATCGCTTTCAGCTCGCGGATGGGGCTGCGATTCAGGAGGGCAACGACGAACCCGATCCGCTCGCGCTGGCCGAAGGGCGCGGCCACCCGCATCCCCGGCTGCAGCGTCGGCCGCAGCGACGGCGGGATCAAATAGTGGAAGGTCCGCTCCAGCGGGAGGTTGAACGCGACCTCAGCGATCGGCATGAGTGCTGGTCCGCCGCGACTCGTCACTTATCACCTATCACTTATCACCTCTTTTAAGGATCGATTGGACTCGCTTAAGGTCCGCCCAGGCGTCCTTCTTCGCGGCGGGGTTGCGCAGCAGGTAGGCGGGGTGAAACGTGGGGATGAGCGGAATGCCGTCATACTCGCGAAGCTGGCCGCGGATTCTCGTGATGGAGACGTGCGGTCCAAGCAGCGCCTTCGTCGCCACCGCCCCCAGCGTGCAGATGACCGCCGGCCGGATGATCGCCAGCTGGTCGCGCAAAAACGGCAGGCAGGCCTCCATCTCCTCCGGCAGCGGCGTGCGGTTGTCGGGCGGGCGGTCCTTGAGGACGTTGCAGATGTAGACCTCCTCCCGCCGCATCCCGATCGCCGCGATCATCTTCGTGAGCAGCTGCCCCGCCCTGCCGACGAACGGCACGCCCTGCAGGTCTTCGTCGCGGCCTGGCGCCTCGCCGACGAAGACCAGCCGCGCTTCCGAAGTACCGTCGCTGACCACCGCATGGGTGCGCGTCTGGTAGAGCGGGCAGCGGCGGCAGGCCTCCACCGCGCGCGCAAGACGCGCGAGTCGCTCCGCCTTCGAAGGCGCTCCGGCAGCGCGGGCGAGCCCGCCTGCGCGCGGCGCGCGGGCAGGCACCGGCGCGGGCACGGCGCTGACCCCGAAAGCGGCCAGCCCCTCGAGATGCGGCTTGAGCGCCCGGATCAGCGTGCGCCGCTCGTTATCCATGACGGACGACGGACTGAAGGAGCGGCTGCACGACCTGCGACACGATCGCCTCCGCGGCATCCGGGCGAGCCAAGGCGCGGGCGGCTTGCCGCATGGCCGCCGCACGGGAGGCATCCTCAAAAAACCCGCGCACCGCCTGCGCGGCTTCCTGGGGACGATGGGCGATGATGGCCGCCCCATGGCGGACCGCGTACTGCGCGTTCATGCGCTCCTGGCCGGGGATGATATGGTACAGGATCAGCGGCACGCCGCTCGCCAGCGATTCACTGAGGGTCAACCCGCCCGCCTTGGCCACCACCAGCTCGCTCACCGCCATCAGATCCGCCATATTGTCCACGAACCCGAACACGCGCATCGGCATGGGGCTAGCTGTGGCGCGCGTCGTCAGCCGCCGGCGCGCCCCCGCATCCTCTCCGCAGACCACGAGGAGCTGCAGCCGGCCCGGCAGCAGCGCCTCAAGCGTGAGGAGCGAGTCAACGACGCGCTCGAACTGGCCGACCGTGGTGCCGCCGCTCGTCACGAGGACGGTCTGGCGGCTCTCCGAGAGGCGCAGCCGCTGCCGCAGAGCGGTACCATCGACCGGCGCTCCGAAGGCCCGGCCGACCGGGATGCCCAGCACATGCACGCGGCTTCGCTCGACGCCGCACCGGGCGAGCGTCTCCGCGCTTTCCGGCACGCCGACGACGAGGGCCTCGGGCTCGCGGGAGATCCAAAACCGGTGCGGGTGGAAGTCGGTCACGACGACGACCAGAGCACCCCGCAGCCACCCAGCCCGCTTGCCGGCGCTGCAGACGTCGGCGGGCAGGAAGTGGGTGGCGATGACCGCATCCGGCTGGAGCGACTTCAGCCGCCGCACGAATCGCCCGACGATCACGAGATTCCACCAGCGCCGCAGCGGCTGGATGCCGTCGTACGCCCGGCGCCCGTCCAGGATCCGGTAGCTCCATTTCCAGATCCAGGGCATGCGCCGAACCAGCAGAAGGTACGTCCAGCCGTATCCCCAGCGAAACCACGGCGGCGCGTCCTCCAGCACGTCCAGGCACTGCACCTCGGCCACCGGAACCTGCGCCCGGACAGCCTGGGCGATCGCCTCGGCTGCGCGGCGGTGGCCGGCTCCTGCAGTGACGTACGCAACGAGCACGCGGATGGCGGAAGGGATACGGTTAGCCGGGCGGCTGCAAGCGGCGAAACAGATCGTAATACCCGGAGACTTTCGCGAGCAAGCGCAGCGGATGGGCGTCGCGGTCGGTCATCTTGATGCGCCGCAGCGCATAGCGGTCCATGGCGAACGATGTGGATCGATTGGTGGTGCACGCCGCCCGGTAGCCGACATCTCGCGCGATCGCTTTCGCCTGCGGCGTGTAGCCGCCCACCGGGTAGCTGAGAAACTCCACCGGCCGCCCGATACGCTCCTCGATCGCGCGCCTGGATGCGCGCAGCTCCTCATCAACTAGCTCCTCGGCCAGCCGGGGGAGGTAGCTGTGGTGCATCGTATGGCTGCCGATCGTCAGGCCGTTGCCGGACATCTCGATGATCTGCTGCCAGGTGGCGAAGCCCTTGAGCCCCACTTCCCCCGGCATCACGAAGACGGTCGCGGGAAACCCGAACCGCTTCAGCAGCGGCCACGCCACGCGATGGGTCTCTTCATATCCGTCGTCGAATGTGATCACGACGCTATGGCGCGGCAGCCGGCTGCCTCCATCCAGGCATGCCACCACATCCGCCAGCCCCACGGCGCGAAACCGCCAGCGGGTGAGGAGGGCGAGCTGCCGCTCAAAGGCCTCGGGTGAAACCGTCGGCACATGGTCGTCTTGATGCGCCCCGACCCGATGGTAGCCGAGAATCGGCAGGTAATAGGACAAGCGGCTCATGCTACGCAGGGCCGTTCGGCCGGGTGGCGACTACGAGCACATAGCGGGAACACCCCGGCGCCTCCTCCGGCATCTCCAGCTCCAATTGCAGCCATTGTTCCCGCTGCTCCTCCGTCAGGCGAGCGACATCGACCCCGCTGAGCCACGCCAACCGGTCGATGGGATGGATGGCGATCCGGGTCAGGCCGATCGATGCGTAGAGCGCGCGCAGCTCATCCGGGGTCTGCCAATTATAGTAGGCGCTGTCCCGAAACGGCCCTTCGCCGCGGCTCATGACCTCCGCGGCCGACGCCACGTCGCGCACCCGGAGAGCCTCCATGAGATAGTACCACCGCGGCCGGTGAGACACGCACAACAATCCCCCCGGCCGCACCGCCCCAGCGAGCGCTTGCAGCATCGTCCGATAGTCCCTGGACAGGTAGATCACCTCCGCGCACACGACGACGTCATAGCGCGTTTCCGGATGCGCCTGCAGCACCTCGATGAGGTTTCCCCGCACCAGCCGCCCCTCGACCCCCGCCGCTTTCATGTGCTCCTTGGCGCGCCGCAGCGCAAATCCGGAGGTGTCGATGCCGGTCACCTGGAAGCCGAGCTTGGCGAACGGGACGACCAGCCGCCCCGCCTGGCAGCCGGCTTCAAGCAAGGTGGCCGGCGGGCGGATCCCCGCCGCCTCGGCATGCTGACTGATCCGCTCGACATACAGCCGGGCGAACAACGCCTCGCCCGCGTCAGCGTACATGTCATGGTAGTCCGGATCGCGGTCCGCCACCGCCCGCAGGATTTTTCTGACGGTCTTTTGCATTCATGCACCGGGAGCGAACGCTCCTGCGCCGCCCTGCAGGAGCTGTTCGCACGCGGAGATGACGCGCGTCACCTCAAGTGCTAGGCGCGTTCCAAACCAGCGGCGGTCGCCGCCGGCGAGGCCTTCCATAAAATAGGCGAGCAAGGCCGCCATCGGGCTCTGATCGGTCGATGAGCACAAAGAAGACCAGGCGAGCGTTTCTGGAATACCCGTGTTGTATCGATTGGGGAAATCAATGGCCGCCACGACCAGCGGTTCAGACGCAAGCTCATCCAACACGTAGAGCGCGGTATCAGTGAAGACGCTGAGGCGTCTCACCTTCCTCGGCGCCAGCCGGCCGGCGTGAATCCACGCGCACTGGCCGCCGGAAAAATCGAGCCTGATGGCAAACAGCTCGGGGTCTCCCTGCGGGCTGCGCGGGCCGCCCAGGACGCTGATCTGCTGCGGCGCCTGCCCCGCGATGTCGACGCACAAGCTGACGTCATGGGGCGCCCAATCCCATAGCGCCGGGGTGTGCGTGCGAAACGGCCCAAGGGCTCCGCCTTCGGACACAATCAGGCGGATGGGTTCGTTGGCCTGCTCCAACGCCCGCTTGAGGCTCAGATACGCTGCGCTGAAGAGATGGGTGTGATTGACCAGGACGGGAACGTCCGAGTCCTGGACGCGCCGATGGAGGCGCTCTGCGGTGGGAAGATCGAGGCACAGGGGCTTTTCCACGATGCACGGCTTGCGGGCATCCAGGCAGGCCTCGAGGATGTCGGCGTGCGTCTGCGGCGGTGTGGCGATGATCACGGCGTCGCACGCAGACGCCACCACCTGACGCCAGTCGGCTGCTGTCTGCACCGGGTACGGCAGCAGCGCGGCGTGCTCGGGATGGCTGGTTCCCAGATGTGTGACGCGGCAGCGGTCTGACAGCTCCTGCAGCGTCTTGAGGTACACCTTTCCCCATCGGCCGACGCCGATGAGACCGAAACGGACGAGTGACGACATGCCGCGGTGAAATCCTTGGAGTGTTGGGTCAGGGCGCGGGGAGCGGCACCGACGCCTTCGGCCGACGCGCCCGCTCCGCCGGCGAAGAGGTGTACTGCTCCTGCGCCCACCGCATGAATCTCGCCAGCCCCTCGTGAAGGCTGACGGCCGGCTGGTAGCCGAGCTCTTCCGCCGCCTTCCGGATATCGGGACAGCGCCGCTGCGGCTCGTCTGCAGGGTAGGACTCCGGGTACGTGACCAGCTCGATCTTGAGCGGGCGCCCCATTACCTCCTGCAAGACGCGCGCCAGCTCCAGCATGGAGACCTCCGGCACGGGGTTGCCGATGTTATAGGCTTCCCCGGAGCGCCCATGGAGCAGCGCCTTGATGAACCCGACCAGCGCATCCGTCACATAGCAGAACGTGCGCGTCTGCTTGCCGCTGCCGTAAATGTGCAGGGGGGCTCCCGCCACGATGCGGCTGGCGAAGTTCGGCAGGACGCGGTAATCGGTCTGCTGCATGCCGGGGCCGTAGACGTTGAACGGGCGCACCATCCGCGCCGGCACCCCGTGGAGCTGGTGGAAGATCGCGCAGAGCGTCTCCCCCAGCCGCTTCGATTCATCATAGCAGGCCCGCGGCCCCAGGCAGGAGATGTTCCCGCGGTAGGTCTCCGGCGTCGGGACGAACGCCGGATCAGGGTCGCCGTAGATCTCGCTGGAGCTGAAGAACAGAAACCCTTTCAGGGGATGCCGGCGGGCGAGGGCGAGCATGTTCTTCGTCCCGATGGTGGCGACCTCCAGCGTTTCGAGGGGGTACTTGCGGTAATAGTGGGGGCTGGCGATGCCGGCCGCGTGAATCACATACGTCACGGGATCCTTGATGGCCAGCGGCCGGATCACATCGTGCGACACAAAGGTGATGTGCGGGTGCTGCAGCGGCTGCGCGCCCTCTGCGCCGCTCGTGATCAAGTTGTCGCAGATGATGACCCGGCACGGCTTGGACAAGACGTGATCGTTTAGATGGGCAAACAGCGCGGAGAAATAGCGCCCCAGAAAACCCGCGCCGCCGGAGAGGAGAACGGTCGAGCCGGCAAACGCCTTCGCCTCTTCACCGAGCCGTGCGGCGATCTCCTGAATGTCGCGGTCCAGATAGGGCGGCATGGGTCAATGCACCTCAACGGTGGGCAGCGGCACGATGAACCGGCCTCCGGTGTCGCGAAACCGCCGATGCGCCTGCATGATGGAGTCGGCGAAATTCCACGCGAGAATCAGCGCGTAGTCCGGGCGGTGCGTCGGCTCGTAGAGATGGGCTGACGGCACGACCGGGATGTGGTGGCCCGGGGAATACAGCCCCTGCTTCAGGGGGTTGTCGTCGACGATGTACGCCAGCGCCTCTGGGCCGAGGCCGAAATGGAACATCAGGGTCGTCGCTTTCGCCGGCGCGCCGAAGCCGGCCACTTTCTTCCCCTGCGCCGCGAGGCCGCGCAGCAGATCGGTCAACTCCACCTTGCGCTGCTGGATCTCCTGGAAGAACTGCCGGTAGGCCTGCGGCCCGTGCAGGCCGCGCCGCGCCTCCTCGGCGATGAGTCCCTCCACGCCCGGCTGCCGGCGAACGCGCCCTCCCTTCAGCTGGGCGATGCCGCGCAGCGACCCGCCATGCACGTCGACGCGGATGGCGTCGACTAGCTCCATCCCGTGGCGCTCAAACAGACCGACCAGCGGCTTGACGGTATGGTAGCTCAGATGCTCGTGATAGATGGTGTCGAAGAGCGTCTTCTCCACCACATCCAGCAGGTAGGACACCTCGAAGACGAACAGGCCGTCGGGCTCGAGGAGATGGGCGACCCCCTCCACGATCGTGTGCAAGTCATCCGCGTGGGCGAAGACGTTGTTCGCGGCGATGAGCGCGGCCCGCCGCCCCTCCACCCGCAGCCGCTTCGCCAATGCGAGGTCGAAGAACTCCGACAACGTTGGGATGCCGCGTTTCGTCGCTTCCTCTGCGATATTCCGGGCAGGGTCGATTCCGAGCACCCGCATCCCCGCCTCTTGAAAGAACCGCAGGAGCGTGCCGTCGTTGCTGCCGATCTCCATGACCGATGAGCCGGCCGGCAGGCCGGTCAGCTGCAGCATTGCCTGCACGTATCGGCGGAAGTGCTCGACGAACACCGGCGACGTGGACGAGACGTAGACGTAGCGGCGGAAGAGCCGCTCGGGGTCCACCACGTCCAGCAGCTGCACGTGGCCGCAACCGTTGCAGATGTGCACCTCTAGAGGGAAGCGGTCCTGCGGCTTGCCCCGCTCTTCCTCCGCGACGAACTCGTTGGCGAGCGGCGTTGGCCCGATGGAGATGACCTGCTGGAGGTCGCGCGAGCCGCACAGCCGGCAGTCGCTCCGCCGCCGTACGGCGGCGGACGCTCCGGCCTGGAGGCTGGGGGCCTGGGGAACGTTCGTCATGCGGCTACCTTTAAGGGCGCGATGCGCACCGTGTCCGCCTCGTAGTTGGCCATCTCGCGGTTGTTCCTCGCAAACGCCAGCAGCACGGAGTCCTCGGTGAAGACCATCACGTGCTCATGCATCGGCGGCGTGTAGAAGAGCTGCCCGGGCGCGATGACCCACCGGCGGGGCGGGGCGGCCTCTCCCACTTTCCGGTGGGCGTAGATCATCCCGCCGCTCTGGAGCCAGCAGTAGTGGTAGTCGGTCTTGTGGTAATGGTTGCCGCGCACCGCGCCCTTGACCGACCGGATGACCGCCACGCTGGTCAGCGGCGCATCGATCAGGTTGCTGATCTCGCCTCGCTCATCGACGAAGGACGCCCGCAACGGGACGATGACGTCAGGAGCGTCCATACGCGCGCTCCCAGTACTTCGTCCAGAGCAGGAAGTGCGAGAAGGCGAACAGCATGGAGAAGACCAGCCCGTGCCAGCCGTCGCGATACCCCTGTTTCTTCACGTAGAATTTCCAGAAGAGCTTCAGCGGCCGCACCCCGGCTTGAAAAACCATCGTCCGAAATGGCAGCCGGCCCCGCTCCTCCCGCATCACGTCGGCTTCGACGGCGGTGTAATGGTTCTGCCGGCTGATGAACTGGCTGATCGAGCCAAACGGGTAGTGCTCAATGTCCGCGTTCAGGAACCCGACCTTCCCGTCAACTTGGAGCCGCACGTGGATGCCCTTGCCCACGCAGCGCGCGCGGGCGCGGCGGAACAGAATGCGGTGCCGATGGTGCCACCCGCCGTAGCGCATCGGGTGGCCGAGGAAGACGTTGCGCCTCATCAGCTCGAAGGCGCTGTGGTCCTGCGGATCGGCCAGCACCTCATCGATGGCCGCTTTCAGCTCGGGTGTGACCCACTCATCGGCGTCGATGTGCAGGACCCACTCACACGATGCCCGGTCGATACCGCGGTTCCATTGCTCAAAATGGTCGTCGTTCGAGGCCATGCGGAACACCTTGTCGGTGTAGCGCCCCGCCACCTCCACCGTCCGGTCGGTGCTCAAATCGTCGATGATGACGATCTCATCCGCCCAGCCGGCGACCCGGTCCAGGCAGGCGGCGAGGCAGCCTTCTTCGTTTTTCGTCATCATCACCACGGCCAGGGTTTCGCGAGGCGGGCTCATCGCTGACGGCAGACTCCAATGAGATCGATGGCGCCGTCGTTGCATCGCGGGCGCACGACGTGGTCGTTGGTCGTGAGCCGCTCATCAAAAAAGCGGGCGACAGGATTCTGCACCGGTGAGCCCCACCGCCCGATTCCCCACTTCTTCAGCCGCCGATAGAGCCGATAGCGCCTTCGAGGGTAGAGCCCGAACAGTTCCACGCGAGGAAACACGCTCGTCAAGAGCGCCCGGAACGCTTCGGCGGTGAACTCCTGCACATGAAAGCTGGCCTTTTCGTAGTTGGGGTTGCCTTTACGGTTGTACTCGACGTTCAGCGTCGAGGCGACGAAGACTCCGTCGGGCGTCAGGACTCGCGCGATCTCGTTGAGGAACTGCGGCAGCTCGGCCACGGGGACGTGCTCGATCACCTGGAACGCGCCCACGCACTCGAACGACTGATCGGGGGCATCCAGCCGTGCACCCTGCGCGATGAGATACCGCAGGTTTGATCGCTGAAACAGCCGCCGGGCTTGCGCAATCCGCTCTGTCTCGAGGTCGATCGCCGTCACCTCGCGAGCGACATGGGCGAGATAGAACGCGCCGTAGCCGCTGCCGCAGCCGATTTCCAATAGGCGCCGGCCGCGCGACAGATCGCCAGCCAAACGATAGGCGCACAGATGGGACATGAGCAGCGTCCGGTCGTAGCGCTCCTGATCGACCACGAGGTCGCGAAAGGGGCCCACGACATCCTCGACGCGGTAGGCGTGCGTCCGCTCGCTGTATTTCGCCCATGCGAGCAACTG
>Ga0247727_10014066_pt1 | contig 13367 bp, 10 predicted proteins | sample WisWelCaveWW1625_FD_202498 | JGI IMG/M metagenome (GOLD analysis project Ga0247727, IMG submission 202498) | Biofilm microbial communities from Wishing Well Cave, Virginia, United States - WW16-25 | ecosystem: Environmental > Aquatic > Deep subsurface > Groundwater > Cave microbial mat | place... | reverse complement strand
CGAGCTTATTGTCTTCCATCTCCAGCCCGCGCACCCGATTGCTCCCGTCCACCAAGATGCGCTTCGGAGAAGCCAAAAACTTGAAATCCATCTTTGTTTCGCTGACTTTCGGCTCGCATTTCGTAAACTCGTCCGTCAGGCCCTTGAGCACCTCATCTGCATTCTGGCCGACCGCGGCGAGGCGATCCTTGATCCTAGCCACCTCTTTGGTGATTCCGTCCACATCCATGTTGGTGCACACCGCGCGAATCTCTTTCGGATTGTACTTTCGCTCGGCAGGACCACGCCGCACGATCGCTGTGACCCGCTCGACTTTCTTATAGCGAATCAGCCAGTGGGCGATATCGACCATCACGTCGCCGGCTCCGATCACCGTCACATGCTTGCCCATATCGAACGGCCGGTCGCCGAAACCGGGCAGTCGATTGAAATGGTAGACCACGTCTTTCGCGTGAAAGACTCCCTTGGCATTGTCCCCTTCCACGCCGATCGCCTTGGTCCCTTGCGCGCCGATAGAAAACACGACCGCGCTGGCGCCAAGGTTTCGGACCTCTTCGACGGTGAGATCTTTGCCGCTGCCGATTGAGACATTGCCGAAATAGTGAACGTTCGGTCGCTCGAGCAACTCCCAGTACTGCTTTTTGAGACCACCACGCAGCTTCAACTTCGAGGGAAAGATCCCGTATTCAGCCAACCCGCCGAACTTGATGTCACGATTCAGGATGATGACTTCATGGCCTGCCTTCGAGAGTGAACTGGCCACGGCCATCCCAGCCGGTCCGGCTCCGGCCACAATGATCACATGCGATGTCGTCGCGCTCATGCCTTGTTCCCTAGTAAAATCGATAGAGAAAAGCCAAGAACCTCAACAGTTCCGCGGACTTTAGCATAAGAGGTTTTTCTCTGTCAAAGATAGTGGCTGACTGCTGCAATCACCGATGCTCGGGCGAGAGGCAAGGGGCCAGAGGCTAGGGATGATTCAGAAGGAATGTCTTCCCTCTCGCCTCATGCCCCTCGCCTGGCCTCTATTTAAGATAATGGTTCCTTCTCCCTATTCTTTTCCGAGAGAGGGAGATGCACGAAGGTGGGGATCAGCAAGATACCCTTGGAGGAGAAAAGTCAGGTCTCCTTACCATGATGGCACTGTTCAGGGTACCGGGTTTAGTCCCGGTACCCTGAACAAACCCTCAAGGGTTAAGGAGTGCAAGCGGCAGGCGAAGAGCCGAACGGAGACCTCTGGGCCACCGACAGTTTCGCACACCAAACTGGGGGAAGATTTTGGACCCAGCCGTTGTACACGAGCGGTATCGGCAGGACGCCTTGGCCTCCCATGCCTTGGTACTGGGTCGGTGTGTCGTCCTTGGCGGTGAGCCCGTCAGCCACGAGGATCACCCTGCCGACGATTGTCGCATCGACCGCATTCCCATCGCTGTTGGGGTCCGGATCGACGACAATCAGGTCGTTCGAGAACTTACTCGAAACGTAGGCGTAGTACCCGCCGCCCTGCTTCGCGCCAAAGTTCACGCCGTGGCATCCCGCGCTACACAAGAGCGTCGCCACCAGTTCATCAGTCGCGGTGTCGATGATGGTGATGGTCGCCGTCAGGGTGTTGGCGGTGACCACCCACTTGCCGTTGGGGCTGACCGGCGTCTGGATAGGCAAGGCGCCGACGAACCCAGGCGCAGTTATCGCCCCTGTCACCGGGTTGTAGTTGGCCAGCAGGTTGATGGTCTTGGTCTGATCGCCTGGGTTAGCTACGCCCTTGCATGCATCAGTCACGAGGGAGATGCAGGTGATCGTGCTATCGACATAGTTCGAGACATAGTACTTACTCGTATCCGGCATCATCCCGGTCGCGATCGGCAGGGTGCCGGTCGCCGTCTTTGCCGCGATGGTACCGGGGACGATGTCGATCTGCGTCGAGTCCCCCGTGTTGGAGTTAGGCGTTACCATCGTATGGCCGTCAAAGCTCATCCAGTGCGCGTGGGGTTGCGCTTGATTCTCACCCTTGAACTGGACGGGGATCTTGCGGTCGATGTTGGCTCCCAGCGGGCTCAACTCGACCACCTTGTCCCCACCGTTGATGCTCACATGCACCTGGTCCGTGTCGGTCCGCGTCATGACGTGCGCTGGAGCGGGCCCCACATGAATGTTCCGCAGCATTGTCAGCGTCTCCCGGTCGAACACAGCGAGCTTGTTGCTGAACCACTGCGTCTGGTAGATGACCGTCTGATCCCGATCCGTCCACATGTTGTGGGGGTTGTTCATATTAATCTGCGGCAACGCAACCTTCTTGGTAACCTTCCAGGTCGTCACATCGACCGCAGTGGCCGTGCCAGGCTTGGTCTTGCCGGCGGTTTTCTCGTACTCGGTGTCGACCCACACTTCCCCGACTCCTGGCGTCGCGGGAGGGAGCGGTCCGTCTAGGGTCGTATTGATGGACAGGGCATCCAGGAAGACCGCCGGTGGGCCGCCGGTGAGGAGGACTGGGACATGGGGCAGGTTCACCGTCCATGTAAGCCCCGGATTGGTGGCGGGATTGTGGTCCTGATAGTTGTCCGCGTTCGTGATAACGAAGAACGCCCGCAACAGCCTGACGCCGAGGTCGCTGCGTGTCGGGAATGTTACGCCATTCACGAGCCTGATCTGTTCACCCAAGTCTAGCCCCTCCGTCGTCGCCGGGTCGTCCACGATCACCGCGGCCAGCATGAAGGGGTGCACCTTGCACACGAACACATAGAGACCAGGTGTCTTGAGGGTCACCGACTGTTGGCCCCGGATTGCCTTGGGCTGATCGAAAGGCATGTTGTCGGCGTTACCGCCATCCGTTTTGAGTGGCCACAGCAAGCTGGTCGTCGTGTGGACAGTCTGCGTTGCTGAGCCGAGGATGAACTGGATCCGGCTTCCCGGGCTGACGACGGCCAGGGACTGCGTGCCCGCCGCCACACAGCCACTGCCTTTCGAACACTTGAACCAGGGGCCAGGCTCGTCGGTCGCCTGAAAGACCGCAACGGCCGGCGCTGCCTCGGCGAAGGGGACCATCCAGTCCCCGACCAAGATCAGCGCTAGGAATGTCACCAGGACGGCACCAGCCGAGGGCAGCCACCGGAAGGTGTGCCCCGCGAGTCGGAGTTGCGGCCGGACCGCAGCTCGCCGACCGCCGAAGCCCAGGCGCGCTAGCGGGAAAACAGGGGAGAGAGACATGTGTTGCTTCTTCATCAGAGATCCTCCTTGTGATAAGCGGTAAGTCACGCCCGTGCTCTCTTGCAGGGATCGGCCAAACACGTGCTGGGAGCGCCATCAGTGAACCAAATCTGCTCTAACTGGCCATGCATGCCGCTTGTAGCCCACACACTTTCTATGTGTCAAGACAATTCGTACGGAAAAGCCATAATCGCGCGGCATCAAATACCATGCCAGGAGAGGACGGTGATTTGTCGGGAATGGCCTGTAGGAGCCATGTCAGCAACACCCGCTGAAGACATAGTAGTCCCACATGCGTCGTATCGTCATAGAGATTTCTTTCCTATGACTTGGGCCTTCGCACGTGGCCACAGTAATGAGAATGTCACCGGCAAAAACGCAAGATCGGAACCGAAGCTCCCTCCCTGTTGGTTGTGTTGATATGGCCCCGACTGGCTGCTGCTTGGCCCACTGTTCGTCATTCGCCGCTCGTAACCAGTCACTCGTTAGGCTCTGTACGGTGTCCTCAATTGATTCATAGGACCATTAATTCAATGGTGCAATGGATCAATCGTCACTTGTTCCACGATTACCCCTTTAACCCTCGCCCTGTTCCCCTGCCCCACTATCCCACCTTACTTCTCTGTCTCAGACTCCCGCGCCAAGTCTTGCTCAATCAATTCCATCGCCCGCGTCTGGACTCGTTCGTCCTTATCCTCAAGGGCCAGGATCAACGGATCAACAGCGCCCAGGGGCGCTGACTGCGCCCAGGTTTCCAGGGCCCGGAGCCGGACGCGAACATCCGGCGAGTCGAGTTCTTTCGCCATCCACGCGGGCACGACCAGGATGTCCACTTGGGGTGCTGGCACAGAAGATGGGACAGGTACAGCTTGGGGACTGTTCCCTCCTGGGACTGTCCCCCTTCCTGACGCGGAGCCTGTACCATTTACCGAGGCAAGGGGCACGGGGCTCGCCACCGGAGTGAATCGGTCGTTGCCTGGTGACGGACCCTGCTTGGACAGGGGCGGCCCGCCCACGCTCGCACGTGGCCCAAGGTTCGGTGCGTTGTCAGACGAAGCCGGTCCGCAGCCGGCCAGCCCGACCAGCAGCGAACAGCCGGCAACAACTAGCCAACAGCGAAGAGCAAAAGACCGACGGCGATTACCGAAGACCGACGACCCATAGACAAATGACGAGGTTGCTGACCAGTGGGAGGGCAGCGTCCGTCCGTGATCCGAGACGGACCGGCCTGTCTGCGTGCCCCGCACAGGCAGGCCCACCAGACGACGCGATGTGAGAAGTAGGTGTCGGGCAGTGAGTGAGTGCAACGAGAGGGCCGCGCGCATGGAAGTGGTTCGCTGAGCGGGTACTGATTTCATCGCGCCTCTCTGCTGGATGTCCTGATAGGCTAGATACCATGCTGGGTATAGCTTTGCTGGCATCGAGCTGAGGGTGAGACCCTATGGCGCGATACAGCGGTCTGTCAATCCCCCCCTACGAAAGAGTAGTTACTGAACGGTGTACATTTCTGGCCTGAGCCAGAACCGTGCCGGGTTCGATTCAACATAGGCATAGACCTATGTCAACACTTCTGTAGACCTGCCATCTATGACTGACAGGATGCTGATATGTGTGAGGCCAGCTCTTTGAGAAGTTCGCCTTTGCTATTGTGAGTGGCGCCCAGTTATTTCATCAGAAGGAGGATTGTCAGGCTATCTGCAGTAAAATCCTCATCTCTTCTCTCACGCATGATCGCACACACCAAGGAGCTTGATGCGAGGGTTGCGGGCCACCGGCCAAGCCATAAGACAATCCTCATGCCCGACCCCATATCTGTCATCTCGCTCCTTCTTCCTACTCGCCGACATAGGGAGCCATTATAGTGTGACTCAAATGGAGTGATTCAACCCTGTTGCTGGCTGAAGGTGGGCGCTGTGGGTGCCCACCAGGATACGAATAATGACAATATGTTCTCTGAATTGTTGCGTGGCCCCTAAGCCATCATGTTATCAGGGTGCCGGGTTTAGTTCCGGCACCCTCATGAAATCCCTATGGACAATTTTTAACGGGAGCGCCGATCGGATTCCGCTGCTGGGCCGACAGTTGATTACAGAAACTGTTGGGAAGCTTCTGGACCCACCCGTTGTAGACTAGCGGGATCGGCAGGACGCCCTGGCCTCCCATGCCTGCGTAGGCACTCACCGAATCGTCTGCGGCCGTGTCCCCATCCGCCACGAGGACAACGCGGCCGGCGATCTTCGCGTCCTTGGGATCCCCGTTGTTGTTCGGATCGGGATCGACGATGATCAGGTCGTTCGAGAACTTGCTCGAGACGTACGCGTAGTACCCGCCGCCCTTCTTTGCGCCAAAGTTCACGCCGTGGCATCCCGCGCTGCAGGGCAGGACCTTGACCAGCTCATCGGTGTCGGTATCAATGATGGTGATCGTCCCGGACAGCGTGTTGGCCGTAACGACGTATTTGCCGTTCGGGCTGACCGGTGTCTGAATCGGCAGGGCGCCTGAAACCGACATATCCGGGGAGCCGTCGAGGTGGTCGTAGTTGGCCAGCGTAGTGCCCCCCAGGAGGAGGTTGATGGTCTTCTTCCCGTCGGGGCCGGCGCCATTGCACGCCCCGGTCACAATGGAGATACAGGTGATCGTGCTATCGAGATAGTTGGAGACGTAGTACTTGCTCGCATCAGGCATCATGCCGGTCGCGATAGGGAGCGTGCCGGTGGCCACCTTGTCCACGATAGGGGCAGCGAAGACACCTATATTAATCCGCGTCGAGTCGTTGGTGTTTGAGTTGGGGGTCACCATCGTCTTGCCGTCGTGGCTCATCCAGTGTGCATGAGGCTGCGCCGGATTCTCACCCGGAAACTGCGTGGGGATATGCCGTTCGATGATCGCGGCCAGCGGGTTGAGTTCAACGACTTCGCCACCGCCGTTGATGCTCACGTGCACCTGGTCGCTGTCCACGCGGGTCATCACGTGGGCGGGCGCCTCCCCGACCTCGACATCCCGCACCCAAGCACCGGTTTCGCGGTTAAAGACCGTCAGCTTCTTGTCGAACCACTGGGTCTGGTAGATGACCGTCTGATTTATGTCGGTCCACATGTTGTGGGGGTTGTTCATGTTAATCCCGGGCAAGGCCACCTTCTTGGTGACCTTCCAGGTGGCGGTGTCCACGGCCGTCGCGGTGCCGGGCTTCGTCTTGCCAGACGTTTTCTCGTATTCGGTGTCGATCCAGACCTCGCCGATGCCTGGGGTTTCTGGATTGGACAGTACAGGCAGGGCTTGATTGACGATACTCAGGTCACTCAGCAAAAGCTGAGCTCCGCCAGTAGCTTGAACAACGACACCAGGCAGGGGCACACTCCATGTGTTACCGGGGTTGGTAGCACCATTGTGGTCCTGGTAGTTGGCCGGGTTCGTGATCAGGAAAAAGGCTCGCAACAGCCGGGCGGCTAAGTTGCTGGTCGTGGGGATAGGGAGGGCACTGAGGTTGTTAATGAGCGTGATGTTCTCGCCGAGGTCATATGCCGGTCCCCCTACCGTGCCGTCCAGCCCCCCCACGTCCGTCGTCTCCGGGTCGTCCACGATCGTCGCGGCAAGCATGAACGGATGCAACTTGCATACGAAGACATAGAGGCCCGGGTTAATGAGGGTGACGCTTCTGATCCCATGGAAGGCCGCGTCCTGGTCGAATGGCATATTCATCGCTCCGGTAGGGTAGAGCAGGCTCGTGAAGGTATGCACCGAGTTGGTCTGCGGTCCGTTGTTGATCTGGACATCGGTGTTTGGTGGGACAATGGCTAGGGACTGAGTACCGGCAGGAACACAGCCGTTCCCAACGCACTTGAACCAGGGTCCCGGCTCGTCGGTGGAGATGAAGTGAACCACATTGAGGGCCTGCGCGACCGGTACGGAGCCCAGAAGACTCCAGACCATTACAGAGATCACTCCGATAACAAATTGAAATATTAATAGCTTCTTCATACGACCTCCTCCTTGTGACGATGGGTGAGTAACGCCTGTGTGCTCTTGCTGGGATCGCCCACACTCGTGTGTTGGAGCACCCCCAATGAACTTAATCGGCTCGTAACCGGCCGTGCGTGCCGCTTCGTAGACCATGCATTACAGTATCTGCGGGAAACCTATAATTGCGCGACGCCAAATACTATGCCGTGGCAGTACGGTGACTCGCCGGGAACGTCCTGTCGAACTTCGATCTCGAATGTCGCGTGACGACATTCATGAATAATCCGGGCGACCCGAATAGCCAGCAAGCCGCATGCCTAATCCAAAATGCACTTGTCCTCGGTCGCAGTCTGCGGTTTTTCCAGGAATTGCTCCTGTGCGGAAGCTGTTCCACGAGAATGGAAAGCGGTCTGCATGAATCGAAAACGATTCGGTCCTGAATCAAATTTGATTTACCGGATCGAATCGAACGGATCGGCTGCAGGTGTGCACACAGAAGGGTTCTTGTCCGTGGCAAGATGCTGAAAAAGTCCTGGGAGTGAAAAGGGGACAGGAGGGAAAGCGGGACAGACACCGCCGAAGACGGCGGAGCCAGTCCCTTGCCCCCTACCCCCCTGCACTTCCGACCGGTCCTCCCGGTTCGGTCATGCGCCAGGGGTCGAGCAGTTCGGTGAGCCGCTTTTCTGGGAGGACTTTTTGTTCTTTGGCCATTTGGCGCACGGTCTTGCCTGACTTGTAGGCGTCCTTGGCAAGTTTCGCGGCAGCCTCGTACCCGATCTCCGGAGCTAGGGCAGTGCACATGGCCAAGCTTTCTTCGATCAAGCTCCGGCAGCGCTCGTCGTTGGCTTTGATGCCGTCGATACACTTGACTGCGAAGTTGGTTGACGCTGTCGAGAGGAGTTCAATGGATTGTAATAGGTTATAGGCCATGACCGGCAGCATGACGATGAGTTCGAAATTGGCCGCTTGCCCCCCCACTGTGACCGTTACATCGTTGCCGATTACCTGAGCGCAGACCATCGTCACCGATTCGGCAATGACCGGGTTTACTTTGCCCGGCATGATGGACGAGCCTGGCTGTGTCTCAGGCAGATTGATCTCCCCGAGCCCACAGCGAGGGCCGGAACCGAGCCAGCGAATGTCGTTGGCGATCTTCATGAGGCTTACGGCGATGGTCTTCAACTCCCCGCTCGCTTCGACCAACGAATCCTGTGTGGACTGCGCCTCAAAGTGATTCGTCGCTTCTGTAAACGTGCAGCCGGTCTCTTTCGAAACGATAGCCATTACCTTGGCGGAGAACTTCGGATGGCAATTGAGCCCTGTACCGACCGCGGTGCCGCCAAGCGCTACTTCGCTGAGCGCCGCTTGTGCGCGCTTGACACGTTGAATGCCCAATTCAATCTGCCTCGCATAACCGCCGAATTCCTGACCCAGTCGCACAGGCGTCGCATCCTGCAAATGGGTGCGCCCGATCTTGACGATCTTGTCGAACTCTTTGGCTTTGCGAGTGAGCGCTTTCTGCAAGCTGGTGAGTGCCGGAATGAGCTGCTGTTGCATCATCTCACCGGCGGCAATATGAATCGCCGTAGGAATCACGTCGTTGCTGGATTGGCCCAGATTGACGTGATCGTTTGGATGCACCAGCTTGCTGCCTCGCGCTCCGCCTAACAGCTCGGTGGCACGATTGGAGATCACCTCGTTGGTGTTCATGTTCGTCGAGGTGCCTGAGCCGGTTTGGAAAATGTCTACGGGGAACTCGGCGTCGAGCTTGCCCTCGACTACTTCGGTCGCTGCCCGATTGATCGCATCCGCTGGTTTCTTGTCGAGGAGGCCCAGCGACTGATTGACCGTTGCTGCAGCTCGTTTGATCATCCCCATCGCCCGAATCATGGCGCGGGGAAATCGCAACGAGCTGATCGGGAAGTTCTCGATGGCGCGGGCGGTTTGCACACCATAATAGGCGGTGGACGGTACGGCCAGCTCGCCCATCGTATCGCGCTCAATTCTGGTCGCAGGTGATGACTGAGTCGCTGCCGCTGTGGGTATCTTCTTCATTCGTCCTACTCCAGTGTAAAGGGTTCTTGGCCGCATTATTCACGAAGGCTTCTACTGCAACCGCCGAGACGCCGCTAAAACGAACCTGACGGCGGCCGGGCTCGCCGCTCGTCTTGCTTGGCATCTCGGCGGTTTCGTCACGAAACCGCATGAACAATGTGGGTTAGGTGTTGCGGGCGCCATGATAAACTCAGCTCCCCTGTTTGCACAAGGGTATAGATCGATGGATGTTCTTGCGTGCCAAGATAGTTTTTCCGCGCCTGCTAAAAAAGAAGAGGCCCGCCGGAGCGGGCCTCTGTTCAGACTGGATGTTGCAGTTTCCGATTAGCCAACCTTGACTTCGATCGCTTTCGGCTTTGCCTTCTCGGACTTGGGCAGCTGAAGATTCAGGACACCATCCTTGAATTCCGCCTTCACCTTCTCCTCATCGATGAGATCGGGCAATGTAAAGCTACGGACGAAGCGGCCATAGGAGCGCTCCACCCGATGGTATTTTTTGCCCTTCTCTTCCTTTTCCTGCTTCCGCTCACCCTGAATCGTGAGGACGCCGTCTTCTACCGTCACCTTCACATCCTCTTTCTTCACATCAGGGATCTCCGCCTTGATCTGGTAGTCTCCATCCGTTTCACTGACGTCCACGGATGGCATCCAGTCGGCGACGACCATCGTCTCCTTGCCGTTCGTCTGAGGCAAAGCGGGACGACTAAACATCCGATTCAACCGATTCGACATATCTTCGAGTTCACGAAACGGATCCCACCGTACGAGTGTCATGGTAGACCTCCTTCTTGTCCTTATTCACTGTTTCAGATTGTATATTCGCGGCGCGCGCCGATTTCTCTGTATGAAACAACAGATAACTCTGGCTGCCGCGGAGTCAAGAGGGCCCGCGCGTGACGCGCGAAAATAGATGGTTTGTCTTGTTTATTTGGTCTGTATGGTTTGTTTGGTTGAACGAGACAGACCAGATAGACCAGATGAACCAGATCAACTCTCGCGCGTCTGCCCGTCCCGTTAGTCACGCGTATCTCGCGCAGGATGCTCAAAAAGGCTGTCCAGCAAGGCCGCAGCGAGTGAAGAGCCGGAGGCGTACCCTCTGGGGTACGTTGAGGATCTGAACGATGCGAGAACGCCGCTGGCAGACTTTTTCAGCATCCTGCTAGCGTTGCTCGATGGGCACGTAAGGTCGGCCATGCTCACCGGAATAAATCTGGTCCGGACGGAACAGTTTGTTCTCGCTAAGCTGTTCAAGCCAATGGGCCAGCCACCCCGACACCCGCGCCATCGCGAATAACGGTGTGAACAGATCGGTCTCGATGCCCATCTTGTCGTAGACGATCCCGGAGTAGAAGTCGACGTTGGGATAAATCCCTTTCCCCTTCAGCAGCTCTTCTGCGACCCGCTCGACCTCTAAGGCGACCTCGTACAATGGTGAACTGCCACATTCCTTGAAGAGTCGCTCGCACAGACATTGTAGAATTGTCGCTCGGGGATCTTTGACCTTGTACACCCGGTGACCGAAGCCCATCAGCTTTCGTTTCGCGCGAACCTGTTCTTCGAGGTATGATCGGGCCCGCCTTGGCTCACCAATCTCCTTCAGCATCTGCACGACTTCTTCGTTGGCCCCGCCATGCAGCGGGCCCTTCAGGGCCCCGATTGAGGACGCGACGACCGTATAGGGATCGGCTAGCGTCGATGCGGTGACCATGCCGGTGAAGGTTGAGGCATTCATCGTGTGCTCGGCATGGAGGATCAGGCAGTCGTCGAAAATGTTACCCCACAAAGGAAGTGGCTCCGTCTCAGTCAGCATGTAAAGAAAGTTTTCTGAAAATCCGAGATCGTCGCGCGGTGGAATGTACTCGTTCCCATACCGCAGACGCGCGCAGGCCGCGACGATCGTAGGCAGTTTGGCAACGAGACGGACGGCAGACCAATAATTATTTTCGATGTCCTGAACATTCCGGCCAGGATAAAACATGCCCAACGCGGCAACCGCAGCTTGCAAGGCGTCCATGGGATGGCCCTGCTCCGGAAGGCATTTCAATAAATCGACAATCTTGAACTTGATGCGACGGTGATGGACGATGTCCTCGTTCCATCGCGCGAGTTGCGGTTGAGTGGGAAGGTGTCCAAAAAGCAATAGATAGGCGGTTTCGAGATAAGACGATCGCAGGCAAAGCTCTTCGACGCGAATGCCGCGATATTCCAACACACCGCGCTGCCCATCCACATCGCTAATCGCGGATTTGGCTGCGGGGATACCGGCGAGCCCCGGCATAAAATCATGTGGCATGCTCGTGCTCCTTCACCTGAGCGCCAGGATTATGAAGAGTGGAATGAGTCTATCATGTTTAGAGAGGCAGGATCTTGAAATGGGTCTTATGCTTGGCATATTTTAAGGGACGCACTTCAGCTGAGCGACTTAGAGGTTGTACGGATCGTCCATGTTCAGGTGAGAAATTGGATAGGCAAAGCGGGTAAGCGATGACTTTGCATCTGTCCCTCCTGCTGTTGCTATTCGGTCTCATCGCGATGGGGACGGCCTGCTTGGTCCAGGCCGACGGCGAGCTCCTTGGTTTTGCCATCGTAAGCGAAGTGCCAAAAGATAAGGCGCGGGTATCGGCGAAGGTTTCGGTAAATGACGCAGTGTCAGATATGAAGCTCCTCGCGTCGGAGACGATCCTGAACAATCTAATTTGGAAAAAGCTCGAAATCTGTCATGCCATGAAGTTTGAAGGATACAAAGTCGCTGAAGGTTTTCAGATTGTCACGGTGCACATGATCGACGCAAGCATGTTGCCGATGTCCTTACAGTCTTTTGCGGGCGATTGCATGATTAAGAAGGCAGTCGAGATCGCGCCGCTGGTTGACTAGCAGGATGCTCAAAAAGGCCACGGTTCTCACCCGCCCAGCCCCGGCGCGCCAAGACGCGCCGTTCCGCAGGCAAGGCCGCAGCGAGCAAGATAGACTGAGGTTGAGGTCAAGTTTGAGCGAAGACCTGATGTTCTTCATCTTAGCCGCAACCTTAGCCTAAACCTCAGCCTTCTCCGTGCTGGCGGACTTTTTCAGCATCGTGCTAGGCGCGTCGGCATTCCGGACAAGCGATAGGTTCTTCTGCTGCCTCACACTCTTCGGTGGTCAGGGGGAAGAGTTGCTCGCACTGCCGGCAGGGGCGAATTTCGAAGTAGGCGGTTCCCTTGTCGTCGATGGCGGTAGGCAAGAACAGCTCCCGCGGGTCATACCCGATCGCGCCGCCGTCGGAGAATTTAACGATGGCCAAGCGGTCGTTAAAGACCTCGAAGGTTCCTTCCTGCCTTTTTCTGGCCAATACATGCCCGAGAACGAACACCGGCTGTCCCTTGCGCTTCGTGCGGAGGTCTCGTAAGGTATGTTGCGTGTCTGTGGTGCAGGAAAACTGGCCACTGGAGCTGGTTCCGAATGTTGGCGTTGGCATAATGGGCATTCACGTGAATATGATGAGACCCCTGTATCACACGGGTAAAAATGGCGTCAAGGCGGGCGAGACGCCGAGCCCGGATTATTCATAGTCCGGGCTAAGACAAGGAGTTTGAATATGACTGAGGTCACGATTTACCAGAAACCAACCTGTAGCACATGCCGACAGGCGGTGCAGTTGTTAAAAGAGAGCGGCAAGTCCTTCACGGCCATCAACTACTATGAGAAGCCCTTCACTAAGGCGCAACTCAAGAGCCTTTTGAAAAAGGCGGGGCTTTCGCCGAAGGATATATTGAGAACCAAAGAAGACATCTACAAGGATCTCGGGTTGGCGAAAAAGAATCTTTCGGATGATGAGTGGCTTGATATGCTGGTGGCCCATCCGGATCTCATTCAGCGTCCGATTGTCGAAAAGGGCGAGAAGGTGATCTTGGCCAGACCGGCGGAGTCTGTGAAAGAACTGCTGTAGTAGCGTGGGCTAGGAGCCTGTTTGACATTGCCTTCGTGACGAGGCGAAAGAGCTGCAGCCAGATGCAAGGCCGCGGCCTGAAAAAACCGGAGGTGTATTCACCCTTGGAGTCAGACATTTAACGCAACGGATATGAGTACGATGTATCCGTATGCACACCACAACACACTACCAACGGCTTTCATCAGCTGAGCGCGAGGAAGTCAGCCGAGGCCTTGCGCAA
>Ga0247727_10014065_pt1 | contig 13367 bp, 12 predicted proteins | sample WisWelCaveWW1625_FD_202498 | JGI IMG/M metagenome (GOLD analysis project Ga0247727, IMG submission 202498) | Biofilm microbial communities from Wishing Well Cave, Virginia, United States - WW16-25 | ecosystem: Environmental > Aquatic > Deep subsurface > Groundwater > Cave microbial mat | place... | reverse complement strand
CTTGAGCGTGACCGTTTTTGAACGAATGCCGCTAGATCAGGTACTTACGGGATCCGATCCCGCAACCTCCCACCCCTCTCTCGCTAACCAGTTGACTCTGTTCGATTATTAACCGGACAGTAGTGATTTGCGGCATACGCATAGGAACTCTCGCCGGAATGGTCGATGGGATCGATCTGATTGAAGCGGCCCAGCACAGGATGAAAGTTTCGCGCGTTAGCATCTAGATGGGAAAGCGAGTCGTTCTTCTCGTAACCGGTAAATGTGTAATCGGGATTCTGCTTTTGGGTTGCCGTTTCGAGTGGAATCGCTTGTCCGAACGGAAGGTAAATCGCGCGGTGGAGAACCTGACCCGAACGCATGTTGCTTGGAGCGTCTTGATCGCAAGCGAGAAAGGCAACCGCCAACACTAAGAGAGCTTTTGTTTGATCGAGCACGTTGAAAGTTCCCTAACCGCTGGGCGTTGCTATAGCTAGTTGCTCCGGCGTCTGCGAGCAATCTGAAAAATCTGCTGCGCACGCATTTTAACAGAGGCTGCATTCCATGGCCTTGCAAACTTTTAGGATGATACCGATGCCACCGGTAAATGGTGCTGTAATCACCTGAAAAAAAACTACTTTCTGCAGCTTAAACCGTGGCCTTTGGCCGCGTGCCCCGAAGAGCTTCGAGCGATCCGTCGTGTAGACGTGCAAGGTTCTCCTTCCGGGAAGGTTCCGTGGGACAGGAAGGAGAACCCCTATGCAGGGGGTTTTGCAGCGCAGCGTGTTATCGGGAGGTTTGTTTGTGTTTTTCAGCCGGAGGCGGGACCGGGTGAAGATCTTGTATTGGGGTGTGCCACGAACGCAAGCGAGAGTTTGAGGTGCTGTGCTGGAGATGGGAGTGTGGCCTTCCGAAGTCTGCTTGCAGGAGCCGGCTTCAAACCCCCTCGTGCTGCTGCGTTTTCATAGGCGTGGGTCGGTAGAATCTCTTACCAACTCGAGTGCTGGGTACGGGCGCTGTGCAGCTTATGGCAAGTGTTGAGAGTGGAATGGCTACAGTCGGGGCAAAGAACAGTTTTTGATTTGGAACGGCTCAGCGCTCTTGGCTGTCTTCCATAGGTTCGAGAACGATACCGTAGGCTTCTAGGTCTTCGCGATTGGCCACTGGTGCACCCTCGCCCTCCGCAGAGGACTCACCGCGTGAACGCTGCTCGCGTTTCAAGGCGGCCTTCTCGGCTTTCTTGCGCTCGCGCTGGCGCTTCAATACCGACATCTTGCTTCTGTTCGCCATGCTTCTCCACGTCCGATCATTCCAGACAGAGAGAATCGGGAGAAAAAATAGGTGGGACGGGAAACGACCAGCGCCCCCGTCCCACCGGAAGTCCGAAAATCTGCTTCCTAGTAACGGTTGCGTCGGAAGCCGCCACCGCCACCGCCACCACCGCCACCACCGCCACCGCTGCGTTCCTGGGCTTCGTTCACCCGGAGGTTGCGCCCCCCGAACTCGCTCCCATCGAGGGCACGCATCGCTTTTTCCGCTGCGCTTGCGTCCTCCATCTCGACGAAAGCGAAGCCGCGCGGGCGGCCGGTTTCACGATCCGTGATTACTTTTACGGATGCGATACCGCCGTGTCGTTCGAAGAGAGCACGTAGCTCGTCTTCTGTGGTGGAGAAAGAAAGATTTCCGACGTACAGTTTCTTACCCAACTTGCATTCCTTGCTGCGTCCCCCCGATTTCGGGGAGCGCGATCAACGCCGGGTTGCGTGACCGGACTGTCCAGACCCACAAACTCCGTCGCGATAGAACAGCGCGCACGCTACGGCCGCTAAGCCGACGCGCACACGCAAAAGGCTTATTCGATAGGGTCGGAACAGGCAAGTTAGCCGGAAACTGCGAACCGATCGGATTGCCTCTCTGGTGCAGCAGAATAACATGGGCCGCGACCTCGGGTAACCCCCTGATAGGCTACTCCGCGACTTGATCCCTGCGGGGGGAGGGCATATCGGGAAGTGTTTTTACTGTTCACTGTTTTGTGATAGCCGCGGGTGCCAGTGGCAGACGAACCATGAAACAAGAGCCTGCTCCTGGCTTGCTCTCTACCGTGATGGTTCCTCCGTGCGCTTTGGCGATCTCGCGCGCGATGGGAAGCCCGAGCCCATCCCCGGTACCGAGCTGACTTCTTTGCCGCGTCCAAAACGCTCGAAGATCCTGTGGATTTCCTCTACCGACATCCCCCGTCCGGTATCCCATACCGACACCAGGACGTGAGGCGGCTGGCAGTGCATTTCGACGCGAATGGTACCGGGAGCAGAGGTGTACTTAATCGCGTTGTCGAGCAGATTGGCGAAGAGTTCGCGAAGCCAATCCGGCTCTCCCGAAATAGTCGCTTCTTTCGCTAAGCGGGATTCGAGAGTCAGTCCCTGCTTGGAAGCCAGCGGCTCAAAAAAATCGATCACGGACTCGATCAATGCCGACAGTTTTAGCAATTTGCAGCGCTCCGGCGGCAGGCCGCTTTCCGACTGCGCCAGCTGCAGCAATCCCCGAATCGCTTTTTCGATGCGAACGACATCATCGAGCGATGCCTCGATCACTTGTTGATCGGTCTGCGCGGCGCGGGGTGTCTCTGCCGCGGTTTCGAGGCGGTTGCGGAGCCGCGACAGTGGATTTCTCAACTGGTGCGCTACGTTGCTGGAAAAGGCGTGCAGGCGTTCAAAACCATTTCGCACCCGCCCCATCATGGCGTTCAATGTTTGCGACAGTTGATCGATCTCGTCGCCGGAGCCCGACGTCGGAATCGTCCCCTCCAGTTGAGAAGCTGTAATCCGCTGGGAGGTTCCGATGATGTTGCGCAGGGGAGACAGAATGCTGCGCGCAAGCCACCAACCTAGCAACCCCGTCATCGCCAAAGCGATCGGGATGGACACCAGAAAGCCCGTACTGACGTCGCGGATACTCCGGCGGAAACGCCGATCATTGATCACGATCTGCGCGAAGCCGTTGGGAATGTTCGCCACGATGGAGATGTAAGAATAAGGCTCGCCCAGATCGAACTCATCATAAATGCCATTCTTAGCCGCCGCGGCGAGATTCTCAGGCACGGGAATAGTGTGGATTTCAAAAGCGCCGCGCTGGAGCAGAACGTGTCCCTTCTGGTCCAGGATCCGGATGCCCAGTTTCACGTCTCGGTAGGCTCTTATTGCCGATTACGCTGGCGCTCATGCTGGCTTATGTTTTGGGGACCACGCTTTTCCCCTCCGATCCGCACGGCAGATCGGACCTCGCGCTGGGACTGAGTGCGGTTGCGTTGGCTGCACTTGCTGAATTTCAAGAACAGGAGGGCCGGCAATCTGCCGAAGACATGCGCTGGTTTCCGGACTTTTTGCTCCTGTTCATTTGGGTCATTCTCGATACCAGCTTGTTTGAAATTCTGTCCCGCAGCGCGAGTATTTCAATTTGGCGCGCAGGGCATACCGCTTCCATTGTGGGGTTCCACTGCGCTGGGTTGCTCGCAGCCTACTGGACTCGAGAGCGGTCGTTTTCTCATCACGGTCTGATCTTTGGTTTGTTTCTTACGAGCTACGCAGCTGCTTTCGGGCGCGCGGATACAATACTTGCCGTCGTGTACCCGTTCGTTATCTCGTACTATAACTTTCGCGTCTTATATGCTTTCGTCGGCGTTCGCTCTCTCAAACAATTGGGTGTGGCCATGGCCTTCACGGGAACCATCGCTTCGGGTATAGGTCTCGGCGTTGCGGTTGAAAGGCTGTACGTGCTGCCCGCGTTGTTGTTGGTGGGATCTCTGCCTCTTTTGGTTTGGACCGAGCGGCTCTGTTTGCGACTAAAAGCGCTGACGCTTTCTCGCAGCACGGAGTATTATGCGGCGACGGAACGCACAGGAGGTCGTTCATGACGAAAAAGGTATTGTCTTGCACCTGCGTGCTCGCAGCTTTGGCTATTGGCACGCCGGCTTTTTCCGAGCTGGTCGAATTCCAACCGGATCACGAAAAGTCGCGAATCGACGTCGACGTCGAGGCGACGGTGGGATCTTTCGTGGGTCGAATCAAAGAATACCAAGCGGCTTTTCAAGGCGATCTGGAAACCCTGGCCGATTTCAAGGGGGAACTTTCTTTTGATTTCAAGGATCTCGAAACCGGAAAAGAAAAGCGTAACGAAGACATGCGAGAATGGATGGGTTACGAGAGCCATCCGCGAGGACGTTTTGTATTGAAAGAAGTCGTTCGCTCAGCGAGCGGGACGCTTGCAGTGGGGACGCTCGAAGCCGTCGGCGTGCAACGTCCCGTGGAGATTCCGGTCACGCTCGAGCGAAACGGGGATCAGCTCAGTATGGACGGCAGGCTCACCGTTAACTATCAAGATTTCGGTCTCGATCTCATTCGTATGGCTCTGGTACTGACCGTAAACCCCGAATTCGACGTCATCTTTCATTTCGAAGGTCCTCTCAAACCTGTAACGCCGGCGGCCAGAAGCGAGTGAAGGCGTTTTTCCTGTTGGTTATTCTCTTCGGGGTTTTGTCTCAACCTGTGCGAGCCTCCAACCTCGAGCAGGGCGATGAGGCTTGGAGCCGGCGGGAGGATGGTTTTCGTCAGACCGGTATTCTCAAGCGGGAGCCGTCTCGTCGCTGCGTATCGGCCAGCGCCACAGCTGCACCCGCATTGCTGTGCCTGATCCGGCCAGCGCAGCACAGAATTCCGCACCGACGTTAATGTCGCGTAGTGTCCAATGGTGCGGTGCATCGGGGTCGCGCTCATCGGCGAGCAGCGCGGCTGGTTCATCAGGCACAAGGGCGACGGAGAAGTTGCGAAAACCGTAGGCGAAGCCGCCGCCCCTTGCCTTTGCGTAGGCCTCCTTGCGCGTCCATGCCAGCATGAAGGCGCGTTGCTGGAGAGCGGCGGGAAGACGCAGCAGCGCTGCGTTTTCTTGTTTGGAGAAACTGCGTGCCGCGATGCGCATGGCATTCTGAACGCGGTCAGCGCATTCGAGATCGATCCCGAGAGCGCGGCCCACGGCGACGGCGAGCAGGGCGAAATCCTCGCTGTGCGTGAGATTGAACTCGAGGGCGGGCGCGTCGTGCGAATCCGCGAGGCGCGGTTTTCCGTGTTCGCCGTAGACGATGTGGAGTCGTTCAGGCGCCGTGTCCAGATAGCGGGCGAGAATTGCTTTCAGTGTGCCGCGGGCGGCGATGAAACGCCGGCGTACCGTTTCCGCTCGGGACTTTCCCGCGCGCGCAAGTTCTTCGTCTGACAACAATGCGTGCATTTCCAGCAGGTGCTCCGAGTCATCGGATAGTTCGAAGCCCCACACATGCACCTCTCCCGTTGCCAAATCGGACACACGCTGCAACTTTGGTCCGGCACAAAAGGAGTTGACTTTCGTTTGGCAATCTTCGAACGGCGAAGTTCGCACGGCTCAACGGTCCTTTTGCAAGAAGGATTTTGCCCGGTGCGGGCTTGACGCGTGAAGAACGCGATCCCGCGCGAGATCCTCGAGCAGGCGTGCGGCGAGGGCGGTCCAACCTGTCTGATGGCTGGCGCCGAGGCCGCGCCCCGTATCGCCGTGGAAATACTCGTGAAAGAGGCACAACTCTCGCCAATGTGGATCGTGCACCCAACGCGCATCGGCACCGTGCCACGGACGGGCTCCGGAAGCATCGGGCAAGAAGATCGCAGCAAGTCGCCGCGCGATCACGCGCGCCGCCTCGGCTAAGTCGATCTCCTGACCGGAACCCGTCGGACACTCGACGCGCAGATCGTCGTCATAGAAATGAGCGTAGCGCTCCAGTGCCTCCACGAGCAGGTAGTTGATCGGGAACCAGATGGGACCCCGCCAGTTGGAATTTCCACCGAAGAACCCGGTTGCGGATTCACCGGGTGCATACGCCACGCGGTGCTCCATGCCTGCGGCGCGGAAGACATAGGGCTCCACGGCGTGTATGCGCGACACGGAGCGGATGCCATAGGGCGATAGAAATTCTTCTTCAGCGAACAGGTAGCGGAGAATTCGAACCAGGCGCTCTCGCGAAGGGACCGCAAGCAAGCGGTGACCGTGGGTATCCGAATCGCAATACGAGATGTGGCGCGCCAGGTCTGAGCGATTCTTGAGGAACCATTCCATGCGCTTGCGAAAATCCGGCAGATGTTGAATCTCTTTGTCATCGAGCACAATGACCGCGAGCAGCGGAATCAGCCCAACCAGAGAGCGGATGCGCAGTGGAATGCGCGTTCTATCCGCGTGGAGCTGGTCGTAGTAGAAGCCGTCCTCCTCGTTCCATAGACCACTGCCGCCGACGGTGTTGATGGCGTCTACGATGGCGACGAAGTGCTCAAAAAATTTCGACGCCATGTCCTCGTACACCGGATCTTCCCGCGCCAGCTCGAGTGCCATGGCGAGCATGTTCGCGCAATAGAAAGCCATCCAAGCCGTGCCGTCCGCCTGCTCGAGATGGCCTCCCGTCGGCAACGGCTGGGAGCGATCGAAGACGCCGATGTTGTCGAGTCCAAGGAAACCACCGGAAAAGAGATGCTGCCCTTTGAGATCCTTGCGGTTGACCCACCAGGTGAAGTTCATGACGAGTTTGTCAAAGACGCGGCGCAGAAACTCGCGGTCGCGCTTGCCCGCCGGCGCCGCGATCTTGTAGACGCGCCAAGCTGCCCAGGCGTGAACGGGAGGATTCACGTCGGAAAAAGCAAACTCGTAGGCGGGAATCTGGCCGTTCGGGTGCATGTACCACTCGCGCAGAAAGAGCAGGAGTTGCTGCTTGGCGAAGTGCGGATCGAGCTCCGCAAAGGGCAGCATGTGGAAGGCGAGGTCCCAGGCCGCGTACCAGGGATACTCCCATTTGTCCGGCATCGAGATCACGTCGCGGTTGTAGAGGTGCAGCCAGTCGGTATTGCGCACGCGGCGGCGCTCTGCTGGCGGAGTGGGTTGCGTGGGGTCACCCTCCAACCAGTCGGACAGGGCGTAATGGTAAAACTGTTTTGAGTGCAGTAGTCCCGCGTAGCCCTGGCGCACGGTGCGCTCTTCGATCTCCGATAAACCGCGCGGAAGATGCTCGGCAAAGAAGGTTTCGGCTTCCCGGCGGCGTTGCGAGAAGACGGCTTCGAAACTGTCGGCGAAAGGTACTTCAGGGGCCTCGCGTTCGGAAAAGAGGCGTAGGCGCAACACGATTTCTTCACCGGCCGGGACCGTGAGACGGAAATGTGCGGCGGCTTTGGTGCCCGTGTGCTGCGAATTTACGGCGCCCGTCTCGCCGGCGATTACAAAGCGGTGAAAAGCATCTTTCACAAAGGGCGAAGCACTCGGCGCGCCGAAGAGTCGTTCGTTGTTCGTTTCGTTCTCCGTGAAAAGCAGAGTCGGCAGCGCGCCGTCGTGCGTCGCTGCGGCGGCTAGCTGGAAGCGGCCCAGCTCCGCGTGCTCGGCGACGACGCTGGTAGCGTCCTGCGCCCAAAGTTGCGGTTGCGCTGGATAGCCTTCTCCGCTGCGACCCCAGGACCAGGTATTGCGGAACCACAGCGTGGGCAGGACGTCGATGCGCGCGGCTTCAGGTCCTCGGTTGGCCACACTGATGCGGATTAGGATGTCGTTGGGGTTCGCCTTGGCGTACTCCGCGAAGACGTCGAAGTAGCGGCCTGCATCGAAAACCCCCGTGTGTTCCAGTTCAAATTCGGGCGCGGCCCGGCCGCGCCGGCGATTCTCTTCCACAAGTTGGGCGTAAGGGAATTCGGCCTGCGGATACTTGTAGAGTGAGCGCAAATAGGAATGGGTAGGTGTCGAATCCAGGTAAAAGTAGTGTTCCTTCACGTCTTCGCCGTGGTTGCCCTGCTGATTGGTCAAACCGAAGAGCCGCTCCTTCAGAATGGAATCCCGGCCGTTCCAAAGTGCCAGGGCGAAAGCGAGCCGGCAGTGGTGATCGCAGATGCCGAGCAGACCGTCTTCGCCCCAACGATAGGCGCGGCTGCGGGCGTGATCGTGCGGAAAGTACTCCCAGCAGTTGCCGTGCGCCGAATAATCTTCGCGCACCGTTGCCCACTGGCGCTCGGCGAGGTACGGACCCCAGCGTTTCCAGTGCTTTGCACGGGCTGCGTCCTCGGATAGGCGCTGTGCCTCGGCGCCGGCCTCTTCCGTGCGCTGTGAGCTTTTTGGGGAAGCCACTTATTTCTCCTCCAGCGCGTTTTCGGCCGTGCGGAGACACAACCTATGGTAAGCCCGGATGATTCATGAAACACCTACTGCGACCGCGTATCTGCCCGACCTGGCGAGCGATTTCAAGGTTCAGCTCCTCGACGTACTGGGAAGTCAGCCTCCGGTGCCGAACCTTGAAATCGTCCACCATTCCGGGCATCTCCGCGGTCGCTGCGGCGACTCATGAATCATCCGGGCGAGCGGAATCGGCGAGCACGCGGTGCTCGAGCCGCAGCAATTCGCCGAGCGACCAGGCCTGAAACGGACAGCCGCGCGGCACGTGCGGTGCTTCGGCGTCGACGATTTCTGAGATGTGACCGAGACCGGCTTCGCCGAGGTGAGTGTAGAGCGGCGCGAGAAAGCGCCGCCGCGCCTCTGCTCGCGCAGCTTGGGTTGAGCCGCGCACGCGCAACCACGCTTCGACGAAGGGGCCGATGAGCCACGGCCAGACGGTGCCTTGGTGGTAGGCCGCGTCGCGCTCGCGCACGCCACCCGTGTAGTGTGGCGAGTAGCCCGGCTCACCGGGCGCTAAGGAGCGCAGGCCCAGAGGTGTCCATAGGCGTTCTTCGACTGCGGCGACGATGCGTTGCGCGCGCTCTCCCGCGAGGAGCGACAGCGGCAGTCCTCCGACCGCAAAAATCTGATTGGGACGGAACGCGGCATCGACGGCACCTGGGCGGTGATCGACATCCACGACGTCGTAGAGAAAAGCTCCTTCCGCATACCAGAAGCGTTCGCCGAAAGCGCGCGCAGCCCGACGGGCGAGCTCGCTCCACGCCGGGTTCTCACGCGCAGCGAGTGCCAGGGCATTCGCCCATAGCGCTTCCACTTCGACGGGTTTGCCGATGCGTGGTGTCACGATCCAGTCGCCCACTTTGGCGTCCATCCAGGTCAGCTGTACTCCCGCTTCGCCGGCGGCGAGCAGGCCGTCGCGATCAAGCCGAATGCCGTAGCGCGTGCCCTGCACGTAGCTTTCGAGGATGGCAGCGACGGACTGAAGGAGTTGGTTGCGCTGGGAGGCAGTGAGCAAGCCCCTGGCATCGGTTGCTTCGAACAGCTCGTGAACGGCTACTACGTACCAAAGCGGAGCATCGACGGAGTTAAATTTCGGTGCTGTCCCAGCATCCGGAAAATGATTGGGCAGCATCCCTTCACTCACCACTTCGCACCATTGGAGCAAGATTTCCCGTGCCACTTCGAGGCGATCCGTGGCGAGGCACAGGCCGCGCAGTGCGATCATGGTGTCACGGCCCCAGTCCGTGAACCAGGGATAGCCGGCGATGATCGTGTGTCCGCCGTCGCGGCGTACCAGATAAGTGTCAGCCGCGCGCTCGAGAGCGGAGGTGAAGGCGCTACGGCGCTCGCGTTCGGCGGAATGTAACCGTGCGAGTACTTGCACCGGGTTCTCCTGCTCGCTGCCGAGGGCTTCTTCGTAGCCTTCGGCGGCGAGCAGCCAGACCGCGTCGTCGGCCGCGAGGTCAAAGGTAAAGACGCCCGGCGACGCTAAGTCTTCGGTGAAATCGAGACCCCGAGCTCGCTCCTCGTCGTAACGGAAGTTTCGGTACCAGAGCGGTTCGTGGCGGTAGCTGGCGTTGCTCCGTATGAAAACCGCCGCCACGTCGGGATAGGGCTGAAAGCAAAGACAGGCCGCGCGTTGCTCGCAAGTGAACCGGAAGTTGGGATTCTCGTGATGCAGGGCGTGATAATCGCGGCCCGATAGAAAAGGGCGCACGTGCAGGAGCAGAGGTGATTGCGGTTTTCGAGGACCGGCGCTGCGCCAACTCACGGCAGTGAGTGATCTTCCCTTCGGCACGCAAAGCTCTTGCTCAATTTTAGAACCGTCGGGCAAGTGCCAAGTCCAGTGCGGCCAGAGTTCGTGGGCGAAGTTGACCAAGCGCGAGGCGCCGTCAGGTTCGACGACGTCGGGGAGATAGGCTTGCGAGGACAAGGCCAGCTTTCCCCATACGCCTTCGACCCAGGCATCCAAGCCATTCACGAGCAACATGCGACCCGTGGGTGGAGTGGAAGCGGTGAGGAGCAGTGCGTGGTAGCGGCGCGTGCGAATACCGGACAACGTGCCCGAAGCAAAGCCTCCCAGTCCGTCCGCTTCCAGCCATTCTGCTCTCGGATCCATGACTACATCAGCTCCACGAAAAATCTCGTCGAAGACGCCGCGCGAGTGAATCGAAAAACAGGAGCAATCAAGAGTTCTTCCCCAGTAGGTCGCTGGCCAAACGAAACATGGATGGCCAAGAAGCTTGTTAGCGCGGACCTGAGCGCCGGGGCTGACGTGCAGCGCGATCGCGGCCGCCGGTCTCTCTTCCTCTTTGACCGCCGGATGTCCGGCGGTGGTGCTGTCCGCTCGCGGCGAAGTTGTTTTCTCGGGCCGCGGGCCGGTGAGGGCGGCTCCGAACATCGGAGGTGGATCGGTCAGTGAAACCAGGCACTTCGCAGAGCGGGATCCGCGTTTTGAGTGTGTGTTCGATCGCGCGGACCATGGCACGATCTTGGCCCGTCACGAAGGTGCAGGCCGTGCCGTCGTTCTCGGAGCGTCCCGTGCGTCCGATGCGGTGCGTGTAAGCCTCCGGAGTCGTGGGGACATCGAAGTTGATTACGTGAGAGACCTGGCTGACGTCGATGCCGCGGGACGCGATGTCGGTGGCGACGAGAACATCGAAGTGACGTTCTCGGAAACCGCGCATCGCGCGATCGCGTTGACCCTGAGACATATTCCCCTGCAGCGACACAGCACGGTGCCCCACCCGGCTCAGGCGTTCTGCCAGCCGTCGCGCGCGGTGCTTGGTGCGGGTGAAGACGATGGCTGAAGTGCAACTCTCGGCACCCAACAGCCGCTCGAGCAGATCCAACTTTTGTTCTTCGGCGACCGGATAGAGGGCGTGATCGATAGTCGCCGCAGGAGTAGAGTGGGCGAGCTCGACGACGTGGGGGTTGCGGAGGATGTCATCGGCGAGGCCGCGGATCGCCCCCGGCATGGTCGCCGAGAACAGCAGGTTTTGCCGCCGCGCGGGCAGTGCGGCCAGAATGCGGCGGATGTCCGGCAGGAAGCCCATGTCGAACATGTGATCCGCCTCGTCGAGAACCAAAGTCTCAATGCGGTCGAGCTGCAGCGCGCCTTGCTGGTAGAGATCTAGCAGGCGACCGGGGCAGGCGATGAGGATGTCGGGACGGCGCCGCAGAGCGACGATTTGAGTCCGCGCCGAAACTCCGCCGTAGACGGTGACGCTCTCGAGACGTGTAAACTTCGCGAGCGTGCGTACTTCGGCGTCGATCTGGGTGACGAGCTCGCGGGTGGGAGCCAGGATCAGGGCGCGCGGTCCCGGTCGCAATTCAGTCAGCAGGCGTTGGAGCAGCGGCAGTGCGAAGGCGGCTGTCTTGCCGGTTCCCGTCTGCGCCAGCCCCAGAACGTCGCGGCCGGCGAGCGCCGCCGGAATGGTTTTGATCTGGATCGGCCGCGGTTCGGAAAAGCCCGCAGCGGCCACCGCGCGCAGGAGCGGGGCTCCGAGCTCGAGCCCTGCGAAGTCGGAAGCAACGGAAGAGGAAACAGAAGAATGCTGAGAAACGGTCATAGAGAAAATAATCTCCGCCGTGCCGCTGCGCGTTCGCGCAACCGGCGCGGCCGTTCGTTTCTGGCCCGTACAACAGAGATGGGCAAGAGGTGAAAAACGAGGCGGCGTCTCTGGAAGGAGGCCCGAGAGAGACCCTGTTGAGCCCCGCTGCCGGGCAGTCGCCCGGCGAAGTGATGAGTGTGTAGCGTCTTTCCTTGCGGCGTGCCAGCGATAGCTGATAGGACACCGTTCGTCCTGCCGGGCGTGTTCCCTTAATTTCGGCTCAGCTCTCGCCGAGCCTACAGGCTCCAGCAGGGGTTATGTCGGGATCACATAGCTAAGGACACAGGAGAAATGGCAGGCGCTGCCGGCCATCACAAACAGGTGCCAGATGGCGTGGTTGTAGGGGATCCGTCGCAGCGCATAGAAGAAAACTCCAAGCGTGTAGGCGGCTCCGCCCAGGAATAGGAGCAGCAAGCCTTCGGGGTGCAGCGAGCGGATCAAGGGTTCGATGGCGATGAGAACCAGCCAGCCCATCCCTAAGTAGAGCGGGACGGACAGGCGGCGCGCTCTAATAGGAGCCGTGGCTTGAAGCACGATCCCGAACACCGCGATGCCCCAAGCGAGGGCCAGGAGAGTCCAGCCCCAGCCACCGCGCAGACTCACCAGGGTGAAGGGCGTGTAGGTCCCCGCAATCAGCAAGAAAATGGCAGCGTGATCGAAGCGCCGCAGAATCCGCTTGGCGCGCGGCCAGGGAAGTGCGTGATAGAGCGTGGACGCGGCGTAAAGCAACACCAGCGTTGCGCCAAAGACCGCGCAGCCCACGACGTGCCAGGTAGTTCCGCGCATGCCGGCTGCTGCGACGAGGACCACGAGGCCCGCGATGCTGGCCAGCAGGCCGAGGCCGTGGGTGATGGAGTGCGCAATCTCCTCGCCGACGCTGTAGAACGGGCCGGGTTCGCAATTTTGCATTTTGATCGATCCTTTACGTGCGAAATGGAGATGCGGAGGAACCTGCCGGAGATGCCTGCGAATCGTCAGCCAGCGGAGTTTATAGCGCACGAGACCGGCGAGCGTCGCGCACACAGATCATTCCTTGGGCGGCAGCACGACGACGGTGAACCAGTAGTGACCAATTTTATCGATCACCCGCTGAAATTGGTCGAAATCGACGGGCTTGGTGATGTAGGAACTGCAGCGCAAGTTGTACATTTCAAGGAGGTCTCGTTCGGTGTCTGATGTGGTGAGGATGACTACGGGGAGTTTGCGCAATTCTTTATCCTTAACAATTTCGGCCAGCACTTCGCGGCCGTCCATCACCGGCATATTCAAGTCGAGCAGGATCAAGTCGGGCGTCGGGGCATCGGCGTATGGACCTTCTTTGCGCAGGAACGCCATGCACTCTTCGCCATTTTCCGCGTGGTGCATATTGACGACCAGCTTGGAACGTTTGAAGCTTTCGCGTGTCAGGAGCACGTCGTTCTGACTATCTTCCACTAGCAGGCTGCTGACAAAATCAGTCTAGAATCGCGTAGGATACTCGGCAGGAGGATCTGCCGATGATGGGGGAATCGAATCCGCAACGTGCGCTGTTTTATCAGCTTTCCCTGGAGAGTTTTGTAC
>Ga0247727_10014064_pt1 | contig 13367 bp, 6 predicted proteins | sample WisWelCaveWW1625_FD_202498 | JGI IMG/M metagenome (GOLD analysis project Ga0247727, IMG submission 202498) | Biofilm microbial communities from Wishing Well Cave, Virginia, United States - WW16-25 | ecosystem: Environmental > Aquatic > Deep subsurface > Groundwater > Cave microbial mat | place... | reverse complement strand
TCTCCATCGAGAGAGATTCCGGACTCTACGCACAGGCGCCGTCAGCGTCCGACTCTCCCTAGCGAGGAACCCCCCATGCGCATCACGATGGTCGGTACGGGTTATGTGGGCCTGGTCACCGGGACCTGCTTCGCCAACACCGGCAACGACGTCACCTGCCTCGACGTCGACCACGAGAAGATCGAGAAGCTGAAGAAGGGCATCTCCCCGATCTACGAGCCCGGGCTCGACGAGGTGATCCGCCGCAACGTCAAGGCGGGGCGCCTGCATTTCACGACCGACAAGATCAACGCCTACACCCGGGCCAATTTCATCTTCATCTGCGTCGGCACGCCCAGCGATGACTTCGGCAACGCCGACCTCAAGTACGTGCTGCAGGCGGCCGCCGACGTCGGCGACTGCCTGGAGAAGGCGACCGTGGACCCGAGCGAGCGCCGGGCGCCGATCATCGTGGTCAAGTCGACCGTGCCGGTGGGAACCAACGCCAAGGTGAAAGCGGCCATCGCGGAACGGACCCGACGGCGGTTCGAGATGGCCTCGAATCCCGAGTTCCTGAAGGAAGGCGCGGCCATCAACGATTTCAACCGGCCCGACCGCGTCGTCATCGGCTGCGAGACCAAGGGGACCGGTGACCGCCTGCGCGACCTGTACGAGCCGTTCGTGCGCCAGGGCAATCCCATTTTCGTGATGGACATCCCGTCCGCGGAGATGGTGAAGTACGCCAGCAACGCGATGCTCGCAACCAAGATCAGCTTCATCAACGAGATCGCCAACCTGTGCGAGGCCTACGGAGCGGACGTCGACGAGGTGCGCCGCGGCATGTGCAGCGACCGGCGCATCGGCAACCAGTTCCTGTACCCGGGCCTGGGCTACGGCGGCTCGTGCTTTCCCAAGGACGTGCTGGCGTGCATCTCGATGGGCTCCTTCAGCGAGACGCCGACGCGCCTGCTCTCCTCCGTCCATGAGGTCAACCAGCGCCAGCGCCAGGCGTTCATCGCCAAGATCGACCGCCACTTCAAGGGCGGGTACAACGGCAAGACCCTCGGAGTCTGGGGCATCGCCTTCAAGCCGGGCACCGACGACGTGCGCGAGGCGCCGTCGATCACGATCATGAAACATGTACTCGACCGCGGCGCCAAGGTCCTCGCCTACGATCCGGTCGCGCACGAGACCTGTCGCAAGGCGCTCGGCGACCGACCGAAGTATGTATCCGAGCCGATGGACGCCGCTCTCGGGGCCCATGCCCTGGTCGTGTGCACCGACTGGGACGAGTTCAAGCAGCCCGACTTCGAGGAGCTCAAGCGCCGGCTCGCCTCTCCGGTGATCTTCGACGGCCGCAATATCTACCGCCTCGAGACGATGCGCGAGAACGGCTTCACCTACTACTCCGTCGGCCGCCACCCGGTCAACCCCTGTCCGGCAGAGCCGCAGCCTCAACCCAGCCCGGTCCGATAAACCCAAGCCCTCGAACCGACCGAGGAAACCCGCCGCAGAGGGCGCAGAGAACGAGGAGCAGGATTCACCGCAGAGGCGCAGAGAGCGCAGAGAAAAACCTGATCCACCGCAGAGGCGCAGAGAACGCGGAGAACGAGAGGCAGAATTCACCGCAGAGGCGCGGAGGGCGCAGAGAAAGAACACAATCCACATCTCTGATTCCTATCTCTGCACCCGCTGCCCATCTCTTGTGAATCTCTGCGCACTCTGCGCCTCTGCGGTGAATCAGAAAACTTCCGAAGCCGTCGTCAGTAGCCACAGTCCATCTGCAGGCCCGGCGTGAACGAGATCGCATTCGAGGCGCCGGGGTCGGACTCGAGCACCTGCAGGTAGATCGGCAGGCCCAGGAGCTGTGAGTTGCACGGCACCGTCACCGGCAGATCCACCCACGGGAACGGAATCACCAGCGGAACCACGGCCGTAGGAATGACAAGCAAGGTCCCGCCGAGGTTGGTTGGGATCGACGCCTTGGTGATCCCGAGCAGGAGGAATCCGAAAGTGAAGAAGCCGGCGGAGTTGCCGACCCGGATCTTGATCAGCGAGCCCAGGACCGGAAGGTCGAGAGAGGAAAGCGTGGGCACTCCCAGTGTTCCCGACCAGCCGGCGCCGTAGTTGGAGAAACCGGCGACTTCGTCGCTGACGACCAACAGGTACGCCGACCCGACGTCGTTCGCCGGATCGTCATGGAGCGGCGCGCCCACGAGCGCAAAGTTGCCGTCGGCCGACGCGGTGCTGCCGAACGCCGACGTGGCGCCGACGTCCGACCCGGTGAAGTTGAACTCCTCGGTCCAGACGCCGTTCTTCTGGCGGAATTCATAGGCCTGGCCGGCGCCGCCCTTGCTCCCGACGACGATGATCTCGCCGGTCGTCGCCACCGCGGCGCCGAACTCGTCGCCCGCCTGGGCGTTGGACGCGGTGAGAGGCGCTTCCTCGATCCAGGAGAACCCCGACTTGCGGAACAGGTAGACCTTGCCGGCATTGGCGCCGAGATCGCTGTCGCCGTAGGCTCCGACGATGATCACGTCCGAGTACAGGTCGACCGAGTAGCCGAAGAACGCGTTTGCATGTCCGTCCGACGCGGTCAGCTTCTGCTCCTCGGTCCAGACGCCGCCGGACTTGCGAAACACGTACGCCGCGCCCTGGTAGGTGCCCGCGGTGTAGTGCGCGCCGGCGACGACGACGTTGCCGCTGAGCGCGACGGAGTTGCCCAGGTAATCGGTCGTGGCCGCGTCGGAGGCGGAGACTTTCGCCTCCTCGGTCCAGGTGGTTCCGATGCGCCGGTAGATGTACACCGCCCCTGCCGACTGCGGCTGATCGTCGCCGAACAATGCGCCGACCGCGATCTGCTCGCCGTCGACCGAGACCGAGTAGCCGAAGAAATCCTGTGTGACGCCGTCGGACGCTGTGAGCGTTGCCTCCTCGACCCACGTGGTGCCGCTCCAGCGGAACACGTAGGCGGAACCCGAATCGAGGCCCGAAGGATCGTCACCGAAGGCCCCGACCACGAGCACGTTGTTGTCGACCGAGACCGAGTAACCGAAGTAATCGGCCGCGCCGGGATCGGAGGGCAGGATCTCCTGCTCCAGCGTCCAGCTCCTGCCGTTTCTCCGATAGACGACGACCGCGCCCTGGCTGAATCCAGCCGCGCCGTCGTGGTCCGGACAGCCGACCACCGCCGCCGTGCCGCTGAGCGAGACTGCCTGGCCGAAGTGATCGAAAGCGACTGGCGATCCTGGATTGAAGGCGGCCTGCTGGCATTGCGCAGTCGCTGAATTGCAAGGCATCGAGAGTCCCAGGACGACGAGGAGAGTGCGCGCGACCCGATTCTGGCTCAAACGAGTTCCTCCTTCGTGGTGAGACTTCCCGATGCGCCGGTGGCGCGAGGAGGCTCTGCTCAATTCCATGGAGTACCCGGACAGGAAGGGCCATCTAACCATCCATCCTCAGGTTGTCCAGGAGTCGGCGACCGACGAACATCGATGCGCCAGCTCTCGGGTGCCGCGCCGGCCACGGCAACTCCGTGCTTCTACCATTCGCAAAGGCTGGTCACGTGATCCGCGGACCCGTCGCGGACCCACTGATCGAGCTGTCCCGGCTCCTTGAGCTGCTGGCCTCGCATCCTCGGGACACCGAAGTAGCAGCAGGAGATGTCGGGAAGCGCACTCATGTCTCCCCAGAGCTTCTCGAACTGCGAGACCGGATACACGTCTTCCTGGCCGTGTCCCCAGCGCCGCTTGACGTCTTTCAGGGTGACGTACGTCGGCAGCCGCGTACTCAAGGAGCGGACCCTTTCCTGGACGAGAGCCTCGTCGGGAAGGTCATTTCTGGTCAGACCGAATCCGCGCAGCAGCCCATCGACGTCGACCCAGGTCGTCAAGGTGCTGTACCAGGTGAGCTTGTGCTCATCATCCTCCCTTGGGAGCGCGAGACCCTCGATCAGCCGCAGTCGCCCGTCGATCCTTCCGAGGCCTCCGCCGCGATCCTCGAGCTTTCGCGCGATCACCTCGAAGCCGAGCGTCGCGCCGTGCCGAAGATGCATCCCGAGCAGGGCAGGATCGAGACTCGCGCCGAGCGTGTCGATGTTGTGCATCAGCAACGTCGTGAGCCGCGGCTGTCGCTCGAGCATCGAGAGCAGCACGCCGTTGCGCAGCAGATTGGGGATCTCGTACCAGTGTCCGACCGGGTGCAGGTACTGCATCGGCAGGTTGTCCCGGTAGTCGCTGCCCTCGCCCTTGTCCTGTGCCCACCCGATCAGCGCCGCATGCAGGCTGTCGCGAACTTTCTGCGCCTGCTGATCGAGCCGCTGCTGCGCAGACTCCTCCCACGCAAACTTGAGATCGCGGACCATCGGCACCAGTCGCAGGCCGACTGCCCGGCCTTGAGAGACCAGCGCCGAGGGCTCGCTCGAGTCCGTCCTTCGATCGATGTCCCGATCGAGAGCATGGGCGATCGGCTCGTGAGTCACGAAGCTCGTGGTGAACACGTGGGTGATGCGCCGTCCGGCGAGCCCTCCGGTGCGCCGCGATTTTGCGAGGTGCACCTCGAGAAAGCTGCGATGGCGTCCCCCGAGCTTGCAGAACGGGTGGAGCGCCTTGACGACGCCTGCGCCTTCCGTCCAGCGGCTGGCAGTGCCGGCCGCGAGCGTGACCACCGCCACCTCACCGTTCTCGATCGCGCGCGTTCCGAGGCGCCGTTCCTCCTCGGTCGCCGCTGCTGATTCGATCACGTCCGCGGGCGCGGCATCCTCGACAACTGCGGTGCGGGGCAGGCGATTCTGCGGAAGACCGATCCGGCCGGAGCGCAGGTCCTGGCGGATCTGCTCGTGGAGTTCCCGGTCGAACCCGTGCTGGTCGAGGAGCTTTTGCAGCGCCTCGTCCGACGCCGACGCGCGCGACGCGCGCGGCAGCATGCGATCGAACAACTTGGGCACCACCGATCGCAGCTCCTCCTCCTCGCGGCAGGCCTCGGCGAACCGGAACAGCTCCTCGCCACGCTCCTGCGTGAGTCTCTCGCGTCGCGTCGAGAGCAGCTCGGGGACGACCAGAGTGTAGTAGTCGGCGGGCAGCAGCGCCTTCTCGCCCGTGAGAACGTCGCAACGCGTTCCCGTCGGATTGATGGCGAAGTCGTAGACCAATGGTTCGATCGCGAACGGGACGGCGCGCTCCATCTCCTTCTTCGTCGCGCTCATGATCTCCGCGAGAGCGTTGCGCGCGGACTCCCGGACCGAGGGATCGAACAGGAAACCCATCCCTCCGCCGGCCATCCCGCCCAGCATCCAGAATCCCCAGAAGTCGCCGGCGAATCGCCGCTCCACGCTCTCGATCAGACGTTCCGTGAAGGCGTTGCTCGCCCAGGGAATGATGGTCTGGATCGGCCCCGTGAAGTTTCGAGTGGTCAGCCGGCCGAGCGTTTTCACGTCGCCTTGCGCGAGAGCGCCGAGGAGCAGATCCATCAGCGCCAGCGCGTCCTTGCGTGCGCGCCATTCCCGCTCGCAGCGCAGCAGGTACTTCTCGGTGACCATCTCCAGGATCGGCCCCACGTTCTGCGCCATGCCGCCGTGCACCAGGATCAGCGATTCCTCCAGGGCCTGATGAACCCGCGGCGGCGCGCGGCTGCCATCGAGGATCGTGTGGCGCGGGAGGAGTCGGCCGCGGCTGATGCCGAACTCCGGGTCCAGGGGCTCCGCCTCACAGCCTTCGATCAACTTCACCGACGGCCAGAGGCCACCCGAATCCTGCCAGCCGCCACCCGAGCCGCCCAGCCACTCGCCGAGGATCGCCCGTGCCGCAACGGTGCGCCGCTCGACCTCGGGAAGTGTTCCCTCGAGGTTGTGAGTCTGCCCGGTCGCGCGCATGCACACGGCGATCAACGAGGAGAGCAGATGGGTCGACACCGCCAGTCGCGAACCCTTGGGAATACCGCGCACCTGGCTCGCGATCTCGATCCCGCGGCCCTTGCCCACGACGGTCTCGAGAAGGTCGCTCATGCGCATTCCGCAGCCGTCGAGGCCGGGCGGCACGAGGCCGGCGGCGATCACCGCCGCCTTGAGCAGCCCGAGGTAGTCGCGGGCAAAGTCGAAGACCTCCTTGAGATCGTCGATCTCGGCGCAGGCGCCAAGGTCAATGCTGGTGAGCCGCAGGACCGGCTCGTCGATGACGCGGAAGTAGCTTTCGATCGGAGGAAGAGGAGCGCGGTCGCGGCCGTGGACGCCGAGGTCGATGGAGATGTTGAGAACGCGCGCGCCTTCGGGATAGTCCATCCCCAGGAAGAAGATGTCACTCCAGGCGCTATGGGACAGGTCCATGCGGACCGGCGTCCGTTCGCGCAGGATCGGGAACGGCCCTCGGCCAGCCGTCCTCTGGCAGAGGTCGGCGCGCACCCGGAGCGGCTGGTCTTGAGGGTGGGTGATGCGGAACATCCACTGATTGCCGCGCACCGAGCGCACGCTGCGGCGCACCTGGTCCGAAAGCGTCTGAAACGCAAGACCGCGGTACGCGGCGGCCAGAGCGCTCGAGATCGCGTCCGAAGGTCCTTTCCGGTCCTGGACCTTGAGGAATCCCCGGATTGCTTCCTCGAAGCGCCGCTCGAGCAGGGCCGCCACGGCAGAGGGGGGAATCTCACCGCGCCGGACGCTCTGTTTCCTGGGGACGTGATAACGGTGCACCGTCATCAGGAACAGGAGGGCGCGCACCCGGTGATAAAGGTTGTCGCTCTTGCGGCGGAATGTTTCGAGGTCGGCGGCCTCCGTGAGCAGATCCGGAAGGGACAAGGACGCGGCGATGGCGTCGGCCGACTGATGGCGCAGCTCCTCGTCGTCGGCGACGATGACGGCGCGCAGCCGGCCGCGTTCAGCCACGGCCTCGTTCCCGTGGAAGCAACAGCTCGAGCAGTCGCGTCTGCACGAAGTCCCGGTCGCGTCCGGCGAAGGCCAGCGCGAGCTGCGCAATCAGCAGACCGTACTTGTCACCGATGTCGTGACGCACGCCGCGGATCTCGAAGGCGAGGTAGCGCTCTACGGTCGAGAGCCGCGCAAGAGCATGGGACAGGGAGACGGGCTGTCCGGGCGCGGCGGCGCCGATCTCGTCCTCGAGCAGACTCATGATGGACGGCTTGAGGACGTGCATCCCGAAGAAGCACAGGTAGTGACCCGCGCGCAAACCCGGGACATGGAGCAGCTGCTCGGCCTCGGTGGGGGAGGGTTTTTCGAGAACCATCTCCACGACGTACAGGTCCGGAGAGCCGGAGAGCCGGATGCCGCCGATCGCGCCGTAGGCGGAGAGCTGCGACTCACGCGTCGCCTGCACCGCCGACACCGAGGACGACTCCCTCACCGCGATTCGAACGAGCTGAGCGGCGCAGGTCTCCCCCTCGTGAGAGAGGTAGAGATGGTCGCTGATCAAGTGCAGGAACGGTTCGTCGCCGACGAAGCTCCGGGCGCAGAACAGCGCGTGACCGTAGCCCTTTGGCAATTCCTGCGCGACGAAGCTGGTGCGCGCGGCCGTCCCCTTCAGCGACTCCCGGTACGCGGGTTCGTCTCCGGGATGGACAACGACGCACACTTCGTCGATTCCGGCGCTCAACGCCTCGGCGACGATGATCGACAGCGCCGTTCTGGGCTCACCGTCCTTGTCGACCAGACGCTGCAACGGCAACGTGCGCTGAGTCTTGCCCGCGGCCGTGATCACCGCCTTCGAGATCTTCACCGAGGTGGCACCTGAGAAGAGAAGGGCGCGGGAGTATAGCCCGCGAGAAATGCGTCACTTTTCCCTCGTTTCGGGGGACCTTCGGTGGGCGAATGCCCCCGGACGGGGTTGAAGAGAGAGCTCGACCGGACCAGCCGACTCTCCCGGGCGGATCCTTCGAGGCGTAAGCTTTCGGAGCATGCAACCATCGCGGAACAAGGCAGTGGCTTGGGTGGTCGTCGCCGCGGGCCCGATGCTCGCCTTCTGCCCTTCGGTGCTCGGAAGGGACGAGACCGGTCCTTTGGTGGACGGCGCTCCGCCAGTCGAGAAGCAGATCTTCTTCGGCCGCGACATCCGGCCGATCCTCTCCGACCGTTGTTTCATCTGTCACGGCGCGGACGAGAAACGTCGCACCTCCGGTCTGCGGCTCGACAGCTTCGAATCCGCCACCGAGGCGCGCGAGGACGGCTTTGCCATCGTTCCGGGAAATCCCGGGGGAAGTCTTCTGTGGTCGCGCATCCGCTCGTCGGATGCCGACGAAGTCATGCCCCCGCCGGATTCCAACAAGCGAGCCTTGAACGACGAGGAACGGGAGTTGATCCGCCGGTGGATCGAGCAGGGGGCCTCTTTCGAGCCTCACTGGGCGTTCGTGCCGCCGCAGGAACCGCCGCTCCCGGAGGTGAAGAAGCTCGCATGGTGCCGGAGCGCGATCGACCGTTTCATCCTGGCGCCGCTGGAGGCAGTGAACCTGGCAGCAGGCGATCCAGCCGATCGTGAAACTCTCCTGCGCCGGGTATTCCTCGATCTGACGGGCCTGCCGCCGACGCCGCAGGAGATCGACGCGTTCCTGACCGACTCGCGGCCGGATGCCTACGAGCGCTGGGTGGGTCGCCTCCTCGAAGAAGAGCCGTACCAGAGCCGCTTCGCCGAGCGGATGGCGTTGCCCTGGCTCGACCAGGCGCGCTACGCCGACACCAACGGCATCCACATGGACGCCGGCCGCCAGATCTGGCCGTGGCGGGACTGGGTGTTGCGCGCGTTCCGGGACAACAAGCCCTTCGACGTGTTCACCACCGAGCAGATCGCCGGCGACCTGCTCGAGAGCCCGACGCTCGATCAGAAGGTGGCGAGCGGCTTCAACCGCAACCTGATGAGCTGCGACGAGGGCGGGGCGATCAACGAGGAATGGCTGTTCGAGTATGCGGTCGACCGCGTCAACACGACCAGCGCGGTGTTCCTCGGCCTCACCATGAACTGCTGTCAGTGTCACGACCACAAGTACGACCCGCTCACGATGCGCGAGTTCTATTCGATGTTCGCGTATTTCAACTCGATCGATGAGCCGGGGCTGTACTCGCAGTCTCCCGACCCCTACCGCGCCATGGAGCCGTACATCGAGGTCCCTGCGCCGGAGGTCGAGCCCAAGCTCAAGGTCGTGACCGCGGATCTCCAGGCCGCGGAAGCCGAGCGCGACTCGATCGGCGCGGCGGCGGACGAAATCCAGTCATGGCTCGGCGAGCGCCATCGAGAGTGGGGCATCCGATGGGACCGTGGCAAGGTGATCGCCGCGACTTCGTCCGGAGGAGCGAGCCTCGCGCCTCAGGAGGATGGCTCGGTGCTCCTGTCGGGCCAAAATCCTCCTCTCGACGATCATTCGATCACCCTGCGCACGGATGCGGTGGGGTCGCGGCTCGTCCTGCTCGAGGCGCTGCCCGATCCGAGCCATGCCGGCGGACGAGTCGGCCGCTCGAGCAACGGCAACGCGGTGCTGACGCACTTCGAGGTCGAGGCCGCGAGCGTCAGGAACAGGAAGCAGCACAGGCCGGTGCGCTTCGTGTGGGCCTTTGCCGACTTCAACCAGGAGAACGGCGAGTTCCACGTGCTCAATCTGCTGGATGGCCGCGGCGAAGGCTGGGCAGTGCGCGCCTACGACGATGCAGGCAACGGCGGGCGAACGGCGGTGTTCCTCGCCGAGGAGCCGTTCGGTTTCGAGGGCGGAACCGAATTGCGGATCACTCTGCGCTACCAGTCGCGCTATGCGCAGCACGTGTTCGGAAGAGTGCGTCTGTCGACGGCCGCGCTGTCGGAATCGGCCGTGGATGTCCTGCCGCTCGCGCTCGGCGACTGGCACGAGCTGGGTCCGTTCGCGGCGAACGATCACGACCAGGCCTTTGCCACGATCTTCGGTCCGGAGCAGGACATCCGCATTGATGTCGGTCGCGACTTCGGCCATGGCGGACTGCGATGGGTGCGCAAGTTCTATCCCGACGCAGAGGTCCATCGGACCCAGAACGCGCAGAACTCCGCGTACTACGTGGCGCGACACGTCCACGTTCCCACCGCACGGAAAGTCGATCTGTCGATCGGCAGCGACGACGGCATGAAGGTGTTCCTCGACGGTCAGGAGGTGTACTCCAACCCCGAGTTTCTGGGCGACCTCGCCGATCAGAAGAAGACAGCTCTCGATCTGACCGCCGGAATGCACACGTTGTGCCTCAAGGTCAGCAATTCGGGCGGTCCGGGCGGCTTCTACCACCGCGTGGTGGCGCGCCCGGGCGAGCTGTACGGCGACCTGGTCGCCGCGCTGCTCCCGCAAGACAGCCGCGACGGGGGAATGCGCCTCAAGGAGCGCTTCGCACAGAGCTGGAAGCTGGCGTTCAGCCCGGGGTATCTGCGGGCGGTCGAGCGGGTGAAGGATCTTAAGACCGCGCTCGCCGAATTGCGCTCGCGGGTGCCGCTGACGATGGTGATGAAAGAGCTGCAGGAGCCGCGACCGGCCTACATCCACATTCGCGGCGCTTACAACCGCGCGGACACGACTCGCAAGGTCGAGCGCGACGTCCCCCGCTCGCTCGGTGGACTGCCGGCCGGGGCGCCGCCCGATCGGCGCGGCCTGGCACAGTGGCTGGTGAGCGATCAGAATCCTCTGGTCGCGCGCGTCATCGTCAACCGCTTCTGGGAGATGCTGTTCGGCACGGGCATCGTCAAGACCAGCGAGGACTTCGGCTTCCAGAGCGACTGGCCGAGCCACAGGGAGCTGCTCGACTGGCTGGCGGTCGCATTTCGCGACGGCGGCTACCGGGACGGCGTCGGGCCCTGGAACGTGAAGGCGATGCTGCGCGAGATCGTGACCAGCAGCACGTATCGCCAGTCGTCGAGGCGGCGCGCGGAGGCAGCGATGATCGACCCTCAGAATCGCCTGCTCGCCTATTTTCCGCGCAAGCGCCTGCCGGCGGAATCGATCCGCGACCAGGCCTTGTACGTCTCGGGGCTGCTGGTCGAGAAGCTCGGCGGGCCGAGCGTCAAGCCCTACCAGCCGGAGGGGCTTTGGGAGGCAGTCGCGATGCGCGAGAGCAACACCCGGCTCTACCAGCGCGGCGACGGTGAAGCTCTGTGGCGCCGCTCGCTGTACACCTACTGGAAGCGCGCCTGTCCGCCGCCGTCGATGCAGACGTTCGACGCGCCGACCCGCGAGACCTGCATCGTGCGGCGCATGACGACCAACACTCCCCTGCAGGTGTTGACTCTGTGGAACGACGTGCAGTTCGTCGAGGCGGCGCGGGTGCTGGCGCAGCGCACGCTCGGCGAGGCGGGGGAGGACGGCGCGCGCGCGACCACGATGTTCCGGCGCGTCACCGGACGCCGGCCGCAGGGCGAGGAGCTGCATCTCCTGCTCGGCGTTCTCGGCGATTTCCGCGACCGGTTCAAAGAGGCGCCGCAGGACGCGACCCGGCTCCTCTCTCAAGGGGACGCGGACCGGGACGACTCCGATCCGGCCGAGCTCGCCGCCTGGACGATGGTGGCGCAGGCCCTCCTCAGTCTGGATGAGACCATCGTGAAGGGTTGATCGATGAACCAGAACGCGCCGCCACAGGATCCGCTGGAGACGTACTTCCTGAATCTCACTCGTCGCCAGTTCTTCGGAACAGCCGCGGCGTCACTGGGTGCGGGGCTTCTGGGTCCAGCGGCGCTGGCCAGCGCTCTCAACATCGACCTCGATGCCGGCCGGCGCGACGCGGCCGCCCGAGGACTCGGGAGCCTGGGTGCTCCTCATACACGGGCGAGGGCACGGCGGGTGATCTACATCCACCTGGTCGGGGCGCCGAGCCAGCTGGACCTGTTCGACTACAAGCCAGACCTCGGCAAACACTTCAACCAGGATCTGCCGGACTCCATCCGCATGGGCCAGCGTCTCTCGACGATGACCAGCGGCCAGAGTCGTTTCCCGGTGGCGCCGTCGATCTTCAAGTTCACGCGCTGCGAGAACAACGAGGACGGCGCGTGGATCAGCGAGCTCCTGCCGTACACCCAGAAGATCGCCAAGGAGATGTGCATCATCCGTTCGATGCAGACCGAGGCGATCAACCACGAGCCCGGCATCACCTTCTTCCAGACGGGAACGCAGCAATCAGGCAGGCCGAGCTTCGGCTCGTGGGTGAGCTACGGCCTGGGATCGGCGAACGCCGACCTGCCGAGCTTCGTCGTGCTGCTTTCAGAAGGATTCGGCAACACCCAGGCGATCTCGGCGCGCCTCTGGTCCTCCGGGTTCGTGCCGAGCGAGCACCAGGGATGCCAGTTCCGCAGCGGCGAGAGCCCGGTGCTGTTCCTCAGGGATCCCGAGGGCCTGAGGCGCGAGGATCGCAGGCGCATGCTCGACCTGGCCCAGCAGCTCAACGAGCGCGAGTTTGCCCGCTCGCTCGACCCCGAGGTGAAGACGCGGATCGCCCAGGCGGAGATGGCCTACCGGATGCAGGTGAGCGTGCCTGAGCTGACCGATCTTCGCAACGAGGACGCCCGGACGCTTCAGATGTACGGTCCCAAAGTCCTCGAGCCGGGCAGCTTCGCCAACCACTGCCTGCTGGCGCGGCGCCTTGCCGAGCGCGGCGTTCGCTTCATCCAGCTCTACAACCGCGGCTGGGACCAGCACGGCAATCTGCCGAGCGAGCTCAAGATGCAGTGCGACGCGGCCGACCAGCCGTGGACGGCGCTGGTCCTCGACCTCAAGCGCCGCGGGATGCTGGACGACACGCTGGTGATCTGGGCCGGAGAGTTCGGCCGCACGGCGTACAGCCAGGGCGACCTGACCGACAAGAACTACGGCCGCGACCATCATCCGCGCTGCTTCACCATCTGGCTCGCGGGCGGCGGCATCAAGCCGGGAATCAGCTACGGGAAGACGGACGACTACAGCTACAACATCGTCGAGAACCCGGTCGAGGTGCACGACCTGCACGCCACGCTGCTCCACGTCCTGGGCATCGAGCACGAGAAGCTCATCTACCGCTATCAGGGCCGCGACTACCGACTCACGGACGTGTTCGGCGAGGTCCTGAGCCCGCTGCTTTCGTAGAACCGGAAGGGAAGAGGAATGCGACGGGAATTCAACGTAGTGATCGAGAGGGATTCGGAGGGCTACTACGTTGCATCCGTGCCCTCGCTCGGATTCGCGAGGCCATCGAGCTGTGCCTCGAGGTGGAGGGCGGCGCCCCCAAGTCCCTTGACTTCATCGGTGTCCAAAAGATCGCCATCCACCGATGACGAAACTGCCGAGGATCCGTGGCTAGGGGTCCGCGCAAGAATAACTTCCCATCCTGGGCGCCCAGCTTCACACCATCTTCGCCCTCTCCTCAATCGCGAATTCCTCAGCGTATCGACCAATACACCGCTCGCTGCGCTCGCTGCCCGGATTCG